>RCUN01000405.1_pt1 | contig 25864 bp, 20 predicted proteins | sample 2166181 | NCBI WGS metagenome assembly RCUN01 (sample SAMN09932603, study PRJNA488358) | compost metagenome | feature: garden; material: soil; isolation source: compost soil in crotononitrile-enriched culture | place: Germany: Experimental Botanical Garden Goettingen | collected 2016-01-27 | reverse complement strand
CAAGGTAATGACCTACTTCAAGGTTAGCCTTTCAACATGTAATTGGGACAGCGCCTTTTAATACAGGCAGGCGGATAGCGGGAAAAGCGCCGAGTAAGAGCGACGAAGCGTGGATGGCACTGAGCCCGAGGCCGATGGCCCCAGGCTTTGTACTTAAGGCTTAGTGCCTCGCGAAGTGATAGACCCAGCCTTCGTCCAGGGGGAAGTCGGGGGGCGCAGAGACAAGATCCGGCAGGGAGGCAACCGCCCCCCCGGCGGCATATTGCAGCGCCATCAGGGCGCAGAGGGCGGCGTCGTAACGATCCGTCCCGGCCACCACATCAGCTGGCAAGGAGGCTGCTATCTCCTCCCTAGCAGGTGAAGCCTTGCCTGCCACCTTGGCGAGGGCCGGATAGACCTCCAGCACGGCGCGCTCGGCATGGGGCGCCAGCCTGGGCACAAGCTGCAGATCCCCAAGGCGCGGCAACATGGAGAGCGCCAAGGTGGCGTTGTTGCCGAGTCTGTCGAAGGTGGCAGACAGCGGCTTCTTGCCGTATTGCTGATGCAACCAGCGCTCGCAGTCCCGATAGGCATAGGGGTTGTCTATCTCTCGCTGGGGCACGGCGCATTCGACACCCCTCCCCACCAGCAGCTCGCCGAGAGCACGGGGAAATGCCAGCGGGGCGTCGATGCCGAGTGCCAGTCGCGGGCAGGCCAGCGCCTGCATCAGCGCCATCTCGTCTTGCAGCGCCGGACGCAGCAAGGCATCCAGATCCGGCGCCACCCTGGAGCTCAATCGAAACAGAGGGGAGACCCCGAGCCAGTGCAACTGCTGCGTGCGGCTCTGCCAGCCCACCACGGCCACCGCCTGGGCATTGCCCTGCCAGCCCCTCACATCCCAACCGATGCCGATCGCATCCATGTGTTCCGTTGTCATGCCCCTGTCACCTTTGCGCACTATTGATGGAGCACAGGGTAATGGCTGCGCCTCCTAAAGCAAGGTCAGGCTCCCCTCCTAGAAGGATTTCTTGAAATTGATGAGGGGCAAGATGGGGAAGATGCCGTTCTCGGCGTAGTTGGCGAGGCCTATCTGCAGACCATCAAGGTGTTTTGTGGCATTGATGAAACCAAGCTGGAAGGTGGTGCGCTCGGCATAATTGACAAAGCCGACGTTGGCCAAGGCATTGCCCTTGGCGATGTTGACCGCCCCCCAGTTCAGCCCCTGCACATTGTTGGTCAGGTTGACGAAGCCCAGGTTGACCCCGGTGTCCTGCCCCTCATGCCAGTTGACGGCATTGATGGCGACCCCGCCGAACTGATGGCGCACCCGACCAGCGCCGAAGAAGATGCCGAGCTGCAGACCGGTGAACTGATCCACGTCGGAGAGTGCGAACACCGGCAGGTCAATGCCCTTCACCTGGCCGGTGCGGCCATACAGGAAGGAGGCGCGTGCGCCTTCCACCTGGTGGGACGAAGGCAGGTTGATGCCGGGCAGGGAGATCTGGACCGGAGTGCTGGCCTGGGCGGTGCCGGCGAGGGCCAGCGCGGAGCAACCGAGCAGCAGGGCGAGAGGTTTCATCGGGATTCCTTGGCAGTCTGAATGACGTGCCAGCCTACCAGCGCGGCGCTGGCGGGACGAGCGTGCACCAGGCCCCGTGCGTCACCTCTCGTCTGACCCCACTCCCGGCGAGGAACGCTGACAAAAAAATTCAAACAGAAATTAACATTTATGTCATTTACACCAAACCGCATTTGATTGCAGAATGCTCAAACGTGTGTTTGAACAGAGCAAACAACACGTGAACATGGATGACGAGTTGTACCCACTCTGGGCCAGTTGGCTCATAACAATACAGTTCAGCCGAAATGGAGACGCATGATGAATATGGACATACTCAAGAGCTTTACCGAGCAGATGCAAGGCTTTGCCTCCCCCCTCACCCGCTACAACCAGTTGCTGGCCAGCAATATTGAACAGCTGACCCGGTTGCAGCTGGCCTCCGCCAACGCCTACGCCGAACTGGGCCTCAACCAGTTGCAGGCCGTGAGCAAGGTGCAGGATACCCAGAGCCTGGCCACCCTCGGTACAGTGCAGCTGGAGACCGCCAGCCAGCTCTCCCGCCAGATGCTGGACGACATCCAGAAGCTGAGCGCCCTCGGCCAGCAGTTCAAGGAAGCGCTGGATACCCTGACCGCGGACGGCATCAAGAAGAGCACGGGCAAGGCCTGATAACCCCTGGCTGCCCGCTCGGGCAGCCACATCTCCCCACGACTCGACGGTGCGGGCTCGTTCCCGCCTCGGGTGTGGGTGAAGGAGAGCACATGAGCCAACCATCTTATGGCCCGCTGTTCGAGGCCCTGGCCCACTACAATGAAAAGCTGCTGGCCATGGCCAAGGCCCAGACAGAGCGCACAGCCCAGGCCCTTCTGCAGACCAATCTGGACGATCTGGGGCAGGTGCTGGAGCAAGGCAGCCAGCAACCCTGGCAACTGATCCAGTCTCAGATGAACTGGTGGCAGGATCAGCTCAAGCTGATGCAGCACACCCTGCTCAAGAGCGCAGGCCAGCAGAGCGAGCCGGTGATCACCCCGGAGCGCAGCGATCGCCGCTTCAAGGCCGAGGCCTGGAGCGAGCACCCCCTCTATGACTACCTCAAGCAGTCTTACTTGCTCACCGCCAGGCACCTGCTGGCCTCGGTGGATGCCCTGGAGGGCGTCCCCCAGAAGAGCCGGGAGCGGCTGCGTTTCTTCACCCGTCAGTACGTCAACGCCATGGCCCCCAGCAACTTCCTGGCGACCAACCCGGAGCTGCTCAAGCTGACCCTGGAGTCCGACGGCCAGAACCTGGTGCGCGGACTGGCCCTCTTGGCCGAGGATCTGGAGCGCAGCGCCGATCAGCTCAACATCCGCCTGACCGACGAATCCGCCTTCGAGCTCGGCCGGGATCTGGCGACCACCCCGGGCCGGGTGGTGCAGCGCACCGAGCTCTATGAGCTCATTCAGTACAGCCCGACCACCGAGACGGTGGGCAAGACCCCGGTACTGATCGTGCCCCCCTTCATCAACAAGTACTACATCATGGACATGCGGCCCCAGAACTCCCTGGTGGCCTGGCTGGTCGCCCAGGGCCAGACGGTGTTCATGATCTCCTGGCGCAACCCGGGGGTGGCACAGGCGCAAGTCGATCTCGACGACTACGTGGTGGACGGGGTCATCGCCGCCCTGGACGCCGTGGAGGCGGCCACCGGCGAGCGGGAGGTGCACGGCATCGGTTACTGCATCGGCGGCACTGCCCTCTCCTTGGCCATGGGCTGGCTGGCGGCGCGGCGCCAGAAGCAGCGGGTGCGCACCGCCACCCTGTTCACCACCCTGCTGGACTTCTCCCAGCCCGGGGAGCTTGGCATCTTCATCCACGAGCCCATCATAGCGGCGCTCGAGGCGCAAAATGAGGCCAAGGGCATCATGGACGGGCGCCAGCTGGCGGTCTCCTTCAGCCTGCTGCGGGAGAACAGCCTCTACTGGAACTACTACATCGACAGCTACCTCAAGGGGCAGAGCCCGGTGGCCTTCGATCTGCTGCACTGGAACAGCGACAGCACCAATGTGGCGGGCAAGACCCACAACAGCCTGCTGCGTCGTCTCTATCTGGAGAACCAGCTGGTGAAGGGGGAGCTCAAGATCCGCAACACCCGCATCGATCTCGCCAAGGTGAAGACCCCTGTGCTGCTGGTCTCGGCGGTGGACGATCACATCGCCCTCTGGCAGGGCACCTGGCAGGGCATGAAGTTGTTCGGCGGGGAGCAGCGCTTCATCCTGGCGGAATCGGGCCACATCGCCGGCATCATCAACCCGCCGGATGCCAACAAGTACGGCTTCTGGCAGAGCGAGGCCGAGGCCGAGAGCCCGGAGAGCTGGCTTGCTGGGGCGAGGCACCAGGGCGGATCCTGGTGGCCCGAGATGATGGGCTTTATCCAGAGCCGTGACGAGGGGTCGGAACCCGTTCCCGCGCGGATCCCGGCGGAGGGGCTGGCCCCCGCCCCCGGCCACTATGTCAAGGTGCGGCTCAACCCCGTGTTTGCCAGCGCTACCGAGGAGGACGCCGCATGAGCCCACAATCCCTTGAAATAGGCCAGAAGGCTCACCTGACCAAGCGGTTCGGGGCGACGGAGGTGGCCGCCTTCGCCGCGCTCTCGGAGGATTTCAACCCCTTGCACCTGGATCCGGCCTTCGCCGCCACCACGGCGTTCGAGCGCCCCATCGTCCACGGTATGTTGCTCGCCAGCCTCTTCTCCGGGCTGCTGGGCCAGCAGTTGCCGGGCAAGGGGAGCATCTATCTGGGCCAGAACCTCAGCTTCAAGCTGCCGGTCTTTGTCGGGGACGAGGTGACGGCTGAGGTGGAGGTGATTGCCATGCGGGACGACAAGCCCATCGCCACCCTGGCCACCCGCATCTTCACCCAAGGCGGCGCCCTCGCCGTGACGGGGGAAGCGGTGGTCAAGCTGCCTTGAGCACCGACGGCACACAGACACAATCAGCCCGGCCCTCGCCGGGCTGATTGTTTGCCGCGCTCCGTTCCCCTTTTTCGGGACAATTGAGCCCTGGCCCTTTCCCTGCCCCGCCTAACTGCCTAAAATGGCCGCCCTGCCGTGTAGGCATTCATCCAGCTAGAGGATTTCCCATGGAGACGTTTCTGCTCGAAGGTCACCCCTTCGTTGCCTTGTGTGACCTGATCAAACATCAGGGTTGGGCCGATTGTGGCGGTGCCGCCAAGGCGCTGGTCGCAGAGGGTCTGGTGGAAGTGGACGGTCAGGTCGAGACCCGCAAGCGCTGCAAGATAGTGGCCGAGCAGGTGGTCAACTTCAACGGCATGAAAGTTGTGGTAAAGGAAGGTATCAGCCCCGAGATCCTTTAAGTCTCGCGGCCTGATCCTCAATGGCACCAGAGCCCGGCCATCGGCCGAACCCTGACGCCCAGCAGGGGCTGCCTAGCTGGCCTTGATCGACAGGGTCAGCACGAAGCGCGCCATCGCCTCATCCCCGTTGAGCGACGGGCAGGTGGCCACCACCTGGATGGGGCGGTTGATGCGCTGCCCCGTCGCCAGGGACTCGTCGATCATGGCGTCGATGGTCTCGCCGGCCGCGCAATCAAACTGCACATCCCCTTCGGGGCGCTTCAGAAACTCCCCCTGCACGTCCTTGAAGGCAAAGTGCACCTTCTTGCGCCGTGCCCGCCCCTTCTCCATCACCAGCAAGCCCCCCACCAGATCGGCGCCGGTGGCGAGCGCCCCGAAATACATGCTGCCCAGGTGGTTGCGGGTGCGCCAGCCCAGCGGAATGCGGATGCGCAGCGCCTTGGCGTTCATCTCTTCGATGACGGGGGCGCAAAAACCGATGACCGGAATATAGCGCCAGGCAAACAGGCGCAGGGCGAGATTGGCTTTGAAGCGTTGCAGGTCCATTGCAAACTGATCCGATGAGTTAGTGTGAACGAAATGTTGCCAGCCCACTCCCCAATAGACAAGCCTCCGTTGCTATCGCTGTGAGGACGATCGGCTCCCGGACCTCTTTGTCATTCAAATGATGGGCGCCGCTGCATTCGATGGGGAGAGACTGACCCTGACATCCTCGCCTAAGGGGTGCCATTCTCTCTTCGTGCCAGACATTTTTTTCATTAAGAATCCATATGGCACTTTCATTACACCCCTAGCCGGATGAAAGCTAACGATAAATGGGATTGCCCAGGCGCTAGTTCACCCTCTCGCCAGCGCCACTGAGAATAATCGCAGTAACGAAATGCCTCCCCCCTCGCTAGGCTGTTGCTGGCCCGGAAGTAGCCACTCGGCACCGGGTCAACCCGTTTACCAATCTCACCATAAGGATAGAGAGATGAGTCACGTGCAACAGTTGTTCAACGGGGGCGAGAGCGCCGGTACTTTCCTGCTCAACTTCAACAACAACCGTGCCTTTGAGCTGTTTGGCCGGGAGTACCTCAAGTGCTATGCCAACCTCAGCGCCAAGGGCAAGATGAGCAAACCTCTGCCCACCGGGCCGCTCAGCTACACCGTCGACTTCGCCATGGATTGCGGCTGCAACTCTGTGCTGTTCGACTTCAACCTCGCCTACAAGAAAACCTTCGGCAACCAGGCCCAGGCTCCCCTGTGGCGCGAGTCGGACTACGAGGCCGAGATAGTGCTCTGCCAGCTGGTGCGCGAGGCACCGGCCAACCGCCTGAGCAACCATGATCAGTTCGCCGAGGCCGAGGCCTTCTTCAACGACGTCAATCTACCCGACACCGTCCGGGCGGTGGGCAATGATCCCTATGCCGACAAGGACGGCCTGGTGGAGTTCATCGTGGCCAACGAGCTGCTGGACGATCCCGCCGTCATGGCCAAGCTGGCGGAGCAGAAGGCCTACCTCATCGCCATCACCTCCGTGGTCACCGCCTACATCAACCGTTACGCCGAAGCCTATGGCGAGCAGTACAAGACGGACGCGGATCTCTGGGCCAGGGCCCTCTCCAAGATCCCCCTGATGGGGCCGAGCAAGATCGATCAGCAGAGCTACAGCCGCCACATCAAGGGGCTCAGCATCGCCACCGATTTCATCAACTTCATCATGGACGTGGTGGTGAGCCAGGGCACCACGGCGCTGGCCAGCTTCAACAAGTTCCTGCAAAAGCAGGGGGATGCCATCCGCTTCGGGGTGGAGAACAACAAGGACTTCTACAAGACCATCACCGTGGGGGTCACGGTCGAAGTGTTCAAGGTGGGCAATGAGCTGGTCTATGTGCCCAAGATCAAGCAGTACCGCGTCAACTTCGATCGCCAGAACAGCAAGTTCACCTCCGCCTGTGCCAGCGCCGAGTTTGTCGACATCCACTTCAACTACCTCTATGCCGCCAACGTGTTCGACTACGAGGCCTTGAAGGATCCGGAGATCAAGCGCGACTTCGACAACTTCATCCAGAAGCAGCGCAAGGCCCAGATCGAGGAAGCCGACACCTTCTTCAACGACGACTTCCCGCCCCTGGAGCCCAAGCTGATCGCACGCAGCAAGGCCACGGTCTGATCCTCCCCAATCCTGGAAACAACACAGCCGGCATCTGCCGGCTGTTTTTTATGAGGAACCTCAGGCTCGCTTCTCTTCGAGCCAGGCCCCCTGGCTCTGCATCTCGAACAGCTGGGCGTAGTGGCCCCCCAGCGCCATCAGCTCGCCGTGGGTGCCACGCTCGCTGACCTGGCCGCGGGAGAGCAACAGGATCTCGTCTGCATCGACTATGGTGGAGAGCCGGTGGGCGATGGCGATGGTGGTGCGGCCACGGCGCGCCGCCGAGAGCGCCTGGGAGAGCGCGAGCTCGGTCTGGGAGTCCACGCTCGCGGTCGCCTCGTCCAGGATGAGGATGCGCGGATCCCCCACCAAGGCGCGGGCAAACGAAAGCAGCTGGCGCTGACCGGCGGAGAGGTTCTTGCCTCCCTCCTCCATCAGGGTCTCCAGCCCCTGTGGCAGATGGCGCACGAACGCGGCCAGCTGCACCTCCTCCAGTGCTCGCCAGAGCGTCGCATCAAGGATGCCGTCACGGCCAAGACGCAGATTTTCCGCCAGGGTCCCGACGAAGATAAAGGGATCCTGCTGCACCAGGCCTATGCTGCGGCGCACCGCCGAGAGCGACAGCGCGCTCATGGGGTGATCATCGAAGCGGATGCAGCCCTGATCCAGCGGATAGAAGCCCATCAGCAGGCTGATGATGGTGGACTTGCCGCTGCCGGTGTGACCCACCAGCGCCAGCATCTGGCCGGGACGGGTGGCAAAGCTCACCTCCTGCAGCACCGGTTGTTGGCCATCGTAGGAGAAGCTCACCCGCTCGAAGCTGACCCGCCCCTGCAACGCAGGGCTCTCCCCTTGCGTGCTCTCCCGGGATTCGTCCAGCAGGGCAAAGACTCGCTCCCCCGCCACCATGGCCTGCTGCAACTGGTTGAGCTGGTTGGTCATCTCGATGAGGGGCTCGATCATTCTCCCCAGATAGCTGATGAAGGCGTAGAGCACCCCCACCTGGATGGCGCTGCCTGTGCTCAACCCCTCGTGGGCAAACAGGGCGAGCAGGCCGATGAGCACCATCATGTAGAAGAGATCGATGAGGGGGCGCAGCAGTATGCCGTTGATCTTGAGGCTCTTGATCCTGGCCTGCCAGTGCTGCTGGTTCACCTCGGCAAAGGCATTGGCGAAGTGGTGCTCCTGCACCATGGCCTGAATGACCGGCATCCCTTGCAGGGACTCGTTGAGCCGGCTGTTGATGTCGGAGAGCAGGCTGCGGGTCGCCCGCACCACGGGTACGCTCAATTTCTGGTAGAGCCACATCACGGCCCCCACCGCCGGCAGCAGGGTGGCGCACACCAGCATCAGGCGCAGATCCAGCAGCGCCATGGAGATGAGGATGCCGCACAGCAGCACCACTTTTTGCACCAGCAGCCCAATCACCTGCACATAGAGGTTCATGATCGCCTCGGTGTCGTTGGTGATGCGGGAGATGAGGGAGCCCGAGCGATGCTTGTCGAAATAGCGGGCCGGCAGCCGGATGGCGGTGGCAAACACCTGCTCGCGAAGGGTCTGCACCACTGCCTGGGCGATGCGGTTGAAGCGCAGGGATTGCAGGTAAAAACCCGCCGCCGAGAGCACCTGAAGGCCGAGATAACCGGCGGCAAGAGCGGCGATGTCGGGCCACACCAGCTGGCGCGGCGCCAGATAGTCGTCGATGAAGAGTTTGATGAGCAGGGGCCCGGCCACTTCGGCGCCGGTGGCCAGCAGCAGGCAGATGCCCGCCTGCACCAGCCAGCGGGGATAGCGGGCGCAATAGGTGAGCAGCCGTTTGATGGTCGGGTTCACAGACTTGCCTCCAGCACAGCACTCTCAGGGAATTGACTCTCTTTGCACCCTTCTCCCCTTGCGGTAGAAGGGTTGGGGATGAGGGGAACCACTCGTCTCATCATCGAACTCACAGGCTCTCCTCCACGTCTTGTTCCAGGCGCTGATAGCGCACCATGTCCGCATACCAGCCGTTGTGGGTCATCAGGGCACCGTGGGCACCGCGCTCGCTGATGGCTCCCTGCTCCAGCACCAGGATCTCGTTGGCCTGCTCCACCGCCGTCATGCGGTGGCTCACCAGGATAAGGGTCCGTCTGTGGGCCTTGAGCGCCAGCAGGATCTGCTGCTCTGTGTGGGCATCCACCGCCGACAGGGCGTCATCCAGTACCAGGATGGGGGCATCCAGCAGCAGGGCGCGGGCAATGGCGAGGCGCTGCTTCTGGCCACCGGAGAGGGTCACCCCCTTCTCTCCCACTTCGGTCTCATAGCCTCTGGGGAAACGAACTATGTCGTCGTGGACGCAGGCGATGCGCGCCACCCGCTCTATCTCCTCCTGGCTTGCCTCCGGCTTGCCGAGGGCGATGTTGGCGGCGATGGTGGTGGAGAAGAGGAAGGGCTCCTGGGGCACATAGGCAAACTGGTTGCGCAGGGTGCCCAGGGGTAGCTGATCGATGGGCACGCCCCCCATGGTAATGGCACCGGCCGTGGGATTGGCCAGCCGCATCAAGAGCTTGAGCAGGGAGCTCTTGCCCGCCCCAGTGCGCCCCACCACCCCCAGCATGCCTCCTTGTTGCAGGGCAAAGTCGATGCCCGCAAGCAGGCTGCGTTGCTCCAGCTGATAGCCCAGGCCCCTGGCCTCAAGGGGCAGAGCCGAGACAAAGGCCGCAGGCCGGGTGGGCTCTTCGATGTCGCTGCGCTCCCCCAGCATGCTCTCGATGCGGGAGTAGGCGGCGCTGCCCCGCTCTATGATGTTGAACAGCCAGGCGATGGCGAACATGGGCCAGATGAGCTGACCCAGATACATGGTGAAGCTGGTGAGCTCCCCCAGGGTCAGCTTGTCTTGCAGCACCAGGGCGCTGCCGCCGGCCACCGCGAGGAAGTAGGAGCAGCCGATGCACAGGTAGATGACGGGATCGAACTTGGCATCGATGCGAGCCACCGCCATGTTGCGCTCTCCCGCCTGACGGGTCAGCTCGGCGAAGCCTTGATCCTCGAGGGACTCCACCGCATAGGACTTGAGCACCCGCACCCCGGAGAGGGCCTCCTGGGTCTTGTTGTTGAGCCGGGAGAAGGCCCCCTGCGCCGCCTTGAACTCCTTGTAGATCTGGGTACCAAAGCGGTTCATGAAGAAGGCCATCACCGGCAGCGGCAACAGGGAGAGCAGGGTCAGCTGCCAGGAGTACTGGCTGCACATGATGGAGAGCACCAGGATCCCGACGATGAAGGAGTCCACCAGGGTCAGTACCCCCTCTCCGGCCGTCATCTCCACCGCCTGGATGTCGTTGGTGGCATGGGCCATCAGATCGCCGGTGCGGTGGCGCTGATAGAAATCCGGGCTCATGCGGGTGAAGTGGGTAAAGAGGCGGTTGCGCAGCACATAGGCGAGCCGGTAGGAGGCCCCGAACAGCATGACCCGCCACACATAACGCAGCAGATAGATGAGCAGGCCGAGGCCAAGGAGCCCCGCCAGATAGCCCATCAGGGTACCGTCATCGAGCTCCCCCCTGGCGATGCCATCCACTACCCAGCCCACCACCTTGGGGGGGATCACGGTCAACAGGGCCACCATCATCAGCAGGGAGATGGCCATCAGATAACGCCGCCACTGATCCTTGAAAAACCAGCCAAGCCGCAAAAATACGCTCACAGTAAAGTCCTTGCTCGCGGCACAGCCGGCGCCGCGTGGTCATAGAGAGAAGCTCAATACAATCGCCCCCGAGGTGGGGGCGATGGGAGTGGGTCATCATAGCCTGAAGCGGACGACTTGAGAACGATTGCTATCTCACCGGTTCACAGCCGCTTGTCGGGGGGCGAGAACGGGAAGGCGACCGACTCCTGCTGCTCGCCGGTCAGCAGGAAGTGGGAGACCTCCTCCCGGGTCTGGATGAAGACCTGCTGCAACTGGGTCAGTTCGCCCTCGCTCAGCTCCTCTTGCAGCCGCAGCCGCCACTCCAGCTCACCAGCCAGCAGTTGCAGGCGGGAGGCGGAGATGTTGGCCGACACCCCCTTCAAGGTGTGCAGCAGGCGGCAGGCCACTTCGGGCTGCTGGCGGCGCAGGGCGGAGCGAATGTCCCACAGATCGTCCTTGTGCTCGGAGAGGAACAGCTTGAACAGGATCTGCAGCGCCTCCCTGTCCTGCTCCAGCCGGTGCAGGGCATCCTCCAGATCCAGCACTCCCATCAGATCCGGTGGCTTGACCTCGGGCGGCGCCCGCCGCTCGCCGCTGGCGTTTTTCACCCACTGCAGCAGGTTGTTGTAGAGATCCAGCTTGCTGACCGGCTTGGTGACATAGCCGTTCATGCCGACCCCGAGACAGCGCTCCCGGTCCCCCGGCATGGCGCTGGCGGTGAGCGCTATGATGGGGACGTCGTGCTTGTCCACCATCTTGCGGATCTGGCGGGTCGCATCCAGGCCGTCGAGCACCGGCATCTGCAAATCCATCAGGATCACGTCAAAGGGCTGCTCCGCCACCTGCTCCACCGCCTCGCGCCCGTTGTCCACCACGGTGACCACCGCCTCGACCCGGCGCAGGTACTCCATGATGAGTTGCTGGTTGACACGGTTGTCTTCGGCCAGCAGCACCCGGGTCCCGTGCAGCAGCTCCCGAAAGTGCTGCTGATCGCCCTGTGCCTCGGCCTGACGAACCTTGCTGTCGTGGGAGCTGCCGTTGAGCAGCTCGTCCACCTTGGCCAGCAGGGCATTCTCTGTCATGGGCTTGGGCAGGAAGTGGGTCAGCCCCATGCTCTCCATGCGTCCGTGCAGCCCCTCCCTGGACCAGGCGCTGGTCATCAGGATGGGCAGGCGCCGCCACTGGCTGTGTTGATACATCTCGAGGGCGAGATCCAGGCCATCCTCCTGCCCCATGCGCCAGTCGAGGATGGCAAGCCGGATGTGGTGGCCCTCCTCTCGCAGCACCTGGCGGGCACGGGAGAGGCTGTTGACCGCGATCACCGAGGCACCGGCCCGGCCCAGTATGTCCTTGGCGAGCTCCAGCACCAGTTCGTTGTCATCCATCATCAGGATGAGGGGCTGGTGATCGAAGAAGACCCGGCGCCCGGAGACCCCATAGACAGCCTGGGACAGGGGGATCTCGAACAGGAAGGTGGAACCCACCCCGGGCTTGCTCTGCACCTTGATCTCCCCCCCCATCAGCCCCACCAGCCGCTGGGAGATGTTGAGCCCAAGCCCCGAGCCGCCATATTTGCGGGTGTTGCCCGCCTCCAGCTGGGTGAAGGGCTGGAACAGCTGCGCCTGTTTCTCCGGCGCTATGCCGATGCCGGTGTCCCGCACGCTGAAACAGACCCGCATCGGGTATTGATTGACTAGAGTGATGGCCACCTCCACCTCCCCCCGTTCGGTGAACTTGATGGCGTTGTTGACCAGATTGACCAGCACCTGACCGAGTCGCAGCGGATCGCCGCGCAGAAAATCGGGCACCGCAGGCGACTTGTTGATGATGACCTCGATCTGCTTGCGCTCCGCCAGGTCCGCAAACATGGCGGCCAGGGAGTCGAGCTGCTCGCTGAGATCGAAGTCGATCTCCTCGAGCGTCAGCTTGCCGGACTCCACCTTGGTCAAATCCAGGATGTCGTTGATGAGCAACAACAAGGTGTCAGACGAGGACTTTATCTTGTTGAGATAGTCCCGCTGCTGCTGATCGAGCTTGGTCTGCAGCGCCAGGGCACTGAAGCCGATGATGGCATTCATGGGGGTGCGGATCTCGTGGCTCATGTTGGCCAGAAAATCGCTCTTGGCCTGGGCCAGCAAGGCGGCGTGGCGGGACAGCTCGCTCAGCTTCTGGTTGCGGCGCCACAGAGTCGCGGCCACCAGCGAGAAGCAGAGCAGCGCCCCCCCCAGCACCATCAGATAGAAACGGCTCTTGAGGGACGAGGCCTGATCCAGCTTGCTCTGTTTCCACGCCGGCAGCGAGGACAGCCCCTTCATCTCGACGATCTGGTTACGCAGGCGATGGTACTCCATCACCTGCTGATTGAGCTCCTGGCTGAGTCGGGTAAGGGCCATGACCTTGGGCTGCCCGGGGGAGGTCTCCATCAGCCGCTGCTGCAGTTGCTGCAGTTGACGCTGTTCGCTCGTGTCCCAGCTGCGCCTGAGGTAGTGGCTCAACCGAGCAAGCTCGGTAAGATCGCGGGATTGCTCGGCCCCGGCCGGCAGCGTTGCCAGCAGTGCCTTGAGCTGGCTCTGGAAACGAGGCGCCAGGTATTCGATGGTCATCTCCATGGTGTAGAACCTGGCGAGATCCAGCAGATAGCCATCGATGTCCCGTTGCAGCGCCTGGGAAGCGGGATCATCCACCGAGCCCGGGTCTTCGCGCACCTGGCTCACGAAGCGATCCAGGCTGTTTGACAGCAGGCTGAGGCGCTGCTGTACGCTGCCATCGCTGGCCTTCTCTCGCCCCAGCAGATACACGGTGTCGGTATTGACCCGGTTGAGGACCAGCTCTGCGGCCACGCTCAGATCGGAGGCGCGTTGTTGCTGGCTCAGCAACTGCCAGCAATAGGCAGAAAACGCCAGCAGCGATACGATGATAAGGCCAAAGACAACACGATTGACCCGTGCAACACTCTTCATCCCGTCACGATTCTCATGTCATGGTCAGCCATCCGGTGACTCAGGGTCACGACCAGACAGCCGAGTGTGAAAAACAACTGAGCGCTATGTTACCGTTAGTCTGCTCTGTGAATGCAATAAAGATGTTGCCGGGCCATGAATAAAGGAACCAATTATGTCACTTGTCACTACCTATTGTAGCCATTGCTTCACCCGCAATCGCCTGCCCGCCGAAAAAACAGACTCAAACGCGAAGTGTGGTCGCTGCCACCAACCCCTGTTTTCCCACTCCCCGGTGGCGGGCCGACAGACCAACTTTGATGCCGTGATCCAGTCTGACATTCCGGTAGTGGTCGACTTCTGGGCCAGCTGGTGCGGTCCCTGTCTGCAGTTCGCCCCCGTCTTTCAGGAGATAGCGCTTGAGCTCGAACCCCGCATCCGCTTCGTGAAGCTCGACACCGAACAGGAAGCCGCCATCGCCATTCGCAGCATACCGACCCTGATGATCTTCAGAGGGGGACAGATCCTGGCTCAGCGCAGCGGCTCCCTGCCCAAGAGCCTGTTCAAGGAGTGGCTGCTATCCACCGCGGCAGCGCCCAAATGAAAACAGAATGTTTAATTTCTGTTTAATGTCAGATCCATTTTCACTTGACTCTGTGAGTCGCCACATGCTTTGACCACATCCCCCTGTTTCAAACAGGGGGATAAATGTAATCTCGGCAACACAACAACAACCATAAATTAACCGAGAGAACAACATGCATACCTCTGCAGTCCCTTCCGCCCCTACACGCTGGCTGGACATCAAGGCCGGGATCGTCATCCTGGATCTCCTGCTGCTCTGTGCCATGCTCGCCTGGCTTCCGTTTGATCCCATGGTCAACAAAGGCCTCGGCATCCTGATCTTCATCGCCATCCTCTGGCTGACCGAAGCGGTGAACATCACCATCACGGCCTTGTCCATCCCGGTGCTCGCCACCCTGCTCGGGGTGTTTGACATGAGCAAGTCGCTGACCGACTTCGCCAACCCAGTCCTGTTCCTCTTCTTCGGCGGCTTTGCCCTGGCGGCGGCCCTCTCCAAGCAGGGACTCGATACCCAGATCGCCGCCAAGGTGATGCAGCTTGCCAAGGGTCACCTTGGCTGGGCAGCCATAGTGCTGTTCACCATCACGGCGGCGCTCTCCATGTGGATCAGCAACACCGCCACCGCCGCCATGATGATGCCGCTGGCCCTCGGCATGCTCAAGGGCCTCGACGTTCACAAGGAGCGCCGTACCCTGGTCTTCGTTCTGCTTGGCGTCGCCTACAGCGCCAGCATCGGCGGGATCGGCACCCTGGTGGGCAGCCCCCCCAATGCCATCGCCGCCGCCCAGATGGGACTGGGCTTCACCGACTGGCTGAAGTTCGGCATCCCGGTGGTGCTCATCTTCATGCCAGTGGGCATAGGCCTGCTCTACTGGGTAACGCGCCCCAACCTGTCGCACCAGGTCAGCACCGAGCAGGTCACCATAGAGTGGACCGGCCAGCGCAAGACCACCTTGCTCATCTTCCTGACCACAGTGCTGCTGTGGATTGGTTCCCAGCCCATAGCCGCGGCCCTGGGGGGCATTCCCCAGTTCGATACCCTGATCGCCATGGGCGCCATCCTGGCCATCGCCGTTAGCCGGGTCGCCAGCTGGGATGACATAAACCAGAACACCGACTGGGGCGTGCTGCTGCTGTTCGGAGGTGGTCTGACCTTAAGCGCCGTCCTCAAGCAAACCGGGGCCAATGCCTTCCTGGCGGAGCACCTCTCCAGTGCGCTCTCCACCATGCCCATCTTCATCATCCTGCTCTGCCTGGCCGCCTTCGTGGTGTTCCTGACCGAGCTGGTCTCCAACACCGCCACCGCCGCCCTGCTGGTGCCGCTGTTCGCCGGTGTGGCCGAGGCGCTGGGGGTCTCCCCCATAGTGGTGTCCGTGCTTATCGCCGTCGGGGCCTCCTGCGCCTTCATGCTGCCGGTGGCCACGCCGCCGAACGCCATCGTCTTCGCCAGCGGTCACATCCAGCAGCGGGAGATGATGCGGGCAGGTCTGGTGCTGAACCTGGTGTTTACCCTCATCCTGACCCTGCTGGCCTATTTCTTCGGCGATATCCTGCACTGATCCCCGGCCAGGCTGATGGGCCTGTGGGTACTGACGGAGCAAGCCCCTGAGCCGTCGAACACCCCAAGTCTGTTGACACACCAGAGCCCCGCACCGTCGGGGCTCTGTTTATTCCTCCCTCTGGTGATTCCCCCAGCCTCTCGCTCTCTCCTTGCCACTGGCCCTGCCCCTGTGGCGCACCTCAGGTCATTAACACGGCCTTAAGAAAGTGCCTCCATGATGCGGACAATGGCACTCCGGCAATCGGCGCATGGAAAGCCGGGATGGATCACTACGAGAGGAAAACATCATGGAGAAAGCGATGGGAAGCAGCAAGGCCATCAGGGTCTGGGATCCCCTGATCAGGGTGTTTCACTGGGCCACCGTCCTGCTGTGCGTGCTCAACCTGTTCATCCTGGAGGAAGGCAGACGTAATCACCGCTATGTCGGGTACGCCTTGGCCGGATTGCTGGTGCTGCGCATCCTGTGGGGATTGGTCGGCTCCGACTACGCCAGATTTGCCCAGTGGTTTCCGACTCCGGCCCGCCTGGGCCGCTACCTGCAGGCCAGCTGGCAGGGCAAACACCCCTATCATGCCGGCCACAATCCGCTGGGCGCCTTGATGATACTGATGATGTTGACCTGCCTGGTGGGGACAGCCGTCACCGGGATCATGACGGGGTACGAGCAGCTGTTTGATGAAGACCTCATGGAAGAGCTCCACGAGTTCTTTGCCAAGGCGCTGCAGATCGCCATCTTCATCCATGTGCTGGCGGTCATCGTCCTCGATCGCCTGACCCGGGGCGATCTCATCAGGGCCATGATCACCGGCAGGAAGCGCGTGCCAGCCGGCACCGAGATCGTCGACAAGCGCTGAGGCCTCCTCGACCAGATGACATAAAAAAACCCCGCGATGCGGGGCTTTTTCATATTGGGTGCTGTCAACCGACGTTGCAGCTCTTCAATTTCCAGATCCGGTCCACATAGTCCTGGATGGAGCGGTCGGAGTTGAACTTGCCCATGGTAGCCGAGTTGATGATGGCCTTCTTCGCCCACAGCGCCGGATCCCGATACCAGGTATCGATCAGCTTGTGCGCTTCCGAGTAAGAGGCGAAATCGGCCAGGGTCAGGTAGGGATCCCCTCCTTCCAGCAAGGAGCGCTTGATGGAGGCGAGTTCGCCCGGGCGACCCGGCGTGAAGTAGTCGGTGTCGAACCAGTCCAGCACCGCCTTGAGCTCGGAGTTGGCGTAGTAGAAGTCGTACGGGTTGTAACCGCGCGCCTTCAGGGACTTCACCTCGTCCACGTTCAGACCGAAGATGGCGCAGTTCTCGGCCCCCGCCTCTTCGGCGATCTCGATGTTGGCGCCGTCCAGCGTGCCTATGGTGATGGCGCCGTTCAGTGCCATCTTCATGTTGCCGGTACCTGAGGCTTCATAACCTGCAGTGGAGATCTGCTCGGAGACATCCGCCGCCGGGATCAGCTTCTCGGCCAGGCTGACGCGGTAGTTCGGCATGAACACCACTTTCAGCTTGCCCTGGATGCGGGCATCGTTGTTGACCCGCTCCGCCAGCTTGTTGATGGCGTAGATGATGTCCTTGGCCAGCTTGTAACCGGGCGCCGCCTTGGAGCCGAAGATGAACACCCGCGGGTGCATGTCATAGTCGGGGTTCGCCAGCAGACGACGGTAGAGCGCCATGATGTGGATGAGGTTCAGCTGCTGGCGCTTGTACTCGTGCAGACGCTTGATCTGGACGTCGAAGATCGCCTCGGCCGAGACATCGATGCCGGTTTCCGCCTTGATGACCTTGACCAGCTTCTCCTTGTTGTGACGCTTGATGGTCATGAACTGCTGCTGGAACGCCTTGTCGTCGGCAAACTTGGTCACGCTGCGCAGCTTGTCCAGCTGCAGCGGCCACTCCTTGCCCACCACCTCGTTGTAAAGAGCGGCGAGCTCGGGGTTGCAGGCCAGCAGCCAGCGACGGGGGGTCACGCCGTTGGTGACGTTGCACATCTTCTCGGGCCACAGCTCGGCATACTCGGGGAAGAGATCCTCTTTCACCAGCTTGGAGTGGATCTCGGCCACGCCGTTCACCTTGCAGGAGCCGATGACGCACAGGTTGCCCATGCGCACCTTGCGCACATCCCCTTCTTCGATGATGGAGAGCTTGGCCTTGATGGCGTCGTTACCCGGCCACTTGGGCTCCACCAGCTCGTTCAGGAAACGGGCGTTGATCTCGTAGATGATCTCGAGATGACGGGGCAGCACCTTCTCGAACAGGCTGACGGACCACTTCTCCAGTGCTTCCGGCAGCAGGGTGTGGTTGGTGTAGGAGAAGACCTGGTAGCAGATGGCCCAGGCGGCATCCCAATGCAGATCTTCCTCGTCCACCAGCACCCGCATCAACTCTGGGATGGCCACGGTCGGGTGGGTATCGTTGAGCTGGATGGCAATTTGCGCGGCAAAGTTGCGGAAGTCCGAACCATGGACCCGCTTGTAGCGGCGCATGATGTCCTTGATGGAGCAGGCACAGAAGAAGTACTGCTGGATCAGGCGCAGCTCTTTGCCTGCATCGGTCTCATCATTCGGGTAGAGCACCTTGGAGATGGTCTCGGCCTGGGCCTTCTCGGCCTGGGAGTCGATGTAACCACCGGCGTTGAACACGTCCCAGTCGAAGAACTCGGAGGCACGGGATTCCCACAGGCGCAGGATGTTGACGGTGTGACCGCCAAAGCCCACCACAGGAATGTCCCAAGGCACCCCTTTGATCTTGCGGCCGGCGTGCCACACCTTCTTCAGGCCGCCCTTGTCACCGAACACGGTCTCCACGTAGCCGTAGAGCGGGATCTCCTGCACCGACTCGGGGCGGCAGATCTCCCAGGGGTTGCCATATTCACGCCAGGAGTCCGGGCGCTCGATCTGGCGACCATCCTGGATCTCCTGACGGAACAGGCCGTGCTCGTAGTGGATGCCGTAGCCCACCGCCGGGTAATTCAGGGTGGCAAGGGAGTCGATGAAGCAGGCGGCCAGACGACCCAGGCCGCCGTTGCCAAGGGCCATGTCCGGCTCTTGTTCGCACAGATCGGTCAATTCCAGACCGAGTTCACCCAGGGCCTCTTCGCAAATCTTGTACAGGGAGAGGTTGTGCAGGTTGTTGGAGGTCAAACGCCCCATCAGGAATTCAGCAGAGAGATAGTGAATCGCACGAGTATCTTTCTTGAAGTGAGTCTGCTGAGTGCGGGTCAGGCGCTCGTACACCTGTTCGTTGACGGCGGCAGCGGTCGCTTTCCACCATGCTTCGGGAGAGGCTTTCTGTTCGCTTGTACCCAAGGTAGAACGCAGGTGACGCACGATACTCGCCTTGAGCTGATCTTTATCCAGTTGGAGATCCTGGTCTGTCTTCTTCTTGGTAGCCATAAACCATTTTCCTTCGTTACAAATAAAAAATGTTATCCCCTTGAGGGACCGGCGCTGTTGTTATCTCAGAATATGTTCCGGCGTGGGCATACTAGCTAAAGCCGGGGGTTTAAAAGTTAACGTGAGTCACACTTTAACGCATAAAAATGACAGTTTCACCATGAAAACCCTTTCCTATATCCCGCCTGAACAAAATAAAAATAACCTTAAAAATCAAAACATTGAGTGAAATTAAAAAAGATGGATTCATGAATAGGTTTTCAATGATTGCCAGCGGCTGAAAATACGTGAAAATAAGCGCCAACTAGGCCGGCGATGAAATCGCTTTCAATGTTTGGTGTCTCAGCGCGGCAATAAAAGGAAGCAGCCCCAATTGGGGCAGCTTCCCGAGCTGAATTAACCATGGGCCTTGAACTGGTTACTCATGGGGTCGTAGTGATAACCAATCTGCTGCAGACGGGTGGCCAGCTGATCCTCTGTCATGTCGTAGTAAGCCAGCAACTCTTCCAGACCATCGCACTCCAGCCGCAGCTTCTCGTTGATGATCCCGAGCAGAATATTGGCGTCCAGCCGTTGCAAGGTACTCACATCCATCTTGGTCCCTCCTCTTGCCATACATACTGTATAACCATGAGCGCCGGCCCGCGCTTTGTCTACAGGTTAAAAAACACCCGCCCCGTCATCGATATAAATAGCATTTAAATTCAATAAGTTAATAAAAATCCCTGTTAGTCGGCTCACATTTTTAATCACAAACGCCTTGTCACTGACATGAGATAGAACTACTGTATGCGCATACAGCATGGTTATTCATACAGGACACACATATGAGCCAGCCCCTGAGTCACCGCCCACTCTCCTCCTCTGCCGGTGTGATCACCACCTGGCCCACCCGCCATCAGAGCAAGGCGGTGCATGAGCATCGACTGGCCATGGATCTCCATGAAGCCCCTTTGCTGGATGCGCTGGGAAGATTGAGCCAAAGCGACAGCGGCTGGATTTTGCTCATAGCTCCGCCAGGGCTGCCCGTGGCCAAGCAACTGCAAGCACAGGGGATCAATCCCGCTCGGGTACTGGTGGTTCACGGCCCCAAGATCAAGAACTGGCAACGTCTGCTGGAGCAGAGCCTGGCCAACGGTCATTGTGCCGCCGTCTTGACTTGGTTGCCCGAACGGGTTGCCCTGGATCGCAGCCACCTCAGCACCCTGGGGCAGCGTGCCGGTGTCCTGACTCGCTTCTTCGAGCCCACCCCTGCCCAGGGGGGCCCCCTCTGTTACGGTGGGCAGGACGTCTACCTGAACCATTGAGTCATATCGTGCCGACCCGGGCTGGCAGAGCTCCCCGCCCCGCGCGTCAGTCTGGCAGGGCGGCAACCAAGACGAGAAAGGCGACCCTGAGGTCGCCTTCTGTCATATGGGCTGTGATGAGCTGCCATCTGCCCGGCGCCCCGCGAGGGCTTGCACCGGATCAGGCGAGCTTGGTATCCAGCTCGGCGATTTTGGCAGACCAGTAGGCCGGGCCGGTTTCATGGATGTTGTTGCCCTGGGAGTCGACCGCCACTGTTACCGGCATGTCTTCCACCTCGAACTCATAGATGGCTTCCATCCCCAGATCGGCGAAGGCTACCACGCGCGCCTTCTTGATGGCCTTGGCCACCAGATAGGCGGCGCCGCCAACGGCCATCAGATAAACGGCCTGGTGCTGTTTGATGCTCTCGACGGTTTTCGGACCGCGCTCGGACTTGCCTATCATGCCGATGAGGCCGGTTTCCCCCAGCATCATGTCGGTGAATTTGTCCATCCGGGTGGAGGTAGTTGGGCCGGCCGGGCCGACCACTTCGTCACGTACCGCATCGACCGGGCCGACGTAGTAGATGAAACGGTTGGTGAAGTCGACCCCTTCCGGCAAGCCTTCGCCATTTTTCAGCATGTCGGCAATGCGCTTGTGGGCGGCGTCACGGCCGGTGAGGATCTTGCCGGAGAGCAGCACTGTATCGCCGCTCTTCCAGCTGGCGAGCTCGGCCTTGGTGATGCCGTCGACGTTGACCCGGCGCACGTTGCCGCCCGCTTCACGGGTGATTTCCGGCCAGTCACTCAGCCTCGGCGGAGTCAACTCGGCGGGGCCAGAGCCATCGAGCTCGAAGTGAACGTGACGGGTGGCGGCGCAGTTGGGGATCATCACCACCGGCTTGGAGGCCGCATGAGTCGGGGCGGACTTGACCTTCACGTCCAGCACTGTGGTGAGGCCCCCCAGCCCCTGGGCACCAATCCCCAGCCGGTTGACCTTGTCATAGAGCTCGACCCGCAGCTTCTCTTCTGTGGTCTCGGGACCCCGGGCGATCAGCTCCTGAATGTCGATGTGCTCCATCAGGGCTTCCTTGGCGAGCACGGCCGCCTTCTCGGCGGTACCGCCGATGCCGATCCCCAGCATGCCAGGCGGGCACCAGCCTGCGCCCATGGTCGGCACGGTTTTGAGCACCCATTCGACCACGTCGTCGGAGGGGTTGAGCATCACCATCTTGGACTTGTTCTCGGAGCCGCCACCTTTGGCCGCAATGCTCACTTCCACCTTGTCCCCCGGAATCATGTCGATGTGCACCACGGCAGGGGCGTTGTCCTTGGTGTTCTTGCGACTGCCGGCCGGATCGGCGAGCACGGAGGCGCGCAGCGGGTTGTCCGGATTGGTGTAGGCGCGGCGGGTACCCTCGTCCACCATCTCCTGCACCGTCATGTCACTGTCCCACTGCACCTGCATGCCGATCTTGACGAAGCAGGTGACGATGCCGGTGTCCTGGCACAGGGGGCGATGCCCTTCGGCGGACATGCGGGAGTTGATCAGGATCTGGGCCAGGGCATCCTTGGCGGCCGGGTTGATCTCGCGGTCATAGGCAGCCTTGGCGGCTTGGACAAAATCGAGGGGGTGGTAGAAAGAGATGTACTGCAGGGCGTCAGCAATGGAATCGATAAAGTCCTGTTTTCTAATGATGCTCATATCATCCTCACTGGTCCTTGTCGTCGCTTGCGCGAGCAAGGGCTTCCATATGAGCCGGGCCTTCGGCAGGCGGCGAATGCGCACAGAGCCGGCGACTACGGCGTGTTTTTATAACGGTGTTTTTCTTAAAAATGCCGGCGGCCATGATACGCTTGAGCACCCGAACCGGCTAGGGAGCTGGGTGCAAACTGTTGCCTGTGTAACAAAAAATGAAACCAAGACTGCATATCCACCATTTCGACCCGCAAGCATCGCTTCACGCCCTGTTTGCCCGCTTGCAACACCAGGCCTGGGCCATCTTGCTGGAATCGGCAGGCCCAACGGGCGCCGACAATCGCTTTGACATCATCAGCACCGATCCGCTCGCCACCCTGGAGACCCGGGGTACCAGCACCTGCCTCACCCGGGCTGGCCACCTGAGCCACCACGACGGAGATCCCCTCGCCCTGCTCGCCGAGACCCAACGAGCCCTGCTCGGAGAGCTGGTGCAGGATGAGCATGACCTGCCCTTCATCGCCGGCGCCCTGGGGCTCTTTGGCTACGATCTGGGCCGGCGATTCGAGCGTCTGCCCGCCCAGGCCAGTGCGGACATCCAGGTACCCGACATGGCGGTGGGGATCTACGACTGGGCACTGCTGCGGAATGTCGCAACCGGTCGCTGGCAGCTGGTGCACTGGGGAGATGAGGCCGGGCTCGCCAGACGCCTGCAGTGGCTGGCGGCACAAGCCCCTCAGCCCTGCGCCCCCTTCGCCTTGCAGGGCGAGTGGCAGAGCAACATGAGCCGGGCCGAATACGGCGAAAAGTTCGCCCGCATCCAGGCCTATCTGGCGGCAGGGGATTGCTATCAAATCAACCTGACCCAGCGCTTCAGCGCCCCCTATGGAGGGGACGAGTGGTCCGCCTATCTCGCCCTCAGTGCCGCCAACAAGGCCCCCTTCTCCGCCTTTGTCCGGCTGCCCCGTAGCGCCATTTTGAGCCTCTCCCCCGAGCGCTTCCTGCTGCTCGATGGCCGCCACATCGAGACCAAGCCCATCAAGGGCACCCGACCTCGCCATCCGGACCCCGCGATCGACAAACAGGTGGCCGAGTCGCTCGCCAGTGCCGACAAGGACAGATCGGAGAACCTGATGATCGTGGATCTGCTGCGCAACGACATAGGCCGGGTCAGCCGCCCGGGCTCCGTCAGCGTGCCGAGCCTGTTTGCGGTGGAGTCCTTCCCCGCCGTGCATCACCTGGTCTCCACCATTCACGGCGAGCTGGATGCGCGCTGGCAGGGGGTGGATCTGCTACGGGCCTGTTTCCCTGGCGGCTCCATCACGGGGGCCCCCAAGATCCGGGCAATGGAGATCATCGAGGAGCTGGAGCCGGTGCGCCGAAACGCCTATTGCGGCAGCATCGGCTATCTGAGCCAGCACGGCCGGATGGACACCAGCATCTGCATTCGCACCCTGATAGCCGAAGCCGGCCGGCTCCATTGCTGGGCAGGAGGGGGCATCATCGCCGACTCAGACCCGGACGCCGAATATCAGGAGACCTACGACAAGGTGGCCCGCATCCTGCCGCTGCTGGATGCCTTGCGCCAATGAGCCTGTGACTGCCCTCGCCCGCCCCAAGGAGACCAGGACCGAGATGGATATCGAGATGAACCGCGCCGAGCTGCTGACCCGCTTCCTGTTGCAGCGCCCCGCTCCCGCCCACCGTCTGATGCTGGCGGGGCTCAAGCCGGCGGCTGTGCTGATCCCCCTGGTGGAGCGTCCCCAGGGGCTGCACCTGTTGCTGACCCGTCGCAGCACCACCCTGCGCCACCATCCGGGGCAGATAAGCTTCCCCGGCGGGCGCCAGGATCCGGAAGATGAGAGCCTGATCCACACGGCCCTGCGAGAGACCCATGAAGAGCTCGGGATCCCCGCCTCCCAGATCCGGGTCATCGGCAGCCTCACCCCGCTCAACACCATCTCCCTGTATGACGTCCTGCCTGTGCTGGCCATGATAGACCCCGACTATCGGCTTGCTCTCAGCCCCGATGAGGTGGCGCAGGCCTTCGAAGTGCCCCTCAGCCATGTGCTGGATCCGGCCCACCACATCGCCCTGACCCTCCCAAGGGCGGGCAAGCGCCACACCATCTATTGGATCCCCTGGCAACACTCCTTCATCTGGGGGGCCACCGCCAGCATGATCCGCCAGCTGGCCCAGCACCTGTCAGGACAACATATTGATAACCTTTCAGGGTGAGAAATTATCCAATTAACATTCAACTAACACTGCATATGATAAATAAATTTTGATTTTTTATTCTTTTGATCACATTTCCATAAGAAAGTGCGGGTTTCGGCCTCATAAAGGTGAATCTGATCAACATTTTTGATTAAAAAAAAAGTATTCTTGCGCCGACTAATTAAAACCACACATTCGGGGTGAGACACATGTCCAATACTGTCACTGGCGCACAGGACGTTGCAGCCGCACAGGAGCAAGGAATCAGCTCGGTCCAATCACGCGGTTGGAGCAAACAAGACACCACCTGGGTTATCAGCCTGTTCGGCACCGCCGTCGGCGCCGGCATCCTGTTCCTGCCCATCAACGCTGGCATGGGTGGCTTCTGGCCACTGGTGGTGATGGCGCTGCTGGTCGGCCCCATGACCTACCTGGCCCACCGCGGCCTGGCGCGCTTCGTGCTTTCCTCCAAGAAGCCAAATGCGGACATCACCGAAGTGGTGGAAGAGCATTTCGGCGTGGGCGCTGGCAAATTAATCACCCTGCTCTACTTCTTTGCCATCTACCCCATAGTGCTGATCTACGGCGTGGGCATCACCAATACCGTCGAGAGCTTCCTGGTCAACCAGCTGCAGATGACGGCGCCGCCGCGCTGGATCCTCTCCATCGTGCTGATCATGGCCATGATGTCGGTCATGCTGGCCGGTGAGAAGCTGATGCTGAAGGTCACCGAGTTCCTGGTGTACCCCCTCATCGCCATCCTGGCGGGCATCTCCCTCTACCTCATCCCGGACTGGACCGGCGCCGCCCTGGCCCAGGTACCTTCTGCCAAAGATTTCGCCACCACCCTGTGGCTGACCATCCCGGTGCTGGTGTTCTCCTTCAACCACAGCCCGGCCATCTCCAGCTTCGCCCTGGCCCAGCGCCGTGATCACGGTGACAACGCCGTCGCCAAGTCCGATGCCATCTTGAAGCGCACCGCGCTCATCCTGCTCGGCTTCGTGATGTTCTTTGTCTTCTCCTGCGTGATGAGCCTGACACCGGCCCAACTGGCAGAAGCCAAGTCCCAGAACATTGCCGTGCTCTCCTACCTGGCCAACCAGCATGCGAGCCCCATCATCTCCTACTTCGGTCCGCTGGTTGCCTTCGTGGCCATCGTCTCCTCCTTCTTCGGCCACTATCTGGGTGCCCGTGAAGGTCTGAAGGGCATGGTAATGCAGCAGATGCGCTCCTCCGGCAAGGAACCGAACCACAAGAAGATCGAACTGTTCATCATCGCCTTCTTCATCCTGACCCTGTGGGGCGTGGCCGTGATCAACCCCTCCATCCTCGGCATGATCGAATCCCTGGGTGGTCCCATCATCGCCACCATCCTGTTCCTGATGCCGATGTACGCCATCAAGCGCGTCCCGGCCATGGCGAAATACCAGGGCCAGATCAGCAACGTGTTCGTGGCAACCATGGGCCTCATCGCCATCTCTGCCATCCTCTATCA
>RCUN01000403.1_pt1 | contig 26099 bp, 21 predicted proteins | sample 2166181 | NCBI WGS metagenome assembly RCUN01 (sample SAMN09932603, study PRJNA488358) | compost metagenome | feature: garden; material: soil; isolation source: compost soil in crotononitrile-enriched culture | place: Germany: Experimental Botanical Garden Goettingen | collected 2016-01-27 | reverse complement strand
CTTGATCCTCTTGATCATATGCAAGGTGCGTTCCAAGTTGCAAAAGCCTCCGGCAGGGTCATTCCATAGGCGCAGGCGGATCGAGTCCGTGCCTTGTGCCCGCAGAATATCCAGGCAATCCTCAGCTTCCCCGCCCGGTTCAGCATAGAACTGCCCCCCTTCCTGCTCGATTTCATCGAGGAAGGAGACATCCATTCCTTTGATCCACGTGTCTGCCATATTGACCACCTCCTGTTATTCCTTCACCGATCCCATAACGAGCCCTTTAACAAAATACTTCTGCAAGAAAGGATATACGAGCAGTACCGGAAGCGCTCCAATAAAGATTTGAGCCGCATTGACCGTCTTCTGGGACAACAGTTCGAATTCCTTCGGATTGATGCTCATGGAGCTCATATCCTTCTGTACAATAACCGTCTGCAGGAAGGTAGCCAGCGGGAACGACTTGGAGTTATTCATATACAGCAGTCCGTCAAACCACGAGTTCCAGTGAAATACCACGCTGAACAGCGCAAGTGTTGCAATTGACGGCAGGGATACGGGCAGGAAGATACTGAAGAGTGTACGGAAGTGACCAGCTCCGTCGATAAATGCCGCCTCCTCAAGCTCCTTCGGAATTCCCCTGAAGAAGTTCATCAGCAGGATGGTCAGATACACATTCACGGCGCCCGGCAGAACCAGGACCCAGAAGGAATCCATGAGATGGAGCTTCTGGATTACAATATAGAACGGCACCAGTCCGCCGCTGAAGATCATGGTGAATACGAACAACCAGGAGTAGATATTCCGGCCCTTAAATACGGAGTTCTCCTTGGATAGCGGATAGGCTGCCATAAAGGATAGCAACAAGGTCAAGCCGGTTCCGATGACGGTCCTCTTGACCGATACCCAGATCGAATGCAGGAAGACCGGGTTATCGATCGTCTTCTTATAGGCTTCCAGTGAGAAATTGACCGGCCATAGACTTACCAGGTTGGCATCAGCAGCTGCCTTGGAGCTGAAGGATACCGCAAGTACATGAATTAACGGGATGATACACAGCAGTGACAATATAATCAGGACAATCGTATTTATTACGCTGAAGAGGCGATACGCTTTTGTTTTGTGATACATATTTCATCTTCCCCCATTCTTAGAAAATCCGGTAATTCGCTAATTTGTAGGCTAGTCTATAGGACACCAGAATGAGTATCATGGAAATCACTGATTTAAATAGCCCGATCGCCGTTCCAAGTCCCATTTCCCCGTTCAAAATGGCTGTACGATACACGAACGTATCGATAATATCGCCTTTTTGGTACACGAGCGGATTGTACAGATTGAAAATCTGGTCAAATCCAGCATTCAGAATGTTCCCGAGTGCAAGGGTACCGACAACGACCGCAATAGGAAGCATGGAAGGCACCGTTATATGAAGGGTCTGCTTCCAGCGGGAAGCCCCGTCAATCTCAGCAGCTTCGTACAGCGAAGGATTCACGTTCGCCAGTGCAGCCAGGAATACGATGGTTCCGAACCCGAACTCTTTCCATACATCAGACACAATGACCGTGAACCGGAACCAGTTGTTGTCCCCAAGGAAGAAGATCGGCTTAATTCCAAAGAGTGAGGTCAGGATTTGGTTAACGAATCCGCCGTCAGTGGACAGCACATCCAGCAGGATACCCCCGAGGATAACCCATGAGAGGAAGTGCGGCAGATAGACCAATGTCTGAACAAAGCGTTTGAAGAAAGCTTTTCTTACCTCATTGAGTAATAGGGCAAATACGAAGGGTGCAAGCAGGTTAAATATAATCTTGAGACCTGAAATAATGAGCGTGTTCCAGATTACTTCTATACTATCCTTCCGTTCGAACAGCGCCCGAAAATTATCTAGTCCCACCCATGCGGATTTGCTGAAGCCAAGAAAGGGTTTATAATTCTGAAATGCCATGATGATGCCCCCCATCGGCACCAAGCTGAAGACGATCAGAAAGATCAGCGATGGGACGAGCATCAGGTGCAGCGGCCAATTGCGCTTAAGATGTTTCATTGCGTTAATCCCCTTTGTATATAGTCTTGAAATCTATTTGGTATGGTCATTATAGCAACGCCAAATCCGCGAAAATAGCTAACAAAACCAATATAAATGGCACTATTGCAACCATTTGAAGTGAACCTGGCACAGACAAAAAAACGGCATGCCGCAGCATGCCGTTTCGTCCTCCAAAAGGAGCTTATTTGGTATTTAACTTGGAGTACCAGTCGTTAACTTCCTTAGTGATATCATAGCCACCGGAAGATTTCCAGCTCTCTACGAATTTATCAAAACTATCCACAGGCTGTTTGCCATAAATAATCTCATTCAAAGACTGATTCTCAATCTTGTTCAAGTAATCCATCTTCGATTTCATGGTAGGCGTGGTAGGACCTGTATAGAGGTTCGGATAAGCAATCCCCTCTTGGGACATCAATACCTTGGCAGCTGCCGGGGTATCCAGGCCATAGTTCAGCTTCACTTCTTTTTCCAGCCTAGTTGTCGCTTCCTTACCGTCCGCCAGATTCAGCAATGCCTTCATTTGAGCGTCAGGAATACGGGCGCCATCGCGAACAAGCAGATAACGGATACTGTTCACATAACCGCCTGGAATGTCTTCATACCGAAGTGCTTTACCGCTCGCATCCATATCGTAGTCATAGCCTTTGAACAGACCGTTGTCGAATACACCGCCAGGCTGGGAATCAGCCAGGTTCTTGAACATGTAGTTCTGATAAGTGAAGAAAGCCTCTGGGTGCTGCATTTGGGTGCTAATCAAGGTTACACCATTCGTGAACTGGGTTCCGTGACGGCCCGCTTTCCCGTCAGGTCCTGTTGGAAGAGCAATCGGCTTCCATACCGCACCTTTGACATTCTTAGCCGTGTCGGACAGCGGCCAACCGCTCATCCAGTAAGGTCCAGGCAGAATGCCGGCTTTGCCGGCAACAGCAGGCTCAGAAGTCTTGTTCTCATCCCAAAGAGCTGCTTCTTTCGGGATATAGCCCTTGTTATACCATTCATTCAGTTTCACCAGACCCTGCTTCATAGCCGGGTTAATCGATCCGTATTCCAGCTTGCCGTCTGCGCCCTTATTCCACTGCTGAGGAATCGTGCCATAGGCGCCGAAGATCCAGGACGGGTCACCCATCCATGTGTTCATCGTTGTCTTGAATCCAATACTGAGCGGAATAACATCTTCCGGCTTAAGTCCATCTGGATTCTTGTTCTTGAAAGCGTCCATAACCTTCTCTAGCTCGTCGAGCGTCTTTGGAGCAGCTAGTCCTAGCTTGTCCAGCCAATCCTGGCGAATCCATAAGATATAATCATGGTTGTAAGCATAGTCGAGAACCGGAATACCCATTCTTTTGCCATCTCGGATATAGGTATTCCAGACATTAGGGTCCTGTGCCATTGCCTTCTTCCAAGTATCAGAAGCGTACTTGTCGAAGAGTGCCCCCGCATCTTGGAACATACCGGAATCAATCAGGTCCTGTGCCAGCTGAGCATCCCCGACTGTTACGATATCAGGCATTTGCTGGCCGGAAGCCATGGACAATCTTAGCTTGGTTGCAAAGGCATTGTTGGTATCCGTAACGGACCACAAGGATTTGATATCAATCCCCAAGGTATCCTTCGCCCATTTCGTAGCTACGTTATTCTCGATATTCTCACCGTTCTTGAATTTAAGCTCAGGGTCTACACCCCATACCGTGGAAATCGTTACAGGCGGGTCATATTTCTCTTTATAGACGTTACCTGTGCCTGATGAAGCTGTTCCTGCAGCTTCTGTGGCTCCCTTATCATCAGAGCATCCGGTGAACAATGCGCTAACCATGACCAGACTAAATGCAAGCGCTGTCAGTTTCTTTGTGTAAGCTTTCATGTAGCTCCCCCTCTTAGTGATCGTGTTCTACAGTTATAATTATAGAGGGCATATTTACTGCGGCCTATGTCATTCTCCGAAGATTTCTGCACCTTTTGCAACCTGTTACTGATCCCGGAATTCATTCGGAGTCAGCCCGTAATGCTTCTTGAACATCTTGCTGAAATACTGCGGATTCTGGTAACCCAGCTCAGCAGTAATCTCGTAGATTTTTTTGTTGGTCTTCTTAAGCAGGTACAGTGCATGCTCCATTCTCATCCGAATAATATAATCACCCAGGCTCTCACCTGTCTCTGCCTTATATATTTTGGATAAGTAGACCGGATGCAGGTACACCTTGTCCGCAATAGTCTTAACTGATGTATCCTGGCCGAGGTCACTTGATACCAGTTCCTGAACCTCTTTGATAATATAGCTCCGGGTGTAGTGATCGCTCGCGGACAGCTCTGCCTGGAATTTCTCCAGCATGCCAATGGACCAGGATCTAAGCTTATCCAGCGACAGAATCATGCTCTGATCGTGCATAAGATCGAATCCGGATTGATCGATCTGGTAGACGAACTGCCCCTGCTTATGGGCAATATACATGAACGCGTTGGTTACGGACAGGTACACCTCATACAGATGTTCTCTCGAATACCTGGTCTTCTCCAAATCTGCGAACACGTCACTGACCTTCAACCGGGCGGCATCCCATTGCTTGGACTCTAGCAAATGAATCAAAGTAGGCGGTTTGTACAGCATTTCAAGCGATTTAACCGGTGCACTCGAGCCGCTCGGAAGATCCTCCATGAACAGAATTGAACCGTGTTCTTCCAGACCCGAGACAATAAACGTACTGAGCCCTGCCCGATAAGCCGCTGAAACCTCATCCGGGAAGGAGAACCAGCCGGTGATTACCGTGGAGATATCCCCCTTCAGATAGTTACTGACCTGCTTGCGGAACTGGCCGGCCAGCTCCTGAAGCTTGATTCTCCGCTGCTGTTCGAAGTCTACCGCCATCTCCATGCTGATCTGATAAGAGGAATGGAGCGACAGCAGAATGACCATACACTCATGTGGAGCTTTGCTATGCCATACTTCAAAGGCCTCTGCAAAAACCTCCTCCGCAATGTTGCCCACTGCGAATTCGATCAAAGACGAAGAATGATGATCATAGTGGGCAAATTGATGTCCGAGCTGAACAAGCAGCATCACGACAGGCTCATCTACATTTAATCTGATCCCGTACTGCTGGAGCTTCTCGCTTATTGTCTGCTTGGACCAGGTTCGTCCAAGGAGCAGATCATGCATAAAATTGGAACGAAGTACGCCGGATTCCGACTTCATCGTATAGAGCATCTGATTATATTTATCGGAAGCCTCCCATTCGTCCTTCAAAGACTCAATAATGTTGGATAAGCTCTTTATGAATTCTTCATCATCCACAGGCTTTAGGATATAGTCCGAGGCTTGCAGCTGAATCGCCTTCTTCGCATATTCGAAGTCAGAATATCCGGTAAGCAGCATGGAGCGGATGTGCGGCCATTCCTGATTAATCGTCGCGATTAAGCTGAGCCCGTCAACCTCCGGCATCCGAATATCCGAGACTACAATATCGATGGACTGTTCCCTCAATATAGATAAAGCGTCCGCGGCCGAGCTGGCCTGGTATACCTGCTTAACCCCAAGCTCCTGCCAGGGAATCGTAGCCGCAAGACTTTCCGTAACATACGATTCATCATCCACCAACAGAATTTCAATCATGTAAGTTCCCCCTTGTTGTTCATATCTTCAAGCTCATTTGGCCAGTGTAGTGTGACCTTTACACCGCCCATCTGAGACGGGGAGAAGCGCAGCCCGGCAGAGTCACCGTAACGAATCTGCATTCGCTGCTGCACATTCCAAAGTCCACACCCCATCTCCTGATCCATCGGCATATCCAAGCTCATCTGAAGCTGCTCCATGGCTTCCTCGGTCATTCCTTTGCCGCTGTCCTCTACCACGACACAGGTCTCATGCTCATGCAGTTCGCTATAGATCCGGATTTGCCCGGCGCCCGACCCCGATTCAATCCCGTGCAGAACTGCGTTCTCTACCAGAGGCTGCACCACCAGCAAAGGCACCTCCCATTTCAGCATACGCAGGGGAATGTCGATGGAGAATTCAAGTTTCGGCTTACGCATCTTCTGAATTTCGAGATAGTTTCTGACAAATCCGAGTTCCTCTTCAAGCGGTACAACATCCCGTTCCTGTCGTGTAGTATAACGATAATAGCTCGATAAGTTCTGAGACATGGCTACCACGGCCTGCATATTCTGCAGCTTGGCCATGCTGGAAATGAACGAGAAGCAGTTATAGAAGAAATGGGGATTGATCTGCGACTGCAGCTGCTTGAGCCGGGCCTCTCTAACATGGATTCGCTCCATGTATACATTCTCGAACAGCTCCTGAATTTGCGCCACCATCAGGTTGAATCTTTTGAATACAAAGCTGAACTCGTTCTTCCCCTTGACCTCAAGCCTCACGGAATAATCTCCGTTCTTAAGCTTACTGAATGCAAGTACGAGCTTCCTCACCGGTACCTGGACCTGGGCATACAGCATATAAGCAGCCAGACAGCTCATCAGCAGTAGTGATCCTACAGCGAAGTAGAACAACCGGTTGGACTTCTCAATCGGCGCAATAATATCCTTCAGCGGCATGTAATCAACCAGATACCAGCCTGTTGTCGCTGACGATACGATATTGACCATATAGTCCTCCCCCCGCAGCTTCACGGTGCGGTTCTCCACGTCTTCCAGGTGCTGATCCTTCAAAGAATTCATTAATTCCTGCGTCAGGGACCGGTTCGCCGTCCGATTGTAAATGATCCCTACGTCCTTCCTGTAATACACCGGGTCTCTGCGGCTGTCGCTCTTGAATTTGTCCAGCATATCCTGAATATTGCTGCTGTCAAACTTGACTTCAATAATCAGATTGGCATCCTCTGGATGATTGAAAGAGGAATAGGGATAAGCCGTGATCAGGGAAAAGATAAAATGCTCATCCTCGCCTGTACCTTCCCGTGTGACCTGCCACCCGGGCTTCATGCGCCTCTTCAGATCCGCATCGTTATAGACCCGGATATCATTATCGGATACCACCCTGCCCAGTGATGGGGAGAAGATGAACAGCTTGGTTTTCCAATTGGAGGAGCTCTCCTGGATATTCAGCTTGGTCTCAATGCGCTTCACCAGATTAATGAAATCCAGATTGAAATACTCACTGTTCAGGAAGATGTCCTTGAATCCAAAAATATCCGGATCCTGGATCATCAAATTCGGCCACAGGGAAAACAGATCAATGTTGGAATTCACCTGAGACTGGAAGAAGTCCAATTGACTGGAATTGGATTTGTTGAGCTCCTTGCCAAGAACCTCTGTACTGGTACGGTTGGAATAGAAATAGAGTACGATAATCGGGATCAACATAATGATGAGTAAAAGAGCCATTTTACGAAATAGCGTTAGTTTGGGCACAAGCTTCACACCTTACTTCTATAGAATCAACAGGCTACTATCCAGAGCACTTGTTGTATGCGTAGTCAGCGACACCTAACATTTCACCGATGGTAACTTTCATTCTATTCAAGACATGAACGGGTCCCTTATCCGCTTCTGTAGGGTCACTCCGCTCCGCCACAACATTGAAAGCGGTGTCAAAAATAGCCGGATTCTCCTATTATACATTTTTGTCTATCTTCATTCTAAAGAAATATACTGAATTTCCATAGTAGTGATTAATAATATTTCTGCTCTTTTCGCAAGGAATTTCCTTCCTGTAGGAATCCGGTTTCCCTCATCCTTCCACAATAAAAAAAGAACCGGACATGAGTCCAGTTCCTGTTCACAGCACTATTTAAGCGCCTCATTCGCTGGCGAGCGAGACGCTTGTGGTTTTCCATTTACCAGCCAGATCCCGAGCAGTACCAGCGCAATCCCCATGACCATAAACCCGGTCAGGCTTTCATGCAGAACCAGACAGCCGGAGATTACCCCGACCACGGGGACTAGCAGCAAGGAGATGGACGCTTTGCTTGCTTCCACTTTAGATAAAATGTACGACCACATGACGAAAGCCAGTGCTGAGCCGATCACACCCGCAAATACCACGTATACAATGGGCATGAGGCCCCAGTGACTCTGCCCATGTTCGAAGGTGAAGGAATACAGCAGCAGCCCTACAGCCCCGAATACCATCTGCCAGGTCGTGAACTGGAGCATGTCGCAGCGGGCCAGCTTCCGTTTGATAATCAAATTCGAGAATGCCCAGGACAATCCCGAAGACAGCGCGAGCAGCATGGCGCCTGTAGTTCCGCCGAAGTGCGCATCCATAGCAATGAACAACCCGATAATTCCTACAACAATCCCGATAAGCTTACGCAGCCTAAGCTGTTCGCCTGGAAGCCAGTAATGGGCCATCAAGGTGAGCCAGAGCGGCATACTGTAGGTTAACACAGAGGTTAGACCTGCACTAAGATCTACTAGTGACAGCTGGATTGCAAGGTTAAAGTACATGGTCTGCAGAATCCCGCAGATGACGTACCAGATCATATCCTTTCCGCGCGGGAACGGCACCTTCCTGAAATAACATACGGCCAGTAGCACCAGCGCCCCCAAGGCGAACCGGTAGCCCGCGAATAATACAGGTGGGAATACGCCGTTCGCAAGCTTCATAAATACCCAGTTAAATCCCCAGATCAGACATAATAGCCCTATCAAAATATTCATTCTCACTCACACCTCTGATTGCTATAAGTTGAGCTATGGAATTACACATTAGGCAGCCGTGTGAAATGTTCTTCCTATCGGTAATCCCTTAAGTTCAACTTATAAAAGTTACACTAAGTTGTCTATTATATCAGAGCTTCCCTCTCAATCAAGCGCCCTTACGGTCTGTCTTTCTACAATATGGTGCAGGGCAATTGTATTCTGTGCAATCTTACCGGTCTCAATCATATCAATGAGCTTCTCACAAGCGGTACTTCCCATCTCGCTTAAAGGCTGATTCACCGTGGTTAACGGAGGAACGACCATTTCTGCCAGCTCGACGTTATCATAGCCAATGACGGATAGATCCTCCGGAATTCGGATTCCATGACGTGCTGCCACCGAGAGCACTCCAATTGCCATTTCGTCACTGGCTGCGAAGATGGCTGTGATATTCAGAGAGCGGCTGAGCAGTTCTTCCATAGCCGCACAACCGCTGTCAAAACCGAAATCTCCATAAGCAACATACTCCTCTTGAAAAGGAATACCGTGGTCATTAAGCGCCTTCGCATACCCTTCAACTCTGGGCACACCGGCAAGCGGATCACTCTTCGTGCCCCCGATCATCGCAATTCGCCTATGTCCTTTATGAATGAGATACTCGGTTGCCTCATAAGCTGCCGCTCTATCATCCACTTTGACATAGGGCACACCCGGATGATCCGTCTCCGAGGAGACGAGGACCACAGGGATCATCGTCGCTTCAAGAACTTTATAGTACTCATCCTTAAGCAGCTCACTTGCGAAGACAATGCCGTCAACCTGCTTCTCCCGCAGCACCTGCAGACACTTGAGCGTCCGCTTCCCGTCCTCGTCCGTGTTGCACACCACAACACTGTAGTTATGATTGTATGCGAACTCTTCAATCCCATGAAGCAGTGCCGATGAGAAGGAGCTGGATACGTTCGGGAATAGTACACCTATGGTTTGGGTACGTTTATTAATCAAGCCCCGGGCGATCATATTGGGCTGATAGCCCATTTCTTCAATCGTCCGCAGCACCTTTTGCTTGGTCTTGTCCGAATATCCCGTCAGGTTATTAAGAACCCGGGATACCGTCGCTATTGATACATTAGCCTTCTTGGCCACATCCTTAATAGTTGGATTCATAGCTACACATTCCTCTTTAAATGAATCAATTTTTGTCTATAGCATACCTCATTTTACAAGAGTCGGGAATAGACTGGGTTCAATGTTCTTCTTAGTCACTTGGCTTAATCCAAAAGCCCGCAAACTCTCGTTCACGGGCTGCTGTAAATCTGATAGATATAAGCGAGAATTCAAAAATAGTGACTAACCTTGAAGCTTATAGACTCTAGCCTCGTAAGGACGAAGGTGCATGCGATTGATATGGCTGTCCGCTGGAACTTCATAGTTGCTAATCAGCAGCTCTTGCCGGGAGAAAGTTACTTGATCTGGCAGCACGAACTCAGCCGGAGCTTCAAAGAAGTTCAGCACCACCAGCAGCTTCTCTTCTCCTAATGAACGCAAGTAAGCATAGATTTGCTCATCTTCTTCCCTAAGAATCTGATAGTCGCCATAAACAATGACATCATGCTGCTTACGCAGCTCAATCAGTCTTCTATAGTAGTGGAATATGGAATTCGGATCAGCTACCGCCTGCTCCGCATTAATCTCTTTGTAATTAGGATTAACCGTAAGCCATGGAGTTCCGGTGGTGAACCCGGCCTGAGGGCCGCTGTTCCACTGCATTGGAGTACGGGCATTGTCCCTGCCTTTGCTGTAAATGGACTCCATAATCGTCTTCTCATCCGTGCCCTCAGCCATGTATTCTTTATGCATATTAAGGATTTCAATATCCTTATAATCTTCAATTGATTCGAAGCGCACATTGGTCATGCCAAGCTCTTCGCCCTGGTAAATATAAGGCGTCCCTTGTAGAGTATGAAGCAGGGTAGCCAGCATCTTACCGGATACATTATGAAGCTCCGGAGAGGAGTCATTTCCGAACCGGGACAGCATCCGCGGCTGATCATGATTGCTTAGATATAAGCTGTTCCATCCGTTGCCGTGGAGCGCGGTCTGCCATTTGCTCACCACCCGTTTGAAATCGGCGAGTGTCCATGGAGTGACATCCCACTTGCCATTCGGGCCGCAATCAATACCCATTAATTCGAATTGAAAGACCATGTTCAGTTCTCCGCGGTCCTTACCGACGAACAACGCAGCATCTTCAGGCGTAATATCTACCGTCTCTCCCACGGTCATCACGTCATATTTGGATAATACTTCGCGGTTCATTTCCTGCAAAAATTCATGAATTCGCGGTCCATTCACAAAACTCTTTCCGCCGAAATGGTACTTACCTTCAGGTCCCTCCGCGTCCAGCAGCTGCTGCTCCTTGGAGATCAGGTTAATGACATCCATACGGAATCCGTCAATGCCTTTATCCAGCCACCAAGTCATCATATCGTAGACTTCCTGACGGACTTTCGGGTTCTCCCAGTTCAGATCCGGTTGCTTGCGGGAGAATAAATGAAGGAAATACTCATCCGTGTTCTTGTCATATTCCCAGGCTGAACCGCTGAAGAAAGATCCCCAGTTGTTCGGCTCCTTGCCATCTTTGCCCGGACGCCAAATATAATAATCACGATATGGATTGTCCTTGGATTTGCGAGACTCTACGAACCACTCATGCTCGTCGGAGGAATGATTGACCACCAGATCCATAATGAGCTTCATCCCCCGGTCATGAAGGCCCTTAAGCAGTTCCTCCCAGTCCTCGATCGTACCAAAGTCATCCATGATCGCCTGGTAGTTACTGATATCATAACCATTGTCATCATTCGGAGACTCATAGACCGGAGAGAGCCATACTACATCGACCCCCAGAGTCTTCAGATAATCAAGCTTTGAGATAATTCCCTGCAAATCGCCTATTCCGTCTCCGTTGCTGTCCATAAAGCTGCGCGGGTAAATCTGGTATACAACACTTTCTTTCCACCATTGTCTGTCCATTGTTCATTCTCCTCTATCCTGATTTTTTATCATCTCTATGTCAGCTATCACTTGATGGCGCCCTGAGTAATCCCGTTAATAATCCACTTCTGCGCGAACAAATATACAAGGACCATTGGCGCAAGTGCAAGTAGATATGATGCGAAGGCCAGATTGAAATCCGTGCTGAATTGGCCTTGGAATACGTACTGAACCAGCGGAAGTGTATACGATTCAGGGTCTCCAAGCAGAACCAGTGGAAGAAGAAAGTCATTCCACGAGGACAAGCAGGACAGAATCCCGATCGTGGCATTAATAGGCGCAAGCAGCGGGAAAATAATTCTCCAAAACGTACCCCAGGTCGTTGCCCCGTCCACCGTAGCCGCCTCTTCCAGCTCGTAAGGAATCGAACGGATATAACCTACATATACAAATACATTAAACGCAAGTCCATACACAACATATAGAATAATTAGTCCCACAATATTATTCATGTGGAAAGTCGTTGTCTGATTGACGACCGGAAGCATAATGATCTGGAACGGAATGAACATCGCACTAATGAAGTAGAAATATAACCCTTTAAAGAACTTCTTGTTCATATTCCGTGCAATCGCATAAGACACCATCGAGTTCGTCAGCAGAATGAACAGGACCGATATGACCGTAACAAGCGCGCTATTCTTGAAAGCGGTGAAGAAATCGGTAGCTGCAATTGCATTCGCGAAATTCTCAAAGTGCAGCCCTGTCGGCAGGGCAAAGATGGAACGCGCCATCTCTTCCGGATTCTTCAGGGCGATACTTACGGTTAAGTACAGCGGGAATAAAATGAGCAGTGATCCCAGCGCAACGAGAGTTGTAACCGTCCAATTCGTAGATTTTCTCATCACATATCCATCTCCCGTTTTTGTAGAAATTTAAGCTGCAGCGCGGAGATCACGATAATCACGATGAAGTAAATAACTGCGTTGGCCGATTGGTAGGCGAATTCCCCGCCCTGGAAGCCGCCGGTATAGATCAGCAGCGAGATCGATTGGGTCGCCCGGCCCGGTCCACCCCCGGTTAAGGCCACGATCTGGTCAAATACCATCAAGGCTCCCTTCATCGCAAGCACCATGTTAATGGTGAAGAATGAAGCAAGCAGCGGGAAAGTGATACTCCAGAATTCTCTCCAGCGGCTGGCTCCATCCAGGCTTGAGGCCTCATACAAGTCCTTGGAGATGGTCTGAAGCCCAGCAAGGTACAGAATGGTGTTAAAGGCAATGCCCTGCCATACGCCTACAATGACAATTCCAATCCAGGCCCAGTTCTCATTGCCAAGAATGTTCTCCGACAGAAATGCGCTGCCGATCTTCTCCCCGAATACAGGGAGCACGTTCGCAAAGATGTAGTTGAAGATGAAGCCCACAATAAGGACGCTTAGAATGTTAGGCAGGAAATACACACCCCGGAAGAAGTTCTTGAATTTGATCTTTGCGTTGAGACCAAGCGCAATGAGCAGGCTGAGCACATTGATCAGAATCGTAACCGCAATGGCGTATTTGAAAGTGAATAGGTAGGAATTAAGCACGTTCTCATCTTTGAAGATGTTCGCGTAATTCTTGAAGCCTACGAAGTCGAAGGTCTTACTAAATCCATCCCAATTCGTGAAGGAGTAGTAGATCCCTTTGATCGCCGGGAACGTATGAAAAGCAAAGAACAGCACAAGAGCTGGTATAGTCATCAGATAATAGGCGATTCGGCGCTTTGCCATCATGAGTCCTCCCTGACAAATACAGGAGAAAGGATCAGCTTAACCTTTCTCCCGTCATTTTTTGCTTGATTACTTACGGTTAGCGACTTTATCCCACTCTGTATCCAGAGAGTTCAGGTACGCGTCCACATCTTTCTTTTGCAGGAAGCCCTGAATGATCGTATCGACTTTCATTGCACCCGGGATGTAGTGATCGGCGAAGTCAACCAGGTCGCCCTTCTCGAAGGCAGGCTTCAGATCTGCTACACTTGGATCATCCTGAGTTACACCTTGCACAGCAGGGAACGCCTTCTGCTCGGTAATGTACTGCTTCACATTGTCAGACTGCAGCAGGAAGTCGATGAATTTCTTGGCTTCGGCCTTATGCGCGGAGCTCTTGGACACAGTCAGCAGGGTGTCTACGCCGGATACCAGCTTGTTCTTGGTTGGATCGTTGGTAGCCGGGAATGGGAATACACCAAGCTCGATGCTAGGGTTAGCCTTTTGAATTTCTGGAATCGCCCACACGCCTTGAAGGTACATTACGGACTGTCCCTTTGCGAAGGCTACGTTACCATCGTTGTATCCTTTACCGAACATATCCTTCTGTCCGAAGGACAGCAATTGAAGCTGTTTGTCAGCTACTTCACGGAATTTATCCTTGAAAGTAACTGTGCCTTCTTTGCGTTGTTTGAAGAAATCGATCCCGACAACCCCTGGCTCCAAGCCGTTAAATGGAATGAGTGTAGTCCAGGAATCCTTCACAGTTAGATAAAATGGTGTTTTTCCTGCATCTTTAATTTTCTGAGCGGTAGCCATAAATTCATCCCAAGTTGTTGGAACGGTTAAGCCCATTTCTTTGAACATGGCTTTGTTATAGATCACACCATTGGCATTCGTAGAGAAAGGAATCCCGTTCAGCTCGCTGAGTCCGGTCTGGGCTTTGAGCATATCGAGATAGGCCGGTTGAATGTTCTTGGTCAGCGGATCACTCGAGAAATCCTCGAACAGACCGCTCTTGGACAAGGTGGAGTAGGTGTCTGTTGCACCGATACCGATGACATCGGGAATTTGCTTCTTGGCAACACGTGTCTTAAGCACCGTCTCCGCATCCGGCGGATTCACCTGGGTTACCTTAATGTTCGGATTAGCTGAGTTGAATTTGGCAATCAGCTTATCGAACGTAGCCTTAGCCTCGGTCTTATTCTGGAAGAACTCTATCTTTACCGCTCCGCCTGATGCACCGCCGTCACTCTTGGATCCGCATGCACTTAGCATAGACACGGCTAACACTCCTGCAAGAAGTGGCATTATGGCTTTTTTCATTTTCATTGTTGTTTCCCCCTGAATATGGTTTGGTTGTATGAAATGATGTGATAGAAAACGCTTACCTTATACTCAAAAAGAAAACTTCAAAATCCAGTCCCCGGCTCTAATCACCACCAAGTGGTTATGAACCGCTTTCATAAGTATTTGTAGAAATTGTAAATCTTGCATGCTCTCCTTAATAACAGCTCGGGCACGCAGGTGCACTCTCTACATTAACACCATCCTTTGTCCGAAAGTAGTAAACGTTTACTATTCCTTTGAAAAAAACAGCCTCGACTTTACCCAGAGCAATCCAGCACATCTAGGCAATTAACGTAAACGCTTACTAAGAATATAATCTTCTCCTCTTTCTTTGTCAATTGATTTCTCAAAAAAATCTCCTCTCCCAATTATTGGGGAGGAGACTTCAGGACTTATCCTTCTAATATGTTCTGGCCAATATACTGCCCTTCCTTGAGTCCTTTCGGACATGCGAAGAGAGCACTCGCCACGTGTGAGGTATACTCGTTAAGCTTATCTTTGGACTGCATCATTCTCAGCATAGGAATAAACTGCGTCTCCGGGTTCTTCTGATAACTTAGGAACAGAAGTCCGGCATCCACATTTCCTGTTCGCGGATCTACCCCATTCGTATAGGAATAGGCTCTGCGATGAATTTGCTGCCCCGTCTGCTTGGCTAAATGTACATGGGCTGAAGCAGGCTGCTTAGCCATATCAACAGCATCAAATTCACCTGCTCTTCCATAGGCAGCTCCGGATTCTTTATATCGTCCGAACGTATCCTCCTGATCCTTAAGTGAAGTACGATCCCAGACCTCCAGCAGCATTCGGATCTTGCGGTAGGCCAGATAGGAGCCCCCCTTCATCCATTCGGGTTCCCCATCCCCTGCCCAGACAACATCGTCATAACCGGACTCAGTATCATGCTCGCTGTTCGCTGTCCCATCCTTGAATCCGAACAGATTTCGGGGAGTCTTCCCTGCCGTTGCACTAATGAATCCTTCCTGCATCCAGTTCACTGTGGCATAACCCGTGGACAGACGAATCAGGTTCCGAACAGCGTGGAAAGCCACCTGCTGATCTTCCGCACACACTTGAATACAGACATCTCCTCCGGAGAGCGAAGGATCCAAATTCTCACGGGGCATACGCGGAATATCCTTCAGATAACGAGGGGCCTTCGCTGCAATACCAAAGCGATCCTTGCCTTCTTCCCGGAAAAAGGTAGGGCCAAACCCAAAGGTTATGGTCAGATTCGCGGCAGGCAGATCCAGTGTCTCCCCGGTATCATTTGGCGGAAGCAGTGTATTATCTCCGGTCTTCATCGTTCCGCCAGCCGTGCTCAGATCACAGAACTTTGTCCAGTCCCGGAATAAGCGGATGACCGAGGAACGGTCACTTCCGGTAAGGTGAAAGCTCGCCAAATACATATAGGTCTGCTGAGGGGTAATAATTCCAGCCTGATGCTGCCCATAGAGGGATATCCGGTCATCAGTCAGCGTTGCCGCCTTCCCACTCTCCGGCTTCACGATCCCCATGATCGCCCCCATACCTGCTGCACCCAGTGTAATTCCAGTCCCGGCTATGGCAGATAACTTGAGGAAGTCGCGCCGCGTTACACTCTGCTTCGGGTTCTCCTTAGGTTCGAGTTCCATTCTTCTCTCCCCCCAGCCCTACAGAATACTTGCCGTCTGAGTCATTAACGTTGACAGCTGGCTGAGTTGATCACTAATCTTACGGATTTGTTCTGTCGACAGCTTGTCATAGGTTACATACTGTCCATCTTTCTGATGACCACGAAGGAGCTCTTCGGTTGCAAGGAACTGCTTATCCAATTGATCGGCAAGCTGTGGGTTCTTCTCATTTAGCGCAGGAATAATGGCTAGATACACAGTCTTGGAGCCGTTCACGTTAGCTGCAAGATCGACCAGATCTGTACGGGAATAGATCTCCTCTTCACCCGTAATCTTGGACGTAGCTGCTTCATTCAACAATTCGATTGCACCTGCAACCATAACCTTAGGCTCAAGCTTAAGGCCTTTGATCTGCTTTTGCAGCTCTTCTGTATCCTTGATAAGCTGATCAGCGTATTGATCCTGACCCTTTAATGATTTGTCCTTCCATAGCGCCTTCTCAATCCGGTGGTACCCGGTCCATGTGCTTTCGTCTTCTACATCAGCCAAACGGGCGTCAATCTTGGGATCAAGGTCCCCGAAGCTCTCCGCAATCGGTTCAATCGTCTCAAAATATACCCGGGCCTTCGTATATTCTTTCTTCGCCAATTCACTGTCGCCAGCTTTGACAGCTTCAGCGAATGCTTTGGTCTGCGCAGCCAGGCTATCGGCCTGTTCATCAACAAATGCTTTGTAGTTATCTACCGCTTTATTTAGCAGCTCAGATGTACCTGCCGTACTAGGTTTGGCATTCTTCAACTGTTCCAATGCCCCGTGCAGCTTATCGGCATTTGACTTCAGACTCTCGAAATCAACTTTGTCATACGCGGAAGCCGAGAAGATCGGCATTTCATACTTCTCAACTTCTGTATATTCAAGTGGAAACGCTTGACGTACCGCGTTCTCAAAGGAAAGCCAGGTATCGTTAATCGACTTGCCCAGACTCTTGACCTCAGCTGCATCCTTTTTGCTGATCGCATCCTGAAGCTTCTGAACTTCCTCCTGCAGCTTGCTTGCATCCTGAGCGACAGGATTCTTCGTATCAACAGCCGTCTGTGTCTGGTTATTGGCTGCCTGCGCGGCCGGAGCCGCCTCTTTGGGACTTGCCTGGTTGCATGCGCTCAGCAGGAGCACACTGGCAACTGAAATTGAAGCAATGGACGTTATCTTTTTGAACATGATCTAAATTCCCCCGTTATTAAAAGTGTTCTTACACCGATGATATCGTGTGAAGCTTTGTCTTTGTGCGTCTGCTGGAGGTTCGGCCCCATACCAGAACCAGAATTCCGATCAGCAGGAAGATCAGCTGCGGCAGCGTGCTGTACCAGGAAGGATACAGACTAATTGCTGCATAATCCGGCAGGTATTCCTTCACCGTGGATGGGAGTACACCCGCCATCTGGAGACTGTGAATGCCTGAACCCATAAATTTGAAGCATAGATAAAATACGATCACGCTCGATATCAGGAACACAGGTCTTACAGGCAGCCTTGTTCCCGCTTTAATCAGGATAACCGCACCTAAGGCAAGCACACCGAACCCTGCAGCGATGCCGCCGGCGAGTGATGTACCTGGCATTTTGCCCACCATACCGATGAGGAAGATTACGGTCTCCAGCCCTTCACGTACGATAGCAAAGAAAGCTAGCAGGGCGAGCGAGAACATCTTCCCGCCTGATAATGCCTTGGAGCTCTTGCTCTCCACAAACTGCTTCCAGCGCTTCACATCCGCATTACGGTGCAGCCAGTAGCTGACATACAGAAGGAGGAAGCTGGCCAGAACTCCGGTCCAGCCATTAATCAAAGAGTTGCTCGTTCCGAAAGAACCCGATGACATAAAGACTACAACCGCAAATCCCACCGCTATACAGGTGAGAAGCCCAGCTGCTGAACCTAAGACAACAAAGCGGCTGGCCGTTCTCGATTCAGCCTTCTTCCCGTACATGAGCAAGGCGCCGACCACAAGCAGCGCTTCAAGTCCTTCGCGTATCGGAATAAGTGCCGCATCGATCCAGGTATATTCCGCGCCAGCGAGCGGAGACAGGCCGCTAATCATCCGGTCTATAACTGGCTTTGCCTGACTTCTTTGTTCAGGACTTGCCAAGTAAGCATCAAGCAGAACCAGATCTCTCTCAGTGTTGCTGTAGACTTCAGCTGATTTGCTGACAATATCGCCTTCAACAGTCAGCCACTGCTGCTGCAGAAGCTTTACCTCGGCTCCCGCTTCGGTCCACTGCTGCTTCCCGATCAGGTCTGCGGCTCCCCTAAGCTTCATGATGTAGACATTTAAGGTCATCTGCTGCTTCCCATCGTTGCCGATATACGCCCCATCTCGATAATTAATCAATGAGAATTCCAGCGTACCTGCCTTATCCAAAGCCTGGGATGCTTCTTTATTCAGCAGGGCCATCGAAATCCCGGCAATCTGACCTTCAATCTCGAGAGACATCGTCAGCGAGTTCTTCTTGACCCCATTCTTACTAGAGTTCCACCATTTCTTGATCGGCCGAAAAGCTGCTGCCGCCTGTTCAAGATCACCTTGGCCAAGTGCCGTCTTGAGCTTGCCTAAATTCCCAAGGACACCTTCTATACCAACACTCGTACTGGACTCAGCAGCTGCAGATGCAGATGGAACCAGACTAAGCGGTGATATTGAACCTCCCACCAGTATAAGAAAGAACATCACTATGAGAAGAACCCGACTCTGCTTCGAGCCCGTGCCTAACATATCTCCAACTCCCTGTCCTTAAGCAATTGTTAATCTACCGAATTTAATGATAATGATTCTCATTATTGACTAGGGTAATTATAAAGAGAAAGACCCCCATTGTCAATACAATGCGGGTCCCCAGTATTCTATGATTAACGAATGGGAATGAATACGATAATCTCCGTTCCGACGTTCTCTTCACTCTCAATTCGGATGCTTCCCTTATGCAGATCAACCAGATTTTTGGCAATGGCCAGACCGAGTCCGGTTCCGCCTGTCTTACGATGCCTGGAGGAGTCTACCCGATAGAAACGTTCAAATACCCGGGTCAGATCCTCTTGCGGTATCCCAATTCCAGAATCCTTCACTCTAATTTGGACCCCTTGTAGGTCTGAAGCGGGTTCAGATTGCACTGACAGACTCAGCTCCACCGGGTCCTTGCTGTACTTGAGGGCATTATCCAGGAGAATTAGCAGCAGCTGGCTGATCCGCGAAGGATCCGCATCCAGAACCAGCTTCTCCGCTGAAGCCTCGACTACAATTTGTCTGTGGTATACCTTATCAAGCAGCTTTGCCGTCTTCCTGCTGAGCTCAACCAGCTCTATAGTCTCGGGCACATAACGGGCCTTCTTCTCCGTGGAAGCCAGATCCAGAAGTTGCTGAGTCATTTCCTTCATGCGTACCGCTTCGGAGTAAATATGCTCGACAGCTTCTTTGCCCCTCTCTTCATCCCTGAGTCCCCATCTGCGAAGCATATTGGCGTATCCTTCAATGCTGGTGAGCGGTGTCTTGAGCTCATGCGAGGCATCGGATACGAACTGCTGCTGCCGCGCGAAATTCTCTTCAAGCCGGTCGATCATCCGGTTGAACGTTCCACCCATCATACTCAGCTCATCGGTTGCATCCGGCCTCAGTGGAATTTTGCGAAATTCCAGGCTTTGTTCAATTTCTTCCATCGTCGTGACCATACCTGATATAGGGCGTGATATCCATTTGGACAGATAGATTCCCCCGATCAGACTCAGTCCAATAGCGCCCAAGCTGGCAATGGCAAGAATCGAGATCAGAATACTGATATTGTTCTTAATCGATTTCAGGCTTTCGCCCATTTCAATCGTCCCTACCAGGCTGCCATTCAGGAGGATTGGAACCCGGACAACAAGTACGGTCCCTTTCCTTTGATAGTACAGTTCGGATTCGGGCTTCTTAACGGCTTCACGCTCCATAGGGATGATGTCATCATCATTTTGAAGCATTTGAATCTCCTTCCCCTGTTTATCAAGCACCCGAATAAGGCCATTATCCGGCAAAAAGCTTGTTAGCAGTTCCGCCTTCTTCCCTCCAATAAGATCTTCGGGTCCTGCTTTCTCAAATATGCTTTCCACCCGATCAATCAATAGATCCTTCTCATTCTGGGTCGTGATCTTGAGAAAGGCATAGAAAACCGTGATGTTAAAAGCAAGCAATATGCCGATTAGCCATAATGTAGTAAGGAGGACTACCTTTTTCTTGATCGTCATGTCAGGTCCCCTTTATGGAGTAGCCTACACCGCGATGGGTATGAATGAGCTGCTGCTCATATGGATAATCCACTTTTTTGCGCAAATAACGGATATACACATCCACCACATTCGTGTCCCCGGAGAAATCATAGCCCCAGACCTGGCTAATAATTTGATCTCTCGTCAGAACTTGGTTGCGGTTCTCCAGCAGATAGACCAATAGCTCATACTCTTTGGGTGTCAGTTCAATGAGATCCTCCCCCCGGGTCACTTTCCGCATTAAAGGAACTACGGTCAGATCGCCCAGGGTAAGCTCGGGGAACTCCTCCATCTCCAGATATCCGTTGTCCCCCAGTCTCCGGTTGCGGATACAGGCCCGAATCCGGGCCAGAACTTCTTCGATTTCAAAAGGCTTCGTAATATAATCGTTCGCTCCTAAGTCCAGCCCGCTTACTTTATCCGGTACGGCATCCCTAGCTGTGAGTAGAATAACCGGAGTAAATGGATCGGTCTGCCGAAGACGCCTGAGCACCTCGGTTCCACTCAGCTCGGGCAGCATAATATCCAGCAGAATGACACTCCAGCTTCCTGCCTGTCCCTTCGATAGCCCTTCCCGGCCCGTGGAGGCGCGCTCCACCTCATAACCCTCATAGCTGAGCTCCATCTCCAGCAGGCGGGCAATTTTATCCTCGTCTTCGATAATTAGTATCGTCTCACTCATATCAGAACAGCCCTTTACTCAAGTTATTTCTTGCCTGTCATTATGAACAAATATCCTCCTGCTATTGCAGAAGGATGTCGGAAGTGTACTATTTGGCTGTCGGTGTTGTCCACAGGTTGGTTATTGGCTCTACTTTCTTACTTTCTCCCAGAGGGTCAAGTCCATACATCGCTTCAATCGTCCGCAGAACATGATAATGATTCACGGTCTGTGTATATTTGCCCGGCTTGATCCCCGCTCCGGCGAATACCAGCGGAATGTGATTTGGCTTCGCGAAATTGTCTTCATCCCAGGTTACGATAAGCAGACTGTTATGACTCTCTGCCCAGACAGCATAAGCGCCAAGGTTCTTCTTAAGCCAATCATCCGCTTCCTTGACGGTTCCATCATGCATATCATTATCAAGCGCAGGAATGACGAACGACACCGTGGGCAGCTTCGAGAAATCTGTAGGGAAATCCGCCATGGGCCGGTTCGCTTCTTTCGGCACATTCGTGAACTGGGCCCAAGGATTATGCTTCCGGGCATATCCCTTATAGTAACACTTAGAGAAGCCCACAGCCGGCATATCCTCGGAATAGCCTGCAAAGCTTAGATGTGCTGCGGCAAGACGGCTTGCCAGATTAGGCGCCTGAAAGGGGCCCTTGCAGGCATCACTCTTGATGCCCTGCGTAGAGCCCGAGAACAGCGCCAGGTAATTCGGCTGACTCGGATGAGTGATGCCGTGAGCATCTGTGAACAAGGCACCCTTCTTGATCAGGGACTGCATGAACGGGTTCTGATTGCTGTTCACAATCTGGTTGTATGAGTGATTCTCCTCTACCACGATGACAATGTGGTCGTACTTCTTCACGGCCGCAGCTGCGCGAGCGGATACTGCTGGAGTTACGCCGGTGGTACCTTTGGCAGGCACTGGATTCGAGGCTGATACTCCATTAGAGAAGCAGCCTGACAGCAGCACGGTAGACAGAAGAAGCACCAGCAGGGCGTTTTTCATATTAGCCTCCTACTCTAACCTGATAGATTTTACTGAGAAGAATTCATATTCGGTTTCTTGGCCCATATCTTAAGTTCAATCTTCTCATATACGTGAATGATTGTCGTCTGGATTCTGCGAAGACGTCCCGAGTACTTGAATAGCCCATGAACAGTGAGCGCAATGAGATTACCGATCACCGCACCCGCGATCACATCCGATGGATAGTGAACCCCTGTCCAAACCCGGGATAAGGCGATCAATCCAGCCAGAATTAGCCATAGGATGCCCTCCTTCTTACGATATAACCAAATCGTGGACGCAATAACAAAAGCCCCAAGGGCATGATCGCTTGGAAAAGAGGCATTCGCCGGATGAGCTATCAGCTGAATCACAGTATGTGTAACAAAGGGACGATCCCGGTACAGGAAATGCCCGATCAATCCGCTAATTCCAAGGCCTATGCATGCTGCAATCAGTGCCTCGAATGTCATTCTCCGGTTGCGGTCCGTCCGGATGAACCAATATATAAGCACGCCCACAAAAAATAGATATTCTGCGTCTTTCGCCAGAAACTTCATAAGCGGGTTCAGAACAGAAACGCTTGTGGCTAAGTGATTGATCATCTGAAATATATCATAATCGAAATTGCTTAACATACTTAAATTCACCTTTTTCTCTGCATTTGTAAGCAACAATTTAACATAGCCAAATTACAGCAGCATGAGAGAAAAATAAGAATTTGATGAGTATCCCTAAGCAGCAGAAGACAGATACACAAACAGCAGGAAGGTCCTCAGCATATCTTGTAACTATAGCCTTATGAGTTAAAGACGGCATGAGTTTTATAGAATTCATTAGAGGGAGATGAACGACATCGTGGCTCAAGCTTCGTTAAGCGCACGAACCCCGATTGATGTGCTGATACCTGCCATTGAGAAGGACCTGAGTACCCTGCCCTTTGTGATTGACGGAATCCGTAAATATGTCAAACACCCCATTGGCACCATTTATATCGTATCCCCAGACAGTGCCAAAATCAAAAGTCTATGCCGTTTGAAGAAATGTACCTTTGTACATGAGAATACCGTACTGCCGATTACCAAGAAGGATATTATCTACCGGTCAAGCACCTGGGACCGTTCAGGTTGGCTTTATCAGCAGCTCCTCAAGCTGAATGGTGACAAGATCTGCAAGAACCGCCACTTTCTAGTGACTGATGCAGATACCGTGCTGATTCGGCCACATACTTTTCTGGAGAACGGCAAGACCATATTCTATTACCGGAAATGGAGCCATCCGGAATACTTCCATATTCACACCCGTCTGCTGGGGCAGAAAGCGAGCTCACCCGAGTCCTTTGTCAACCATTACATGCTTTATGATTCGGTTAAGCTGAGAGAGCTCAAGAAGACGATCGAGAAAAGACACGGTGTCCGCTGGTACAACGCAATCCTCAAGCAGCTTAATCGCAAGAAGCAGTTCGGTTTCTCGGAATTCGAGACCTACGGCAACTTTGTCCGCTCGGGCTATCCGGGCACGATCAAGCTAAGACCTACACTGAACAAGGAATTCAAGAAATCCATCCTTGCGGTTCCCGTCGCGGAGCGTCAGCAATTATCCCGTTCCTTCCGCTCGTTGTCCTTCCATAAGCGCAGCGGCTATTCCCTGCGTAAGAAGAAATCTGTATAAGGCTATAGTCTATTCCATACTTTGTGTTCCCAAGGAGGTGTGCACATGAAAATCATCCTGCTGTCCGGAGGTTCCGGCAAAAGACTGTGGCCGCTATCAGGTGAAGTCCGCTCCAAAACCTTTCTTAAGCTATTACCCGCCCCTGACGGGATCCGTGAATCGATGATCCAGAGGGTATGCCGGCAGCTCGGTGAGGTCGGCCTGCTTGGCTCCACAATCATTGTCACACATCACAGCCAGCTTGAGCTCATGCGCAGTCAGATTGGGAACCTCATTCCCATCCTTACCGAACCCTATAAGCGGGGAACTTTGACTGCAATTGCATTGGCATGCACCTATCTGAAAGCTCAGCCAGAGGCTGATTCGAATGAGCCTCTCATCTTCATGCCAGTCGATCCCTATGTGGAGGCGAGTTTCTTCGAGCAGCTTCGTACATTGCCATCGGTCCTCTTAAGCTCAGGCGCTAATATTGCCCTGATCGGAACCCGGCCCACTTTTCCTTCGACCCAATACGGCTATATTGTTCCTGAAGCAGTGAGGTCCAGTAAGGCTGAGGCATATCAGCGGGTGGCCCAATTCGCGGAGAAACCGGACATGACTCAGGCACGCAGCCTGCTGGAGAGGGGTGCTTTATGGAACTGTGGAGTTTTTGCATTCTCACTGGGGTTCATTTCTGAGGCACTTCTTGGATACGGTCTGCCTGAAGATTACGAGCAGCTTGTGCAGTTATATGAGGGATTGTCCGAGGCAAGCTTTGACAAGGAAATCGTGGAGCATACGAAAAATACGGTAGTTGTTCCTTACGAGGGGGCTTGGGAGGATCTGGGCAGTTGGGATACGTTCACCAAGCATCTGGGTACGGACTCCATTGGACCCGGAAGCATCTCAGGGGATTCCAAGAATACTCATCTTGTCAGCGAGCTGGATCAGCCGATTCATGTGATCGGTGTCTCCAATCTGATCATCGCCGCAAGTCCTGACGGGATACTGGTTGCTTCCAAAGAGAGCAGCAGCCGAATCAAGGAAATCGATCCTGGAAAGTCTATTCTGCCTTCAACTACTGAATACAGCTGGGGAAGTATTAAGATCCTGCGCCGATCCGGACCTTTGAAGGCACCGCGTGAATTGATATCTGTCGTTCATGTCCTTCAGGGCAAGCATATTCGCGAACTCGGATGGCCGGAATGGAAGATGATCTGGATGTTTCTATCTGGCTCAGGACAAGTGGCGGTTAATGATCACCCAAGAACCGTTAAGTCCGGAGATGTTCTTGAGATTAGGCCGGGCAGCTCATACAGTATTGAAGCTGATACCGAGCTGGAGTTCGTAAGCATTCAACTCCGAGAATCCCTCCCCCCAGCCCAATTGCCAACTTCTACTCCTCCTGCTCCCAATGATTAGGACCTATGGACGCCTGTGTTACCGAGCAGGAGAACGAACGGTCACGCGGGCTGCAGGCATAGATTCCTACTTCCATAGTCTCCATAACCTTGTGCAGGTGAGCGACCCGCATCTGCTTCCAATCTGCCCCCGGGGCTTTATATTCAATTAATACATCATGTCCCCGCCGGCTGATCCGGTAGAACATCGACTTTATTTCATTCGAGATATCTATCGTTGCCCAGTCCGAATAACCCAAATTCGTCACTACCGAACCGAGCCGGCTAAAGGATTCATTCTCATATTCAACCGAGGCTTTGATCCAATGATCCTTATCGACACGCAGCATAACGCCGCACTGATCGTACTGGGTCAAGGGCTCAAATGAGACCTCCGCAGTAAATTCGAAATCTCCCTTCACCTTGGTGAATAGACAATGCCCGTTATCCCGCTCAAAGCCATAATGCGTTCTCTGCCAGAAATCCGTATCTGGCTTTGTTGTCATCACCAGCCCTTGGCTCTCATTCCATTCGACCAGCTGCGGCTCATTGACCCAGTAATAATCTTCAGGCAAAGAACGCTCCACCTTGAAGTTAATTGATTGACCCACTCTACCACTCTCCCTCTCCTTGATTATGTTAATAATACCACGAATCGGTAAAAACAAAAGAAAGCCAGCGGTAAATGGTATTATCCCCTTCTAGTAGACAAGAGAAAAAAGACATCTGGTAAGATGGATT
>RCUN01000394.1_pt1 | contig 26731 bp, 24 predicted proteins | sample 2166181 | NCBI WGS metagenome assembly RCUN01 (sample SAMN09932603, study PRJNA488358) | compost metagenome | feature: garden; material: soil; isolation source: compost soil in crotononitrile-enriched culture | place: Germany: Experimental Botanical Garden Goettingen | collected 2016-01-27 | reverse complement strand
GTATTGTTCGGCTTCATAGCTCTGTTCGCGGCAATCCGCCGTAACAACATTACTCAGAAACATAAGGAAGGCTTGTTCTGGCTGGCATGGCTTGGACCGGTTATGGTCTTCTTCAGCATTGCGGGTTTCTTCCACCATTATTATTTGATCATGCTCGCAGCACCGATTGCGGCACTGGTTGGGGCGGGTTGGACCACCATGTGGACATCCTACCGCGAACGTACCGGTTGGCAGTCCTGGCTGCTGCCGGCTGCCATAATCGCTACAGCAGCATTTCAATATTACATTGTTCAGGCATTTAACAGCACGATCGGCCCCGGATGGTCTATCGCCATAGCGGCAGCAGGTATTGTGGCTGCAGGACTGCTTGTCTATATCCGCAGACAAGAGAGATCGTGGAAGCATGCCGCGGCGGTGGCCGGATTCCTGGTTCTGATGATTGGACCGATATTCTGGGCATTGACCCCGCTTACTTATGGCCTTAACAGCATGATTCCACAGGCCGGCCCTGGAACATCAAGCGGTATGGGTGGGATGGGCTTCCCTGGAGGCGCGAATGGACAGTTTGGGGGCATGACTCCGCCTGGAATGAATTCCGGCAGCGGCTCAACCAGTACCCTATCAGATGGAGATTCAGCGAATAACACTGCACCATCAGGTACTTCACAGGGCTCCGCAACCAAGGATGGCGGCAGATGGAATACGGATCGCAGTAGAGGAATGGGCGAAAGCCAGAAGGTGAATACCAAGCTGCTTGCTTATTTGAAGAAGAACAACACAGGTCAGGAATACTTATTCGCTACGACGAATTATGGCACAGCGGCTCCTTATATGATTGATGAAGATGAATCTGTCATCATTATGGGCGGATTCTCAGGTTCAGACCCTGTATATACAACGGCTAAGCTTGAAGCTCTGGTTAAGAGCAACAAAGTGAAATACTTCCTTGTTGGCGGTGGAATGGGCGGCCGCGGTGGAAGTTCAGAGCTTACAACTTGGATTAAAGACCATGGTACTGAAATTCCTTCTAATGAATGGAACGAATCGGGAAGATCAGCTGAGCAGACGGATTCAAGCATCATGCAGGGCGGACCGGATGGAAATATGACACTGTACGAAGTAACCGTGAAATAAATTCATATCTCAGTAATCAGGAGGGAGCGGACCGTATGAGCGCACAAGCAAAGTATTCAATTATTATTCCCATGTATAACGAGGAAGCCGTTATTCAAGAGACATATAGACGTTTAAAAAAAGTAATGGGAACATTACAAGACTCCTATGAGTTAATATTCGTGAATGATGGCAGCAGGGATCAGAGTGCCGAGATTATTAAAGACTACAGCTGCTGGGACGACACCGTCAAGCTGATCGATTTCTCACGGAATTTCGGACATCAGATTGCCATTACAGCAGGTATGGATTATGCCTGTGGAGAAGCTATTATTATTATTGATGCAGATCTTCAGGACCCTCCTGAATTGATTCTGTCGATGATTGATAAATGGAAGGAAGGCTTTGAGGTTGTCTATGCGAAGCGAATTAAGCGGAACGGGGAGACGCTCTTCAAGAAATGGTCTGCCAGCATGTTCTACCGGGTTCTCCGGGCCTCTACCGATATTAATATCCCGGTAGATACAGGAGATTTCCGGTTAATGGACCGCAAGGTTGTGGAGCAAATGAAACGCCTGCCTGAGAAGAACCGGTTCGTCCGCGGATTGGTCAGCTGGGTAGGCTTCCGCCAGACTGCGGTGGAGTATGAGCGGGATGAACGTCTTGCCGGGGAGACCAAGTATCCCCTCAAACGGATGATCAAGCTGTCTTTGGACGGAATCATGTCCTTCTCCTACAAACCGCTGAAGCTGGCAGGTTATGCAGGAATAACTCTGTCCATCCTTGGTTTCTTCTATCTGCTGTATGTTCTGTATCTGGCATTGTTCACAGGGGCCACCAGTAAAGGCTGGCCTTCCCTCATTGGAATCATGCTGCTGTTCGATGGATTTGTACTGATCATGCTTGGGGTACTCGGCGAATATATCGGCCGGATCTATGATGAGACCAAGGGGCGGCCGCTCTATATTGTGAATGAAGTGCACGGGATTCATCATCAGGAGGAGCAGCTCCCCCGGGAGCGCATAACCAAGGTATGAACAGCAAGATAACCCGGCTGATTCAATTCGGGCTTGTGGGACTTATAAATACCGGAATTGATCTGGGCGTGTTCACACTGCTCATCATGGGTAATATCCCCGTTATCCCTGCCCAGATCGTGTCCTACGGCTGTGGCGTACTGAATAGCTATATCCTGAACAGCAGATGGACCTTTCGTGAGGAGCGCACACAGAAGAGAAAGGATGAGCTTCTTCGATTTATACTTGTGAATCTTGCGGCGTTAACGATATCTTCGTTACTGCTAAAGGTGCTGTATGCCAGTACGGGAACGAATCTTACCCTCTGCAAACTGGCTGCTACCGCAGTAAGTATCCTCGTTAATTATGCTGGAAGCCGGTATCTTGTGTTCGGACAACAGACTAGAGACAAAGAAGAACAGGAGTGAATCCATATGAAAGTCAGAAAAGCTGTAATTCCCGCCGCTGGACTCGGCACCCGCTTTTTGCCGGCAACTAAAGCACAACCCAAAGAAATGCTGCCGATCGTCGACAAGCCGGCGATTCAATATATTGTGGAAGAAGCGGTGCAATCCGGAATTGAGAGCATCATTATCGTAACCGGCCGCAACAAGAAATCGATAGAGGACCACTTCGATAAGTCCGTGGAACTTGAGCGCATCCTGAAGGAGAAGGGCAAGCACGATCTGCTCCTTGAAGTCCAGGCCATTAGTGAGCTCGCAGGAATTCATTATATCCGGCAAAAGGAACCGCTGGGCCTTGGCCATGCAATCCTCTGCGCCCAGCAATTTATCGGAGATGAACCGTTCGCCGTTCTGCTCGGCGATGATATTATGGTCTCCGAGCCCCCGGCTCTCAAACAGCTGATCTCCGTGTTCGAAGAGACGGGAAAGCCTGTAGTTGGTGTTAAGCCGGTCCCGATTTCCGATGTAAGTAAATACGGAATTATCGATTCCTCCCTCGCAGAGAATGGACTTTATCAGGTGGGCGGACTGGTGGAGAAGCCTTCTCCCGAAGAGACGCCCTCCCAAATGGCCATTATGGGCCGCTACATCCTTCAGCCTTCGATCTTCTCCGTGCTGGAGCAGATTGACCGGGGAGCCGGAGGAGAATACCAGCTTACGGATGCTCTGCATAAGATCTGCGGCACGGAAGGGTTGCTTGCTCTTGAACTCGCCGGGAAGAGATATGATATCGGCGACAAATTCGGCTACATTCAGGCGACCCTGGAGATTGGGCTTAGTCAGGAGGAATTGTATCCGCTGCTCATGCCTTATTTGAAGCGGCTTGTTAATCTGTAATCTTATTGGAGAATGCCGGTATCTACAATTTCAACCTCTACTTTGGGATGGAATTGTACTTTCCGGTAATCTTCATTCCAATTCTTGGTCTTCCAAACCTTGTTATGGTAGGCAATCAATTTTCTGCCCACACCGAAGATATCAGAATTTGCCCGCTGTAATTCCCGGATTATTTCCTCGGCATCCTTTGTGAGCATTTCGGAGAGCTCTTGATTGATTTTTGTAATCTCCTCGCCCTCAAGTGACTGCTTTCCGGTATATTCCTCAACTATAGCCTGAAGCTTCAGGTTTAGGTCTACTTCGATCCTGCCTTCCTCGGTAACAGATACTTTAAACTTTCGTTTTACTTTTTTCTTACCGACGTTGATACTGATCGATCCCTGTGTGCGATCTGAATACCCCCCTTCAATTTTTCGGGTGAAGCGGGCATTACCTCCGTCTTGTCCCTTAAGCAATACAAGCAGGATGGATTGGTTGGCATCGAGCTTCCCGCTGTAATACTGGTCATGAAAGAGGGCCACCCCCTTGGCGACAATTTCATTCTCCTGTTGTCCGAGATAAGGAAGTGCGAAATCTTGTCCGGGGTCCTTAAGGGAACGAAACACTGTATCCAAGGTTTCGCTAGGGAAGAAAACACTCAATTTCTCAAGACTTATAATTTTTTGGGTGATGAACTCCCCAATCTTCAGCTCCCCCACCATCTTCTGGTTAAGAATATCAAAGGACTCCTGCTCCGAAATAATAACCCGTACGTTGGACGTTGGATTACTAGGATCCCTATAGTTGACATCCAGTGTTGGTACCAGCCCATGTTCAGCCAATTTTTTTCCAATCAGAATAAAGCCGTTTTTGGTAAATCTCATATTCCCCCTGACTTTATGCCGCATCTCAACGCTTGAACTACGCATGGTCTCTCCGGTACTGGTGTGGATTTCGTTTCTCGTAGTGGCCTGCTCGCTTTCGGGTGGGATAATGATTTCAACCGTTTCTTTAATTTTCCCCTCTTCAGTGAGGTCAAATCCTGCACTGTAGGCCAGCTGTATATCTTTCAAATATTCCCGATCCCAACATCCGGTCAGACAGAAGGAGACGAGAACGAACAACGTAATCATGCGAAAGAATTTCATGCCTGGCCCCCTGCCTTTCTTTTGAATAGGAGGGACAGGATGAGGAACACGAGCGGGACTCCGCCAATAAACAGGTAGGCCATGTATTCAGCTGCTCGGTTGAGCTTAAGAATAGCTGCTGGAGTCATGGGTGCAAGTACGATTATAAACGACATGATTGTGACAAAAGGGGCGAATTTCTTGTGATCCTGCTTCTTAAATAAGGCTGTAAGTCCGATCGAGGCTGCGTAAACATAACTTACAATCGAGCAGACCAGTGTAATGGTCCAGATCGACAAAAATAAAATGTCCCCCCGGTCCACGATAAAGAAGTTAAGAGATTTCACCAGAAAGATGACAGGATCTGGAATCATCTTGATCTGCTCAGAATTGAATACCATCAGACAGGTCGAAACCACAAAGGCGTAGAACAAGGTGACAAAGAGATTGGACATGCTGATCGTAAGTAATCTTTGTTTGTTTGTTCCTTCCGTAAGTGGATAGATAATTAACATTAATTCGAACCCATACATGGATATTGTGGTATCCTGTGCCCCCTTGACTACATTCCACCAGCCCGCCTCAAGAATCGGGAACATGTATTCCAGGTGAGCCTCTGTTAAGCCATAGCTGACAAATATGATTAGGGGGATGAACAGGAAGGAGGCCAAGGTATAGAATCTGGCGAGCACAGTCAGCTTCTCCCTTGCCAGATAAAGGGTCATAATCGAGAAAAGGCCCAATAAAGCCCATCTGGGCGTAGATTGGAGCATCCACCGATGAAGCACGATCAGGGCATCAAGCGTAATATTGGAGCCAAGAAGTATGAAGTAACCGATATAACAAGCGATCAGAACCCTTCCCATAATCCGGCCCCCAAGCTTAAGGCAGATATTATACAGGTTGAGCCCAGGGAACTTCTTCATCAGGAGCCATAACATCAAGATGAGCGTTTGGGTGAGGATTCCTGCAACCAGAACGGAGAGGCTTCCGCCCCCTTTGGCTGTTTCATTGAGCTTATGAGGAAGGGAGAGGATGCCAACCCCGATTTGGGCTTGAATAATGAACAGGAAAAGTTGATTCCTTGTAATCATTTTTTCTTTTTGAGTCATCTTGTCCCCCTCCTTTCGGGTTGAATCGGTGCTTATTCATTCATTCTTATTCTTCCGGATTTCCCATATAGGAAACCGCAAGAATGTATCTTTCAAGCCTTTGATTCTTAGTGGAGCAAGCGGAGTAAAGTAAGGTTTTCCGAAAGATTCAAGCTTGCACAGATGTATGAACAAAAGGGTCAGCCCAAATGAGATGCCGATATACCCAAACAGGGAGGCGACGATCATCAGGGGGAAGCGAAGGATGCGAATGGCAGAGCTCATCTCGTTGGAAGGGATGAGAAATGAAGATATGGCCGTCAGTGCTACCACAATAATCATGGTGTAGGATACCATTCCTGCCTTTACAATGGCATCCCCGATGACCAAACCGCCTACGATTCCAATGGTCTGGCCAACCCGGCTCGGAAGACGAAGCCCGGCCTCTCTGAGCAGCTCGAATATGATTTCAAGCAGCATGGCCTCAATAAAGGGAGGGAAAGGGACCCGGGTGAGCGATCCTTGAACTGTGAAGAACAGCTGAAGGGGCAGAACGTTGGAGTGAAACGAAACGGTAGCGATATAGATAGCTGGCAGCTGAAAAGCTGTGACAAAGCTAATCAGACGAATAAGTCTAATAAATGAAGCGATCAGCCAGCGGTTGTTATAATCATCAGGAGTCTGGTAAAAGGCAAAAAAGCTGGCCGGCACGATGAGAGCCGTCGGGTCCCCATCGAGAAATATAGCCACCCGTCCGTCGAGCAGGTAAGAACTGGCATGGTCGGGGCGCTCTGTATTCAAATGCTGGGGGAAGATGGAGTAAGGATTATCCTCCAATAATTCTTGAATGAACCCTGTAGACATGACAGAATCCAGTGAAATCCGTTCTATCCTGCCTTCCACCTTCTCCACAACTTCTTGTTCAGCAAGGTTCTGTATGTACACAACGGCTGCCTTTCTTGGCGCAGTGTTACCGATGCTGAAGTAACGCACGGTGAGACCCGGGATACTGATCTGACTGCGAATCAGGTATAAATTCACCGTCAAATTCTCGATAAATCCATTGTGGGCACCCCGAATAATCCCTTCGTTCTCGGGTTCCGTAATGCTTCGTTCGTACTTAGCCGGTGTGGTCAAGATATAGAACTTGGATAATCCATCCAGGAAATAAAGGCTGCTTCCTTGGACCAGCCCCTGAGCGCCTTGAGACAAGTCCGTTGCCTCTGTGGAATGAAGGGAGGTAAAGAGCTCCTCCAGCTCCTTGTCTTCATTTTGGCTAAGGGGTTTAATGATGTTGCGTTCAATCAGGTCGGGGTCCGCCGTCGATTCCAGATAGATGAGGATTCCCGTTGTTCCCTTGTAATTCTGATTCCTCTTTTTGAGATCATGAGAGTGATTCAGGGCATTTTGGATATATTCAAGATTCTTCTCTAAGGAGCAAGATGCGGTCTTAGCTTCGTTATTCATGATCAGGTCGCTCGACTTTCCGGGATGATTTACCGGTAATTTCCCCTGAACTTATGCAAAATATTCCGGGTGAAAGGATTTTATTTACATTGATTTAAATTTAGGAAACTGGATATAATACAAACAGGTGTTCGCATATAATGTTTTTGAACGTTTCTTAGAGTATACGAGACGGGAGGACAGGGTTATGGCAGGAAAGCTGGAAGCGAATGGATTGTGGGAATCGTCGAGGATGATGCTGCCGGAGCACAAAGAGGCGATTATTCGGGCAGGACGCGAGCGGGATCGCCGTACAAAGCCAATTGTAGATGCCCAAGAGCTGGAGCTGATCGAGCGCGCGCTGAGTGAATCGCTCAGAGGCCGCGCAGCGGTCACGGTTAGGTTGTGGGGAGAATATGAAGATACGGAGCTGCGGGGTGTCGTCACTTCTATTCATACACACAGCCGTGAGATTAAGCTGCAGCTGGGTGAGGATTGGCAATGGATCAAGATCAGGGACATTGTCGGAGCCTATAGGTAGCGGCCCATCTGTATAATTTGAACTCCTCCTTTGAATAATAAGGCTTAAATTCCAAAGACAGGGGTGAAGATCTCATGCAAGCTGCAAAAAAAAAGGTGATTACATTATTCACAGCTTTGGTTATATGTATGCTGGGTGCGGGGAACTTGGCCATGGCGGAACCTTCCTATGCGGAGTGGGGCAGGGTAGCCGTCTTGGAGGCGAAGAAGAAGTACGATGCCGACATTACCGACTATAAGCATATCGGCCGGAAGACGGTTAGAGATCATATCTATGAGGAGCAGTTCAAGTTAATCGTGAAGAAGCCTTCCAAGGAATTTGGCGTCTACGTGAGTGTACAATTCAATGAAGATACCGGGGAACTGCTTGATATCAAATACAAGGAAGCAGCAGAGTAAGGATAACAGGATATAATTTTGAAAAAGCCGGATCTCCACGCGAGGAGTTCCGGCTTTTATTGTGAGCAGGTGTTCATAAATAACTTACCAACTGCAATTAAGCAAGTGAGGTTCCTGAGAATACGGTAGGTCCGACAACACTTGCCCTGTTGAAGGAGAAGTTATTCGAGATGGAAGCTTGAAGTGTATAAGAGTGATAGCCGGCTGGAGCAGTGGCATCTACGAACGTGAAACTGAGCGTCTCCAAGGCATTTACGGTGAAAATCGTCGTTTGGGTATTGGCGATTTCCGTCACATCACGAATCAGAGAAAGGAGTACGGTAGGGCTTCCTGCAGTAGCCTGTAAACCTAGGCTCACATGAAGTTCAACAAGACCACCGGTATTGGTAAGCAGGCCGAAATTGGCCAGTGTGTTAGCGCTTGGAATAGCAACTAGCGGAACATTTGTAGACTGGGTGAAGCTGTTTGGGATGCTTCGGCCAAAATCAACGATAGAGAGAGTCATATCAATCACCTCCGAAGGGTGGAATATACTACACAGGTAACATATGCTTGGTTTCTATTTATTCTTGTATATCAGCCATGATGGTGTGATAGAATCCCGAAATAATTGCCGTTTAGCCTGTTCGTCATACCGTCATTCGCATATTTTAAATAGAGGGTTTATAGGTCTTTATAGAAGTGTCAAGATACGCAGAAGGGGAGATTGGGAGATGCCTTACACAACTGGAGCCATATACAATCCTTCAACTGGCCCAACTGCTGCAGGCCAAATTCTAGTAAGCTGTATTAATGACTCCATTAATCTTACGGCAAATATCGAACTTGAAGTGTTCCAATGGGGAACTGCCGACGGACCGCGGACGCCGCTAGGACATAACTTGATTGCCTTGCCGCCGCAGGCTACCCAGAGTTTCAGGTATCCATTGAACGCGGCTGGGTTCTATGAAGTACAGATGGATTATTTCAGTGCAACAAGTGCAGTGATTCATGTATTTGGCCTGGACGCTGTAGGCGGTGTTGTGCAGAGAGTCCTGCAGTCAGAAATGAGCCAAATAGACAGATTGACGGATCTCCCTTAAGAGAGGAAGGAGATGAAGATGATTGCCAGTTGTAAATATAACGGCGGCTTTACCCGGGAATCATTTCGAGCCCTCGATTGCTGTTAATTCGGTCTTATCTAATTTCATGTGCGTGGTATATGTGGATGACAGCTTGGGAACGGCGCGAATTGGTGTATCCATTTCGTCGGACGGGGGCCAGACCTGGAGCAGCAGCATTCTCCCCCAGCCGAGTGGTTATGAGAGCGCAGAGGCTCCGACCGTGGACTATACTTTTCCTAATACGTTCATTGTCGCTGCCCATGTATTTAATGGAATCAATGATGGGACTATTGTTAGCTACACTTCATTCAATAACGGGGCAGATTTCAATCCACCAGTCATTATTCAGGCCGGGTATGGAGTAATTATCCATAATGATGAGCCCTTTATAGCAGTAGACCGTTCACCGGGCAGCCCTTACCGGGGCAATGCGTATGTCAGCTACACCCCGCTCTTCAACTTCTCGGCGATCTTCTTCCAGCGGTCCCTAAATGAGGGTGCAAGCTGGGAGACTCCTCAGCGGCTTAGTGACCCAAGAGGATTTCATGACCGTGCAGCTATTGCGGTAGGCCTATCTGGAGAGGTATATTCCGGATATGTTTTGACCGGGCCAATAAATCCGACCGCCAACCTTCGTATTTCCTATGATGGGGGAGCCTCATTCTCCCCACAAATTGCGCGTGAATCCATCCTGATCTCATCCGTGGTTCCCGTTCCCTCGCCCCTTCCCGTAGTAGGTTATGGCTTCCGTGTCCAGACGAATCTTACACTCGGCGCAGATATATCGAGCGGCCTCGGAAGCGGTAATGTATATGCAGCCTGGAATGACTTTCGTAATGGATATGCGGATATTCTGCTCTCCATCTCACCAGATGGGCAGCTGTGGTCTATTCCGGTAAGTATAACCGGAGCGCCTCCAGGAACGCAGAACTTCTTCCCATCCATTACGGTCTCCCCATCAACCGGAACAATACGGGTTATCTATTACACTAATCGGGTCAATGGCTTTCTCCTTGATGTCTTCGTAGCGGAGTCATTCAACGGCGGGGGGTCCTTCTCCAACCGGCGCCTGACGGATGCGTCTTTCGATCCGAATGGTAATTCTCCAACGCCTGTTCCGCTGATCGGGGACTATATTACGGCAGCAACGAGTCTCCCCGATACGCTGGCTGCGGTCTGGAATGCAACCACTCCTCCTACTGGCAAGGAGGACATTTACTTCTCAACGTAATGATAGTGATGTACTTTCTTGTCGATATAAGGTATACTGGAATTAACTTACTGTTTGTGATCGTTAATTGAAGGACTTCCCGATTAGTTAATGTCTATAGGGAAGTCCTTTCGAATTCAGGAGTGAGATTGGGGCGATTTATGAACAATGTACACACCATTTTGGAACGCTACCAAGTCCTTGAAGAACAGTTGCGAGAGTTTATCGTCTGCCACTCTAGTCTGAAATATATCGATGGTTCGGTGGAAGTTGTTGATGGCGGTGCCTATGCCTGGTCGAAGCTGGGGCGGGCGGAGCATGAGATTCAGATTCAGCTAATCTCCGATTATTCTAAGATAATCGAAGAAGTGTGTCAGGGTATGCATAGTTCAAGCAGCGATATTATACAGAGGTTCAATCAAAGCTGTGAAGAAGTGCTGGCTTACATTAAGCAAGATTCAATGTGTTGGGATTCTTCGCTTCAGAAGTCTTTTGAGAACATTCAAAGAGAGCTGAAGTCGCAGAAACAGTTAATTACTCTGCCTATGCATATATAGTAATGAACCCGTGGGGCAATAGCCTCACGGGTTTTTGTTTTTGCAGGTAGGTGAATAAGGTGTTTTTGAGGATTTTTATGTTTTTTTTATGCGGAGGGTGGGGATTCTTAACCTCATTTTTATATGGTTCGGCGCTACAATGAGTCAAGAAAGAGGGGGTGCGAGGATGGACAATGATTTTGTGATGCTGGCTTTGCTTGTCCTGGCGTTTATAGGGTTATGGGGGTTTGTGAAATTGTGCGAGAAGGCGTAAGGAGGAAGTAAGGTGATCATCATTGGACTGATTGCATTTGCCATTATGGTGTATCTCGGATTCGTTCTGATCAGACCCGAGAAATTCTGATGGACCATGTTGAATTATGTAAGCAAGGAGAGAACCTGATATGGGGATGGGATTGTTGCAGGTTGTGATTACACTGGGTGTTATTCTGCTGCTCGTGAAGCCTATGGGCAGTTATCTGGTGAAGGTATTTGGGAATGAGAAGAGCTGGGTTGATCGTGTGTTCGGACCGATGGAACGCGGAATTTACCGGGTCATGGGTGTTCGTGAAGAGGAATCCATGGGCTGGAAAAAGTACTTGGGCGCTGTCCTGCTTGTCAATTTCATTATGCTGATTCTGATGTATACCGTATTTCGGCTTCAGAAGTATCTGCCGCTGAACCCGGACGGGGTGGATAATGTGCCTCCCGGTTTAGCTTTCAATACGGCCGTATCATTCATTACGAATACGAACTGGCAGGCTTACAGCGGAGAGAACACATTATCTTATCTCTCACAGATGATTGCGATCACGTTCCCGATGTTCACCTCGGCGGCTACGGGGTTTGCTGTGGCAATTGCTTTCATTCGCGGATTAATTGGGCGTCAGGATAACCTTGGGAATTTCTACGTGGACTTAACACGGTCCATTACACGGGTATTTATTCCGCTCAGCTTCATAGTTGCATTAATTCTGGTATCTCAAGGTGTACCTCAGACCCTGCTGGGTGCGGTAGATGCGTCAACTGTGGAAGGAGCCACGCAGACAATCACCCGCGGACTGGTGGCAAGCTTGGAGTCCATTAAGCACATAGGTACGAACGGTGGCGGATGGTTCGGCACGAATGCAGCGCATCCTTTCGAGAATCCGACGCCGCTGTCGAACTTCATCCATATTGTGTGTATGATGCTGCTGCCTACGTCGCTTGTATATGCTTTTGGTCTCATGATCAAGAACAAGCGGCAGGGCAGAGTCCTGTTCGCAGCGATGGGGATTATATTCTTGGTTATGCTGTCTGTTGCTTTCTATGCGGAATACCGCGGCATATCCGCGGTTCAGGCGCTGGGCGTTCAAGGGAACATGGAAGGCAAGGAGGTCCGGTTCGGCCCTTCCGAATCGGCTTTATTTACAACGGTAACTACAGCTGCCACGACGGGCAGTGTCAACAACATGCATGAATCGCTTACCCCGCTTGGGGGGCTTGTTCCTCTTGCCGAGATGATGCTGAACAATGTATTTGGAGGGAAGGGCGTCGGGTTGCTGAATGGTCTGCTTTATTTAATTCTGTCTGTATTCATCTGTGGGCTCATGGTGGGACGGACCCCGGAATTCCTGGGGAAAAAGATCGAGGGCCGCGAGGTGAAGCTGGCGGCCATTGCGATTCTGGTGCATCCACTCATCATATTGGCGCCTACTGCATTAGCACTTGCCCGGCAGGGCACCGTGGCTTCGATGGCCAATCCGGGTATGCACGGGCTGTCGGAAGTGCTGTATGCCTTTGCTTCTGGTGCAGCTAATAATGGTTCGGCTTTTGCGGGGCTGAGTGCGAATACGAACTTTTATAACATTATGATCGGGCTGGTGATGCTGGCCGGGCGGTACATTTCCATTATTGTCATGCTCGCCATTGCGGGTTCACTGGCAGTAAAGCGTGTCGTTCCTGAGACATCAGGTACGCTGCGGACCAACACCATGGTGTTCACAGGAATATTAATCATGATTATTCTGGTGATCGGTGCGCTCACATTCTTCCCGGCGCTTGTGCTGGGACCCATTGCTGAGCATTTAGCGGCGCTGTGAAGATAGACGGGCTTTACTTAAGAAGGAGGACTGGCGTGCTGTGGAACGTAGACTAACGCTGACAAAAGAACTTGTAACTCGGGCAATCATGGATGCATTTAAAAAACTAAATCCCTTGGTTATGATGAAAAATCCGGTCATGTTCGTGGTGGAAATAGGGACGGTGATTACTCTGCTCCTATCGGCCGCTCCTGATTTGTTCGGTTCTACCCATGTAGGACGCGGTTATAATCTGGCGGTATTCCTGATACTGCTCTTCACGGTATTGTTCGCGAACTTTGCTGAGGCCTTGGCGGAGGGACGTGGCAAAGCCCAGGCGGATTCCATGAGGAAGACCAAGTCCGATACGAAGGCCCGGCTGGTTCAGAAGGATGGAACTTATAAGGAAGTATCCTCTACAGAACTCCGGGTCGGTGATATTGTCCGGATTGAAGCCGGGGAGGTCATTCCCTCGGACGGGGAGATCATAGAGGGCCTGGCTTCGATCGATGAGTCGGCAATCACCGGAGAATCGGCTCCGGTGATCAAGGAAGCCGGAGGAGACTTCTCCTCAGTAACCGGAGGAACCCGGGTAGCATCGGACTTTATCGTGGTGAAGGTCACCACGGACCCGGGGGAATCCTTCATGGACCGTATGATCGCGCTGGTTGAGGGGGCTAAGCGGCAGAAGACGCCCAATGAAATTGCCTTAACGACACTGCTTGCCGTACTTACACTCATCTTCCTGATCGTCATGGTGACGATGGTGCCGATGGCTCAGTATCTGGGTGTGAAGCTGGAGATTTCGACCTTAATTGCGCTGCTCGTCTGTCTCATTCCGACGACCATCGGGGGACTCTTGTCCGCCATAGGGATTGCCGGTATGGACCGGGTGACGCAGTATAATGTTCTGGCGATGTCGGGCAGAGCGGTTGAAGCGGCAGGAGATATAGATACGATGATTCTGGATAAGACAGGCACAATTACATTCGGGAACCGCATGGCGTCCGAGTTCGTACCGGTGAGCGGTGTAACTGCCAAGGAGATCACCTTCGCAGCATTGCAGGCCTCGGTTAAGGACGAAACTCCTGAAGGTCGTTCCATAGTAGAATTGGCGAACAGACAGGGCGAAGTATGGCCAGCGGAAGCCTATGAAGGCGCTGAAGTGGTGGAATTCACCGCAGAGACCCGGATGTCAGGTCTTAATCTGCCTGATGGGTTGAAGCTCCGAAAGGGTGCGGTGGATTCGATTGTTAAGCATGTCACCGCTCTGGGCGGCAAGGTTCCAAGTGATCTGGAGACGATCACGAACCAGATTGCAAAGGCGGGAGGAACGCCGCTGGCTGTAGCCATAGACAAGTCTGTGTATGGGGTTATTTACCTCAAGGATACGGTGAAGCCCGGACTGAAGGAGCGATTTGCCGAGCTGCGCGCGATGGGGATCAAGACGGTGATGTGTACAGGCGACAATCCATTAACCGCAGCAACTATTGCATTGGAAGCAGGCGTAGATGAATTTATTGCTGAAGCGAAGCCCGAGGACAAAATTGCGGCCATTAAGAAAGAACAGCAGGAAGGGAAGCTGGTTGCGATGACCGGGGATGGCACGAATGATGCGCCTGCATTGGCCCAGGCGGATGTGGGTCTGGCGATGAATTCAGGGACGATGGCGGCCAAGGAAGCCGCTAACATGATTGACCTGGATTCCGATCCCACGAAGCTCCTGTCTGTCATTTCTATCGGGAAGCAGCTGCTGATTACCCGCGGTGCGCTGACAACATTCTCGATTTCAAATGATATCGCCAAATATTTTGCTATCATTCCAGCGATGTTCATTCTGGCTATGCCGCAGCTTCAAGCCTTGAATGTGATGAATTTGGCTTCACCGGAGTCTGCTATTCTGTCAGCCCTGATCTTCAACGCCATCATTATTCCGCTGCTGATTCCCATCGCGATGAAGGGTGTGAAGTACCGGGCGATGTCCGCAGATAAGCTGCTGCTTCGCAATGTGCTGGTTTTCGGCATCGGCGGTGTATTGGTCCCATTCATAGGCATTAAGATCATTGACATGATTCTGCACGGATTAAATATCGTGTGATTGATAGAAACGAGGAGATAACATGCTTAAATCCATGACTACAGCTATCCGCTTATCACTGGTTCTTATGCTTCTCTGTGGGGTTATTTACCCGCTGGTGACCACTGTCGTGGCTCAAGCGGTCTTTCATAAGGAGGCGAACGGGAGCCTGATCGAATCGAATGGGAAAGTGATTGGTTCACAGCTTCTGGCACAATCGTTCGATTCCCCGCAGCTGTTCCATCCGCGAGCATCCGCCGCGAAATATGAGGGTACTGCTTCAGCAGGCTCCAATCAGGCGGTAGCCTCTAGTGAATACGCGAAGCAAATGGCTGCTCAAATCGATAGGTTAAAGAAGGAGAATCCAGGCCTACGGACGATCCCTGCCGACTTGGTGACGACCTCCGGTTCAGGATTCGATCCGGATCTATCCCCCGAAGGAGCCAAGGCCCAGATGCCTAGAATCAGCAGAGAGACTGGGATTAGCGAGAGACAGCTTGGCCTTCTAATCGATGAGTATACACAGACCAGGCAGTTCGGCATTCTGGGAGAACCGAGGGTGAACGTCCTCGAGTTGAACCTGGAACTGCTCAGACAAATGAAGAAATAAATGCTGGCCGCTCCCGTGTCCACCCCGGGGGTGGCTTCTGCTTGATTTCATATTCGTGGTGAAGGTGAGGGAACCCATTTGGAGGATTTTCATAGAAAGTCACCCGAGGAAATTCTGCTGTCCATTTCCAAGCTGCACCGGGGGAGCTTGAAGATCTATATCGGGGCTGTGAGCGGGTCCGGCAAGACCTATCATATGCTTCGGGAGGGCCAGGCGCTCAGGCAGCAGGGGATTGATGTTGTCATTTGCGCAGTATCTACGCTTAAGAGACCGGAAACCGTTCAGCAGATTGGAGATTTGGAGCGAATACCAAGCATTCATTGGACGAAAGATGGGGCAGAGTATAAAGATCTGAATCTTGACGCGCTGATTGAACGCAATCCGGAGGTTGTATTGGTAGATGGGCTGGCCCACCTCAACCGTCCGGATGCACGGTTCCCGTCCAGGCTGGATGATATTAAATATTTGCTCTCTCATAATATCAGTGTGATTACGACCGTAAATGTCTATGAGCTGGAAGAGACGATGGAGCTTGCCCATAAGCTGACGGGCATTGAACTGGGTCACTGCGTCCCATCGGATACACTTGAACTGGCAGATGAAGTCCGGTTGATTGACGTGACGCCCGAGACGATCCTGAGCAGGCTGGAAGAAGGACATCTTCAGGGGAGCAAATCATCCGCCATGTTCAGACATGGTAATCTAGGTGTCCTGCGGGAATTGGCTCTTCGTCTGGTTGCGGAGGGGGTCAATGAGTCTCTGGAGGCCCACCGCGCGAGAATGGGATTTACCGGACCTTCCGGGGCATCCGAGCGTATTCTCGTTACGACCCAATATCATTGGAACGGGTCGATATATGTTCGGAGAGGACAGCAAATTGCCAAGCGTCTGAACGGAGATTTGCTGGTGGTTACACTGCGGAATTTTAATAAACCCCTGTCCAGGGAAGCGGTGACTTTCCGCAAAGCGATCATCAAACTCGTTGACAAAGTGAATGGGAAATTTGAGGAGCTGCCATTCCATACCAGGCGCGGAATATCTAAGACTCTTCTTGACTATGCGATGTCCCATCAGGTGACCCGAATTGTACTCGGACACTCCAGGCAGACCCCGTGGCAGACGTTCTGGCAGGGCTCCATTGTGAATGAAGTCGTGAAGAAATCAAATCACCTGGACGTATTCGTGATTGCAGACCGGGCCTCGGAGGAGGGGGAGCGGATTCTTCCAGCCAAGCTGCGCAAGAGCACAGAACCAAGTGCATACAAGCGACTAAGTGAGCAGGAAGTAGAAGAGAAGATTGGTCAAATTAGACGGGGGAAGTTCAAAGTGTACATTGGAGCTGCCCCGGGAGTCGGAAAGACATATACGATGCTGCGTGAAGGGAACGACTTGCTGCGGAAAGGGATCGATGTGCAGATCGGACTGCTTGAGACCCATGGAAGAATAGATACCATTGCCCAGATAGGAGAGCTTCGAGTGATCCCTCGAAAGGAAATACTTTACCAGAGTGTTAGACTCGAAGAAATGGATACAGGATCAATCATCCGTCTAAGACCAGAAGTTGTACTGGTTGATGAGCTGGCCCATACGAATGTGCCTGGCAGTAAGCATGAGAAGCGATTTCAAGATGTTCAGGACATTTTGGATGCGGGTATTTCGGTTATTGCCACTGTAAATGTCCAGCACCTGGAGAGCTTAAATGATGCTGTAGAACATATTACTGGCATCAGGGTAAGAGAAACCGTTCCAGACAGCATTCTTCGCACAGCAGACGAAGTTCAGTTAATCGATGTCTCGCCGGAGGCCCTGCAGCATCGGCTGCGGGAAGGGAAAGTCTATGCAATGGCTAAGGTGGAGACGGCTTTGAGTCATTTTTTTCGGACAGGGAATTTGATCGCTCTTAGAGAGCTGGCCCTGCGGGAGATTGCAGATGATGTCGATGAACGGTTGGAATCGATGGAGCGGAAGAGCTCGCTGCGCGGTCCCTGGCGCAGAACCGAGGTGATCTATGTGTGCGTCACCGAGAACTGCCAGGCCGATCGGTTAATTCGCCGCGGCTTCCGGATTGCGCATCGCCTTAAGGCGGTGTGGCACGTGAGCTTCATGGTGTCTACACATGCGGATGGATGGAAGAGCAGATTGAAGGAACTGGAGAGAATCACAGCCAGATTAGGCGGAGAATTCTCTTATCATGAGGTAGACAACCGGAAGCGGATTCCTTATGTATTTGCCGCTCAAGCGGGAGCGGCCGGAGCGACCCAGATTATCCTGGAGAAAGATCCGGTGATTACCCGTAAGCTGCTGCCGCTTGCCCGCAGTATCGATGTGCTCATTGCAGCTGATTATGGTTCATGGCAAACTCGCGGAAATCGGATAAAATAAGATCATGAACAATACAAAATCAGAAAAAGTTATTTGGAAACCTTATGTTATTTCGACGTTATTTATCACACTGCTGACCATGGTACTGAGATTCTACGGCGGGGGGGTCTTTGACTCCGTTAATGTAGTGCTGCTGTATTTGCTGCCAGTCCTATATAGTGCGGTAAGATGGGGAAGAGGACCGTCTTTTTTTGCGGCAGGCATGGGTATGCTTGCTTTCGATTTCTTCTTTGTGCCCCCGATATTCAGCTTCACCGTCAATGATCTCAGGCATTTGATTTCATTCATCGTGTTCATGTTTGTGGCAGGCATTACGGCAAGTCTAGCTTCAAAGCTGCGCAGCCAAATCCGGCAAGCGGAGATGAGGGAAGCCAGCACTGCTGCCCTGTATGCCATGAGCCGTAGGATTACGGCTATATCGGATTTAGATGCCCTGCTTGGACAGATTGTGCCGCTCATCTCGGAAATGCTCAAATCGAGAGCAACCGTATTTCTGCCGGATTCATCAGGTGAACGCCAGATGGAGGTTTATGCAGATGAAGGGAATGGATGGGCGAATGACGAATCCCATGTATCTGTAGCGGCTTGGGTATATCGGCACAATAGGGTTGCTGGCCGGGGAACCCAATCCCTGCGGCAATCCTCGGCACTCTATATTCCCCTGGACACCGATCATCAAGTTCATGGTGTGCTCGTGGTGGAGGCTGGAGATACGCCCCTGCCGGATATGCCGGAACTTATCCAGTCGGCCGCAGCCCTGTCGGATCTTGTGGCTGTAGCGATCTCCCGTGTGAAGCTGGCAAGCGAAGCGAAGGTAGCCCAGCTGTCAGCGGAATCCGAGAAGCTGCGTACAGCTCTGCTGGACTCTCTATCTCATGAGCTTCGGACACCGCTTGCTGCAGTTATCGGTTCGGTTACAAGTCTGCTGGAAAGTGAACACCTCTTCAGTCCTGATGACCGGCGGGAGCTGCTGCTTACCATTCGCGAAGGAGCTGGCCGGATGAACAGACTGGTCGGCAATCTGCTTGGCATGGTCCGGATTGAGAGCGGTATGCTGCGTCTGAATAAGCACTGGTGCGGCGTAGATGATATTGTTGGTGTTGCGCTGGCGCAGCTTAGGGAAGTGCTGCAGCATCGGAAGGTGGATATTCGATTGCCTGCGGATCTCCCTTCGATTCCGCTGGATGAGGTGCTTATGGAGCAGGTGCTGATCAATGTGATCAGCAATGCCGTCAAGTACTCGCCTGAGCACAGTGCAATTGTAATTGAAGCAAAGCAGTATGGAGATATGCTGGAACTTAAGGTGAAGGACCAAGGCAGAGGAATCCCAGAAGCGGATCTGAAGCGGGTATTCGAGAAATTCTATAGAGGCAAAGTAACGAATCATATACCTGGAACCGGGCTTGGCCTTGCGATATGCAAAAGCATTGTAGAAGCCCATGGGGGCAGCATTGCTGCGGAGAGTAATCTTAATCAGGGAACTGTAATCGTGATGAAATTACCTGTTGAGTCCGCAGAGGGGAGAGGAAGAAGTGAATGACAACTTCGGGAGCAAAGATTCTAATTATTGATGATGAACCGCAAATAAGAAAGCTTTTACGGGTAACTTTGAACGCTCACGGTTATGAGGCATCGGAAGCTTCTAATGGACAAGAGGGCGTGCTTCAAGCTACGATGGTCCGCCCTGACCTGATTGTTCTGGATTTAGGCCTGCCGGATATGACAGGGATGGAAGTTCTTCTGCAAATTCGTGAGTGGTCTGCTGTTCCCATCATTATTCTTACCGCCTTGGATCAGGAACGGGACAAGGTGGATGCTTTGGATCACGGGGCTGATGATTATGTGACCAAGCCTTTCGGTATGGGCGAATTCTTGGCCCGGATGCGTGTGGCTCTAAGGCATACAGCGAAGACCCAGGATGAACCGGTATTGAGACTGGGGAACCTAATCATCGATCTGTCCCAGCGATCTGCCGAACTGAATGGGGAGAAGCTGAAGTTAACCCCTACGGAGTATGATTTGTTAAAAGTCTTGGCCATTAACGCCGGGCGTGTCATGACTCACAGGCAGCTCCTGAAGCAGGTATGGGGAGGCCACCAATATGAATCGGACAGTCAGTATTTACGGGTGTACGTCGGTCATCTAAGGAAAAAGATCGAAGAAGATCCGTCAAGGCCCAAATATATTCTAACAGAGCCGGGAATCGGCTATCGGTTTGTGTGGGAGCCTGCTTAAAACGGTTACATTTCCATGTGGAAGAAGATAAAATAGATAACAATGGAATATGAATAGGATAGCTCAATGCCTACCCTTTCGCTAATTGCTTGATCATCAAGCGGTTAGCGTTTTTTTGTTCAGATCATCAGATGGAATTCAGGACCATTTGGGCTGTCAAGTAGATTTCTATGAGAGATTTTTAATAGCCTTTTCATAAACCTTAATTAACCTTGGCCCAATGGTATCCCGCTAACTTGAAGGTGCATTCTGGGAGTTTAGTTTATGTTACCTTAGTTTCAGGTGGTGCAAGCCACAAATACGAACACAAGGGAGTAAGACATGAACAACACGAAAAATAACCGTATCGGGAAAACAATAGTGGGAATCAGCCTTAGCCTCTTGGTATCATTATCCGTAAGTATGTTAGTTACACCTGGGGCCGCTCACGCAGCGGTTGCTACCAGCACTTCCGCTGACAGCATTATTTCCACAGGTAAGCAATTCTTGGGAGTTCCTTACCGATTTGGAGCTCAAGGCGGAAACACAAGCAGTTTTGATTGTTCTTCTTTTACACAATATGTCTTCAAACAAAATGGAATCGATCTTCCGCGTTCGTCGAGACAACAAGCTAGTGCAGGCAAAGCTGTGTCCAGGGATCAACTTCAGCCAGGAGATTTGATCTTCACCGATACGAACCACGATGGTGTAATCAACCACGTAAGTATCTACATGGGGAACGACAAGCTGCTGCACACTTACAGAGTGGGAGTCGGGGTAACCATCTCCACATTCTCAGGCAGTGCCTGGGATCGAACTTTTGTAACGGCACGACGTGTTCTTGCGGATGGACAGGCTGTATCTGGGTCCACACAGGGAGCCGGAACGGATACCCAAACGCAAGCAGACACACAAACAAAAGCAGACACACAAACACAAGCAGACACACAAACAAAAGCAGACACACAAACCAAAGCCCAAACCCAAACAAATCCCCAATCGAGCTATTTCGCTCCATCTAATGAGAGTTATGGCCATCATTACAAATATGGTCAGGAAAGATATAGACACCATGAAGAATCCTATAATCAGCAAGGTGAAAATTAAAGCACTTGAAGAGCCTCTAGGGGCTCTTCTTATTCTTACATGATTTCTTTTGTAGTTACATACCTCTTCAGCCAATAAGGCGACATCCACCTTGTGATCATTACTCCCGGAGGAGACTCGTACGTATATAACATTCTCCCATTCCGAATATCCAGCCCACGTGTCCAATTCGGTTATTAGAGTCGCGCAGATTCTTATTAAAGGCCAGGCCCCTTCTCAGTATAATCTGTCAAGTAAATTCTATGAGAGAATTTTAATAAACTTTTCATAAACTGGGATAAACCTAGTTCTGGTGGTAGTTTGCTAACTTTGAGGTACATAATGGAAGTTACAAATATGTTACTTTTGGGTAAGGTGGTTCACGACGCCAATATGAACACAAGGGAGTAAGTCATGAACAACACGAACATCAGACGTATCGGTAAAACAATAGTGGGAATCAGTCTGAGCCTCTTGGTTTCTATGTCTGGAAGTATTTTGTTAACCTCTGAATCAGCACATGCAGCTGCCAGTGCGACGGCTACCAGCAGCACAGCGGCGAATCGTATTATTGCCAATGGTGAACATTTCTTGGGAACTCCTTATCAATTCGGAGCTAAGGGCGGAGTAACAAGCAGCTTTGATTGTTCTTCATTTACCCAATATCTCTACAAGCAAGTTGGTGTCCGTCTTCCACGCTCGTCCAAGGATCAATCCAGAGCTGGCAAGTACGTATCAAGAAGTCAGCTTAGGCCGGGAGATCTGGTGTTCTCCGATACGAACCGCGATGGCGTGATTAATCATGTTAGCATCTACATTGGGAATGGGAAGCTGCTTCATACTTACCGGGTAGGAATCGGCGTTACTATTTCTACATTCAAGAGAAGCGCCTGGGACAGAACTTACGTCACGGCTCGCCGTGTACTGTAAACGGACAAGCCCTATTTAGAAGAATTCTACTCTTGTTAAGAGAAAGAGATACAAGATGATATCTAAGTATATGGAGTCCTGAGGGCTCCTTTTTTTGTGTGGGATTTTCGATAAATTGTTGGACAGATAGGCTTGCAGGACAATGTAATGATATGCTATATTATTCTGGTCGGATAAAATAATTTTATATATGGGGCCTTAGCTCAGCTGGGAGAGCGCATCGCTGGCAGCGATGAGGTCAGGGGTTCGATCCCCCTAGGCTCCACCAAATCAATAAATTCAACCACGTCCAATCCGGACGTGGTTTTTTGTTTATTTGGGGGAAGCCTTTATGGGGTGAGAACCAGGTTCGTCCGCTTCATAAAATGGAATTATTTAGGCGCTATGATCTGAAAACAACGAGCTGACAGTCAAAGACAATGTTTGCTTGTATACCGCATGCGCGGATTGTACATCTCCTAAGTGTCCTCCCATGTAAAGATGAATGACGCCATGGAGCGAAGCCCAGACCATGCGGATAACTGATTCAGCGTCATACTGGCGGGGAATGAGACCTTGCTTTTGCGCATTGCTGATCAACGTCAATAATTGCCGCATGGCCGTTACGGTACCATTCAGGCTTCCCTCATCTGGTTTAAAATCTGCAAATGCGCCTCCGAACATTAGCTTATAATAGCTGGAGTAACGTTGTCCGAATTGCCAGTAGGCTTCGCATAGATTCAGAAAATGCTGCGCCGGATCAGCATCTTGCGGGGTATTCTCGAATTCGTTAGCGAGAAGCTTACATCCGTCCAGATACAACTGCTGAGCCAAGCCCTCTTTATTGACAAACAAGCTGTAAATGATTTTTGTCGAGCAGCCCATTCTCTGAGATACTTTACGCACAGTAACGGCTTCCGGTCCCTCTTCTTGCAGGAGAGTTGCGGCAGCATCAACAACGAGCTTGCGGAGATTTTCAATATTTTGCAAGCGAGCTTCTTGGTAGGGTTTCAACACTCGTGAGTTCACATTAGAAGAGATATCTTGGTCTTTCATAATCATCACCTTCGGTTATCATGTTTTTGTCAGGAAACAAAGTTTCTGATCTCTCTTGCAAGGAATTTTATACAGTTGTTACGTAGTTGTCAATGTGACGTGAGCTGTACAGGAGATCAAAGATCATGTTGACTTCCTAGAAAACCCAGGATACAATGAACTAAATTAGAAACACCGTTACCAAATAGTTACCTGGATACTTGACTCCTCTGGAAATCAAGTATTATTTTCACCCACTGGAAACAGCGTTTCTATATTATAACATAGTATCTAAAAGGAGAGTAGCAGAATGACAATGCAAGGAAAATGGACGCTCGTCACGGGAGCTTCTTCTGGTATTGGAGAGCAATTCGCGAAACAACTGGCCAAACAAGGCAGCAATTTGGTACTCGTGGCCCGATCGGAGAGTAAGCTTGAAAGCCTGGCATCAGAGTTCAGAAAGAGGTATGGCATCAAAGCCGAAGTTATCTCTATGGATCTTTCGAAAGAGGGAGCGCCTAGCGAGTTATATCAGAAATGTCGAATTTTGAAAGTGGATATCGAAATGCTGATCAACAATGCAGGCTTTGCTACACATGGTTTGTTTGAACAAGTGTCAGGCGAGCGTCAACATGAAGAGGTTATGCTTAACGTCGCCGCTGTTGTAGATATGACCCACTTGTTCTTGCCAGACATGTTGCGGAGAGGCTCAGGTGCAGTTATCAATGTTGCTTCAACCGCCGGATTTCAACCACTTCCATATATGGCCGTATATGGGGCAACGAAAGCTTTCGTCCTGTCGTTTACGGAGGCGTTATGGTTTGAAAACCGCGACCGCGGTGTCAAATTCTTCGCACTTTGTCCCGGTTCGACGGACACTAGTTTCTTTAATGTCGTAGGAGCGGAAGAAGCCTCCGTCGGAAAGAAAGACACCCCAGAAAGAGTCGTAGAAGTTGCACTTCGCTCGTTGAATGAAGGAAAAGTGTACGTCGTTCCGGGTGCGCAGAATTATCTTGGGGCGCAGTTATCGCGATTCATTACACGAAAGCAAAGTCTTCGGCTTGTTGGAAGCATGATTCGTCCGCGTGAAGGATACAACAGCAATAATAAAAATCCAGGTAATCAATCTGATCTTGCAGGGAGGACAATACGATGAAAACTATACAACTGAAAAACGGTTTTGGCTTTGAGGAATTAACCATGGTGAAACTCGATATACCAACGCCAGGACCTAAAGAGGTGCTGATCCGCATGAGGGCAGCTTCTCTCAATTATCGGGATCTAGTGGTCCTCAGCGGATTAATGCCGATCGAAGTTAAATTCCCTTTCATTCCATTATCAGACGGAGCGGGAGAAATTGTAGCTGTTGGCCAAGGAGTAACAAGGTTTCAGGTCGGACACCGAGTAGCGGGTAATTTTCAACAGAGATTCATTGGCGGCAACCCAAGACCAGGGGTGTTAGAAGACAGTCTGGGAGGTCCGTTGAATGGAGTAGCGGCCGAGTATGTCGTTCTACATGAAGATGGAGTCGTCCCTATTCCCGATCACCTTTCGTGGGAAGAGGCTGCAACCTTACCGATCGCGGCATTAACCGCATGGAGCATGCTGATTGAATACGGTGGTTTGCAAGCAGGCGATACCCTGCTGCTGCAGGGAACAGGCGGTGTTTCCATCTTCGGCCTTCAATTCTCTATTATGGCCGGAGCACGAGCGATCATCACATCGAGCAGCAACGCCAAGCTGGAACGGGCAAAAGCTCTCGGCGCATGGCAAACAATCAACTATTCCGAAGTTCCCGATTGGGATCAGAAGGTACTCGAGCTGACTGATGGCGGCGTCGATCATGTGCTGGATGTCGGAGGAGCCGCAACGATGGTGAAATCCATCAATGCGCTTCGTACAGGAGGGACCGTGAGTATGGTCGGGTTCTTATCCGGCTTGACCATTTCGGAATACGATGTTACCGGTATTTTGCAGAAAGCCGCAACCGTTCGCGGCAGTCAAGTCGGCAACAGGGATCACTTGGAAAAGATGAATCGAGCGATTGCCCATCATCGTTTACATCCCGTCATCGACCGTGTATTCCCTCTGGATCGAATTGGAGAAGCATTCGCGCTCTTGGCTGAAGGAAAGCAATATTTCGGTAAAATCGTAGTCCAAATCTAAATCTCGCTAAAATGACAAAGGAGGCACTCTAATGCCCCAATCAACAGCTCGCTCCGTTAAATCTACTGAAGGCGTGAATCGTCCTAAACGCTCACTACGTGCTAGGATATGCAGATGGGGGCTATCGCTGCTCGCGGTGCTTGTTCTAGGATTACTCGTTTTCTTGCTTTTTCCTTCACCGATCCAACCGGCAAAATGGACCGCGCCGACGGCTCCCTCTTTTCAGGAGGCGGGCCCATGGCAGCAGAACAACAAACTCAGCTCGGCTCAGCTTGTTACTGATGCTCCTCAATTCCCGGAATTCATTACATTCGATAAAGAAGGCCAGCTATATACAGGAGATTCCGATGGGAAAATTTATAAGGTTCCTTTCGATGCAGAGGGAAATCCGCAAAAGGCCCAATTGTTTGCAGACACCAAAGGAACGCCTAATGGGCTTATATTCGATGCCAATGGTAATTTGATCGTTACTGATGTTAAGAAGGGACTGCTATCTATAAACCCATCCGGGAGCATAGAGGTATTGGTCGATCAAGTGGAAGGCAAGCCTATCTATCTGGCTAATGAGCTTGATATTGCCAAGGACGGTTCAATTTATTTCTCCGATACTTCGAATTATGGCAGCGTGACCTTCAAAGAAATGGCGGAGAACAAGCCGCATGGACGACTGCTGAAGTATGATCCAAAGACCAAACAGACGACAGTACTGTTAGATAATCTTTATTTTGCCAACGGGGTAGCTTTGTCTGCGAATGAAGATTTTGTGCTTGTGGCGGAATCGTATCATTACCAGTTGACCAGATACTGGCTCAAGGGTCCAAAGAAAGGGACATCTGATATTTTTGCGGACAATATTGCAGGTTTTCCAGACAATATTACACGTGACGAGCAAGGCCATTTCTGGGTCGGTATCTTCACGACTCGTCTAGCTTTTGTGGATCAGATGCATAGCAATCCTTGGCTAGCCGGCAACATGGCCAAAATACCGCAGGCGCTGCTAAACGGGGCGAGCGCACCGGTGAAGCATGGGCTTGTTGCGGAATACAGCCCGCAGGGGGAACTGATGGACAGCTGGCATGATCCTGAAGGCAAACTGTATGGCGTAACGACGGCTGCAAGCCATAACGGATATTTATATATAGGAACGGCACCTGGAGGCAGCAAGGGCGTCCATCGCGTGCCTTTAACAAAATAAGAGTGGAATCCGGGAGGGTACGAAATGAATCTGAATGATTTGGAGCTATCTTGGAATGAGAAGGAGAGTCTGACCGGCAAAGTGGCCTTGGTGACAGGCGCTAGCAGCGGAATCGGGGCATCGATCGCCAGGAAAC
>RCUN01000391.1_pt1 | contig 27060 bp, 27 predicted proteins | sample 2166181 | NCBI WGS metagenome assembly RCUN01 (sample SAMN09932603, study PRJNA488358) | compost metagenome | feature: garden; material: soil; isolation source: compost soil in crotononitrile-enriched culture | place: Germany: Experimental Botanical Garden Goettingen | collected 2016-01-27 | reverse complement strand
GTCGCTTCACCTGAGTTAATGCGTTTATTCCGCCAAATTTACCAATATGCGAATTTCTGTGGCACGACACCTTGTCAGATTGCCCTAGCGCAATATATGCAGCAACATCCAGAACATATTCAAGAGCTTCCGCAGTTTTACCAAACTAAGCGAGATCATTTTAATCAGGCGATTCACCATAGCCGTTTCTTGCTAAAACCGTCTCAAGGTACTTATTTTCAAAATCTCGATTACAGTCAAATTCGGCCTGACCTGAACGATGTTGAAATGTGCCAGTTTCTAGCAGAACAACATAAGATTGTGGCTATTCCGGTTTCGGTTTTCTACAAGCAAGCGCCGGAGTCTTTGCGTTTGATTCGTTTCTGCTTTGCTAAAAATGATGAGACATTGCAAAAAGCAGGAGAAATTCTGAATCAATGTTAATAAATTTAGCCACTTAGCATAGTAAAAACACTACAAGCCATTTGCTCTAACTATGCTAAGTTGGATATCTGCCCCGCTCATCAAAGAGATGGGCGATGGAGAATGCATGCCACCAAGACAGTCTTTAATTCATCAGCAAAATCTATGGAAAACATTTTTTGTTTTCTTGCTCCCCCTGATTGCAACCAATATTTTGCAGAACTTGTCTGGAACTATTAACACCATCTTTGTTGGTCAAATGATGGGGGTAGATGCAATTGCTGCCGTCTCTGTTTTTTTCCCTATTTTATTTTTGCTACTCGCTTTTATTATTGGGATTTCAACAGGTACGACTGTTTTAGTAGGGCAAGCATGGGGCGCGCAAAATATTGAAAAAGTCCAAAGTGTGGTGGGTTCTACCCTCTTTATGACACTGATTGGTGGAGTAATTACCGCGATTATTGGTGTGTTTTTTGCCCATGATATTTTAGAACTATTAGGCACTGACCCTAAGGTGATGCATCTCTCTTTGCCTTATGTTCAGTGGATGCTGGCTGGCAGCCCGCTTCTGTTTGTTTATATTATCTATACTTCAATTTTACGTGGTGTAGGTGACAGTACCACGCCTTTGCTTGCATTGGCTTTAACCAGTGTAATTGGCTTAGTGATTACCCCGATATTGCTTAAAGGTTATTTTGGCTTACCAGCTCTGGGAATTATTGCTCCAGCAATTGCAACGATCACGGGTTATGTGGCTATTTTGATTTTTCTTGCGATTTATCTAAATAAGAAAAATCATCCACTTCGGCCGAATCGTCAGCTTCTGCAACATATCCGTCATAATCCAGAACTGAGCAAAATCATTTTGCGCTTAGGCGTCCCAACCGGCATTCAAATGATTACCACCTCAATGGCTGGCTTGGTTATTGTCGGGTTGGTGAACCATTATGGTTCACATGCTACAGCAGCATATGGTGCGGTAAATCAGGTGCTCAATTACATTCAGTTCCCTGCAATCTCTATTTCAATTGCGGCTTCGATTTTTGCAGCCCAAGCGATTGGTGCCGGTAAATCTGACTTGTTATCTCGTGTGACTCGTACTGCCTTAGGCATGAACTTTTTATTTACGGGTACCTTAATTGCACTTGGCTATCTATTTTCAAAATATTTAATGGCTTTATTCATTACCGACCCAACCGTGGTGGTATTGGGCCAGCAACTTTTATTTATTGTGCTTTGGGCAATTTTATTCTTTGGTGCGGGTGCCATTTTTGCATCGATCATGCGTGCCAGCGGTACCGTGACTGTCCCAATGCTCATTAATATTTCTGCCATTTTGTTTATTGAGATTCCATGTGCTTACTGGTTTAGCTCAATGTGGGGGCTTAAAGGAATCTGGGTTGCCTATGCCTTGGCATTTGTCAGTTTATGTATTATTCAAGGGCTCTATTATCAATTCATCTGGAAGAAAAAGAAGATCAAAGTTCTTATTTAGAACTAATAAATTCTTATAAAAAAACCATCATTTGATGGCTTTTTTGACTTTGAAATTATTTCATCAATTTGGTCACAATGGTTGAAGCACGTTGATATCCTGTTGGGAATACACGCTGGAATACATCAAGAATTTTTGCATCACTACCAATCAATAAACGACGTTTATTTTTTAATACTGCTTGTAAAATTTGACTAGCCGCCTCTTCAGGTGGAGTACGTAATAACTTGTCAAAATTTTGAATCGATTTAGTCGGGTCCATACCCAAACTATTTAAGCTATCACTCATTTTTGCAGATTTAGCAATATTGGTGCGGATTCCACCCGGATGTACACACAAAGAGCTTACGCCACTTTTTTCAATATCTAGCTCTTGACGCAATGACTCGGTAAAACCACGCACAGCAAATTTAGTCGCGTTATAAGCAGATTGAGTTGGTTGAGCTGTTAAACCAAATAGGCTTGAAATATTAATAATATGGCCATCTTGCGTTTGCTTAATGAACGGTAAGAACTCTTTCGTTCCGTACACCACACCCCAGAAGTTAACCCCAACGATCCACTCTAAATCTTCGTAAGTCGCACCTTCAACGGTTGAACCTAGAGCAACACCAGCGTTGTTGAAAATCAGGTTAACTGACCCATGATCTTGAACAGTTTCTTGGGCCCACTGCTTTACCGCTTCACGGTCAGAAACATCAAGCTTTTTGGTCGTCACAGTAATGGTGCTATAGGGTTTTAAAAGCTCAACGGTTTGCTGTAATCCTTTTTCATTAATATCACTCAACGAAAGATGGCAGCCCTGTTTTGCCAAAAGAATTGCGAGTTGTTGCCCAATGCCAGAACCTGCGCCCGTAATTGCAGCGACTTTGTTTTTAAAATTTTTCATTGTCCATCCTTTGTTTTTCGATATTTGCACAATCGGTTCATTGCATGTGCAGCTTAGACATCTTTAATATAATTTTGACAATATCCATTGTCAATATAGTACACTGTAATTTCAGATAGAATGGCACAATTCTGCTGAGAGCTTTATCATAGTGAGCATATTTGGCTAAAACCTATAAATTAGGAAACCATTCTTTAGGAAACGACTTATTTATGGCGACAAACGACTCAACCAGTAAAAAGAAAACAAAAACTGTGAGTAAAGAACGTCAGTTCAAAGGGTTATCTCTATCTGAACGTAAAGAGGCACGCCGAGAAAAACTGATTGAAGCTGGTATTGCGACCTATGGAACACTCGGCTTTTTTTCCGTGACGGTCAAAGATGTCTGCCAAGAAGCAAAACTCACAGAACGTTATTTTTATGAATCATTTAAAAAGAGTGAAGATTTATTTCAAACCATCTTTTTAAAAATGATTGAAGAATTACAGCAGAACCTGATGCAAGCCGTCATTAAAGCGACACCAGATCCAGAAAAAATGGTCGATGCTGGGTTAAGGGCACTGCTGACGACATTAAAAGACGACCCAAGATTAGCTCGCATTGTCTATGTTGACGCAGTTTTGGTACAAGAATTACATAATCAGGCCACCATTCAAGAAACTCTTGCACAGTTTGATCGAATGATTCAGGCCTTTGTTATGTTGACCATGCCACAAATCCAACACAACGAAAATGAGCTCTCTCTAATCGCAACTGGCTTAAATGGATATGTTACTCAAATTGCAATTCGATGGGTCATGGGAGGCTTTGAGCAGTCTCTTGAACAGGTTTTAACCGCATGCCGCATTGTTTTCTTATCTTTATTGGCCAAGGTTTCAAAATAATATTAAAGTTTTTTGACACTCTAAAATGAGCAAAACCTGTTAAGCTTTGAAGGTGATAACTTATTGAATGATTTTAAGAATATTTAAGCTTTTATGTCATCATTCGGTCACACCTTTGCCTTACTTTTGTCACAAATTATTGCTAAATTCAATTTTATAGACTTTTCTGCAATGAAATTGTCATAATTAATCTTTGTAATAAGCCTGTCATAACTACAAAACGGTTCACCGTTAAATCTATAGGATATTGCGCTGTGAAAGATGACTATATTTTAATTGTCGATGATGAGCTTCCTATTCGTGAAATGATCCATACTTCTTTGGACATGGCAGGCTTTCAATGTTTGCAGGCAGAAGATGCCAAACAGGCTCATCAAATTATCGTCGACCAACGTCCGGCGCTTATCTTGCTCGATTGGATGTTACCTGGAGGCGTAAGTGGTGTCGATTTATGTCGCCGCTTAAAACGTGATGAAAACTTAGCAGAAATTCCAGTAATTATGCTTACCGCTCGCGGAGAAGAAGACCACAAAGTACAAGGTCTGGATGCTGGCGCAGATGATTACATGACGAAGCCTTTCTCAACACGTGAACTGGTTTCACGTATTAAAGCGGTTCTGCGTCGTGCAAATGCATTAAGTGGCGAAAAAATGATTGACGCCAATGGTTTAATTCTTGATCCTGTGAGCCAACGTGTAAGCTTTGGCGACAGCATTTTAGATATGGGCCCAACTGAATATCGCTTACTTGCGTTTTTTATGACCCATCCAGAGCGTGCATATACACGTGCCCAGTTGCTCGATCAGGTGTGGGGCGGTAATGTATATATCGAAGATCGAACTATCGATGTGCACATCCGTCGTTTGCGTAAAGTTTTAGAACCTTTTGGTGTTGACCGATTTGTTCAGACCGTGCGTGGAACTGGCTACCGCTTCTCAACACGTGCAGATTTAGCCGCAGGTTAACCAAGATTTATGTATGAACCCTACCCCGTCCCCGAACAGGTACGTGAACAAAAGCTTTCCCGCTACAGTAGTTTATGGACGTTTGCCAAACAAGATTTACGGCTTTTATTATTTTTTATAATTATTGCCGGTTTAGTCGGTTTCGGTATTGGGTATTTCTGGAGCTGTATTTTTATCGCCTTTGTGGTGTTTTTTACACTCCAGTTGCGTTCGCTTTATCTGGTCAATGACTGGATTGCAAATAAACCTTATGACGTTCCTCCAAACCTAAATGGGATTTGGGGAGCGTTATTGTTTAATGTTTACCGTGCCCAGCGTCAGGAACGAATCGTTCAAGCAGAAATGGTCGGTTTAATTGATCGTGCTCAGTCTTCTTTAGTGGCGCTTGCCGAAGCTGTTGTCCTCATTGATGATCAACATAAAATTGAATGGTGGAACCCTGCTGCTGAACGTTTGTTAGGTATCAGCCCTCTCGACCGTGGTCGAAATTTATTAACGATTTTACGCCAGCCGACCTTTATTGAATATTTTAACAATATTGATCAAGCACCCGACGGTATTAAACTACAGTCGAGTTTTGACGATGACCGATATGTGCAGGTTAAGCTCACACGATTTGGTGGAGAAAGCCGCTTATTAGTGGCTTACGACGTTACTCGTATGCACAACCTTGAGCAAATGCGTAAAGACTTCGTAGATAATATTTCTCATGAACTTCGTACACCATTAACTGTACTCAGTGGTTATATCGAGACATTTACCGATCAAGAAGATATTAACCCACGCTGGAAACGTGCGTTTGATCAGATGCAGTCACAAACCAAACGTATGAATGCTTTGGTGAATGATTTACTACTGTTATCGAATTTAGAAAATAATAAGAAAATTGCAAAAAATCAGATTATTGAAATGCCGAGTTTAATGAATCAACTGTTTGATGATGCTCAGGCCTACAATGCCGATTATGGACATACACTCAATTTACATATTGATAGTCACTGTGACCTGATTGGTTCTGACATGGAAATAGCCAGCGCGTTTAGTAACTTAATTACCAATGCCATCAAATACACACCCAAAGGTGGAACCATTACGATTGGCTGGCATGACGACGGTGAACATGCCTACTTTAGTGTACAAGACACAGGCATTGGAATTAACCCCAAACATTTGCCACGTCTGACTGAACGCTTCTATCGTGTTGACAGCGACCGTAGTCGTCAAACAGGCGGTACAGGTTTAGGTTTGGCCATTGTGAAACATGTATTGATGCAACATGGCGCTTATTTAGATGTGCAATCTAAAGAAAATGAAGGTTCAACTTTTACAGTAGTTTTTCCTAAAGAAAGACTATATAACATGGCTTAAAAAGTATTCATTTCACAACAAAGGTGGATATTAAATAGACACAGTGAAAGATACTTAGCCATTTTGTATATATAAGTTATTTAATAAATCTTCTTTTTCTCTCATATCTATTTCATAGATTAGAATTTATGAAATAGATGTACTAACTGTACTTTAAAAAAATAAGACCACCCAATTTATACAATATATATAATCAATGTCATTGATTATTTAAAAAATAGTTAAAATAAAAAATACCATTTAAACTAATTATTTACAGTTTCAAAAATCACTTTCATTTTTAAATAAAATTAGTATTATTAAATCGCTACAAAAAACTTAATCCATAAGAACAGCTAACATAATAATTAAGCGAGGCTTAAATGACTATTAACCCTGTAGAAATAATATTGGAAAACCCTGAAATAAGTGATTTCTTTATTCTTGTCTTGAAAGATGGAGAGGCATTAAAAGTGGAAATTCTTCAGGTTGATCAAACTCAAAAAATCATTCACGTATCCATAGAAGACGAGTCAACTCGGTTAATCTCTTTTGATCAAATTGAGATGCTTGAACCACTTCAAGAGGAACCTTATATAGAAACTATTGATGATCAATTAAAACGTATCCCTATGGGCAAGTATTTGATGGTTTGGGGACATTTTGGTCGTTCAATAAATCAAACTTGTGAACAGGGAGAACTTAAAAGTATTGATTGGAACCAACGTACAATACTGTTGCGCAGCAGAGTTTATGAAGGTCAAGAAAATACAGTGAACATTGATAAAATTGATTATATAGATGAGTCACGAGAAGGCTCAGGAGCACGAGGCCCAGCTGTAGCCCCAGACTGGTATAAAGGTGCTGATGGAAAATGGCGCAAAAATGGACGTGAATATGAAGGCTGATTTTACCGCAGTTTTCCCTAAAGAAAGACTGTATAACCTGACCTAAAGTCACCCCTTCAAATATAAAAAGCCGGCTCATAAAAAGTCGGCTTTTTTAGCATTTAAACCAATTTACTTAGAAGTCGAGCAATACGACTTACTTTGGTTTTTCTCTATTACATTTAAAAAGTTAGTAGCAAAAGTATTGCTCTGGCGTAGTGCGTCACGATGATCTCCGCCATCAATCATTTGATATATCGTTGGTTTTTTTAATTTACATAGCTGTTGATAATAGGCATATGTCCCTCTCGGGTCGACTAAATGATCTTTAGAACCCTGAACAATCATTAATGGTACGGTAGGTACCATATTTTCAATCGACTGTTGTTTTAGATAAGCCAAAAGAGGTTTTAAATCAGCATCAGACCGAAATATGCTAGACGGAGATTTCTTTAAATCAGATTGAAGTTCAGATAAACAGCGGCTGCGCGCTTGGGTCAGCACCGCGTTCATTTCTGGACTGACTAAATTCTCAGGAACTATGCTCGGCTCTGCTGCTTGTGCTCCTAATAGCACAATCGGGAAGAAAGCAGCTACGCTAGGTTCTGGGTTTGGATGACTCTGCACATATTCTGCAATACCTTCATATTGGTAGCCGCCTGGCGCAAGAGCAATTGCCCCTTTTAAATCTAGTTCAGGTGCATCTTTTTGACCATAGGCAGACACTGCAATTGCCGCAGCTCCACCTTGGCTATGCCCCATCACCAACCACTGTTTATTAAAGCTCTTGGGCTTAAGCACGTGTAATGCACGTACTGCATCGACCACCGTATGCAGTTGGCTCTTTGCATTCATATAGGGATGCGCGCCTAATGTGCCTAAACCCTGATAATCAGGCGCGACAACTGCATAGCCACGTGCAAGCCAGCCATCTAAAGCTTTAGAAGCAACTTCTTGATATAAATGAACTGGCCCGCCCACATAATCACCCGAAGGTGCACAGGTATCGGCGACTCCAGTCGTGCCATGTGCCCAAGCGAGTATAGGCCAGCCATTTTTTGGAGGGGTACCTTTGGGTAATAAAATAAAAGCCGATGCAACAATAGGTTCGCCCTGAATACCTCGACTACGATAATTTACCAACAAGCGCTGATCTGCATGAGGAAATAAATCCGTCACAGCTTGCTGTTCTAGCGACAATATTGAACCCAGTTTTTCGCTCACAATTTGCTTATTCAAATCTGTAATTGGAGCAGCCATAGCAGAGCCAGATACCAAACAAGCACTGCTAAATAAAATTTTTAAAAAAGAATTACTTTTTCTAATCAAGGGATTACTCCTCTATTATTTACATTATATCTATTTAAATAATCAATTTATAAAATCTAAATTACCATAAAATTATCTACATTTATATTCAATTTAAACTAACTTACATTTAAACATAATCAATTAAAATTTAATAAAAATATATTTTAAAGAAACGTATTATAAATATCGTTGCAAAAATCAATCCCATTTAAATAATAAAAAATATATGCTGATATTTTCTTAATTACTATAGCGATTAAAATGTCAAAACAATATAAATTTATACCGCACCTGATTTGTCTTATTCTCGGTTCTCTACCGATTTATAGCTTTGCAGACATTCAGGTATATGGTCCTGGCGGGCCAGCACCAGCAATGAAAGAAGCCGCCAAACAATTCACCAATAAAACTGGAATAGCTGTCCATGTGACATCTGGGCCTACTTCTCAATGGTCTGACAAAGCGAAACTAGATGCCGATGTTATATATAGTGGTTCTGAAGCCATGATGTCTGATTTTGAAAATGCTTTTTCTGAGCAAATTATAAAAGACTCGGTAGAACCTTTGTATTTACGTCCTGCAGCCATTTTAGTGCGCAAAGGAAATCCTAAAAATATTAAAGGTTTTAAAGACCTAGCTAAATCCAACATTAAGGTTTTAGTTACGCATGGCGCCGGTCAGGTCGGTATGTGGGAGGATATCGCTGGTAGAACAGGCAATATTCAATTAACCAAATCCTTTCGAAAAAATATTGTCACCTATGCAGCCAACACAGGTATTGCCAAGAAAAACTGGGAAGAAAATAGTAGCTACGATGCTTGGTTAGTTTTTAATATTTGGGGAATTAGTAATCCAGATGTTGGGCAAATTATCCCTATAGAGAAAGAGCTGGTTGTCTATCGTGATACAGGTGTTGCCTTAACCAAACATAGTTTAAAAGACGCTGAAGCTAAACGTTTTGTAGAGTTCTTATCGTCTCAGCAAGGCAATACTATTTTCAAAAAATATGGTTGGACTAAATAATTTAAAAGGGAGCTAAGCTCCCTTTTTATTTTTTAAAATATTAGTTCTACTTAACCTAGAATATATTCATTTCAAATTAAATATACGCCTACGGCGTATAAAGTGCCCAATATTAAACAGAAGGCAGAGCTGACATACCAGAATAAATCACTATTTCCCACAAATTTTGACTTTAACCATGGAAAAGCAAAACCACGGATAAGAAATATAACTGCGACAAGCGACAAAATAATTTTGGTAAAAGGTAATACCTGTATTCCCTTTGCTGCAAGAAAAGCATAAATAGAACATACAGTCAGGATTAAACCGACAGCTATAGCTGTAAAATTGGGATACCAATGCCCTCTTTCGACCATCTGGACAATACTTTTTCCAGCTCCTAAAAACCGAAAACCATTTGCCCCCCAGAACACACAAATAAAATGAAGTAATGCAGCACAGAATGTTAATAATGCAGCAATATAAAGTAGACCGTTCGGAAGTGAGTGCATTAGATTTTATACTAATAAATATGTGCGATATTTATTATACTCAATTATAAAATATATAAAACTTATTAATAGTTGAAATGAATTTAACTTGGTATTTAATATTTTAAATACCAAGCTTAGTTCACTTAATTATTTACTCTCAAACTCTTTAAAATCAGCTTTTCTGATTTTTGCATGAATACCTTTGGTTTTATCTACAACTTGTGAAACTTCAAAATCAGTTGCGGCACTTAAATATGCATAAGCCGTTGCTTCATCAATACCATATTCTTGATTTAGGAAACGAATGGCTTCACGTGTAGACTTTTTCATCGCTTCATCTAGATCTTCATCTAGACCCGGCGTAATCCAAAACTCAGCATTTTCAGCTAAAGGTTGTTTTAGCTCTTTGCCCGGTATTTTATCTTTACCTGCTTTGAGCAAGGTAAATTTTAGTGTTGCACGTGCTGAAGCTTCTAGTGCAGTTAATGCTACTTCACCATCCCCTTGCGCGAAATGGCTATCACCCGTATAGAATAATGCGCCTTTGACCTGAACAGGATAATAGGCTGTTGAACCTGCACCTATTTCATTAATATCAATATTTCCACCATACATTGCAGGGGGTACGGAGTGAACAGGCTCAGAAGTATTGGCTGCTACCCCCATGATTCCCATAAAAGGGTAAAGCGGGAAACGTATTGATTTACCCGATTCTGTTTTTAATACACCTTCGTACTCACCTTTAGCATTTTTTTCAATTGGTGTGAAAATTGAGACATTTCCATAGCGTTCAGGATGTTCAGCCGATGCATTTTCTTGCTTTGCTTTTTTTGGAAATTCCCCCACTAAAGCACCTTTACCATGTCGATTTGAAATAAAACCGTAAGGTACACGCGGCTCAACTTTAAGTACTTCAACTTTCAAAATATCACCGGGCTGTGCGCCTTCAATTGCAACAGGACCTGTCACAATATGTGGCCCATCTTTATGAAAATCATGCTTTAAATTTGACTGCGTAATTGTTTTTGCTTCTTCCAAGATTTCATTAGATTTGACACCTTTCGATTGAAAGAACTTTTCAGCATTACGCCCTTGGTCTTCAAGCAAACCTTCATGAGAAACCGTATCAAATGTCACAACACTACCCGACGGAACAGTAAGTACGGGTTTGGCATCCCGATTTGGTAAATAGCCCCATGTAATGGTATTTAAAGTAGATGGAACGTAATAATTGCCTTTATATTCGCCAGTTTGAAGTTGAGTAGGCTGTTTTGAAATTTGATTTAAAACTTTAAAATCATTGGCATGGCTGAGTGAAATACAAAGTACAGATAAAACCGAAGCTGTCAGGCGTTTAACTTTTAACATGATTTCAGAACCTAAAAAAAATGAAAATTACAGTAAGGTCCTGAATAGTTAGCAAGCATTGTGCCAAGGCTAAAGGCTGTGCAATATCTAAAAAGCACTTCATATTTATAAAATTAAATAATTTTTATATTTAATAACTTATCTTCAAATAAAATTAAAATTACGACTTAAGTCTAACTTAAATATTTCTTTCTATTTTTATTTATTAATTTTCAATCATATTAATATTTTTGCTCTCTTCAGATACATATTTATAGACTAGCTTCTATAACGTCCTATTTCAGCTCACTTAATAATAATTATATTTCTATATAATATAAATAAAAACATAGTTATATATTTTACATTTATATAATTTAAATCAAAAAAAATAAACCCTGAATAATTAAACTCAGGGTTTACTTGTTTTATAGGGATTATATCGCTTACTAAACTGTATGCCCCATACGCTCGCCCATTACAACAACAGACTCAGCTTTAAAACGTTGTTCCCATTCGATCTTATCTTTTTCAAATAAAATAACTGCGGTAGAACCTAAATAAAAACGTCCAAGCTCGGCACCTTTTTCTAGTTTCAACTGATGATGCTGTAATTCGATACGACCTGACGGTTTCACTTTACCTGTCGCCACAGTTTCAATGCCAGCAACAATCATGGCACCTACTAAAACAACAGCCATACGGCCAAGTTCAGTATCAAACAAACACACCATGCGTTCATTACGAGCAAATAGTCCCGGTACATTTTCAGCAGTCACCTGATTTACCGAAAATAGCTCACCCGGTACATACAAAGTTTCAGTTAATGTACCTGCAAACGGCATATGTACACGGTGGTAATCGCGTGGAGATAGATAAACAGTCGCGAACTCGCCTTCTTGAAATGGCTGAGCAAGTTGTGGGTCGCCAATTAATTTTTCTACAGAGAAGCTTTGGCCTTTTGCTTGAAATACTTCACCCGCTGTAATTTTACCAATCTGAGAAATAGCACCATCAGCAGGTGACACAATGCTATCTGCATTTTCGTCAACCAGACGAACACCATCTTTCAAAGCACGAGTAAAAAAGTCATTAAAAGATTTATATTTTAGTGCATTGCCTTGTTCAGCAATCGATAAATCAATCCCATATTTGGTTTTAAAAGCTTGAATAACAGCAGTTTTTACAACTGGATTTTCACTCGCAGCAACTTTACCTACCACACGACTCAGCTGATGCTGTGGAACAAGATTTTGTGCCTTAATAAATAATTCTTTTTTTAATCGAGATGTGAAACTCACGATGGTGATTCTCCAGTAATAATAGGACTATCGAGGCGATTGCCCCATTCACTCCACGCACCATCATAGGCTTTTGCTTCCCAGCCCAAGAGTCTAGCCAAAATATAGGCTAAACCGGAACGGTGATGTGACTGGCAGTACACAACTACGGGTTGTTCTAAATCAAACCCTAATTGTTCAAGGCGCTGCCGCGTGCGTTCAAGCGGATGCAATTTTAGATGATTTTGACGATTAAGTGCAGTACTCCATTCAAAATGGAGGGCATTTGGAATGTGACCACCGCGTCGCGCTGCTAAACGGACACCACTATATTCATCACTCGTTCTGCAATCCCATAATTGAACATTTTCTTGTTCGACTTGTTTGCGTAGTTCTTCGTAATTCACTCGGAACTGAGCAGCATGCGATAAATCAATCTGGATTAAATTATCAACCCGAGGAAGTTCTTCAATGTCGGCAGTCGTCGGCAATCCCGCTCCTAACCACGCATGAATACCGCCATTAATTAAACTGGTGCGCGTAAATCCTAAGCAATGCAAATTCCAGATTAAACGCCCAGCCCATGCCCCACCTTCGTCGTCATAGACCACCACATGATGATTTGGCGAAATATTCAATTTTTCAATCAGTGCTTGTAAACCCGCTTCATCTGGCAAAATGCCAGTGGCTTCTTCTTGTTGAGCCACTAACCATTTAGGCTTTAAGTGAATTGCGTGCGGGATATGGAGTTGCTCATAAACAGAAGCACGGCTCAAATCTACAATGCGAATATATTCATTGCCTAAATAAGGCACTAATTCTTCTGCTTCTATTAATAAATCGAGTTTAAAATCCGGGAGTGTCATCATCATGGTTTCTTTTTATACCAGCTTAATTTCATATTAGCATAAGCTTATATCTATCAAACTCTGATTTTCTGCTACTCTTTAGCAGAAAATCAGATATCGGCATTCTTACTTTAAAAAATACAAAATAGTGAGACTACTTTTTACTTAAACGACTTCTTCAAGTTCTTCGATTTCAAAAACCTGACGTAAATAAGCCAAGAAAGTATCATTATCAGTCATGGTTTTACCGGGGCTATCTGAAATTTTCGCAACCGACTGACCATTACATTCAACCAATTTCAATACAATATTGAGTGGTTTTTGTCCCATGTCATTGGTCAAATTAGTTCCAATACCAAAACTCACCTGAAAACGATCTTTAAAGTATTGATGCAATTCCCATGCTTTTGGCAAATTAAGGCCATCACTAAAAGTCAGCATTTTGGTTTTGGTATCAATTTTTAATTTACGATAATGTGCATAGGCCTTATCACCCCATTCGTAAGGGTCACCACTGTCATGGCGTAAGCCATCAAATAATTTGGCGAAATACAAATCAAAATCTCTTAGAAAAGCATCCATGCCAACCACATCGGTTAGGGCTATTCCTAAATCTCCACGGTACTCTTGTACCCACGTTTCTAATGCAGCTTTTTGAAAGTCACGCAGTCGTACATCAAGTGCCTGAAAAGCTTGTAGGAATTCATGGGCCATGGTTCCAATTGGCGTAATGTTTAACTCTTTAGCAAGCAACACATTACTTGTACCACGGAATACATTTGGCACGGTTTTATGAAAAGCTGCCACAACATGTTTTTGCCATACGAAGCTATAACGGCGACGTGTACCAAAATCAGAAACTAAAAATGGCGGGTCATTCGGTTTTTGTGTTTTTTCATATTGCTGAACCAATTCAAGCTTGGCTTGTAAACGGCGTTCACCCTCAGCCCATACTTCATCGTTTTTAATACGGCTAAAATAAAGTTCATTTACAATTGCCAATACAAAAATTTCAAACATCATGGCTTGAACCATCGGACCTTCAATACGAATATCCAAACGACCTTCCGCATCAATGCTGGCCTGAATAAAGCGCCTTTTCAGTTGAAATAGTTCCAAATAATCAACAAAGTCACTTTTGATAAAGCGTAATTTACGCAAATATTGAAGCTCGTCTTCTTTATATTTAAGACTACATAAATAGTCGAGTTGCTCGTTTAAATCATCCAAAATATCTACTAGTGGATAGACAGTATCTTCTAAATTTCTACAGCGGAAATGATAGACGCTATGAGTTTGCGGAAACTTATGCAAAACCACCTGTAACATCGTAAATTTGTACAAGTCTGTATCTAGTAAAGAATGGATAATTGGAGACATAGTCAGTGATTATTCGCTTGCTTCTTAGCATTAAAGCATATTTTTATAAATGAATTGCGAGCTTTTAGACCATTGTTGCAGCTCCGTGAAATTTCCTTTTAAAAATCATTTAATTTAATTTCTGCTAAACTACGCCAATTCAATCAATTGCAGAAATTTGCTTTAACTATGCGTGCTTTAATACAACGAGTTCTTGAAGCTAAAGTGGTGGTTGACGGTGAGACTACCGGTGAAATCCAACAAGGCTTATTGGTTTTTTTAGGCATCGGCCGTGATGACACTTTAGCGATTGGCCAAAAGCTTATTGATAAGATTTTGAAATATCGTATCTTTGATGACGAACAGGCCAAAATGGGCTGGAATGTGTCTCAAGCAAATGGTGGAATCCTGCTTGTTTCGCAATTTACCCTTATGGCTCAAACGCAAAAAGGTTTACGTCCAGATTTTGGTCCAGCCATGCCACCAGCAGATGCCAAAGCGTTATATGAACAGCTGGTTGAATATACACATTCACAATTTGAAAAAGTTCAAACCGGCATTTTTGCAGCCGATATGAAAGTTCATTTAATTAATGATGGTCCAGTTACGTTTAACTTGGAAGTCGAAGCGTAGATATAAAAAAACTCCCGAATGGGAGTTTTTTTATATCTGGCGATTAACGACCAGTTTTCTCTTTAATAAAAGCACGTGCCTGACGTACTTTATCTTTAACTGGTTTTGGCAATTTAGGTGGAATGAGTCTAGCCACTTGGTTAAACCAAACCAATAGGCTGAAGTCACCTTCCATTTTAATGCTGCCGTTTTGCATACCTGTCATAAATGCTGTTGGGTCACCTTTAATCAAAGTTTTTACACCCTGTTCGCTATCTGCAAACTGCAAGATAAAATCAGCTTTTTCAGGTGCGCCTGCAACAGTGTCAATCTGTCCATTATTAATAATGATCTGACGTGCAACACCTAAATCCGTACCGATCTGAATACGGAATGCGCGGTCATGAATCAATTCAATAAACTTAGGGCTAGTACGTGCCAATTGCTTCATACGCAGCACTAAACCTGCTACCAATAAATCTAACGGGTCTGTACTGACATCAACGAGAGGTAATTTGACTACAGGTATAGAAGAAAGTTTCATGAACATTCACGCCTATTGTATTTTTATGAAAACTTTAGAGCAAAACTCAGTAAGGACATACCATTGCCTGTGTTTTGTGCATTAACTGATAATTTTTAGCTGACAACGCAATCTAGATGAAACGTCAACAGACCCATGTATCGTAGCATAACTGGCTATTTTTTAATAAATGCTTTGTATAATAAAAATCACGTTTCGTAAATAAAAAAGGCATGCTGTGCATACCTCTTTACCGTTAGATAACAATTTAATTATCGGCTAGAACATTGCTGCTGATCATCTTCATATACTGGCGTGTGTTCTATATATTGGCGATTTGCCAAAGCCTTTTGTGCCTGTTTATCCTCACGTAACAAAATAAATGTAACCATTACCATCGCTAGACTTAGTGCAGTTAAATAACTATAGGTGACTGGCATTTCAAAAGTGACTTGAACTCCAAAACGGACCACTTCCAATAGCCCCCAAAAGAACATCCCTGCAAGCATAAAACCAAGCCAACGACGGTAAGGAGAAAAGAAAACAGCAACAAGCGCGACAGCGATCAAGCTGAATCCGGCGATAGCGGCAAAATTCGCTGTTACCATAGAAACCTCCGTCTTAATGAAAACGTCTAAAAAGATTCGGTCTTAAAACCCCGACCTCATTCCAAAAACAACTTTAATTCATATTTTGTGTTGAAGCTTAGGATGCATTATGGATGTTTTTTTTTAGAAAAAAAGACCCGTTATTTCTTAATGCGACACACTTTGTCGCAACATTCTTTTGTCATTACATTTTTGTAAAATTAAAAAAGTTCGATTCCCTATATGGCATCAATTCTGGCGTGTCATTACAAAAAAATATGCTGTTTTTAAGGACCAAAATAAGTTTTTTTCAGATTTTTTTATTGCCTTTTTTCTGTGCACGATTTGAGCATAACACCCTTGATTTTATAACTATTCTGCATAAAAAAAGCGCTACTCTGAAGTAGCGCTTAAAGCTTAGCCCTATAGGTTAAGCACGGTTTAAATCTTTGTCATGCATACCCAGTAAATACAGCACACCATCCAAGCCAACACTTGAAATAGCCTGATTTGCATTTTGACGAACTAAAGGTTTAGCACGGTAAGCAACACCTAGGCCCGCAATCGCAAGCATAGGTAGATCGTTTGCACCATCTCCTACCGCCATGGCTTGCTCTAAAGAAATGCCCATTTTGTTCGCAAGTTCGCGTAATAGCTCAGCTTTACGTGCGCCATCAACAATCGCACCTTTAACCTCACCTGTTACAAAGCCATCTTGCACATCTAAAATGTTGGCATGAACTTCATCAATACCAAGTTTACCTTGTAGATATTCAGCAAAATATTGGAATCCACCCGATAAAATTGCTGTTTTATAGCCAAGCGCCTTCAATGTTGAAATGAGGCGTTCTGCACCTTCAGTAATGGTTAAACGCTCTGCAATTTTAGGTAAAACAGCAGCATCAAGCCCTTTTAATAATGCAACACGAGCACGGAAGCTTTGCTGGAAATCAAGTTCACCTTGCATCGCTCTTTCAGTGATTTCAGCAACTTGTGCGCCTACCCCTGCTTCAATCGCCAACTCATCAATAACTTCTTGTTCAATTAATGTTGAGTCCATATCAAAACAAACTAAACGACGGTTACGTCGATAAGCGTTATCTTCTTGAACAGCAACATCAATGTTTAATTCGCTTGAAAGACGTAAACATGCTGCACGCATGGCTTGTGCATCTAAAGTTGGACCACTACTTAAACCAAACTGTACACATGCACGACGTGGAAATACGCTATCCTTTTCAAAGTCGACACGGCCTGATAATCGGGTAACAGTTTCAATGTTAAAGCCTTGGCTAGACACAATTTGTGTAACTGCTTGTAAGTGGCCAGCAGTGAGTTCAGGTGCCAAAGCCGTGACGATATAACGAGTACGACCGCCTTCACTTACCCATTGATCGTATTCTGCGCCTGTGATTGGTTTAAAGCGCACTGTTAAGCCAATATCATGTGCTAAAATCAGAATTTCTTTCATTGCCAATGCGGTCGCAGTTTCATTATCTGACGCGACTACAATGCCCAATGTGAGTTGATTATGAATAACAGCCTGACCTACATCCAGTATTTGCAATGAATGTACGGATAGTACTTGCATTAATCGGGTAAACTGGTTTGGTTGGTCTGGTCCTAAAAAGGATATAAGAATGATTTCTCGCATGAATTGACTCTAGTCTGAGTGACAACTATTGTAAGAATCATAATCGAATTTCAATATAATTGCCTTGGAAGTTTAACTTGATTGCGCCTAGACAAGGGCTATTTGCTAGCCTACTGATCGTTAGTTTTGCATTGCATACCTTTTTATTGGTGATTGCAACGACACACCAGCTCAATGAAAACCGTGCGAGTCAAGGTCAGCTCATGACCAGTCAGCTCGTTGCAGACAGCTTATCTGAGCTAGAACCTGCCAATACGGTATCTTTAGCTCTGATTGCCAATCGCTATGCGACCAATCCAAGCGTTGCGTCTATTCGCATTCTTGATGCCAATAAACAAGTGTTAGCAACGAGCGGAATTTCGAAAACTCGCCAAGGTGAGATTTTTGCTCGCGATGCGCTGCAAAATGAAAAGAAAGTGGGTTCTATCGAGATTACGCTGATTCAGCCAAGTATTGGGGAAATTCTCCGCACTCAATGGCTGGCAATCTTAGCATCTCTGTTTTTGCATGTTCTATTATGGCTTGCCTATCGCGCCATTGCTCGTCCGACCCGTAGCGAATATTTGGCACGTATTAATGAAGAGAACCGCTTAAAACATGAAATTCAGCAGTTAACTCAGGCATTGGCTCTAGAAAAACAAAATACAGTAACGTTAGTTGCTCAAGCTCAACAGCAAGCGAAAGGTAAACCGGCGGTTCGTCCACAACCAGAAAAAACTACAGATTCAGCTGACCAACATATGTTGGCACTCAATATTCAGTTTTATGACCCTAAACAGTTATTAAGCAGTGTCAACCAATCGGTATCTGTTCCGTACTTTAAACTCTGTCAGCTCTTTTTAAACAAAAGTATTGAGTTATGCGTTAAGCATTACCAGTTAAAGTTAGCGGACATTGAAGTCGTAAATGAGTTTAATGCTGAAGGCGCTACACTTGCGATTTCAACTTCGCATACTCACGCTGTAGAGTGTCTGCTTATGGTTGGAACCGTATTCCAGTTGCTTTCTGATGTTTTATATAAACGTTACCGCGAAGATAAACGCTTTGCTTTGCAAACGCGTAGTGCAACTTGTAATGCCGTAGAAGCTATGCAAATTGATGCGAAAGAGGCTGCTCAACGTTTAGCCCAGCATCTTCATGCGAAAGAATCTGCTTTATATCTTGAGAATGATCAACTCAAGGCAATTCAAGACAGTTATCAACTTGTTGCAATGCCAAACCCAAGCAATGTCATGACTCGTCATGCCTTTATGATCAATGGCATGAATGCAGAGTGTGCTGAACTTGCTCAAAATATCCGGACTGAGATTTTGATGGGGAAAAAATCAATCCCACAAAATGATAGTCCAAGCAGTGCAGCTTCATAAAAAGTAAGTGCGCATATCAGAACCTAGCCTTTTGGCTAGGTTTTTTTTATTTAAATTCATCGTTTTTATTTTAAATTATTCCATTTTCTTATGATTTATTTGTATAAATAAAGCTGGATCTATTCTTTAGAGTAGCAAAGTTGGATAAATCAGAATCATAGGCAAAATTCTCTAAACAGCGTAAACTATGCAAAATTTATTAAATAGAAATTGTCTTACGACAAAAAAAGGTGAAAGCGAATGCCGCTGAGTCGTGTTGAAGATCTTGTCGCCGATATTCGTGCAGGCAAAATGGTTATCTTGATGGATGATGAAGATCGCGAAAATGAAGGTGATCTTGTCATTGCAGCAACGCATGTTCGTCCTGAAGATATTAACTTCATGATTACCCATGCACGTGGTCTAGTTTGCCTAACGTTAAGCCGTGAGCGCTGTAAGCAGTTAAACCTTCCGTTGATGGTTGACCAAAACGGTGCTCAGCATAGTACAAACTTTACACTATCAATCGAAGCAGCTGAAGGTATTACAACTGGTATTTCAGCAGCAGAGCGTGCACATACAATTCAAGCTGCTGTCGCAGCGCATGCAAAGCCAAGTGATATTGTACAACCGGGCCATATTTTCCCATTAATGGCACAACCAGGCGGTGTTCTACATCGTGCGGGTCACACCGAAGCGGGCTGTGATTTAACACGCTTAGCAGGTCTTGAACCAGCTTCTGTCATTTGTGAAATCATCAATGAAGATGGCACAATGGCGCGCCGTGCAGATTTAGAAATTTTTGCCGAGAAGCATGGCTTAAAAATTGGTACAATTGCGGACTTGATTCACTACCGCATGACCAATGAGCAAACGGTTGAACGTCTGGATCAAAAAACCATTCAAACAGAATATGGTTCATTTGAACTCTATCGTTATCGTGAGATTGGTAACCCGGACATCCATTTGGCTTTAGTCAAAGGCGAGCCAAAAGAAGGTGTTACAACAGTACGTGTACATGGTTTCAGTCCAATTCGTGATTTGCTTAAGCTAAATAAAGCTGATGGTGAACCTGCGTGGAATTTAGACCGTGCACTACAGACAATTGCAGCGAGTGATCGCGGTGTTTTAGTCTGGATCGGGCAAGATCATTTGCAAGACTTGGGACCAGCGTTGGATGATTTAAATAAGCCAAAACCGGTGAAATCCAATGCAGCACTTTCACATCAATATCAAACCATTGGTGTAGGTGCTCAAATTTTGCGTGACTTAGGTGTTGAAAAAATGAAGCTTCTTAGCTCACCATTACGTTTCAATGCTTTATCTGGCTTTAATTTAGAAGTAGTGGAATATGTCACTGCTGATCAAATCACAACGAAATAATCGAGGTTGCTATGGCAATTCGCCGTATTGAAGGTTTATTACATCTCGCAAGCGAAGGTCGTTATGCGATTTTAGTGGGTCGTTTCAACAGTTTTGTTGTTGAACACTTATTGGATGGTGCAATCGACACATTAAAACGTCATGGTGTAAATGAAGATAACATTACTGTTATTCATGCTCCTGGCGCATGGGAACTCCCGATTGTTGCTAAAAAATTAGCTACATCAAACCAGTTTGATGCAATCATCGCACTTGGCGCAGTTATTCGTGGTAGTACACCACACTTTGACTTCGTTGCTGGTGAATGTGCAAAAGGTTTAGGTGTAGTTGCGTTAGAAAGCAGCTTGCCTGTCATCAATGGTGTATTAACTACTGATAGCATCGAGCAAGCCATCGAACGTTCAGGTACAAAAGCAGGTAATAAAGGTAGCGAAGCTGCTTTAACTGCAATTGAAATGGTTAATTTATTAAAGGCAATTTAAAGCATGTCTCAAACACTGCAAGCCGTTTATGCAGCAAAACGCAAAGCACGTCGTTTTGCTGTACAAGGTATTTATGAGTGGCAAATGAGTCACAACCCTGTACATGAAATCGAAGCACGTACCCGTGCTGAAAATGCCATGCACAAAGTAGACTTAAACTACTATCACGAACTATTAACTCAAGTGATCGCACAGCGCGACGATCTTGATGCATTGTTAATTCCGGTACTTGACCGTGAACTTGATGCACTTGATGGTGTTGAGCTCGCAACCTTACGTTTAGGTGCTTACGAGTTACGTGATCATTTAGAAGTACCTTATCGTGTAGTTCTTGATGAAGCCATTGAACTCGCCAAACACTTTGGTGGAGCAGATAGCCATAAATACATTAATGGCGTTTTAGATCGTTTAAGTTCAACACTACGTAGTGCTGAAAAACAACAAGCAAACTAATAGGTTTGAAGTTGATATGGCTGAGTTTTCTATTATTGACCAATACTTTAACAGACAATCTTATACAGATGTCACCTTAGGTATTGGAGACGACTCAGCCTTAATCACCCCTCCCCAAAATCAACAATTGGTGATCTGTGCAGATACACTAGTTGCTGGTCGTCACTTCCCTCTTGATACCTCTCCCCATGCAATTGGCTGGAAAAGTGTGGCTGTCAATCTTTCAGATATTGCTGCCATGGGTGCTAAACCTCATAGTATTTTACTTGCGTTAAGCTTACCTACCATTGACCATGAATGGCTTGAAGGATTCAGTCAGGGAATCTATGACTGCTGTAATAAATTTGGTGTTGCTCTCATTGGTGGAGATACAACCCAAGGTCCACATCTCACCATTACCGTCACGGCTATGGGCTGGATTGAAACCGGACAAGCTGTGCTACGTTCGGGTGCAAAAGTCGGTGACTATGTGTGTGTGAGCGGTCAAGTTGGAGATGCAGCCTATGGTTTACAACACCTAGGACACCCCTTACAACAACGACTAGACTATCCAACACCACGTTGTCAGCTTGGACAACAGTTGAAGGGTCTTGCTTCTAGCATGATTGATATTTCTGATGGATTAGCCCAAGATTTAGGCCATATTTTAAAAGCTTCAAAGGTCGGTGCTCGATTACTTTTAGAAAAGTTACCGATTGATTCAACGCTAGAGAAACTACCAGAACAGCAGCGTTGGCAATATGCGCTAGCTGGCGGTGATGACTACGAATTATGTTTTACAATAACACCTCAAAATTATGAAAAACTTTTGCAAAAACAACTAGACATTAAGATTACAATGATCGGACAGATCGTTGAGCAAACACAACTAACTTTTGAGCATTTGGGTTCAGATTACCCATTGCAAATTCATGGATACCAACACTTTGCATAAGCCGCCGATTCATTTTAAGGACATGTCTTGGTTCAACCGCTGCATCGTTTTCTGTGGAGTTGGTTTCGGATCTGGTCTCGCACCTAAAGCCCCTGGTACTTTTGGCTCTGCCTTTGCCCTACTCTTCGTTCCGATCTGGTTATCGCTTGGATTTAACTTAAGCTTAATCGCGATGATTATCATGTCCTTGGTCGGGATTTATATTTGTGGACAAACTGCAAAAGTCATAAATGTACACGATGATGGTCGAATTGTGTGGGATGAATTTGCAGGGCAATCTATTACCTTTCTTCCTCTCATTTATTTACAACAAATGAACTGGATGTGGGTGATCGTCGGCTTCATATTATTTCGAATTTTCGATGTTTGGAAACCTTGGCCTATCCGTGTTATTGATCGTCAAGTGCATGGTGGTTTTGGTATTATGCTTGACGATATTATTGCCGGTGTATGGGCTGCTCTTTGTACACTAATTATTATCCATTTGACTTAATCATTAGAGTTATACATGTCAACTACCGTCATTATTCTTGCTGCTGGCAAAGGAACGCGTATGCGTTCTCAGCTTCCTAAAGTATTACAACCTTTAGCTGGTCTCCCACTATTAGGGCATGTCATTCAAACAGCAAAACAATTACAAGCTAAAAATATTATTACTATTTATGGTCATGGTGGTGACCGCGTACAACAAACATTTGCCCAAGAAAATGTTCAATGGGTTGAGCAAGCTGAACAACTTGGTACAGGTCATGCCGTACAAATGACCTTACCTGTACTCCCTAAAGAGGGTGTTTCACTGATTTTATCAGGCGATGTACCATGTATTAATGCAAATACGCTACAAAAATTATTAGATGCATCGACCCAGACAGGAATTGGCTTAGTTACGCTTACTGTAGATGATGCAACAGGTTATGGCCGTATTGTGCGCCAAGATGGCAAAATTCAAGCCATTGTTGAACATAAAGATGCAAATGAAACACAACGCCAAATTAAAGAATTTAATACAGGTATTTACTGTGTTAGCAACGCAAAACTCCATGAGTGGTTGCCTAAACTTTCAAATGAAAATGCACAGGGCGAATATTACTTAACCGACATCGTTGCAATGGCAATTGCAGATGGCTTAGAAGTTGCCTCTGTTGAACCAGAGCTTGCTTTTGAAGTTGAAGGTGTTAATGACCGCTTACAACTTGCAGCTTTAGAACGCCAGTTCCAGCAAGAACAAGTCAAAAAGCTCATGCAGCAAGGTGTAATGTTCTTTGATCCTGCACGTTTTGATTTACGTGGCTCTGTAAAAGTTGGACAAGACGTTCGTATTGACATCAATGTTATTATTGAAGGTGAATGTGAGCTTGGTGATTTTGTAGAAATCGGCGCTGGCTGTATTTTAAAGAACACCAAAATTGCAGCAGGCACTAAAGTTCAGGCCTATAGCGTTTTTGATGGCGCAGTTGTAGGTGAAAATGCTCAGATTGGACCATTTGCACGCTTACGCCCAGGGGCTAAATTGGCAAATGAAGTGCATATCGGCAACTTTGTTGAAGTTAAAAACACATCGATTGGACTAGGTAGTAAAGCTAACCATTTCACATACTTAGGTGATGCAGAAATCGGTGCTGAATCAAATATTGGGGCAGGTACAATTACTTGTAATTACGACGGTGCAAATAAACACAAAACCACTATTGGCGATGCCGTTTTTATCGGTTCTAATAGCTCGCTGGTTGCTCCGGTGACCATTGGGAATGGCGCAACAGTTGGTGCGGGTTCTGTGATTACGAAAGATGTAGCCGAACAAAGTCTCTCCTTTGAACGTGCGCAACAAATTTCAAAAGCAAATTATCAACGTCCCCAAAAGCTTAAAAAATAAGAGGATTGAAGTATGTGTGGTATCGTCGGAGGCGTTGCAGAGCGTTGTGTAACCGAGATTTTAATTGAAGGTTTAAAACGTCTTGAATACCGTGGTTATGATTCTGCGGGTGTTGCTTTACTAAATAATCAACAAATTTTACGTGAGCGCCGTGTAGGTAAAGTCATCAATCTTGCAGATGCAGTTGCTGAACACCAACTTACAGGGGCTATCGGCATTGCGCATACACGTTGGGCGACCCATGGTAAACCAACTGAAAATAATGCTCACCCGCATATGTCTGGTAAGGTTGCTGTCGTACATAACGGTATCATTGAGAACTATCAAGAGCTAAAAGACGACCTACAAGCTTTAGGTTATGTTTTTACTTCTCAAACAGATACTGAAGTTGTTGCACACTTAGTTGCTGAAGCCCTAAAAAGCACAGATAGCCTTTTAGACGCTGTTGAAGCTGTTGTACCACAGCTTAAAGGTGCTTACGCACTAGGTATTATCCATAGCGATTATCCAGATGAACTCATTACTGTACGTGAAGGTTCACCTTTAGTGATTGGCGTAGGTATTGGTGAAAACTTTATCAGTTCAGACCAACTTGCACTTTTACCTGTGACTAACCGCTTTATGTACCTAGAAGAAGGTGATATTGCGCGTCTTACACGTACTTCAATTGAAGTATTTGCAAACGGTGAACGCGTTGAACGTCCAGTGAGAGAGCTTGATGCAACTGTAAGCAGCGCATCAAAAGGCGAATACAAACACTACATGCTCAAAGAAATTTATGAGCAGCCAGAAGCAATCAAGCAAACGATTTCTCAAGCACTTGATGGTAATAGTTTACGTGATGATTTCTTGAAAAATGCCGAAGCAGATTTCAATAAAATTCAAAGCGTACAAATCATCGCTTGTGGTACAAGTTACCACTCAGGAATGATTGCGAAATATTGGTTTGAACAACTCATTGGTGTGCCTTGCCAAGTTGAAATCGCGAGTGAATTCCGCTATCGCACACCTGTAATTGTTGAAAATACACTTTATATTTGTATTTCACAGTCAGGTGAAACAGCCGATACTTTAGCGGCGCTACGTGAAACTCAAAAACGTGCGAAAGCAAACAATATCGATATTCAGACTTTGACTATCTGTAACGTTGCTACGTCTTCAATGGTTCGTGAAACTGATCATCACTTATTGACTCTTGCTGGTCCTGAAATTGGTGTTGCATCAACTAAAGCGTTCACGACTCAGCTCGCTGCGCTTATGTTGTTAATCTTGAAAATTGGTCAAGTGAAACAACGTATTAGCCCTGCTCTGCTTGAAGAAATTACGCGTGAGCTATGGCACAGCCCGAAAGTTATTCTTGATACGCTTAAACATGATCCAGAAATTTTGCGTTTGTCTGAATTATTCGTAGAAAAAAATCACTGCTTATTCTTAGGCCGTGGTACGAATTATCCAATCGCATTGGAAGGCGCATTAAAGCTCAAAGAAATTTCATATATTCATGCAGAAGGCTATGCAGCTGGTGAGTTAAAACACGGCCCATTAGCACTCGTTGATAGTGAAATGCCAATCGTGATTCTTGCTCCACATGATGAAATGCTTGATAAGCTCAAATCAAATATGGAAGAAGTTCAGGCACGTGGTGGTGAGTTATTTGTTTTCGCTGATGAAAATAGCGGAATCAATGAAAAAGACCGTCAACACGTTGTACATATTCCAGCAGTAAACGAATGGCTAGCTCCAATTGTTTATAGCGTACCAGTTCAGTTATTGTCTTATCACGTTGCTGTTTTACGTGGTACAGACGTTGACCAACCACGTAACTTGGCGAAGTCAGTAACTGTAGAGTAATTCAAAAAAGATCATTATTAAGGCATCCCCTGCTTTAATAACTGATTGATTAAGCCCGATATGTGTAAAGTGCATATCGGGCTTTTTTGTTGCTTTCATACCGCTACACAGACATTTTACCGCGGAAGAAAACCTAGTTTGATAGTAGCGTAGACCCCGCTTGGCCCCTGTGTCACAACTGACTTTTTACTTTTGCGCTGATTTAAAGTTTGAGAGATCATTGCGACACAGAGATAAAGGAGCTAAGCGAACTTAGCCCATTTCAGTTTTGTCACAGCGTCGAATGATGCCGAACAAGTTAGGGGCAAAGTCCTGTGGGAGATCAGGACTTTGCAAACTGGTGTGTTTTAAACGTTGTACGGTTTGAGATGAATACACCTGTGCAAGCTGTTGGCAAATACAATTGCAACTGGCTTGCCTATGTTCACCTGACGAACAAATTCTTTTAAATTCCTGCTGAGCATTGGCTTCATCATTTGTAATACTGTAAGCACCGACCATAAGGTTTAAAACTAATATAAATTTATGAAGTTTCATATTATTCTCATGATTATTTATATCTTTAAATAAAATAAAAATATGATTCGTCTAAATATTAAAATCTTTTTTAAATAATAATTAACCCTCCCAAAAATACAGGAAATTAAAATAATTAAAATTTTAAAATAAAAATAATTTATAAATTTAAAAAATCAGGTCGCAAAAAACCCAAATTTTAAATAAATAAAATAATTAAATAAGAGAGAAAATGAGTTTGAATTGTGGCATGGCCAACTCCTTAAAAATGGAGTCCTACCACCAGATCACCGCGAATTAATTTATGGTGGTAGAACGAAAGAGGGTTGACAGACT
>RCUN01000389.1_pt1 | contig 27272 bp, 22 predicted proteins | sample 2166181 | NCBI WGS metagenome assembly RCUN01 (sample SAMN09932603, study PRJNA488358) | compost metagenome | feature: garden; material: soil; isolation source: compost soil in crotononitrile-enriched culture | place: Germany: Experimental Botanical Garden Goettingen | collected 2016-01-27 | reverse complement strand
GTATGAGCTGGTATTGGCTGAAGTTGAACAGCCACTGTTGGACATGGTGATGCAGTACACCCGTGGCAACCAGACCCGTGCTGCCCTGATGATGGGGATCAACCGCGGTACACTGCGTAAGAAATTGAAAAAATACGGCATGAACTGATACTAGTCAGTCAAGCTGTTGAAAAAAGGCGCTTTTATCTCATTTGATAAGCGCCTTTTTCTTTTATCATACCGGCCTGTCAGAAACGCCAGGTGGCCGAAAGGTTGCCCGCTACCGAGTCATAGCCAGAACGGAACAGCTCGCTCTCTACCCCCAAGCCCAGCTCCACATCCCTATTGATTTGGTAACGAACCCCGGCTTTCACCCCCATGGAGTCACGCCCAGTCACCTGATTCTTGTTGCTGAAGCTCGCCGCGCGGTAGTTGGCGAAAGAGGCTTCTTGCGATACGTCGCTATCCAGCAACTCATGATCCCAGGTCAGTTGCAGATCGGCAGCAATAGCAGCGCCCGAAGAGAGCGGAAGATCCCAACTGCTGTTGACCCCAATGCTGGAGCGCAGAGAATCAAAAGTGCTCGAACCTAGCGCCAGGCGGCTACTGTCGTTGCCCGTTTCCGTCACGCTTGGGCGATGCAGGGTAGTGTAATTCAATGCGGCCACCGGTCCAGCGCTCCATTGATCATTCAACGCCCAGCGATAACCACCACCAGCAGCAACAGAACCTGCCAATCCGGTCCAACTGGCGTGTTGGTTCGCCTGATAGGTCTCGACGCTGATACTGCGATCCAAGCGGCTATCTTCAATGCCAAACCGGCCATTGCCGAATAAATACATCCCTGCTTGCCGATCGGCGGCATAACGAGCCTGGATGCCCAGATCGAAAGCCGTGGTTTTACCGCTGGCGTTCTCCGGTGATTTGACCGTTACCGATTGTCCACTGACCGCACCATGGAAGCCATAAACCCAGTCGCTATTCTGTTCGCTGCGCTTGTCTGCACCAAAGACTATGCCGTAGCTGCTGGCATCATAGCCAACCTGACTACCCTGGCGCTGCTGCCAGAAACCGCCACCAAAGGGTATGGCAAAACTATGCCATTCACCTGCAACCTGCTGCTCTGGCGTGGTGGGATGAGATCCGCTGACAATCCGCGTAATCTGCTGTTCACGATTGAGAGAGCTGGCGAACATCGCACTGTACGCTGCAGGGGAGAGTTGCGGCAAAGCACTGCTGATGCTCCCACCGTCGGCGGCAGAAAAGTCCAGCGTGCGGTACAGCGGCTGGATGTCTGCACCTGCAACCGACACAATGTGGTCCAGCGCCCGGCCGACCTGCCGCGCATTGTTGTCCTGCGCATACTGGCTGTAGGCGTTGTCAGCACGCAGCATCGCGAGTTGCCAACGATCCTCACCCTGCGGCGTTGCCTGCAAGGCCAGCGTAGGCGAACTGAGTAAACCGTTCACCGTGCGGAATTCTCCGCTATGCGAGGTAGCTTTCAGCATCTCGCCCGAATCCAGCCGCCAGTCTGTTGCATACCAGTCTGGCTGCGGTGCGAACGTCAGTTGACCGTTGAATTCAGCATGGCCATTGACCAGCAAAGTATCGTGTCCACCACGGCCATCTACCTCCAACAGCAACTGCCCATTCTCGCCCTGTTGATAGAGGCCGGTGACCTCGATTTGTCCTAGCGAATTACCTGGCGCAAGGATACCGTCATTCACAAAGCGGCCCGCCGGGTTCAAGGTATAATCGCTGTTGCCAGCCAGCGTGGAGCCTGGTGCGATAGACATGCTGTAAATCTGGTGGTGGCCATTAAGCGAAGTGATCCCCCCGCGAGTGCTCAGCGCCAGATTGTCGATACCTTCAATATTTCCCCGATAGTTGAACCGGAAATTGGGGTCTGCCTGATCGGTGGCCTGCCCTTGCAAATTGGCCATGCGCCCAAAGGTAAACTGGGTCAGGCGCTGCTGGCCATGCTCATCCAACTGGTTATAATCCGAGTAGATATTCCCTTCCAACTGGGCACCATTTAATAGATTGATATGGTTGACCAGCGCGTTTGGCGAGATATAAATCGCCGCACCTTTAGCGGCAACCCGGCCGCTAATATCCGCATTATTGACCAGCGCCCCCTGTAGCTCCGGCAATAATGTTGCAGCCTGCCCACCAACATAATGTATCCAGGATCCCCGGTAATCCACATCGTTGCCCAGCAGGTTATTGCCAAAATCAAAACTGAGAGCAACGCCATTAGCGCCTAGCGCTTGAACATCGCCACGCTGAATTAGATTATGGTTCTTGCCATAAGCAAACATCACGCCGCGGCCATTGGCCCCGTCGGCGTATACGCGAGTGCCTGGCTCAACGTTCAGCGTGTTGTTTTGCCCATCGATACGAATACCAGCCCCACCGGCGCCCTGTGTTAACAGATCCGCTTGCTGGAAGATGTGGTTATTGCTGCCGTAAACATGCAAGCCAACGCCCAATGTCGCGGTATTATACTGCCCCACGATGTAACCATCGCCCTGCTTGTTACGTAAAAAGTAACCATGTCGATTAACCAGCGTCTGCCCATCACCGTAGAGCGAAAAGCCGAAGAAATTACGCCGATCGATCTGATAATCCATGTCCTGCAATAACGCCAACTCGGCTTCCATAAACGTGGTGTAGTTGCGGTAATCCTGATGGCTCATCATGCTGTTTTTCAGCTCGATATGGCTCATATAGTTATCGTCAACCGAGCCATCGTCAGCCAACATTCTTACCGGAACGCCGGACATGGCTCCCGCCAGCACTTCATCCACGTGTTTGCCCGTGAAATATCCCTTATCGAGGCGCACATCAAAGCCTTGCGGATCCCATGAGTTATTGCACCCCTCGCAAAGTATGACCTGACCGGGGCGTGCCGGATTTCCATTGTCATCACGCAGATGCGCAGTCCAGGAGCCGAAAGGCATATCGGTGTCAAAAGCTGGGGTAAATGTCCCCTCTCCAGCCCAATCGGTGGCCATATTAGAGATACCCAACCCATGAGCTAGTTCATGAACAGCAACACTGACCAGATCCGTTTTTCCGGAGCGAGGTAATTGCGCAGGGACATAGGGAATATGATCAAAATCCATTTTTCCCATGATAAATTGGCCATGAGAACCGAAGGTTAACTCGCCGGTATCAATACCGTTCAAAGCCCCCTGCAATTGGGTAATGCTGATTACACCATCGGTGACCGATTCGCTGGAGCCTGCAGCGTTCACATCATCAAAAGTACCTACGTTGATGATGGCAGGCAGTTGATCGGGTCTGGGGGTAATGACTTCAGCCCAGTACCGCATGGCATCCAGTATTTTTTCTTTCTGCTGTTGATTCAGATCCCAGGTCGACTCAGCTGGCTGCGGTGAATTCGGTATAAAAGGGCCATCACCCACATCAAAAAAGCGGACTTGGAAGACAGCGATATTATTTGTGTTATAGACCAGGTAACTGTCTGCGGCGTAAACATTGTGACCGGGGAAAAAACTGGTTAACGCCGCCGTGATGAATAGCTTTTTCAAATCAACCATCCTTGTGTACAAATGAAAGGAAAAATTTCCTTCAAGTATAGAAGGACATACCTCGTTTAAACAAAGAATCAACATAACTAACAAGAAATACCCCAATAGCCCTCGGATAACCCTTTGTGGACGTATCACCCACCCACTCTCACACCCACGTTTTGTGTGGTATAATCGTGAATACGAGAGCCCCCTTCGCTGGCGAGCAGCCGTCCTTCCGAAGGCTAATAGCAATGCGAACCGCCCTTCGAATGTAAAAGTTTAGTCAACGGCTAAACGATCGTTATGACTGGGTGTCAGAGTATGGTATCGCTATTGAGTCGCTTCTTTATGCGCTACAGGTTTCTACCCCATTTCGCATACAGAGTTGATATGAAGCGTCCACAAACTTTTAAACGTGCGTTACTGCACCCTCGCTACTGGCTGACCTGGTTTGGCCTGGCAGTCCTGTTCCTGCTGGTTCAACTACCCTATCCCGTGCTGCACAAGCTCGGTGGCTGGATGGGCCGCACCTCTATGCGCTTCCTGAAACGCCGCGTGTCGATCACCCGCCGCAATCTTGAACTGTGCTTCCCGGAGATGGACGAAGCACAGCGCGAACGTCAAATCATTGGTAATTTCGAATCCCTCGGCATGGGTCTGCTGGAAACCGGCATGGCCTGGTTCTGGTCAGATAAACGCGTGAAGCGCTGGTTCAACGTGAGCGGCATCAACCACCTGAAACAGGCCCAGCAAAATGGCCGTGGCGTGCTGGTGATTGGGGTGCATTTCATGTCGCTGGAGTTGGGCGGCCGGGCGATGGGCCTGTGTCAGCCGATGATGGCCATGTATCGCCCACATAATAACAAGGCGATGGAATGGGCGCAGACCAAAGGCCGCATGCGCTCCAACAAAGCCATGCTGGATCGCAAAGATCTGCGCGGCATGGTGCAAGCTCTCAAGCGCGGCGAAGCCGTATGGTTCGCTCCCGATCAGGATTACGGCCCACGTGGCAGCGTGTTTGCCCCGCTGTTTGCCGTCGATCAGGCCGCCACCACCAGTGGGACCTTTATGCTGGCCCGCATGGCCAAACCGGCGCTGGTACCGGTCGTGCTCATCCGCCGCCCGAAAGGCTGTGGCTACGATCTGCTGATCCAACCGGCGTTAGAAGACTACCCAATCGACGATGAAGTGGCCGCCGCCGCCTACATGAATAAAGTGGTAGAAAAAGAGATCATGCGCGCTCCAGAGCAATATCTGTGGCTACACCGCCGCTTCAAAACGCGCCCGGCAGGTTCGCCTTCACTGTATTAAATTCGCTTTCTGGAAGGTGATGTTGATCAGTCGAGATCGGCAATCCCCCCTCACCCCAACCCTCTCCCACAGGGAGAGGGAGCCGTATGGAGCCGAAATCAGGTACGGCAGTCAATCTGTAGCCCCCTATCAATCCCTCGCGCATTTTGTGCTCTCCTTTGAAAAAGTCACAGACCCGTTTTTCACCCTGCTGTAACATCCTTTTTTACCCGCTCAGGAAAAGAAACGATGAAAACGCAGGTTCGTCTTGCTCTGATTGGTGATTACCGCAGCGAAGCCGTTGCCCACCAAGCCATCCCCACAGCTCTCCAACTTACCGCTTCACATCTGAATCTTGATATCCAATCCCAATGGCTCCCCACAGAAACCCTGACCGATGTCTCTGCCCTACAGGGTTACGATGCTATCTGGGTGGTCCCTGGCAGCCCCTATCGCAACGATGACGGCGTATTTATGACGATCCGCCATGCTCGCGAGCAGAACATCCCTTTTCTAGGGTCTTGCGGTGGGTTTCAATATGCGGTGGTGGAATATGCACGCAATGTGATGGGTTGGCGCGATGCTGGTCACGCGGAGACCGATAGCGGGGGCCGCTTGGTGATCGCACCGCTGAGCTGTTCACTGGTTGAGAAAACCGGCACCATCCTTTTTCAGCCAAACACGCTGATCGCCCGCGCCTATGGCAAGCTGGAGACTCACGAAGGCTATCACTGTAACTTCGGAGTTAACCCTGAATTTGTGGCGGATTTGGAGCAACACCCGCTGATCATCAGTGGGCATGATAGTGAAGGCGATGTCCGCTCGGTGGAGCTGCCAGGGCACCGTTTTTATGCCGCGACCCTGTTCCAGTCAGAACGTGCGGCGTTACGTGGGGAGCTTTCCCCACTGATTGTGGCTCTGATCCAGGCCGCTCGTTAAGCCTTGCCGGGGGCTAGCCCAGCCCCCTGATTACCACATCAAGCGCCCGATCAAGGGCGCCCCGATCACCGTGATAATCCCCGCTAACATCATCACCAGGCTAGACACTACGCCTTCCTGCTGGCCTATTTCATAGGCTCTGGCGGTACCGGCACCGTGGGAAGAGGCACCAAACCCCGCCCCTTTCGCCAGACCGCTGCGCACCGACAAGCGCAGGAGCAGAATATCGCCTACCGCCATGCCAAACACGCCGGTGATCACCACAAACAGTGCGACCAAATCGGGTTGGCCGCCCATCTGTTTCGCCGCTTCCAGCGCGAACGGCGTAGTGATGGAACGCACCGCCAGGCTACGCTGCACCTCATCCGGTAACGTCAACCAACGGGCCAGCCACACCGAGCTGTAAACGGCTACCACCACCGCGGTAAGCACCCCGACGCTGAGAGAAAGCCAATGGCGGCGAATAATATGCAGGTTTTCATAGACCGGCACGGCAAAGGCGATAGTTGCCGGGCCAAGCAGCCACAGCAGCCAGTGCGTTTCACCGATATAGCTCTGATACGAGATATGTGTCACCACCAGCAACAGCACCAATACCATCGGCGTCAGCACCAACGGCATCAACAGCAGGCTACGGCGGCGGCGGTAGAGCCATTTATTGGCAAAATAGAGGACCAGTGTCACCACCAAGCAGGTGATGCTGAGGATCACGTCATTCATTACGCATTTTCCGCCGTTGCAGCCAGATCTCGAAACGATAAACGCGATCCACCACCAGCCCGGTCGCTCCCAGCGTCAGCATGGTGCTGATGGCAATCACCAGAAAAATCTTCCAGCCCTCCACCATCAACAGTTGGGCATAGTTCACCACCGCCACCACCGCTGGCACAAAAAACAGCAGCATTTCGGCCAGTAACCAACGCGACCCCGCTTTTACCCAGTTAAGCGGCAAAATGCGCAGTAGGATCAGCGCCAACATCATCAACATGCCTACGATGTTGGCGGGTAAAGGCAGATGAAACTGTTGCACCAGCCGATCGGCAAGCAGGAATAACAAGGCATACAGCACCACTTGGATCGGCACCTGTAGGCGGACCAGGAAAGCAGGCGCAGCACGGCGTAAAGCCAGAGACATGAAAGCAACCTCAGAAAAAATCAAGGCTTACAGTATACGCAGCAGGGAAACCCTGCCTGAAATGAATTAAAATCATCAACATCATGCCATAAGGGAATAGTTTCCCGACGGCACCGTCTTCAGGAGAGCCCAAAGTGGATGTCCGCACCCTGCGTTATTTTGTGGAAGTGGTCCGCCAGCAAAGTTTCACCCGCGCGGCCGAGAAGCTGTTTGTTACCCAACCCACCATCAGCAAAATGTTGCGCCATCTGGAAGATGAGTTGGAGTGCACACTGCTGGTACGCGAAGGGCGCAAGCTGCATCTCACCGACAGCGGGCAAGCGGTCTATCAGCGCGGCCTGGCGATCCTGGATGAGTTCCGTCAGTTAGAGGCCGAACTGGATGACATCAGCTCGGTGAAAAAGGGTGTGCTGCGGCTGGGTATTCCCCCCATGGTCGGCAGGCAGATTGCCGGTTTGATCCGTCAGTTCCGCCAGACCTATCCGGGTATCGAATTGAAGATCTCCGAACTGGGCGGCCTTTCGGTTGAACAGGCGGTGTTAACCGGAGAGTTGGACCTGGCGATGACGATACTGCCCGCAGTCTCTGACCAGCCGTTGACCTTTTTGCCCCTGCTAAGCCACCCGATGTGCGTAGTTGTGCCAAAGACGGCACACTGGCTCAACCGCACCAGCATCGCGATCAATGAGTTGGCCGAGTGGCCAATCCTGATTTATAACGAAGACTTCACGCTGTATAAAATGCTGATGGCCGCTTTTCAGCTGGCGGGCTTCGAACCCAAGATTGCCGTACGCAGCGGCCAGTGGGATTTTCTGGCGGCGATGGTGCAGGCCGGGGTGGGAATTGCCACCTTACCGGAGCCAGTCTGCCAATGGCTGGATAAAGAAAACCTGATCTGGCTGCCGCTGGAGCCACGAATGGAGTGGCAAGTGGGGCTGATCTGGCGCCAGGGCAGTTACCTTTCCCACAGCGCCCAGGCCTGGATAGCTTGCTGCCGCGAGTATTGGCCTCAGCCTTAATAGTCGCCTGTTTCCCCTCACCCCAACCCTCTCCCAAAGGGCGAGGGAGCCGATTCAGCGCGCCTATCAAGTAGCGTGATCAATCTGTGGCCCGTAAAGTCCCTCTCATTCCATAACGGCAGCAAATTCACGTCATAATCCACTGCTATACTTCGGCTAATGCGCGCCAAAAATCACTAAAAAACCGCTGATTTACTCTTCCGGCCAACGAAAGAGACAGCATGCCCCTTATTCAGCCGGATGGAAAAGATATGCAGCGGAAATCCCTCCAGAGTATCGCTCCTGGCCTGATGAACCTGCTCGCTTACGAGCGCAGCTGGTTGAAACCTGATATCCGAGCTGGCCTCTCGGTGGCGGCAGTGGCATTACCGGTGGCGATTGCCTACGCCGAGCTTGCTGGCGTGAGCGCCATCGTCGGGCTTTACTCCTGTATTCTACCGATGATCGCCTACGCCATTTTTGGTTCATCGCGTCAGTTGATCGTCGGACCTGATGCAGCCACCTGTGCGGTCATCGCCGCAGTAGTCACTCCGCTAGCGGCAGGCCATACCGAGCTGCACTGGCAATTGACCATCGTGATGACCCTGATGATGGGAACCTGGTGCCTGATTGCCAGCCGCTTCAAGCTGGGAGCCATTGCTGACCTGCTGTCACGCCCGATCCTCAATGGGTTGCTCAACGGCGTGGCGCTGACGATTATCGTCAATCAGATCAGCAAGATATTCGGTTTTTCCTCGCCCTCCAGCGAGCTGATTGAACGCATCTACGCACTGCCGGTTAACTTACTCAACAGCCATTGGCCCACGGTGCTTATGTCACTGCTGACGCTGCTGATCCTGCTTGGCGTCCACTATACCCGGCCTAACTGGCCCGCCCCGCTGTTCGCCGTGGTGCTGACGACGGCGTTGACCTGGGCGGCGAATTTGCCGCATTTTGGCATTGAAACGGTTGGGGGCTATACCGGTGGCGGTTTGCCCATGGTGTCATGGCCGGATTTTAAACCCGGGCTGCTGCGCGATCTGGTGATCCCGGCGCTCAACCTGGCCGTCGTCAGCTTTGTCAGCATGATGCTGACCACCAGGAGCTTTGCGGCAAAAAATGGCTACGAAGTTGACGCCGATAGCGAGTTTCGTGCGCTGGGGCTGGTGAATATCGTCTCCGGGCTTTCGCAGGGATTCGCCATCAGCGGTGCCAACTCCCGTACCGCCGTTAACGATGCCAACGGCGGCAAAAGCCAGCTGGTCTCGGTGATTGCCGCGCTGGCGATCGCTTTGGTAGTGGCATTTTTTAGCGAGCCGCTGCAGTTTATCCCCATCGCGGTACTTGGCGTGGTGCTGATTTACGCCTCTTGGTCGCTGCTGGATATGCGCAGCATTTTCCGGCTGCGCAAACGCAATCGCCCCGCGTTCTATCTGGCGCTGTTTACTTTCTTGAGCGTGCTGCTGGTAGGGATCATTCCCGGCATTGGGCTGGCGGTGCTGCTGGGTCTGTTGCAGTTTCTGCAGACGGTTTTCCGGCCTACCGAGCAGCTGCTGGGGGTCAATGCAGACGGAATGATCCATTCGCTAGGTAAGAGCAACGGCATCAAGCCGGTCGATGGCGTCATTATGTACCGCTTTAATTCGCCGTTGACCTACTTTAACGTCGCCTATTTCAAGCGGCGGATCACCACTCTGGTCGATGGACCGCAGGACCAGCCACGTTGGGTGGTGATTGACGCGGTGGCCAGCTTCACCCATGCGGATATCAGCGTGCTCGCGGCTGTCGAAGAATTGAAGCGGGATCTGCAACTGCGGGGGATCGGCCTGGTACTTGCAGGCCGCCGTACCGAATTGACACGCTGGTTTCGCCTGGATCGCTCCGGCAGCAAGGAGAATAAACTGATCCTGGTTCCCGACCTGTATCTGGCGTTGAAGCTGATCCAAAGCAAGGAGAGTAAAGCGCAAAGGGAGCGAGATGCCGAAGCCTTGGCTGAGTAAGATAAGGGCCGCATAGCGGCCCCCGTACAGATGTGGTTAGCCTTCTCGCTCAACCAGCAAGGCTTCCAGCAGATCGAGATCGTGCAGCAGTTTTTGCAGCGTCTCGTTGCTGATTTTTTGCGTTGCGCGCAGGTGATAAAGCTCACCACGCTCCGCCCGCAAGGCGGTCAAACGGAAACGCCGCTCGAGGTTTTCCAACGCCAGCGCATTTTCGATATCGTCTTTACTGGCAATACGCCGCCGCAACATTCCGGTCACCCTGGAACTGACCTCTTTGAGCACCTGCGGATCGAGGTTTTCCTCGGTGTCTGCCACCAGCCGCTCTTCCATCTTGTTGATGCTCTCAATCGCCACCTCGGCAGCCATGGCAATCGCCATGCGCTCTTCGGTCTTGCTGGCGCTCTTATCTGCGACATGCACCCCGCGCAGCAATAACGGCAACGCCAGTACGCCAACGATCAGTGACAGCAAGATCACCCCGGCGGCGATAAACACCAGTTGATAGCGCGCCGGGAAGGCGGTGCCATCGCTAAGTAACAGCGGGATAGAAAGCACACCGGCCAGCGTAATCGCCCCACGCACGCCAGCGAAAGAAGCGACCCACAGCTCACGTATGCTGTAATCGCCAAACTGTAGAGGGCGCTTTTTCATAAAGCGATTACTGGCCTTTTTCATCACCCACAGCCAGCTGAAACGCAGCACCAGCAGCGCGGCGTAGATAATCGCCACGTCGGTGAACAGATACCAGGTCTCGATAGTCGGATCCAGTTCAGCCTGCACAATCGAGGTTTCCAGGATCCCCGGCAGTTGCAGCCCCAACATGATGAACACCATGCCGTTGAACACGAACTCCAGCATCGCCCAGACGCTGTTAGCGCGCAAACGCATGGCCAGCGGTGCGTTACGGATCACGCCAGACTGGCTGATGGTCATCCCCGCCGCGACGGCAGCCAGAATGCCAGACACGCCGATATGTTCGGCAATCAGATAGGAGGCAAAAGGCAACAACAGCAGCAACACAATCTGCGTGGCCGGATCGTCTCCGCTCCAACGGCTCATCACGCGCAGCGATTTACTGTAGGTCCAGGTCACCGCTACACCGGCGAGCAGACCCCCGATCGCCACCTTCAGAAACTCCATGGAGGCACCACCGACGGTGAACACCATGGTGCCCATCGCCACCGCGATGGCAAATTTTAACGATACCAGGCCGGAAGCGTCATTCATCAACGCCTCGCCTTCCAGCACACTCATGATGCTTCTGGGGATGCGCCCTTTGCCAACAATACCACCCAGTGCAACGGCATCGGTAGGTGACAACACCGCCGCCAGCGCAAACGCAGCAACCAACGGAATACCCGGTACCATCATGTAAATGAGATACCCAACTCCGACAACGGTGATCAACACCAGCACCAATGCCAGCCCCAGGATTTCACGTCCGTGGTGCAGGAATTCGCGTGTCGGTGTTTTCCAACCGTCGGCAAACAGCAATGGCGGAATAAACAGCACTAAAAACAGTTCGGGGTCAAAATCAACGTGCAGCCCGAAATTCGGCCAGGCCAGCAAGGCCCCAATGGCAATTTGCATCAAGGGTAACGGGATCTGGAACGGCAACATGCGTGTTACCACCCCAGACAGGGAGACCACCAGGATCAAAATGAGGATTGTAAAAAATATTTCCATGCTTTCCTTAGACTCTTAAGTTCAGATCACCAAAGCGCGCGGGTAATAGTGTCCGAATAGTAGATCACTTTTTTTCTCAGTTATAAAGCTTGTTGTGCCTTTCAAAACACGTCGCAGCAAAGAGGGAGAATAGTCTTAAGGAAATAAACAACGGGGCCGGAGGATGGCCCCGTTGAAGAAAGGCTTAAATTGCCCAACCACCCGCATAGAATGCCACCAGCGCCACCGCGATTAACACGGTACCGATGTTCAGCCTACGCCATTCACCAGAGAACACGCGGCCAATCACCAGCGAGCTGAAGCCCAGCATGATGCCAGTCACGATGTTACAGGTCAGCACGATAAACACCGCGCACAGCAAACCGGCCATGGCGTCGACAAAGTCGTCGAAATCCAGCTTGGTGACGTTGCTCAACATCAGCAGGCCAACGTACATCAGCGCAGGAGCGGTGGCGTACACTGGCACCAGATAGGACAACGGCGACAGGAACAGGATCAGCAGGAACAACAGCCCGACCACGGTGGCCGTCAGGCCAGTTTTACCGCCCGCCGCCGTACCCGCGGCAGATTCGATATAAACCGCGGCAGGTGCAGCCCCAACCAGCCCGGAGAAGATGCTGCTCAGGGAATCAGAGGTCAGCGCTTTGCCACCGTTAATGATCTGGCCGTCTTTATCCAGCAGATTGGCCTGCCCGGCGACCGCACGGATGGTGCCCGTGGCGTCGAACACCGCAGTCATTACCAATGCCAACACGCTTGGCAACACCAATGGTTGTAATGCCCCCATGATATCCAGGCTGAAGATCAGCGATTTACCATCCGGCCCCGCCAGGCTAGGCATGGCGAACAACCCTTGGTACTTCACCGCCGGGTCGAAAATCAGGCCGATAACCGAGATGGCAATAATGACCAGCAAGATGCCGCCAGGTACACGCAGTTTTTCCAGGCCGAAGATCACCGCCAACCCAATTAACGTCATCACCACCGGAAACGAGGTAAATGCTCCCAGCGCTACCGGCAAGCCATCCAGCGGATTTTTCACCACCAGGCCGACACCGTTAGCCGCGATCAGCAGCAGGAACAGGCCGATACCAATACCGGTGCCGTGCGCCACTCCCATTGGCAGGTTACGCAGGATCCAGGAACGGATACCGGTAATCGAGATAATGGTAAACAGGATCCCCATCAGGAATACGGCGCCCAACGCCACGGGAATGCTGATCTGCTGACCCAGCACCAGACTAAAGGCGGTGAACGCCGTCAGTGAAATAGCACAACCAATCGCCATCGGCAGGTTGGCCCACAAGCCCATCAGCAACGACCCCAAACCGGCAACCAGGCAGGTGGCAACGAATACCGCAGTCGGTGGGAAACCGGCTTTACCCAGCATGCTGGGAACCACGATCACCGAGTAGACCATCGCCAGGAAGGTGGTTAACCCTGCCACCACTTCCTGACGCACGTTGGTACCCCGTGCTGTAAGTTTAAAATACGCATCAAGCCCGCCTTTAGGTGTCACGGCGTTATTTGCTTGAGAATTCGACATGTTGCAGTCCCCTGTTTTTCATTGCTGCCAGCCTGGATGAAATGGCTTGTTATCCCACTGATGCATGGTCATTACGAAACCGTTTCCGTCACGTTCGCTTCCTTACCCTTCAGGAACGCGGCAACAGACGCCGTGTAAAAGGCAAACGTTTAACTCTCATCGCATGCAGCGGGTGATTTATGGTGGTCTTATCCCCAAAAATCCCAAACGCTACTGGGAGGGATTTTCAAGGCAAACGATTATCTAGCCTTCTATGCCGTCTGATCAACTAAAGATCGCGACAATTTATGCGAAAACGCATTGGCAACGCTCATTGTTGAAGATGTGAGGTTTATCACATTACGACTTGAAGAGGGGAGATCGCCCCGACAGCTTGGGGCGGAAAAGATTATTGCGATTGCATCGCCTGCTCATCCATGAACATCAACTCCCAGATATGACCATCCAAATCCTGGAAGCCATGGCCATACATAGTGCCGTAATCCTGTGGCTGATTATAAGTATTGCCACCGGCAGCAATGGCTTTGCGTACCAACGCATCTACCGCAGCACGGCTGGGTTGCGACAGGCAAATCAGCACTTCCGTCGCTTTGTTGGCATCGCTGATGGGATTGGGGGTAAACAGTAGGAATTTCTCGTGAGTCAGCAACATCACGTAAATACTCTCACTCACGACCATGCAGGCGGCAGTGTCATCGGTAAACTGCGGGTTGAAAATAAACCCCAGTTGGCGGAAGAACTCGATAGAAGCGGGCAAATTGCTGACGGGCAGGTTAACAAAAATTTGCGTAGCCATGGGCTACCTCCTATGAAAGTGACCCTATCGAGTATAGTTCAAGCCTTCAACCCAGCACGCTAAACGGCCCCCCCTGTTCCAAAGCCCGCTGATACGCAGGACGCGCGTGAATGCGTTGCAGATAGTCTTGCAGTTTCGGGCACCCCTCCAGCCCGCCTCGCCCGGCTAACGCCTCCACCGGGAAACTCATCTGGATATCCGCAGCGCTGAATTCATTGCCTACAAACCAGGTGCTTTTATTCAGATGTTGCTCCAGATAATCGCGATGCGTCGCAATCTGCTTATCCAGATACTCTTTCTGTACCCCTTTACCGATCGCCCCGGCAACCGGGCGTATCACCCATGGGATTGGCGGGTGTCCTAAACGGCTAAACACCAGTTTCATTACCAGCAGCGGCATCAACGACCCTTCTGCATAGTGCAGCCAATAGCGATACTCCTGGCGAGCGTGGAAATCCGTGGGCGTGAATAACCCTTGCGCGTCATAGGCTTCCTGCAAGTATTCAATAATGGCACCCGACTCGGCCAGCGTCAGATCGCCGTCTACCACTACCGGCGATTTACCCAACGGGTGGATCTTTTTCAACTCTGGCGGTGCCAACATGGTGGTTTTATCGCGTTGATAACGTAGAACCTGATAGGGAACACCGAGCTCCTCCAAGAACCACAAGATACGCTGCGAACGCGAGTTATTCAGATGATGCACGATAATCATGGTTTTCTCCCTCGACGGCCTGGAGCCGTTGCCACACCAATTCGCCAATCTGCACACGGTTATCCAGCTGCAACGGTACGGTGCGTAATGTGAGTGTCTCGCCAGTGAAACTGTAGAAGCGGATCTGCTGGCTACCTAGCCAGTTGGGGAACGAACAGCCCTCGACCCGATGAATGACGCACTGTTTATCTTCATCAATCCGATAGCGGCCAAAATAACAGAGCATATTCACAAAGGCGGTGCGGATCTCTCGATCGCTGCCCTGCGCCAAATCCTCCGAGGCAAACCTTGGCCGCGTTGCGCTATAGAGCTGCGCTGCCATGGTGCCGTTGGCCTCATAGTTGAGCCGTCCCAACACCTGCTCGCCCAAAGGGTGATGTATTGCCCCATCCTCCCCTTTGAATACGGAAGAAACCAGCGCCCAACTGCCAATGAACCGGTCTGCCATCATCACATACACTCCTTAAACGCCCTGGTTAAAAGGTAGTTGTGATTTCAACTATCGCCAATGATGCCTATGAATGAGTTTAATGCTCTGACTTTGGCCTTATTCACTCACAAATAGGACAGAGAAAGCACCATCATCAGGACATAGGCAATGGTTAATTGCACACAGTTTCTTTTGATTATCTGGAACGGCGTCACCCCTACAAAGCCAGACACGGCGATAATAACACCTGAAATTGGCGAAAAGCTCCGCCCTAAACTGGCTGAAAAATGCAACGGTACCAACATCTTAAACACCGAAATGCCCGCACCTTTCGCCACTTCAGCACTAAGAGGTGCAAAGGCATTAAACACCGTACCGGTCCCCATGATCACTGAGCCACAGAAAATCAGTAAACTAAACAGAACGACGATGACCGTGGCATAATGACCCTCATTAGGAATAAAGCCAAACAACGTATCAATAAAGCCAATTTTTATAATCCCCGCCACCAAAACCTGAGCACAAAGCAGAATAGAGACCACGGTAATAAAAGACTGCCCCATCTGATCGAACAGCCCAAGCACCTTATCGGTTGATTTCTTGAGGTCGAAGGTTCTGATTGAATCAATCAGGAAAGCAATAAAGAACGATAAAATAATCGCCGAAACCACATCAATTTTAATTTGCAAATAAGAGGGGAGGTACTCCTCCACCAGGCTGGAGAAAACGAAGAGAATGATCATTGGAACGACAGGCAACAGAGCATAATATGTCGGAACATCCCTCGAAATGTCAGCGTTCTTGGCCTGGTTTTCGCTATCATCTTCATTTACAGCTTCTTTCCTGTCCCAGTATGCCTGCATCACCATATGAGATATCCCGATGACAACGAAGAGGATGGCAACAATAGGGACCTGCTTATCCACAAAGAATGAAAACAGGTCATATCCAGTGAGTTCGGAAATCAGCACACTCCCGGTAGCGGATGGCCCATAGTCAATACATATTCCAGAGGCAATCACTGAGGCTACAGCCGCTTTTGAACATCCAATAGAACGTAAAACCGGATATAGCGTTGTGAGCATCAAAAGAGCCAACCCTGAAGGGCTTGAAATAAACAAGGCTAAAACCTGCATCAGGATATAACAACAGCCTAAAAGTACGTACTTCGCATTGATTCTCTTGAGGGGCTTAATACAAACCCCAACCAGTTTTGCCGAAGCACCAATATCGTTCATGTATCTTGAAAAGCCGGCAATAACCATAATAATCAAGCCAAGCTTGGAAATGCTATCGGAAAAAAGCACTTTGATTTCAATGAAGATATCAATAAATTTGGAACCAGACGCTGCCTTGGTAATACTGACATCAGGAAAGGCAATAACCGTTGCAATCAAGAGAATAATGCCCCCGGTTAAAATCACAGCTTGAGCATAGTATTTCTTTGCGATGCCGGCGCAAACCAACACAATCACCAGAAAGGTGATAGCAAGAATAAAGGGTTTGTCACCAAACAGGTGCTTCAACGCGCCAAGCGCCATTAAACCCATGATAATAAACAATATCTTTTTAGCTTGATTCAACATTACCCTTTGCATGATGACTCACCTTTGCATGAAGTAGCACCCGACAACTATCATTACCTTTATGATATGATCACATAACCAATAAAACATGTGATAACGATCTCAAAAGCAATAAAACGCAATAAAACGGCAGATCACGGTTGACTACGCTGCTTTTTCACACCAATAATCAAAAAAGGAATACATACATAACCAAAATGTAATGAGAGGTATGTTATGAATACGGGTATGTTCGAATCATGCATTACCGGCCACTGGTTCAATCCCCAAGCGGTTGAACTCTGGTCTGATGTTAAAACTATACAAGCATGGCTAGACGTCGAAGCGGCTCTTGCTCAAGCACAGGCAAAATTGAGGGTTATCCCCGAAGAGTGTGCGCAAAAAATCACCCAATCCGCTAACGCAGATTTGCTGAACATTGACGCTATCAAGCAAGGGATCCGGAAAACTTGTCACCCGTTCGTACCGGTCTTAAGAGAGTTTGAACGTGTTTGCGGCAAACAAGCTGCGGGCTATATTCACTGGGGGGCCACCACTCAAAACATCTTTGATACGGCTGCGTCTTTACAGCTTCGTGCCAGCCATAACCTCATCACCGGTTATCTGGAAAAGGCATTGCTCTCTTTTTCCGCACTGGCTTTAAAATCAAAGAGCTACACTCAGGCGGGAAGAACTCATGGGCAGCACGCCCTGCCAATCACTTTTGGCTTTAAGGTCGCGTCATGGTTTGCTGAACTTCAGCGCATCAAAAACAGGCTCTCCAATGCCACGTCAGAGGCTTTTACTGTCAGCCTGGGAGGGGCCGTAGGAACCTTCTCTGCCATGGAAGGCAAAGGCCGGGAGATTCAGGAGGGCATGGCTGCCTTACTTAATCTGACATCCAACACGATCCCGGTACGCACCTCCAGCGACTCACAAACACATTACGTCGCCATTCTTGGGCAATTGGCGAGCTTTACTGAAAAAGTCGCTCAGGAAATCATTTTCTTGCAAAGAACGGAACTGGCCGAACTGGAAGAAAGTTTCCATCATGGCAAGGTTGGCAGCTCCACGATGGCCCAGAAGCGTAATCCGCAAAATGCGCAAAACCTGGTTGGCCTTTCACAATTGCTACGCGCCCGTGTTCCCTTATCATACATGGCGATGCTCAAAATGAATGAAGGTGACGCTGCGGAAAGTAATGTGATGGATGTCACTCTTCCCGAAGTGGCTATTCTGGCAGTCTCGATCAGTGAAAATCTGTTTAAACTGATCGACGGATTACAGGTTTATCCGGAAAAAATGCTGGAAAACATCAAGCTGACCAAAGGCCTTATTCTCTCAGAATCTATCATGATGGCTCTTGCCAAAGACATCGGCCGTGCCGAAGCACACCATATATTGTACGAAGCCGCCATGGAGTCGGTGTTAACTGGCGCAGCGTTTTCCGATTGCATTCGTGCTCAACTCATCAAGGAAGATGTCGTTGCAACAATAGATATCGATAAATTACTTGATGAGGCAAGCTATATCGGGGAAGCCGAGAGCTGTGTTGATTTTGTCTTGCAGAATGTAAAAAGATAAACAGCTCTTTACCCATGCTGCCTCTGGTATATCCGAAGGGCTCATTTATACATCAATGAGCTCTTTCTTCATTTTGAAAAATGTTGTACAGACTGCAAATCATCAGTCACATACTCTACGTAATCACTGCAGTAGGGGTTTAAGATATTGGGCAGATAGAAAAAGGCCATTTCATCGTAAATCTCCACATCAATGTCTTTGATAATGATGTTATCGTTGGACTGATGGATGACTGGGAAATTCGGCACCAAACATAACCCCAGATTTTCATTGACAAAATTCAGAGCCACCAGCGAATCCGACACCTCTGCTATAACGTTGGTTTCGACACCAGAACCACTGAATGCTTTCATAACTTTGGAAAACAAAATATTCCTTGTGGTATACATAATAATATTTCTGAAATTAAAATCTGAAAGCACCAGTTTTTCTTTCTTTGCCAATTCATGATTTTTGTGCATCATACACACAATTTTGGATTTAAATATTGGCTCTATCGTTAATTCTGCCAGGTTGTTATTTATATCCGCGTTAGCCAGTGCAATATCGGCCCGCCCTTCTCTGAGCAAATTCATCATATCGACAGAGTTCACCACACTAAATGAGACTTTGACATTACTCCTTTCTTTAGCATAGCGAGCTGTCAGGGGGGCGAGATAGGAATACGCAATAGTTGGGGTTGTGATCACTTTTAACGTCTTGCTGGACTTACTGGCCCAATTGTTATCATCGATTCTCTCGAGGGAGTTAAAGATATTAACGATTTCCTCATAAAAAAACAGAGCATCTTTGGTGGGGTTAAGGCGCCCTTTCTCACGGGTAAATAGTGTCTTACCCAACTTTTCTTCAATACTGGCAACCGCCTTACTGACTGCAGGTTGACTTATTCCAAGGGACTCGGCAGCCTGGGTCGCAGAACCTTTCTCAATAATAGCCTTGATAATTTCAAAATCTCTCAAAGAGGCCGATCTTATCGATAGATTATTCTTCATGCCTGCTTCCCGATACATAGCTTAACGTTAGTGGGCTGACCTAACTGGTTGGTCATTGTAACAAGGAAAATGAGTAAAACTGAAGAAGAAACAAGCCCCAGCACTTGTTCGCCCAAAGGGTATTGCGTTGCCCCCTCCCCTTTAGATACCCAATAAATCGTGCTGCTTTCATGAAAGACACTTCTCAAGCGGCCAGTTAGTAGATAGCTGCCCTTTCAACTTTCGTCCTCCCTTTCAATAATTCAGTTTATTTGATGTAGATACTCAAAACTCTCCGATTTTCCATTCCCGCCAAGTGGCCTATCATTCAACACATCGAGAGACAACAGCCTCTCACCTAACAAAACCCCTGAGGATTGAATCATGAAAAGCATCAAAATTTTTGCTACCGCTGTACTGTTAACTTCCGCTTCTTTCGCCAGCGTTGCCGCTGACCAGGTCACCAGCCAGCCAACTGCCGACTCACAGAAAATCGGTGTGGTTTCCGTAAGCGGTGCCAGCAACCTGAGCGCTCTGGAAGCCGAACTGGCAAGCAAAGCTGCCGCATCCGGTGCCAACTCTTACCGCATCGTTTCCGCCGGTGGCCAGAACAAACTGTACGGCACAGCAGAAATCTTTAACTAATCGTCAGATTACGAGCCCCGCAAGGGGCTTTTCGCGTTTTAGCGGGCGGCAAAACCCAGACTCACCAAACTGCTCTATAATTTACCAGCCAACCGGTACTTTCCAGACAGAGCCCTGCTCACGGCATGCTCTGGCAATTCCCAGCCCGTTCTTTCCCGATACTGCTTTTGCTATTCAATAACCTTCACGACTTCTGGAGAAATATCATGTCAGTAACGCAATTTCTGTCAGGTAGAGTGGCTTTTGTCCAGGGTGGATCACGCGGTATCGGTGCCGCCATCGTTAAACGCCTGGCACGTGAAGGCGCAACCGTCGCTTTCACCTACGTCTCCTCCCCTGATAAAGCCGATGAGGTGGTTGAAGCCATTACGGCGGCTGGCGGTCAAGCCATTGCCATCCGTGCAGACAGTGCCGACGCTGAGGCTCTGCAACTGGCGATCCGCCAGACGGTAAACAGCTTCGGCAAGCTGGATATTCTGGTGAATAACGCGGGCGTGCTGGCAATGGGTAGCCTGGAGGAATTGTCGTTAGCAGATCTGGATCGCACGCTGGCCGTTAACGTCCGCAGCGTATTTGTCGCCAGCCAGGAGGCCGCGCGCCATATGAACGATAATGGTCGCATTATCAATATCGGCAGCACCAACGCCGAGCGCATGCCGTTTGCCGGTGGGGCGATCTACGCCATGAGCAAGTCGGCGCTGGTCGGCTTAACCAAGGGTATGGCTCGCGATCTGGGCTCACGCGGCATTACCGTCAATAACGTCCAGCCCGGCCCGGTAGATACCGATATGAACCCGGCAGATGGCGACTTTGCCGAACTGATGAAAACCATGATGGCCATTGGCCGCTATGGCAAGGATGAAGAGATCGCCAGCTTTGTGGCTTATCTGGCGGGGCCAGAGGCAGGATATATTACCGGCGCCAGCCTGACGATTGACGGTGGCTTCTCAGCGTAATGCGCTCTAAAAGCAAAAAAGCCCCAAAAAGGGGCTTTTCGTTTTGAACCTGGGGACACTCAGAACGGAATATCGTCGTCAAAGTCCATTGGTGGTTCGTTGCTGGCCGCTGGTGCGCTGTTTTGCGCCGGGCGAGCCTGCTGCTGTTGACCACCGCTGAACTGGTTGCCACCCTGTGGCTGCTGAGGTTGACCCCAACCGCCCTGCTGGCCACCCGCTGGAGCGCCGCCGCCTGCTGGAGCACCACCACCTTGGCGGCCACCCAACATCTGCATGGTGCCACCCACGTTGACCACGATTTCGGTGGTGTATTTTTCTACGCCCGCCTGATCGGTCCATTTACGGGTCTGCAATGCACCCTCGATGTAAACCTGGGAACCTTTACGCAGGTATTCACCCGCCACTTCTGCCAGCTTGCCGAACAACACCACGCGGTGCCATTCCGTTTTTTCTTTCTGCTCGCCAGTAGCCTTGTCACGCCAGCTCTCGGAGGTCGCCAGGGTAATGTTGGCAACTGCGCCGCCATTAGGCATGTAACGGACCTCAGGGTCTTGACCCAGATTCCCGACCAAAATTACTTTGTTTACGCCTCTGCTGGCCATGTTCGATCTCCCGATGAGTCATTTAAGTGGATTCAGACCACATTTTGGATAGTCTAAACCACAAATTGTAGCATGCCACCTGCTTAGATTATACCTGCGAAGTGCCTTCCAAAAATGTCCCGGCGATCGACCTTGTTGCATTCGTATACTGGATATTCATTCAGGTTTTTTTGTGCCATAATTATGCGTTTCGTAATGGCCGAGCCGTTTTATTGCGCGTTAGATCACACAAATCGCCCGCAGAAGAACGCAGACAGGCGCGGTGTATCATCAAGACGGGAAGTGTAAATGGACAATATCGAAGTTCGTGGTGCTCGAACCCATAATCTCAAAAACATCAACCTGATTATCCCGCGTGACAAGCTGATCGTCGTCACCGGTCTGTCCGGTTCAGGCAAGTCCTCGCTGGCCTTTGATACCCTGTATGCCGAAGGGCAGCGTCGCTACGTCGAATCGCTCTCCGCCTATGCACGCCAGTTCCTTTCGCTGATGGAAAAACCGGACGTCGACCACATTGAAGGTCTGTCACCGGCAATTTCCATTGAGCAGAAATCGACCTCGCATAACCCGCGATCCACGGTCGGCACCATCACCGAGATCCACGATTACCTGCGTCTGCTGTTTGCCCGCGTCGGCGAACCGCGTTGCCCGGATCACCATGTCGAACTGGCGGCACAGACCGTTAGCCAGATGGTGGATAACGTGCTCAGCCAGCCGGAAGGCAAACGCCTGATGCTGCTGGCCCCGGTGGTAAAAGACCGCAAGGGCGAGCACACCAAAACGCTGGAAAACCTCGCGAGCCAGGGGTATATCCGTGCGCGCATCGACGGCGAAGTGTGCGATCTTTCCGATCCCCCGAAGCTGGAGTTGCAGAAAAAGCACACCATCGAAGTGGTAGTCGATCGCTTTAAAGTGCGTGATGACCTGTCGCAGCGTCTGGCGGAATCCTTCGAGACCGCGCTGGAGCTGTCCGGCGGCACCGCCATTGTGGCTGATATGGACGACGAAAAAGCGGATGAGCTGCTGTTCTCCGCCAACTTCGCCTGCCCTATCTGCGGCTACAGCATGCGCGAACTCGAACCGCGCCTGTTTTCGTTCAACAACCCGGCTGGCGCCTGCCCAACGTGCGACGGTCTGGGCGTACAGCAGTTCTTCGATCCGGAACGCGTCGTGCAAAACCCCGAGCTTTCGCTGGCCGGCGGTGCCATTCGCGGTTGGGATCGTCGCAACTTCTACTACTTCCAGATGCTGCGTTCGCTGGCAGAGCATTACGCGTTTGACGTTGAAGCGCCTTTCAACAGCCTGGACGCTAACGTGCAGAAAGCGGTGCTCAGCGGCTCCGGTAAAGAATCGATCGAATTCAAATACATCAACGATCGCGGTGACACCACCGTGCGCCGCCATCCGTTTGAAGGCGTGCTGCATAATATGGAGCGCCGTTACAAAGAAACCGAATCCAGCGCGGTGCGTGAAGAGCTGGCCAAATTTATCAGCAACCGTCCTTGCGCCTCGTGCCGTGGCACCCGCCTGCGTGAAGAAGCCCGTAACGTGTTCGTGGAAGATACTACGCTGCCGGAGATCTCCGAGCTCAGCATCGGCCATGCCATGACCTTCTTCCAGAATATGAAACTGAGCGGTCAACGTGCCCAGATCGCCGAGAAGGTGTTGAAAGAGATCGGCGATCGTCTGAAGTTCCTGGTTAACGTCGGGCTGAACTACCTTTCACTGTCACGTTCTGCGGAAACGCTGTCCGGTGGTGAAGCTCAGCGTATTCGCCTGGCAAGCCAGATCGGTGCTGGCCTGGTAGGCGTGATGTACGTACTGGATGAGCCATCCATTGGCCTGCACCAGCGCGATAACGAACGCTTGCTGGAAACCCTGATCCACCTGCGTAACCTGGGTAACACGGTGATCGTGGTAGAACACGATGAAGACGCGATCCGCGCGGCCGACCACGTAATCGATATCGGCCCTGGTGCCGGTGTTCATGGCGGCCAGGTGGTAGCAGAAGGCACCGTCGATGACATCATGGCCCAACCGGATTCACTGACCGGCCAGTTCCTTAGCGGCAAGCGCTCAATCGCCATTCCGGCCGAACGCGTGCCCGCGGATCCGAGCAAGGTGCTGAAACTCAGCGGCGCACGCGGCAACAACCTGAAAGACGTGACGCTTACGCTGCCTGTCGGGCTGTTTACCTGCATTACCGGGGTTTCCGGTTCCGGCAAGTCAACGCTGATCAACGATACGCTGTTCCCGATCGCCCAACGTCAGCTCAACGGTGCAACCATTGCCGAAGCGGCTCCTTACCGCGAAGTGACCGGCCTGGAACATTTCGACAAGGTGATCGATATCGATCAGAGCCCAATTGGCCGTACGCCACGCTCTAACCCGGCCACCTATACCGGGATCTTCACCCCGGTGCGTGAACTGTTTGCCGGGGTACCTGAATCCCGTACCCGTGGCTACACGCCGGGCCGTTTCAGCTTTAACGTCAAGGGCGGCCGCTGCGAAGCCTGCCAAGGTGACGGCGTGATCAAGGTAGAGATGCACTTCCTGCCGGATATCTATGTGCCTTGCGATCAGTGCAAAGGCAAACGCTATAACCGCGAAACGCTGGAAGTGAAGTACAAGGGTAAGAACATCCACGAAGTGCTGGAAATGACCATTGAGGAAGCCCGTGACTTCTTTGATGCCGTGCCAGCCTTGGCGCGCAAGCTGCAAACGTTGATGGAGGTTGGGCTTTCCTATATCCGTCTCGGGCAGTCGGCCACCACCCTTTCCGGTGGTGAAGCGCAGCGTGTGAAACTGGCGCGTGAGCTGTCGAAACGGGGCACTGGCCAGACGCTGTATATTCTTGATGAACCCACCACCGGCCTGCACTTCGCCGATATCCAGCAGTTGCTGGCGGTGCTGCATCAGTTACGCGATCAGGGCAACACCATCGTGGTGATTGAACACAACCTGGACGTCATCAAGACGGCGGACTGGATCGTCGATTTGGGGCCGGAAGGCGGCAGCGGCGGCGGTGAGATCCTGGTGTCCGGCACGCCGGAAACCGTGGCCAACTGTAAAGAGTCACATACCGCGCGGTTCCTGAAACCGATGTTGCAGAGATAAAACCGTAGCCAACATGCCGAACATCTAAGCTCGGCATGTTGGCCGTTATTACGGCGCAACAATAAATTTCCGCCATAGAAAAGCAGGAGCAGATTTTAGGGGTTTAACTATCACTCTGATATGTACGTGCCGTGCAGTGGCTAAATAACTCTCACCACCCAAACTCAGCATTATTTATCTGCGGCTAACATCTGCTCATATCGGCCTGGTTACCCTCCCCATGCCTGCACCTGCTTCAATTCAAATTCAGCCTCGGCTAATTTTCTCTGTCGCTTAGCAATTTTGCTCGGTTTGCCTTTGAGCTGTGCTTCATACAGCTCATGTTTTCTTTTTTCTACCTTTCGCTGCTTTTTGGCAATTTCATACTGGCGATCAAATTCGAACGGCTGAGTGGCTGGCGCATAATCGTATCTATTATAACGGCCTTTATACCCACCGTGGCAGTAGGTCTGCACATTGGCCAAGGCACGATTAAGCCCCTCAACACGATGGACATTGCCATAACGCGTCGCATACTCGAGCTGCTCTCGCAGTTTTTGTTCTTTTATTGCACAATTGGGCGCAGCCAGTGATAATGAGGAATAAACGAGCAGTGGCAGTACGAGAAATATTGAATAATGCGGTTTCATAATTAAATTTCCTTTTAGTAGGTTCCCCTACGGATCCCTTATCCTTATTTGCCCTTAAGCAGATTAATATAGACGCATTAATAACACAGTCATAATTTAGATTCCAATGAGAACTCTCTTAATTGACAGCCCCGCGTTGTTGAAAATAAATTATCAACCTATTTTTACCAATCCTTAAATTACCACCAATTAATATAAAATAATAAAATTAGTGATATTAGCAACAAAAAAACCTTGCCAATACTGTTTCTCAGAACTAAATAACGCTGTAAACGATATTGACCTACAAAATAAAATTTCCCCATAGCTATCAGGGGGAGGTAATCCTCTTGGCCTGTCGCCACTCTTGAGCCAACAGGCCTGGCCACCTATAAATTCAGATGCGTAGCTCTTGGCGCACCGGATCGGGCAACCCTTCCAACACCAACTGATATGAGCTGTCGATCAAGTGATAAAACTGCGAGTTGGGTAGGTTGCCGTCCAGAAATACCGCGTTCCAATGGGCTTTATTCAGATGTTCGCAGGGGACGATTTCCGGATGCTGCTCACGCAGGCTTTCCGCCAGCTCCGGGCTGCTTTTGATCGCCAACGCCGGGCGACCCTGCACTTCACACACCATAGCGAACATGACATCACCCACCTTGATCTGGCTGGCCTGCCATTGGTTTTGATCGCTTTGGTGTGCGCCAGGTTTCGCCATGCAGTATTCCAGCAGTGCTGTGTTATTCATTGGGTTATTCCCCGAAAGACACAATGCGGCGCGAACCACTGTGAGTATGCTGTTGCCAGCCCAGATACCCTGCCAGTCAGGTAGAGAACCGCGCCTGGTCGCTGAAAGCAAGGCTTTATGGCGCATGCGAAAAGTCTGAGCGCCCTCAGTCAGTATATTCTTTATCCAGTTGGCGGCAACCGCCAGCACGCAGAAACAACAAGGGGCGATATCGCTATCGCCCCTAAAATCACTGCATTCAGGCCGTTACTGCACCGCGGCAAAGGCCTCTGCCACTTGACGAACGTTATTGTGGTTCAGACCCGCCACACACATACGACCGCTGTGGATCAGATAGACACCGAACTCTTCACGTAGCCGATCAACCTGAGCCGCACTGAAGCCGGTGTAGCTGAACATGCCGCGCTGCTCGAGCAGATAATCGAAGTTACGCTGTGGCAACGCGCCCTTGAGCGTTTCGACCAGCGCTTTACGCATTTCCAGAATACGGCTGCGCATGGACTCCACTTCGGCCAGCCATTGCGCTTTCAGCTGCGCATCGTTCAGCACTTTTGCCACCACCTGCGCACCGAAGTTCGGTGGGCTGGAGTAGTTACGGCGCACGGTCGCTTTCAGTTGCCCCAGCACACGCTCGGCGGCTTCGCTGCTTTCACACACCACAGAAAGCCCACCTACGCGCTCACCGTACAGCGAGAAGATTTTCGAGAATGAGTTGCTCACCAGGCACGGTAAACCGGCAGCCGCGATGGCGCGAATGGCGTAGGCATCCTGATCCATGCCGCCGCCAAAGCCTTGATAGGCGATGTCGAGGAACGGGATCAGTTCACGTTCGGCGATCACTTTAACCACCTGATCCCACTGGGCATTGGTGAGATCGGAACCGGTCGGGTTATGGCAGCAAGGATGCAGCAGCGCAATGCTCTTGGCCGGCAATTGTTGCAGCGTACTCAGCATGGCATCAAATTTCACCCCCAGTTTTTCACCGTCGAAATAGGGGTAAGTATTTACTTTGAAACCGGCGCCACCAAAGATGGCCACGTGGTTTTCCCAAGTCGGATCGCTGACCCAAACCTGAGAATCCGGGAAATAGCTTTTCAGGAAGTCGGCCCCCACTTTCAACGCACCAGAGCCGCCCACGGTTTGAATGGTGGCGATGCGGCCCTGTTGCAGCATGGGGTGTTCGGCACCGAACAACAGTTGTTGAATTGCGCTGCGGTAAGGCTGTAGGCCTTCCATCGGCAGGTAGACCGAGGCCCCCTGTTCAACGCTGTTAAGTTGGGCTTCAGCTGCGGCAACGGCCTTCATCTGTGGGATGATGCCTTGCTCGTTGTAGTAAAGGCCAATACTCAGGTTCACCTTGTGCGCACGGGGATCTTTTTTGAATTTTTCCATCAGCGACAGGATCGGGTCACCTGCATAG
>RCUN01000386.1_pt1 | contig 27677 bp, 27 predicted proteins | sample 2166181 | NCBI WGS metagenome assembly RCUN01 (sample SAMN09932603, study PRJNA488358) | compost metagenome | feature: garden; material: soil; isolation source: compost soil in crotononitrile-enriched culture | place: Germany: Experimental Botanical Garden Goettingen | collected 2016-01-27 | reverse complement strand
CGGGCTGCCAGTCCTGCTCAATGCACAAGCAATGTACGACGGGTAAGGAGCGCCGTGTGAAGCGCTGGGAACATGAGGCGGTAATCGATGCGATGCAGGTTCGACTAGAGCATGATCCAGCGATGATGAGGGTTCGTCGACAGACCGTTGAGCATCCTTTTGGAACGCTCAAATATTGGATGGGAGCCACCCACTTCCTGACCAAAACCCTGCCGCGGGTAAGTACTGAGATGAGCCTTCATGTGCTCGCCTACAACCTCAAACGAATGATGAGCATCTTCGGCATCGTAGGACTGCTTGAGGCGATCAAGGCGTGAATCCAGCCGCTTGTCTCGCCAGTTAGTAGCCGTTTTGGCCGCTGACGCGGCCCAAACGGCATTACGAACGTCTACGTCACTAACTAAGCTAATTCGCGCTTTCGCCCGCTGATTCCATAGGCAACCCTCGCGACTCTCATTTTTGAGGTGTTTAGCGCGTTTTGACACAGCCTGGGTCGTTAGCTGCCCTTTAAAACAGGCAGCCACGGGTCTGAGCAGCCCTCCCCGACTGACAACGATCGAACCCCGCACACCCTTCACACTCACACCTGATCCATAGCCTCGACCACGCCCTGATCCTCCCCCAGAAATCCGCCACTCTGGTGCTGCCAAAGCCGCGCATAGATGCCGTTCTTCGCGAGCAATTCGGTGTGGGTGCCCTGTTCGATGATGCGTCCGTCATCCATGACAACCAGTCGATCCATCGCCGCAATCGTGGACAGCCGATGGGCGATGGCGATCACGGTTTTACCCTCCATCATTTCATCAAGGCTTTCCTGAATGGCCACTTCGACTTCCGAGTCCAGCGCGCTGGTGGCCTCGTCAAGCAGCAGAATCGGGGCGTTCTTGAGCATCACTCGAGCAATCGCGACGCGCTGGCGCTGGCCGCCCGACAGCTTGATGCCGCGCTCGCCCACCAGGGTGTCGTAGCCGGTGTGGCCTTGCCGGTCGCTCAGTTGGCTGATGAACTCATGGGCCTGGGCACTGGCCGCGGCGCTGCGGATCTGTGCGTCGGTCGCATCGGGACGGCCATAGGCGATGTTGTCGCGAATGGAACGGTGCAACAGGGAAGTGTCTTGGGTGACCATGCCGATGGCGCTGCGCAGGCTGTCTTGTGTCACTTTTGCGATGTCTTGCCCGTCGATGCGAATCTGCCCGCTGTCGACATCATAGAAGCGCAGCAGCAGGTTGATCAGCGTGGATTTGCCTGCGCCTGAGCGACCAACCAGGCCGATTTTTTCGCCCGCGCGAATGTTCAGGCTCAGGCCGTCGAGCACCTGGCGTTCGCCGCTGTAGTTGAAGCTCACCTTGTCGAAAGTGACCGCGCCGCCGGAGGTCACCAGCACGCCCGCGTCCGGCGCATCTTGCACCTTGGGGCCGCGGGTAAACGTCGCCATGCCATCCTGCACGGTGCCGATGCTCTCGAACAGCGAGGTCATTTGCCACATGATCCAGTGCGACATGCCATTAATACGCAACGCCATGGCGGTGATTGCCGCCACGGCACCTGCGCCGACCTCACCCTGGTGCCATAGCCACAGGGCATAACCACCCGCTGCCATGATCAACGCCACCACCAATGCCTGGTTGACGATTTCGAACTGGCTTACCAGGCGCATCTGGCGAAAGCCGGTGTGCTTGAAATCCTCCATCGCTGCGCGCGCGAAGTGCGCTTCACGATTGGAGTGGGAGAACAGCTTCACCGTAGTGATGTTCGTGTAGGCGTCCGAGATACGCCCGGTCATCATCGACCGCGCATTAGCCTGTTCCTGCCCGACTTTCCCCAGACGGGGCACGAAGTACAGCATGGCCAGGCCGAACAAGACGACCCAGGCAACGAAAGGCAGCATCAGTTTCAGAGCGAAGCCGCCGGCCAGTGCGATGATCGCAATGAAATACACCCCGATCCCGGGTGCGATCTCGATAAGGGTGAATAGCACGTCGCGCACCGCTAGCGCAGTCTGCATCACCTTGGTAGTGACTCGGCCGGAAAACTCATCGGAAAAAAACGAAAGGCTTTGTCGCAACATCAGGCGATGGAAGTCCCAGCGCAGCCGCAACGGCAAGTTAATCGCCAATATCTGGTGCTGCACCATGGTGCGCAACGCCACCAGCCCGACACTGGTCACCATTACGATGCCCATGCCCCACAACACGCGACTTTCCTGCGCAGCCGCTTCACCGCCTGCCTGCCAGGTCGAGAGCAGGTCCACGACCTGCCCGAGGAAGGAAAACAGCCAGGCTTCGTAAATCGACACACCGGCACTTAGTAGCGCAAGTGCAAGGATGTAACCGCGGGCGCCCCGCGTACAGGCCCACAGGAAGCGAGCCAGGCCATCGGGTGGCGGTGGTACCTCGTCAGGAGGAAAGGGGTCGAGCCTTCGTTCAAACGCACGAAGCATGGTGTTCTCCAAAACGATCAAGTTGAGGGGATTCTGCCAGCGTTGGAAAATGACAGCTAAGCTTCTTTCTAATTTCGGGCGTATTGAGCAGATTGCGTTTTGCGTGGTAAGTCCTTCGCAATCGTCTCGGAGGGGAGCCAATGAAACGCTATGCAATGCTCATCGCGATCTCTTTGCTGACCACGGCTTGTCAGAGCACAAATGACGGCATCACCCGACTCGACAATTGTGTCTGCTATAAATCGCCCGAGAATAAGCATTTGCAAGCATCGCAAATAGCCTGGAAAGACCCCGATACGCTGCAGAAACAGTTCTCGCATTGCGTTTGCCGAGCCTTGATTGACCTGAAGGAATTCGATGATCCCGGTAAACTTTTCGTGCCCGGGACGCAAATAAAATGAGTGTCGGATCAAGCTATGCCATGGCCCCATCAGCGAAGGTCGACTTTTACCCCTGACTTCAGGGCCGTAGAAGCGCTTCATGAATTTCGATTGAAGGAACAGCCCCCTCCCCTCGCCGACTATCGAGCCAACGCCTGGTTTTGCTCACATCGAATATTTGACCTTGCTCCATCAGCATCATGAGGAGCTCATCCGACACGCGATAGCGACCACAGTCCGGACAATCCCGCTCTTCCCAGGGGCCGTGACATTGAATGCGCTGCGCAGTACCGACACATATAAGACAATTCATCGCGATCACCATAGCCGGGAGTGTGTCAGACGGTCGCGAGCTAATCGTGATCGTGTTTGAAGTCACCGCCGAGCGTGTTGAGAAACGGGTGATGGGTCGACAGGAAACCCCAGGCAGAGTTCGATGGCGTGTCGCTTACAGTACAAACAGGTCGCATCCACTGCTTCGACTGACCGCTTTCGGCTCCTTGCAGGTCGACTGCCAGGGGCCATTTTTCCACTGCTATGCTGATTGCATCTGTTTCTGCACTAGAGACGATCAACATGGCAGCACAAAGCAGGCATTCCCCGTTCAGGTTCAAGGCCATGGCCTACTCGGCTGGAGTTTTCCTTGTCGCTTGGGCTGCCATAAAGCTGCTCGACACTCACTTCGACCTGACGTTGTCAGCAGATACCACGGGCTGGCTACTGCGTTTTTGGGATTGGCTCTCGCTGGAAACGCCAATGCCGAATTGGTCACTGATGATTATCGCGATTTTACTCAGCACTATGTCTGTAGCGATTTATTACGCCCGGATCACTGATGGAACTTACGGCGAGTTACACGAGATAGAGCGGAAAGTTTACAAAAAAAACAACCCTCAATTTCCAAAGCTGACAGATAACCAAACGCTGCTGATGGAAGCATTGGCCTATCATGCGAACTTCAGAAAAGTTGCAAACCTGGACTCGATTTGCAAGCTTGTCTCACTCAGCACATTGGAAGTTGAAGCCGGTCTAAAGCAACTCCAAGCGAAACGTCTTGTGGAGCAAAAAGTGACAAGGGGCACATTCGGCGCCACCACTTTTGAACTGACCTTGGCCGGTAAGGATTATGCATTGGAGAGACTTAAACTAACGTAGGACAGACCGTCGGCTTCCCTGTTATCGGAGAGCGTTGGGATAGAGGGAAGTTTCGTCGCGAGTGAACGATGAGCGCATTGGCTGTCGACCGGCAAGGCCGGAGGAGGCAATTTGAAACCGTTTCCGCTCAGACCTGGCGCCTCTTTGGACATGTTTCTTCAAGCGTGTCTGCCTCGCCGAGACGCGGTGCCGCCAACCTTGACGGAAAAAGCCATCATCCCGGGCATCCCTGATGCTCGCTACAGGCTGGACCATGACCAGACCCCTTTCATTGAGGATGCGGTTCAGTCCAACAAACGTGAGAGCCTGTTGCTCGCCGAGGCCGGGAAGCCGAACGATGTCCTGCCTGTCGCACACATGCTGGCAGTTTCCGGCGGCGGAGATGCAGGCGCATTCGCAGCGGGGCTGATTGCCGGATGGACCACGCATGGGTCCCGCCCCAGGTTCAAGGTCGTGGCGGGCATTAGCGCGGGCGCCCTCGTCGCCCCGTTCGCCTACCTGGGGTCTGAGTACGACGGCGTGATTCGTTACGTATCCAATGCAATTGGGCCAAAAGACATTTTTCATTCGCGAAACGTGTTAACGCGTTTTGCCAGCGACGGTATCGCGGACAGCAAGCCACTGTCGCGGCTCATCGCAAAATACGTCACGGCAGAGATTCTTGCGGCGATTGCGCTGGAGTATTCCAAAGGACGAATTCTGCTGATCGGCACCACTGACCTTGATTCAGGGCGGCCAGTCACCTGGGACATGGGCGCTATTGCCGCAAGCCAAGCACCGGGAGCGCTCGAACTCTTTCGCAGCATCATGCTCGCTTCCATGAGCATTCCCGGTGCAGTCTCACCGGTCATGATCGATGTGGAGGTGGACGGCAAACAGTTTCAGGAAATGCACGTGGACGGCGGGGTCATCACGCAAGTGTTTCTATACCCACCTAACACTGTGATGGCGCTGAGCAAAGCCGTCGGAGCCCCTTTGCGACTCGACCGCCATTTCTATGTCATTCGTAACGGGACACTGGAGCCACAGTGGTCCGGGACCAAACGACGTACGTTGAGCATCGGCGGTCGCGCCATCAGTGCGTTGATTCAAACTCAGGGGATCAGTGATCTGGAGCGAATTTACCGTATGGCGCAGCAGGATGGAGCGGATTTCAATCTTGCGTACATCGGCTCCGACTTCAACTTTCCGCACCTTCGAAAATTCGATGGCGAGTACATGAAGCGTCTATTCGATTACGCCTTTCAACTCAGCGTAAAGGGCTATCCGTGGCATAAATCGCCGTACTCGGAGAACACCAAACGATAAAAACCCGCTAATAGATTGAGGCAGCCTGGCGCATCCGCCCAAAAACGGCAGTGAGCGGAACAAAATCAGGCGTGGTATTTCAACACGAGTGCCTCATACCCCGCCTTTTCGGGACCAGCAGTCAAGCTGCGGCAAGTCCTCCATCAATCAGGTAGATCGCGAAAGAAAAAGTCACGATCGACAACACCGTACTGACCAGGATGGAGGTCGCGGCTTCACTCTGATAGGCGCCGGTCTGGTTCGCGAACATCGCCGGGATGGTCGCCGACGGAAGCGCACAAAGCAGGATCATTTGTTGGGCATAAAGTCCATGGGTGCCCAGTACCACAGTGGCGGCGAACATCAACACCGGGTGTACGAACAGCTTGAGCCCAAGGTTGCCCCACACCTCACCTGACATTTTCAACTTCTCGGACGACATGATCAGTCCCAGGCACAGCAGGGATACACCAGGCGTTGCCTTGCCGAGAAGATTGAGTGACTCCGCAGCAATCGGCGGCAGCTTGACCTGCAGCAGTGAAATCAGAATGCCAAGGGCCGGTGCCCACATCAGCGGACGGCGTACCGCTCCCGACAGGCTCGACACGAACGCCTGGGTGCCACTGCCCTTTCCATCGGCAATGGTGAGCAACATGGTCGTCAGGGGGATCATCACCAGGCTGGCGACCAGGTTCAGCACCAGCACCGAGTAAATGCTGCCGGCTCCGTACATTGTTGCGAGGATCGGGATGCCCATGAAGGCCGCGTCCGGGTAACCATTGACGAAGCCCTTGAGCGTTGCGACCTTGAGATTGCGCGTGGTGAACCAGCCGATTGCGAGCGCGATCGTGTACATGCCCATAATGCCGATAAACGTAGCCACGACGAATTTGAAGTCGAAGAGCTGTTCACGAGGCGTGCTCGCCATCCCGACAAACAGCAGTGCCGGGAAAATCCAGCCGAGTACCAGCCGGCTGATCAGCAGGCTGTCCGAATGGGTAAGCCGTCCGCGCTTGCCGGCGATGTAGCCAAGCGCGATCACAAAGGCGACGGGCAAAATTGGCCCTACGATTCTGTCTAACATGTGCTCAATCCTCGTATTTATTTTTATCAAGAATGTCGTCGTGGTTGATCGACGCCGATACGGCGGCCTCGATCAACGCGGCAATGGCCAGGCGGCCGTTACGGTTAGGGTTTGAAGCGATAGTCCCGAATGACGTCCTGGTCCGGCTCGATTCCTAGCCCAGGCCCTTGGGGTACGTCGATGCGGCCGTTACGCGGAATGATGGCGTCGCCATAGAGCTGCGCTTCGAGATCGAAGTAACGCCATTCGACCAAGGACTTCGCGCCGCCGAGGGCGGCACTGCCATGCACGGCGGCCAACAGTCCCGGGCCGTCATAAAAGGCGTGGACCATCACGGTGACGCCATGCGCATTGGCCAGCGCATAGACTTTTTGCAGTTCGGTGATGCCGCCCATTTTTGCCGGGCTGGGCTGGATGAAATCGACCGCGCCGGCTTCAAGCAGATGCTGGAAGTCCATCAGCGTCGAAGCGTTCTCGCCGGCTGCAACCGGGATGCCGCCGTGTTGGCGCACCCTCGCCAGACCCGCATAGTCTTCCGGCGGCCACACCGGTTCTTCGATCCAGCGCAGATTCAACGGACGTAGCTTCTCGGTCATATCGAGCGCTTCGCGAACCGACCACGGGGCGTTGACGTCGAGGGTGATTTCCACGCCGGGACCGGCGGCTTCGCACGCGGCGCGGATTACATCTGCATTCACTTCATGCAACTTGAGATGACGGAAACCGCTGTTGACCGCGCGCTGCACATTGACCCGAATCAGTTCAGGGTCGGCATAGCGGATCAAGCTTGCATATGCCGCCAGCGACGTGGCCTCGCTGCCACCCAGCAATTGGTAGATCGGTTTATCAGCCGCTTTGCCGGCGATATCCCACAGCGCGATGTCAATTGCTGACAGGCCATAGATGAATGCGCCACTGCGACCAAAGACGTGAAACTTCTTCTGCAGATCCCCCTGCAGTTTTTCGCGCCGCGTCACATCACTGCCGATCAGCTCAGGCGCGAGGATCGTGTCGATCACGACTTGCACTGCTGGTATCGCGGTGAAGCCGAAGGTTTCGCCCCAGCCGACGATACCCTCGTCCGTGGTGATTTTAACCACCAGGGAATCGACCATCTGCAGGTCTTTCGGGCCCCAGACGCCGCCCGCCGACGGACCACCCGTAGTGAAGGGAATCCGAAGCGGAATGGTTTCGATGCTGGCAATTTTCATAGGACTTCGCCTCAAGCAGGTTGCAGGGTGGCGCGGCGATTTCGGGATTTCGCTCGTGCCGGGTTGAGGACAACGTACATGACGTCCTGTTGTCCTTCAACTGAACAACTACTGCTTTTTGCTAGACCTTCGTCTAAATATCACTTAACTATATGTTTTTATTGGTTATTAATTTTATTAGCCACAGTGAAATTCAGTTTTAACTGTTGGGAACAAGTCTTCTGATGTAGATTAAGAAGACAAGTGGAAGGGATGAAAAGAATGAGTGAAATGAATGTGCAACCCGTGGCGCGGCGTCCTCATCTGGCTGAGCACATCGCCCGCTCGTTGAGCGACGAGATTGCGTCCGGCCGACTACGCCCGGGAGACCGGTTGCCAACCGAGCAGTTTCTCTCGCAAAACTTTGGCGTCAGCAGGAACGTCGTGCGCGAAGGGATTGCCACGCTTCGAGCTCAGGGGTTGATCCAGTCCCGCCAAGGCGTTGGCGTATTCGTCTCGGCCGCAGCCCCATCGCCGGAGATTTCGCCCGAGCGCGACAGCGCGCCGTTGCTGGACGGTGACAATACGATTCGCAACATGTTCGAAGTGCGGGCCGTCCTGGAAAGCCAGGCTGCCGCGCTTGCGGCGTCGCACATGACGCCCCACAAGCTGAAAACGATCCAGGCTGCGGTCCTGCGAATGCAATACGTAGGTGAACCTACGCTGGACACTGTGAACGCCGACCTCGACTTCCATCGGGCCGTGGCCGCAGCGTCTGGCAATGACTATCTCGAGACAATGATTCGCACAGTGCTCGAGCCAATGCGGGCACTGATCACCATGAACTTTGCGCGACGAGGCCCAGTGTTCAGCAATATTCCGCATGCAGCACGCGGTGAGCATGAAGATCTCGTGCAGGCGTTGACCGATGGGAATGCGGCGGCGGCACGTCAGATCATGGGGCAGCATATCGTCAGTGCAGCATCCCGATTCGGCTACGAAATCGATTTCTTCTAGTGACAAATAGACGATGGCGGTTGTCTCGTTATCCTACAAGTGAGCTGCCACTACTGCCTGATACCTGATACACATGCCCGACCGTGTTGCGACGAACAAACATTGATCCTCCGGCAGTGCGTTAGGCCTCAAACGTGCGACGGGAAGTGCGGCAAGATGTACTCGCCGAGCTCGTCAAGAATCTCGCCGTAGGGCTGGCGACTGACCTTTGGGTTGAGCGCGATATGCGAAACACCGGCCGCCTGCGCTTGCTCCAGGTAGTTACGCAGACCGTTGCGCCCGGCCCGGAAGCCACCCTGGATGCGCTGGAATGGCTGGTCCGGGTTATCACTGAGGTCGAAATAACCGCCTAACCCTAACGGCTTGAACGCGTTGCGACCTTCGAACTCGCGCACTTTGGCGTGCCAGGTCTCGCCCAACGATGCCAACCGCTCGGGGCTTTGCACCCCGGCCAGATAGCCATCAAGGTGTTCGGCCAACCATTCAACGCTTTGCTGCGCCTGGCCGACAGCGATTGAAGGGACGCGCCCATACGGCGCTTTCGGTACCAGGTCGAGATTGCCGGATGAGCCACCGAATCGCTCGGAACGAAAGCGCGGGAAATCCTGCTCGATCAGGGTGCGGAACACCGAAAAGGCATCACGATAGCGTTCACCACGGGTTTCAAAATCGATACCCAGCATCGGGTAGTCGCTATATCGATCGCCCGATGACAGCCCCAACACCAGGCGCCCTTCGCTCAACTGATCCAGGGACGTCGCCTGCTTGGCCAGGTACATGGGCTCATGGGTAGGCAGCACGATACCGGTGGTTCCCAGGACGATGCTGCGTGTGGCAGCGGCGAGGAAGCCGATGTAAACCAGGGGTTCAAAAATGTGCGCCACATCGTTGTACTCCGGGTCAAAGAAAGGAATGTCACGCATCCACAGCGCGCCAAAACCTAACGCCTCGGCGCGTTGCGCCATTTCCACGTGACCACGCATGGTCGGTGCCGCTCGGCCGGCGTGGGTTTCGAGGGGTAAAATCAGGCCAACCGTCAACGCCTGCGGATGAAACAAGCGTTGAAAGCCAGGATGACGTTCAAGCGCAGGATGGGCCGTCGGTAAGGCGGCGGGTTGCACTTGTGGCGAACGTTGGGTGGCGATAGTCATGATGGCAGTCTCGGTGAGTGGCGATGACTGACATATTTATTGAATCCTCATCTCGGATAAACCACACCAACAGACCATCACAGGGTCCACTGAGTCCCCAATATTTTTCAGGCTTCCCAAGGCGCTCCTGATTCCCAGCGCTCAATCAACAGGTCAATAAACGCGCGCACGCGCGGGGACAATTGGCGCTTGCTCGGGTAGACAACCCGGATGGGATCGGGTTGTGCACGGTAAGGTTTGAGTACTTCCACCAACGTCCCCTCGCGCAAGTCGTTTCCAGTGATATAGGTCGGTAAGTGAATCAGGCCAATGCCAGTCAGCGCCGCTTCGCGCATGGCTTCGGAGCTGTCGATGTTTAGCCGACCTGGCTGTTCGTACAAATAAAGGCCGGTGGGTGTCTGGTAACGCCAGACACTGGCCTGGCCACTGATGAAAGCGATGGTGTCACGCCCGACAAGTTCCTCAGGTGTTTGCGGTACACCGCAACGGGCCAAATAAGACGGCGAGGCACACGTTGCGAACTGCTGCCAACCCACGGTGCGGGTCAATAGTTGTGAATCATCTTTTGGCGTGCCGATGCGGATGGCTATGTCGATACCTTCATCTACCAGGTCGACATAACGATCAGTAAACCAGACGTCTGCGCGAAGCTCAGGCCACTGTTTCAGATAAGCATCCAGAATCGGCAGGATATGACGCTGGCCGAAGGAAAGTGGGGCTGTGAGTTTAAACGTGCCGGTCGGTCGCCCACGGCGCAAGGCCATGGTTGCATCCACCTCATCAAGGTCCTCGAGAATTTGCTTCCAGCGCTCATAGGCGACCTGCCCTTCATCAGTCAGGCTCAGTTTGCGCGTCGTACGATTTAACAGCCGTGCTCCCATCCGACCTTCAAGACGAGCGATACTTTTACCTACAGCCGATCGGGTCAGACCAAGTGAGGCGGCCGCGGAGGTAAAACTTCCAGCCTTCACAGCGCAGACAAACGCAGCAATGTCACCGAATCGGTTGGCTTCCATTGGTAGCTTTACTCCAGTGCATACTTACGTTGTAGCGGGACATAACGCCCGAAAGATTGGTGCTTTTGCTGCTGCCGCTGGATCACAAATGATTGTCCCAGCCAAGGAGGTAGTGCCACAGAACCCCAGGCGCTGTCGACTCATGTTTTATCTCCTGCTGATTGGCCATTGAGTGGCCGATTATTGCTGTCGGTGATCACATCCTGTTCGGCAGTGATGTGCCGGATTTCTTCCTCACCCACTATGACTTCGTCCCCCCGCTGACTGACACCACCAGCCCTCCCAACGGCCCGACCGGTTTGCCGCCGCTGACGGACATGCTGGTGACAAAAAAGCTTGTCCGGCTCGCCAATTGGCCGCCCGGTAATACGGCGACTGGCTTTAACCTTCCCCCGTTCCAGATCCCCACCTTACCTGGCTATTACGTGAACCTGATTAGTTACCCTATGTATCAACTGATATGCCTGATCGTCCGTTTATCTAAATAATCGACATAAATATAGTGACCCCATCGTTCTCCAGAAATACAGCCAGGATTTTTTCCTAAACAATCATACGATCGCTGTTGGCTGGCCGGCAGAAGACGGGAATCACACAAAGTTGAGCACTGACATGACCACAAAAGTTGCCGTTATCTATCACAGTGGATATGGGCACACCGCCAATGTCGCAAAAGCTGTAGCCCGCGGTGCGGAAGGTGTTGAAGGCACAAAGAGCCTGCTTGTGCAGGTCGAGGATATTGACCAGCACTGGGACGCCCTGGAAAAAGTGGATGCCATCATCTTCGGCTCCCCTACGTACATGGGGAGCGCATCGGCGCAGTTCAAAACCTTCATGGACGCCACCTCTCGCCACGTATTCGCCAAAGGCGGTGTCTGGGCTGACAAGGTTGCTGCGGGATTTACCAATGCGGCATCGCGTTCGGGCGACAAATTGGCAACGTTGCAGCAACTGAGCATTTTCGCTGCCCAGCACTCAATGCACTGGGTGAATCTCGGTCTGCCACCTGGACACAACAGCTCGACCACCACGGAAGAAATGCTGAACCGCGACAGCTACTTCATTGGTGTTGGTGCCCAGTCCAATTTCGATGAAGGACCGGATGTAGCCCCCAAAAATCCTGACATCCTGACGGCAGAGCACCTCGGCGCCCGTGTAGCACGCGTAGCCCAAGAGCTTGTAGAAGGCCGTCGCAGCCTCGCCCAACAATTCTCTTGAAAAGCAGAGGACTCTCCATGAGCACGCCTATACGCGTTGATTTCATTTCCGACGTTGTTTGCCCCTGGTGCGCAATCGGCCTGGGTGCATTGGAACAAGCCATTCAGCGCCTGGCAGATGAAGCAGTCGTCGAGATCAATTTCGAACCTTTCGAGTTGAACCCGAATATGCCTCAGGGTGGGCAAAACGCGGTCGTGCACATCATGCAGAAATACGGAAGTAACGCAGCAGACATCGCGCGAGGTCAGGACAGTATTCGCTCTGGCGGAAACAGCGTTGGATTTCACTTTGATTTCGATAAAAGAACCCATTTCTACAATACGTTCGATGCGCATCGATTGATGTTTTGGGCCGATCTTGAGGGAATGCAGCGCCCTCTTTCCCATGCACTTTTCGCGGCTTACTTCACCGATGGGCAGGACATCAGTTCACATAAAGCGCTGGCCAGCATCGCGAGCAGTGTTGGTTTGTCTGAAGATCTGGCCAATGAAGTTCTTTCTTCGAATCTGTATGCCAACGAAGTGCGTGAGCGTGAGTTCTATTTCACCAGCCGCGGCATTCATTCCGTTCCTGTCGTCGTACTCAACGGCCGTCAAATAATCACTGGCGCTCAAACGGCGGATTACTACGAGCAATCACTTCGAAAGATCGCTGCTCAAAATTGAGGCACAGACAGGCCGCAATCCTTAGGGCCAAAAGCTTCGATGATCTCTCGGATCGATACTCTTGAAACCCGATTTCTCCTTTCTGGTCACCGCAGAACTCCACCTTTCGCTGCGGTGACTTTTTTTTGTGAGGCTGCAGGTCCGAATGAACCGGATGACTGTTTCGAGAATTACTTGGGACAAGTCATTCCCACAGGTGGGCGCCGGGATTTTTTGTGGGTTGTGTATCGCTGTGTAAGTTTGATTGGGAACATACCGGCGATTACAAAACCGGTACAGGGTGGATACATCGAGGTGGCACAGTTTTCCCACACCTCCTTTCCACCCTTCACTCGGAGCCCTCCGATGAGTAAATTGCTGTCTGCCCTGGCCCTTGGTTGCGCCTTGGGTTTGTCTCTTTCCAACACTGCACAGGCTGCCGAATCGGCGGGGTATTCCACAGAGCAACTGGCGGTTGCGTACCGCAGTATAAAGGTAGATGACCTGACGATTTTCTACCGCGAAGCCGGTCGGCCGGATGCGCCGACCTTATTGCTGCTGCACGGCTTTCCCAGTTCTTCACGCATGTATGACCCGCTACTGGCGCGGCTGGCTCAGAATTATCATCTGGTGGCTCCGGACTATCCGGGCTTTGGTCATAGCGATGCGCCGGACCCCAAGGGGTTTGCCTATACCTTCGATCATCTGGCCAGTGTGATGGAGCATTTCACCGAGGCGTTAGGGCTGAAAAACTATGCGCTGTATGTGCAGGATTACGGCGGTCCGGTTGGCTTCAGAATGATGCTGACTCACCCTGAACGGGTACAGGCGCTGATTGTTCAGAATGCAGTTTCCCATGAGGATGGTTTGGGGCCGTTGTGGCAAAAACGTCGTGAGTTCTGGGCCAATCGGGCGGCGAACGAGGCGGGGCTACGGGCGAGTTTTTTCTCCTTCGCGACCACTCGGCAGCGGCATGTGGGGGCCAACCCGAATCTCGAGGTTTTCAATCCGGATCTATGGACCGACGAGTTCAACTTCCTGAACCAGCCGGGGCAAGCGGATATTCAGAGCGATCTGTTCTACGACTATCGCAACAACGTGGCCAGCTATCCGAAGTGGCAAGCGTGGTTGCGCGAACACCAACCACCGACGCTGGTGGTTTGGGGAAAGTTTGATCCATCTTTTGATGTGGCTGAGGCCGAAGCGTATCGCCGGGATTTGCCGAATGCCGAGGTTCATGTACTGGAGGCGGGGCATTTTGCGCTGGATGAACAGCCAGGGCAGATTGCCGGGTTGGTGGGGGCGTTTCTTGGTAAACACATGAGGGAGTGATGTCGGCTGGGCTGACAAGGTTAAGACGGTGGTGCTGGAGTCAATGCAAATCGACCCCAGCACCTACAACCGGCTTACTCGAAACGACCGACCAGGATTACTTCATTTTCGCCAAGATGGCCACGGCGACTGCCTTGGCCGACTGTGGGTTCTGGCCGGAAATGACTTCACGGTCTTCGATCACGTTCTCGCTCCATGGCTTGGCTTCGGAGAAGTTGGCACCGGCTGCCGTCAAGCCATCCTGCGGGAACAGTTTCATATGGCCGCCGCCGAGGAAACCTTTGGCCTGCTCCTCTTCCGCGTCGGTGAAAGCGGTGACTTTGTAGCCCTTGTAAATCCAATTGGCTGGCGCTGCCGGATGTTTGCCCGATTCCAGCGCGGAGACAAAGCCGTGCGCGTCCGGGATCGCCGACAACATGGCTATGGTGCCATGACAGGTGAAGCCGGTGATCTTGCCTTTTTCATGGAAGTTGGTCAGCAGTTGGCCCAGCTGCTTGTCCTTCAGCAGATCCTGCATCGGGATATGGCCGCCAGGCACGAATACGGCATCGAACTTGTCGTAGCCGATTTTCTGAACCTGCGCGAAGCTGATTGCCGGCGAGCCGCTCTTCGAGGTCAGCTTCAGCGTGTCCAGCAGCGCGAGACTTTCCTGACGGGCCTTTTCATCGCCGCCCCAGAAGCTCACATCATTGGATTTCTGATCCGCGGTTGGCGCCTTGCCGCTAGGGGTGGCAAATACGACGGTTTGACCCGCCGCGATGAAGGTCTGCACAGGTTGCATTAATTCGTTCAGGAAGAAACCTGTTTGCATGACCTTGCCGTCTTTCAGGTCCAGTTGATCCTGATCCGACAGTACAACCAACACCGTGCCGGCGTTGGCATAGTTAGCGGCAGCGGCTAGCAGGGCAGCAAGAATAGTTTTTTTCACGCGATTCTCCAGTAGGGATGGTTGTTGGGGCCATCTTATTACTAGAGCAGAGAACGATAGAGTCCTTGAATCGAATTTCACTTGTTACATTGAGTAATCAATATTTGCAACTTACGTCCTTGAAGTGCTTGGTCAGGAGCTAGAATTTTCTTGGCGCAAACTCCAGGTCATAGCTGTTTGCAGCAAGGGATCTGCTTATGCAGCGCATCGTCATACTGAGCAACGCAGGAAATGGGAAATCCACACTGGCCCGTGATATAGACCGTCTCCATTAATGAATACAGACCCAGATGGCTTCGCTTACCTGGGCTTTCACAATCCGCTTTATAAAAAGGAATTTTACCGGTGTCCGAACATCGCATTCGCCCCCTCGCCCTCTGCATCTTTCATCATCGTGGCAAGATTTTGGTCAATCAGTTTCACGATACCGAGGAACAACGAACCCTCTATCGTCCCATCGGCGGCGGCATCGAATTTGGCGAGAGAAGTGCTGATGCGATTGTCAGGGAGGTTCAGGAAGAACTGGGTTTGTCGATTCATGGCGTTCGCCTGCTGGGTACTCTGGAAAGCCTTTTCACCTACGCCGGCAAGCCAGGGCACGAAATCGTCCAGATCTATGACGCGACATTCGACGACGTGCTTGTCTACGAAAAAAACGAGATAGAAGGTCAGGAAAGCAACGGGGCGGTTTTTCATGCCAAATGGTGCGACAGCACGAACTTCAGTCCCGCCTCCCCTTTGGTGCCTGAAGGCTTGCTCGACCTGCTCAAGTCCCTTTCGCTGCTGAAGTAAGCCACAGAGTGAGTGCGACCGTTGATGGAAACCGTCGGCACTGGTGACCGGCGGCTTTCACCGAGCCAGGTACCGTTATGCCCCGATCAGGCGGGCACGACAGTGCTGCATCCCTTTGGCGATCTGCTTTTCGATGGTGCGCTCCTTGATATCCAACTGCATAGCGATCTCGCGCAGGGTGAATCCTTCGCAACGGGAAAGCAGAAAAACTGCACGGTATTTTTCCGGCAGATCGTCCAGCGCATCGGACAGTCTTTCCAGTTCCTGACGAATCCCGGCAGCTTTGTCCGGTGGTGACAACGGGCACTCCACTTCTTCGGCCAACTCGATTTCGCCCAGGTAACGGCCATGGGTCGTATCTTGTCGCTGCTTGTCCAGCAACAGGTTGATCGCCGTGCGATAGAGATAGGCCAACGGCTTGTCCGGCTGCTTCGTAGAGTGCCTGGCTGCACGCAGCCACGTTTCCTGAACGATGTCCGACGCAGTGACCGCTGAGCCCGCTCTGCGCTGGATGTAGGCCTTGAGTTCCTCGTAGTGGATCTCAACCATTTGGGCCAAAGAAGGACGTTTACAGGAGGCCATTTTGAGAAAAGTTCGGGTCAGGGAATGTGCCGGACGCTACCACATATGATAAATATTCTCAAATAGGTATAAAACCCATTCCGCAATTATTAACGCATGCGTATGATAGCGATTCTCAAATAACACTAATTCATATGTGAGTTCGCATGTCCGCCCCAATCTTCCTGTGTGCAGAAAACACCGTTGCCCCGCGTTCGTCCCTGGCACTCCGGCCTCTGGCTCTCGCAGTACACATGCTTGCGGCCGGTATCACCGTCGCGGCTCCGTCCTTGCAGGCGGCGGAAGCAACTGAGCAGACGACTGAAAGCGCTTTGACCTTGAACCCGATCGCAATCACCGAGACTGCCAACGCAGAGCAAGTCGGGGTTACCGAGGGCACTAACTCTTACACGACGGATGCTGCGCGCACGGCCACGCCGTTGACCATGTCGCTGCGCGAAACACCGCAGTCCGTCAGCGTCGTCACCCAACAGCGCATTCAAGACCAGGATCTGAAAACCATCCTCGACGTGGTCAACAACGCCACCGGTGTGTCGGTCAATCGCTATGAAACCAGCCGTGCCCAGTTCAACGCCCGTGGTTTTGAACTCAACTCGCTGATGATCGATGGCGTACCGACCATCTATGAGCAGCCATGGAGTTCGGGTGAGATTTTCAGCAGTCTGGCCATGTATGACCGCGTTGAAGTGGTACGCGGCGCCAACGGTTTGATGACCGGCGCGGGTGACCCTTCCGCATCCCTCAACATGGTGCGCAAGCGCGCCAACAGCAAGGAACTGAAGGGTTCGGTAGAGCTGAGCGCCGGTACTTGGGACACCTATGGCGTCGAGACCGATGTGTCCACGGCGCTGAACGAGGAAGGCACGATTCGCGCGCGCTTTGTCGGGGAGACCAATGAGGGCGACACCTGGATCGACATGAACTCGAACAAGCGCCAGACCCTTTATGGCACGATGGACATCGACCTGACGCCCGACACCACCTTGTGGTTCGGCTTGAGTCATCAGGAAAGCAACGCCGAATCTCCAATGTGGGGTGGCCTGCCGGTCTGGTATGCCGATGGCAGCCGCACTCACTGGAGCCGCTCGAAGACAACGTCTGCTGACTGGAGCAAGTGGGACACCACTTACAAAACCTACTTCGTCAACCTCGACCACACGTTTGCCAACGACTGGCAAGTCCACCTCAGCTACAACCGTGGCGAGCGAACCGGCGACTCTTCCCTGCTGTATCTCTCCGGCAATCCCGGGCAGAACGGCAGCTCTGGCATGTTCTCGTTCCCGGCGACCTACAAGACCGAGACGACCCAGGACGACTACGGCATCCGCTTCAATGGCCCGTTCACGTTCCTGGGCCGCGAGCACGAAGTGGCCTTCGGTTACGTGGACAGCAAACAGAAGTTCGACGCCGATGCACTCAACGCGCAAACCGGGTTTGACGGGGTCGCAGACTTCGATGCCTACAACGGCCACTTCCCCGAGCCGATCTGGGGCCCGCGGACTGACTACGGCTACAGCGAGACTCGCCAGAAAGGGCTTTACGCAGCCACCCGCCTGAACGTGACCGACGATTTGAAAGTGATTCTCGGCGCCCGTGAAAGCTGGTACGAGAAGACCGCCGATGACGTGTTCTCGGAAGTGAGCAAGACCGATGTCGATCACGAGCTGACGCCTTATGCCGGCGTGGTCTACGACCTCACCGACAACCTCTCGGCCTATGCCAGCTATACGGAAATCTTCCTGCCGCAGTCGGTACGCGACCGCAATGGCCAGGAACTCGACCCGATTGTTGGCGAGAGCACGGAATTGGGCCTCAAGGGTGAATACTTCGGTGGCCGCTTGAACGCCTCCGCGGCGATCTTCCAGATCAAACAGGATAATCTGGGCAAGAACACCGGCGAGCTGATCGACCCTGCGAACCCCGTCGGCGGCTTCGCCTACGAGGCCACCAAAGGCGCGACCAGCAAGGGTTTCGAGCTGGAAGTGTCCGGTGAAATCGCCACCGACTGGAATGCCACCGTCGGTTACACCCAGTTCAAGGCTGAAGACGCCCATGGCGACGACGTCAACACCCTGTACCCGACCAAGTTGCTGCGCACCTTCACCACCTACCGTCTGCCAGGTGTGTTCAACAAGCTGACCATTGGCGGTGGGGTTAACTGGCAGGACTCGATCTATACCTACGCCACCAACCCGGCCGGCAATTCCGAAAAAATCCAGCAGGATGCCTATGCACTGGTCAACCTGATGGCTCGCTACGAGATCACCGAAAACCTCTCGGCCCAAGTGAACGCGGACAACGTTACGGATGAGAAGTACTTCGACATCTTCGATGCCTACGGTGCGCTGACTTACGGTGCACCACGCAGCATTACGGCTTCAGCGAAGTATCGTTTCTAAGACACAACACTGGGTGGCCAGGCGCTGTGCCTGGTCTTCCTCAGCTCCGCTCACAATATTTTCACAACCGTCGGCGTACGGTAGATCCCACTCCTTTTGTGATTCCCGGCCCGCACTCCCCATCGCGGGCTTTTTTTTGCCTGCACTAAAGCTTCATGCAACCATCCAAAAGCAGCAGGCCCGTTGATACAACGAATGATGTCGTGCGCGTCGGGTCGGTCAGTTGGCTTCAAGCAGCTGTCTGCTACCAACTCCGCGAGGTTCATACGGATCGTCCCCCCAGCCACTGATCGAGCCTGGGCCACATCCGCTTGACCGCTGCCGGCCCCGCTACCAGGCTGACATGCCCGCCCGGTAGCATCAGCTCTTCCTTGTCGCGCGAACCCACGCGGGCCACCAGAGGCTGCGCACAATCGGGCGGCACCAGGGAATCGTACTGCGCGATGATGTGCAGCAGCGAAGCCTCGATGTTCTTCAAATCGACCGCTTGACCACCGATGCGCAAGCCACCTTCGTACAGCGAATTCTTTAGCCCGAACTCTTGGTGGATCTGCCGGAAGTACTCGCCGGGAAGCGGCAAGGTTTCGTCATTGAAACGCGCCATCATGCGGTGTCCCCTGACGTAGTCGTCGTTCCACATGTTGTCCCAGAGCCGGGCCTGGCCGGCAATGCGGCCTGCGGGGCGATGCAATTCAATCGCCTTGATAATGGCCTCAGGCGGGACCAGCCCCGTCGCATCAATCAAGCGTTCGGCCTTGAAGTGACGCTGTTTGGCCAGGGGCATCTTCGTCCAGTCGATGGGCGTCGTGAAACACACCAGGTTCTTCAACGGTCCTGCGGGATGCAGCGCGGCGTAAAGCGTCGCCAGCACACCGCCCATGCAGTAGCCAATCAGCGTGATGTCTTCCACGCCCGAGTCTTGCTGCACGCGGCGAATGCAATCCGGAATGAAGTCGAGCACGTAGTGGTCAAGCTTCAGATGGGCCTCTTCCCGGCTTGGCGCATTCCAGTCCATCACATAGACGTCGTAGCCCTTTGCGAGCAGAAACTCGATCAGGCTCTGCCCCTTTGTCAGGTCGAAGATGGCCGCCTTGCTGGTCGTCGCCATGACAAACAGCAACGGCACGCGATAGATCTCGTCCGATGTCGCGTGATAGTGGTACAGGCACAAGGTGCCGCGACGGTGCACGAGGGTCTTGGGCGTCAAGCCCACCGCTGGCGGCGGCGTGCTCAGGTACTCGAGCCCCTTGAGGCCACGCTGGACCATCATGCTGACCTCCGAACGGAGTCTGTCGGTCAACGATATGTCAGCGATCTTGTTGTCATGCGGCCGGCTCATCGTCACCTCCTGCCTTTCGTTTGCGCTTGGATGCCGGTTTGAGCGGTGCCGGGGGCACCTCAGCCAATGGGCGCCGCGTGCGTGGCGGTTGCGGCGCAATCGCCGGATTGCTGGGGGCTGGAAGCAATTGATCGAGCTTGTCCTCTACTCGCCGCAAAGCGGCGGCCAGGGCGTTGACTTCGGCGCGGCTGGGCAGGCCCATGCGCTTGTGCAAACGCTCCAGCGATGTCTGCGACAGGTGCTGCAACCCGAGCGCGACCTTCGAATATTGGTCGATCACAAGACCGACTTCTTTTGAATCGATGTTACGGGCGGCCAGGGCATTGACGCCGTTCTCAAACCGGGTGATGGCCTCGCGATACAATTTGAACGGATCCGGTAATGCCATGACGTAGTCCTCGATCAAGGTTTCACAGTGCAGTTTTTGTCTGACGGCCAGGTTTGGCGCGCGGCCAGTCGGTCCAGGCCGGAAATGGCTTTGTGCCGGATGATGACGGGGGGCAAGAGCCAAGGCCTGATCAACAGTCGGCAAGCGCTGGCCGCCTTTGGCGATAGCAGACGCAGCAAGGCAATACCCCAGCGTTCGGTGACAACCCAGGTGGTCAGCGTGGAGGTTGCCAACTCGTCGGCGGTGGCGCGCAGGCGCGAATGCCTGCGTGGCCCCCTGTCGGCGATCTCGATCGTCCTGTCCGCAGCCGGTTGTCGGGCGAACGCCGTCGTCAGTGCATTGCCGATGCGCTGCAATGCATCGCGGCTGGCACTGTTGACCGAATCAAAATTGAGGAATCCGTGGAACTGGCCCCCGTAGTGCAACAGCTCCACCGGCACGTCGGCTGCTCGCAGGCGGGCGGCATAGTCCAGGCCGTCATCGCGGATCGGATCGAAACCGGCACTGACGACGATTGCCGGCGCCAAGCCGCGCAGGTCCGGGCTGCGGCGCGGGGAGTACCAGGGATCAAGCAGGTCCAGCGTATCGAGCGAAGGCGCCAGCGTGCGCTCGATCCATTGCATCGCATGATCGGTCAGCAACGCACGCCCGTAGGCGTTCTCCGCGTAGGAAGGGAATTTCTCCACCAGTTCGGTGGCCGGGTAAACCAGCACTTGCAGGCTCGGTAACGGGCCGCCGCGACGCAGACTTTCCTGGGCAACGGCAGCACAGAGATTGCCACCCGCCGAATCGCCGCCAATCGCCAGGCGAGTCGTATCGATACCCAACTGCGCGCCGTTTTTTGCCATCCACTCGAATGCCACGAGTGCGTCGGCACGGCCCGCAGACAGGTCGTGCTCCGGCGCCAGTCGGTAGCGCACGGCAATGACGATGCAGTTGGCGGCCAGCGCGATGCTGCGGCAGATGCCGTCAGCGGTGTCCAGATCGCCAATGATGAACCCACCGCCAAAAAACCACATGAATGCGGGCCGCAGTTGCTGCGTATTGTCAGGTTTGAAGATGCGCAGGGCGATGTCACCACCCGGCCCGTCGATCAGTTGCTCGGTCACGGAACCCACCGGCGGATTGCGCGCGAGCGCCAGCGCCGTCAATCGCCAGCCCAGGCGCAGTTTGGGCAGCGAGTAATCTTCAGCGCGGCGCAGGCTCATGGAGAGGTTGGCCAGGCGCAGGAACGCACGGGCCTCACGGTCAGGTTGATGTGCGCGCAACACGCGAGGCATACCGATAGCCGGTCGCTCAGGGTGCACCTTTGGTTTTTTTTGGTTTTTCATTGCCACTCCATTCGCAGGGAATCCGTATACCGCGCAGCAGCAATAGCTTACTGAGCGCCACGGCTGCGGGGGCTACCCTCAATGGGGGGTAAAGCAAACCAGCCATCGGTTAATGAGCTGGCAGGTAAGGATTACGTATTGGAGAGACTCAACTGACCTAGTTGTAGCCACACGGGCGTAGCTCTGTCCTGGAACCCTCCTGTACGAGGAAACGACCCGCCAATGCCAACTCCGCGTCGCCCCACTGAAAAGCCCGCTGACGATTAACGTCCAGCGGGCTTTTTGATCACAGCGCCATGTCAGCCGCTGCATTGTCCTTTGCGGGACTGGTCGCTTCTTTTTCAACATCCGGCGTGGCGACCTGGCTGATCGCCGGTGGCGGCATCAGTTCCAGCACCTTGGCGGTGTAGGCCCACTCCTGCGCCACTTTTTCCGGATCGTCATTGAGCTGGGTGCCGTAGCTCGGCAGGATCTGGTGGAGTTTCTCCTGCCATGCCGGCGTCGCGACTTTGTCTTTGAAGACCTTCTGCAGCAGGCTCACCATGATCGGGACGGCGGTCGACGCGCCGGGGGATGCACCCAGCAACCCGGCAATGGTGCCGTCCTGGGACGTGACAATCTCGGTGCCCAGTTTCAGGACGCCACCGGCCGCTTCGTCACGCTTGATCACCTGTACGCGCTGGCCTGCCTGCCACAGACGCCAATCCTCGGCTTTGGCGTTGGGAAAGTATTCCTTCAAGGCATTGATACGATCCGCGTCCGACAGCATCAGTTGACCCGCGAGGTACTGGACCAATGGATACTGCTTGATGCCAACGCGGGTCATCGGCCACGCATTGTCTGTGGTGGTGGTACTCAACAGGTCGAGATAAGAACCCTGCTTGAGAAACTTGGTGCTGAAGGTGGCGAACGGGCCAAACAGGATCAGGCGCTTGCCGTCGAGCACGCGGGTGTCCAGATGCGGAACCGACATCGGTGGCGCGCCCACTGAAGCCTGGCCATAGGCCTTGGCGAGATGGCGCTCGGTAATGGCCGGATTTTCCGTGACCAGGAATGAGCCGCCCACCGGAAAGCCTGCGTATTCCCTGGCCTCGGGAATCCCCGACTTCTGCAACAGCTTCAGCGCACCACCGCCCGCACCGATGAACAGGAACCGGGCGTCGGTGACGGTTTCGCTACCATCCTTGAGGTTTTTGTAGCTGACGCGCCAACTACCATCGTTGTTATGGGTGATGTCCTGCACTTCGCTGGACAACTTCAGGGCAAAACCGGGAGAGGTTTGCAGGTAACCGACCAGTTGCCGGGTCACTTCGCCAAAATTCACGTCGGTGCCATTGGGGTTCCACGTGGCGGCGATTTTCTGCTTCGGATCACGCCCTTCTATCATCAGCGGAACCCATTTCTTGATGACAGCCGGGTCCTCGGAATACTGCATGCCGCGAAACAACGGGCTGGCCTGCAACGCTTCATAACGTTTTTTCAGAAAGCGCACGTTGTCCTCGCCCCAGACGAAGCTCATGTGCGGGGTGGAATTGATGAACGAGCGCGGATTCTTCAGCACGCCTTGCCTGACCTGCCACGCCCAGAATTGCCGGGTCAGCTGGAAGCCTTCATTGACTTCAACAGCCTTGTTGATCGTGACTTTTCCGTTCTCGTCCTGCGGCGTGTAATTCAACTCAGCCAATGCCGAATGGCCTGTACCTGCGTTGTTCCAGCCATTGGAGCTTTCAAGCGCCACACCGTCGAGACGCTCGACCATTTCCATGGAGAGCCCCGGCTCGAGCTCATGCAGCCAGACACCCAAAGTCGCACTCATGATGCCGCCGCCGATCAGCAGTACATCGACTTTTTTGGCCTCTTCGGCGTGCGCATGCACAGCGCCAAATGACAGGGTTAAACCGGCAAGGACGTGTTTCAGTTTTCTCATGTTCATCATGTGATTCTCTCGCGAATTCACGGTCATCCCTGCCGCTTGGTTGGCTCACTCGTTGGTGGTAGGCGGGTAAAACCTGACGGGAAACTTCGAGATCAAGCATCACGTGAATCGGATTTGCCCCCACGCTCGACACCCCGATGAACATCAGGGTAACGAGGATCAAGCGACCCTGTGGGGGTGTTTACTTCCTTTTTGTGCCAAAGTGCATTTAATTACGGCCAACCCTGCCGTTAATCGTAAAACGCCTCAACCGAAACACGACTGCCAACAAAAAAACTGTCGGCAACCAGTCGCAGCGGCTGGAGGTCGAGGTCACTGGCCTGGTCGCTGATCAGCTGTTGAAAGTGTCGATACACCGCCGCGTACTCGCCCTCTTCCGATACGGTCTGGCGCACGCCATCGATGCTCAACAGTGCGCCACCGTTGTCCAGTCGCAGGACGCCTTCGGCGCAGCGAATCTCGATGCTCCAGAGTTCGTCATGACCATGGTCGAAATCGAATTCGGCGCGGACGTCGAGGTGGCGTGCGTCAGACATTTTGATGGAAGCGGAAATCGGTGACTGGCAGTTGCTCGGGACGCGCAGTTCGGCGGACTCGACAAACAGCGGCAGCGCCAGCAGATGGGTTGCAATCGACAAGGCATTGATGCCCGGATCGAAGACGCCCAGGCCGCCGGGTTGCCAGATCCACGCCTGGCCGGGGTGCCACTTGCGCACGTCTTCCTTCCAGTCGATCTGTACGCTTTGCACGGTGCGGCTGGCCAGCCAGTCGCGGGCAGCTTCGATGCCGGGCGCGTAGCGTGAATGCCAGGCGAACAGACCGCTGACGCCTTGCGCCTCTGCCTGGCTCACCAACGCCATCGCTTCACCCAGGGTGGCGCACGGTGGTTTTTCTACCAGTACGTGTTTGCCCGCGGCGAGCGCTTGTTGCACCAAGGCGAATCGCCCTTGCGGCGGCGTGCAAAACGCAATCGCATCGACCTGCGGGCCGTTTTCGAGCAGCTCGCCAAGGGACTGAAAGTTCTCCACCCCGGCGCAGGGCTGCCCTTGCGTGGCGACAGCCACCAACTGGAACGCCGGGTTGGCGTTGATCGCGGGAACGTGTTGATCCTGGGCAATCTTGCCGTAGCCCACCAGACCGAGACGGATCGGTTGCATCAATGACTCCTGATTTTTTGTTTTTGGTCAGCGAATTGGCGAGATTACGTTTGTATCGCGCGGAAGTCATTTTCGCTTTTCAATAGTCCGGAAATTCATCCCGATAACACACCGGTGAACTGGAACCGCCGTATCGATCAAGTTCATCCTCCAGCCACTGAACAAGCACGATCGCGTGGTTTTGCAGTGGGTCTTTGGCGGTGAAAACCAGGGTCAGCGTCACTGTGTCGACGTACGGCAAAAGCGCCCACCAATGCGCCGGCTGCGCGGTTAGCTCCTGACGATAGGCTGCGCTGAACCGGTTGAAATCCAGCGCCCCGGTATCGAAAGCGTTCTGTAGATCAACCGATGGCGCGACATCGGGCAACCAGTCATCCAAACGCAACGAATCCTTGGGGCAATCTAGCGGCCACAGGCGATCCACCAGAATGCGCCGCCCATCTTCGGGCGTGGCAGGCTCGCCGCTACTCTTGCACTGGATCATGACTTGTCATCCTCTCCACTCGCGCGGGCTGACCCCGGTCTTGCGGCGAAACGCCCGAGCCAGTGCCGAAGGGCTTTCGTAGCCGACCTCTTCAGCGATCAGCGCAATCGGCTTGCCTTCGCGCAAGCGTTTCTGCGCCAGGCTGATGCGCCAGCTCACCAGATAATCCACCGGTGCCTGCCCCACTACCCGCTTGAAATGTTCTGCGAAACTGGCGCGGGACATATTGGCCGCCGCTGATAATTCGGCCACGCTCCAAGGCTTGCCCGGTGCTTCGTGCATGAGGTTCAAGGGGCGTGCCAGGCGCGGATCGGCGAGGCCGGCCATCATGCCCGGCTGTTGATTGCGGCTGGTGAGGATGTGCCGCAACAACAGGATCACCACCAGTTCGAACAGCCGATCCATCACCGCTTCACGGCCACAGGTGCCCGCGAAAGCTTCGTCGAACAGCCATTGCAACGTGCTGGCCAGGGTGGGGATTTCATCGAGCTTGAGCACCAGATACTCCGGCAATGCCGAAGCGAGGGCATTGCCTGAGCCGCCATCGAAACTCAGCGATGCGCACACCAGTTGCGTGGCGGACGCCTCTGAAGCGAACAAACGATGGCGATACGGCCGAGGGAAAAAGATCAGCGTCGGCTGGGTCAGTTGCAGCTCGCGCTCGTCACCCAGCTTCAGCGCGACCTCGCCGGCCTGCAGCAAGTGCACATGCCCGCACACCTGAGTGCCATCGAAGGCGGTCGTGCCGCAAAACGTGCCGCTGTGGAAAGTGCCGGCGTTGACGCCGAAATGCGTGAGCAAAGTGGACAAGCGATCCATGGGTAGGCTCCCGGGAGCAGTTCTGGACGATCTGTCGCATATCGTCGACGATTTGCATCCAATTGACCAGAGCGAATCACTAGCATGGACTCCGTACCCAGCGCCTGTCGCGCTTGAATCCTCGGAGAGTCACCATGACCCGCATTGTCCCTGTCAGCCTCGAACACGCCACCGACGCCACCCGCCCGCTACTGGAAGGTGTGCAGAAAAAAATCGGTTTCCTGCCCAACGTCTTCCGCGTGTTGGCTCTCGCCCCCGCCGTGCTGGCCTCGTACCTGCAAAACTCGGCGGCACTGGGCAAGACATCCTTGAGCGCTACGGAGAAGGAAGCGATCTTCCTCGCCACCTCGCAAGTCAACGGCTGCGATTACTGCCTGGCGGCGCACACGCTGTTTGCCGGCAAGGCCGGGCTCTCCAGCCAGGAAATCCTCAGCGCCCGCGAAGGCCAACTCGACGCCTATGCCCTGCTGGCCAAACAGGTCACTGAAAGCCGTGGTCACCTGAGCAGCGATCAGATCGCCGCCGCCCGCGCCGCCGGGATCAATGACGCGAAGATCATCGAAGTGATCGCCCACGTGGCCTCGCAGACGCTGACCAACTACCTGAACAACGTCGCCCTGACCGATATCGACTTCCCGGCCATCAACGCCTGATCAACCCCGCTGCGGAGAATACGAGCATGAACACTGTGACCCTTTACACCACTGACACCTGCCCTTACTGCCGCAGCGCCAAATCACTGCTGGCCAGCAAAGGCGTGACGATGCACGAGATCAACATTCAGCGTGAGCCGGGCAAACTTGAGGAAATGCTTGAGCGCAGCGGTCGTCGCAGCGTGCCGCAGATTTTCATCGGCGACGCACACATCGGCGGCTTTGATGACCTGGCAAAACTGGATCGTCAGGGTGGGTTGATGTCGATGCTGGCCTGAGCCTGTAGGAGCGAGCCTGCCTGCTCGATTTCGTGAACAACGCCAAACCCTGTGGGAGCGGGCTTGCCCGCGAAGACGTCGGCACATTCAATATTGATGTGACTGAGCCGACGCTTTCGCGGGCAAGCCCGCTCCCACAGTTGTTGTGTACGCTCAGTCGTCTTCGTGCAACTTGATCCCACGCTTGTGCAGCAGGTACGGCACCAACAGCACCAGCAAGGTCAGGGCCATGAAAACGGCCGAGATCGGTTGAGTGAAAAACACCGTCCAGTCGCCTTCGCTGATGGACAAGGCGTTGCGCAGTTGCTTCTCGGCCATCGGTCCAAGCAGCATGCCAACGATCACTGGCGCGACGGGGAAGTCGAAGCGGCGCATCAACACTCCGGCCCAACCGATTGCCAGCATCAGCAGCAGGTCGAAGGAAGAATGACGCATGCCGTACACGCCGATGGTGGCGAACACCAGAATGCCGGCGTTCAGGTACGGGCGGGGAATCTGCAGCAGCTTGACCCACAAACCCACCAACGGCAGGTTCAGCACCAGCAGGATGACGTTGCCGATATACAGCGAAGCCACCAGGGTCCAGACCAGATCGGCGGAGGTTTCGAACAGCATCGGCCCGGGTTGCAGGTTGTAGTTCTGGAACGCCGCCAACAGGATCGCCGCCGTGGCGGACG
>RCUN01000385.1_pt1 | contig 27836 bp, 33 predicted proteins | sample 2166181 | NCBI WGS metagenome assembly RCUN01 (sample SAMN09932603, study PRJNA488358) | compost metagenome | feature: garden; material: soil; isolation source: compost soil in crotononitrile-enriched culture | place: Germany: Experimental Botanical Garden Goettingen | collected 2016-01-27 | reverse complement strand
AGCTTCGATTACTCGGCGTGGCTCCACCGGCGACCTAACGTCCGCTATCCACCCTTGGCGGACATTCACCAGGTCCGCTTTGGGCATTGGACCTCACCGCCGGGCCCAGGCCCTCTCGGTGCAAACAAATGGGTCTGCACCTAAGAAGCTGTATTTTCAGGCTTTCTAGCTTCTAGGTTTCCGGTTTCGTTCCCGCAATTTCGGGTAGTTTCTGGGTACTTTCTGGGAACCTGCAGGACCCCAGCCTTTCGGAGGATAGATTCTCACCGGATGTTCGGTGCTGGAAATACAAAGGCCACTTTGCAATCGTCTTTGATCAAGACCTTTTCGCTCTTCTTTCCGACAGCGAGATAGTTTCCTGACGCTCGACCAAGCACCTTGTACTCGCCGCAAAATGGAAGCGCTCGATAGGTCGAATATTTCAGATGACGGTCGGCCTGCCCGTTATCAATCGCCCCCCCGACAACGCCTCCAACGAAGAAAATTCCTACCAGGTAGGTTAGAGGCAACCCGCCGCGACGAGCGAAAAAATATAGAGCAGCAAAGAGGACCGCACTGATCACGGCGTAGGCGGAGGCCTCCCTACCATGGTACCAATTCCACCCCGCAATCAGTGCTGTAACTACCACGGCGACATACATCATCCATAGCGAGGCCGTGGTCGCTTTATCGATTTGGCGCTTTCGCCTTACCTTAGATTCAGGGCTTGCAGCCGACTCGATCCATTCGTGATTGTTCTTCACGCCTAGAACTCTGAGAAGCAGCATCACCGCTGCTGGCCAGATCAGAGAACGCAGATAGACATTTGCAAGCTTGGTAATCGATATCGAGAAAATATCGGGGGCAGAATAGAACACGGATAGGTTCGCCCCGAACCCCACGCAATAGAAATACAGATACGCTGCAGCGGCCAATACATGCGCGGCGGACACGGCAATGAGGACGGCTGACGCTGCACCTCCCCACTCCTTCACGTTGTCGAAATTCATAACCCCCCCGGCCATCAAGATGTTTCTAGGCTTCTTCTAGGCGACGCTGGGCTTCCGCGAACTGCGTGTTGAGCTTGTGCGCAAGATCCTGCGCAGCCCTGAATTCATTGGATATTGCGTCGATCTCATCGATATAGACCCAACGATCGACGTTTCCGTTTGAGCGGAACATGGCCGGGGCTGCCATGGAAGCCATGAATAATCGCGACCGATTTTTGCCAGGGTAGCCATGCGCCACGGTGTTGCGAATTTTCCCCAGCTCCTCAAACTGCCGTGACAGCTTCTTGAGATTTGCTGCGAGTTCGGGGAGCGGCTTGAAGTCTGGAACATGACCGTGAGGGTCGCTCTCATAGATCGTGCGAATTGAATCCAAAATTCGCTTCTTGTTCGCCGAGTCCAATGTCGCCGTTAGATGCCTCGCTGGCGCGCTTCCACCAAGGCCGCTTGCCGTTGCGATCAGTGAAGCGACTATCGTGTCCAGGACCGTGTAGAACATGACAATCCGGCCGACTGGCTCGCGCATGTTCGCTAGATCCTCCTCCGTCAAAGTAGTGTGCAACGAATCCCAATCGATCTGGTCCAGCGTAGTCTCCTCCAAGGCTGCCATTCATAGTGCCCCGGCACTGCGGCGCAGCTCAAGGGTCCAGAAATCAGCTCTACCTGCAAGGATCCGCAAGGCCCGCGCCATCCTCGCCTCGCCCCTCTAGCCCACGCCTGGGGGCATTTGCTGACTATCGCGAAGTGCAAGGATAACGGGACAAGAAGCCCGCGGGCGAGGCGGGGGACTCAGCGCGTTCCTCGGGGCGGCGGCGGGGGTCGGGGCGGCCAGGGGGCGCTCAGGAGCCCCCTCGCCTTCTCCGTCCGGCTCACGGGGCCACACAGATCGGCGGCCGCCCAGCCCCCACCCAGGGGCAAGCTAGACGCTATCTGGCGAGGGCGCTGGGGACGTCGCTCAGCCGGGTGGTGTATGCGGGGCTGATCATCTCGCGCTTCAGGGTCCACGGCCGGTTGATGCCGGTGCCTGCCACGGTCAGCGCGCCCCGCCCCCAACGTCGGTTCACCGCATCGAGGGCGGCCATGAGGTTCTCTCGCTCAGGCCCGGTGTCGAACAGCGACGGCGGCGCGGCCGAGGCCTCGACCAGGTCGTCCAGGATCACGCCCGCCTTCGCGTATCGATAGCCCGGCGCCCACAACCGGCGCGCGGCCGAGCAGGCGGCGCGCACCAGCTCGAGGCTGTCCGACGTCGGCGCCCCGGTGCTGGCCACGCCGGACACCGACCGCGACGGCCCGTCGGCGAACCGGCTCGTGTGCATGAAGACGCCGATGTGAGAGGCGACCACGCCATGGCGCCGCAGCTTCTCCCCTGCCCGCGTCGCGTACAGACTGACCGCCTGCAGCATTTCATCCAGGGTCGTGATGCGTTCGCCGAACGACCTGGTCACGGCGATGCCCTTCCGGCGCGGCGGCTCCAGCTCAAGATCCGCACAGACGATGCCGCGCAGCTCCAGCACCAGGCGCTCGCCGGTCACGCTCAGCAGCGAGCGGGCCAGGCGTGGATCCATGTCGCGCAGCTGGGCCGCCGACGTGACGCCGACGCCCCTCAGCTTCCCGGCCGAGGCCCGGCCTACGCCCCAGACATCCTCGACCTCGACGCTGGCCAGCAGCGCATCGCGGCCGTCGACGGCGGTCAGATCGCAGACGCCCTCCATGCCGGGCCGCTTCTTGGCCAGGTGGTTGGCCACCTTGGCCAGCGTCCGCGTCGGGCCGAGGCCCACGCACGTCGGGATCCCGGTCCAGCGCCGCACGGTCTCGCGCATACGGCGCGCCTCGCCCAGCGGGTCGATCAGGTCGCTAAAGTCCAAGAACGACTCATCGATGGAGTAGATCTCGATCGAGCGGGCGAACTGCTCATAGACCCCGTTCACCCTGCGGCTCATGTCGCCATACAGGGCGTAGTTTGATGACCGGGCGACGATGCCCTTGGCCGCGCACAGGTCGCGGATCTTGAACCAGGGCGCGCCCATCTCGATGCCCAGAGCCTTGGCCTCTGGCGTCCGCGCCACGGCGCAGCCGTCGTTGTTCGACAGGACGATGACCGGCCGCCCCTCGAGGGATGGATCGAACACCCGCTCGCATGAGCAATAGAAGCTGTTCCCGTCCGACAGGGCGTAGACCCGGCTCACGCCCCCATGTCCCGATGCCGGGTCAGCGACCAGGTCACGACGCCCCAGATCGAGGCCTCGGTCGCCTCGTCCAGGACCAGCGGCTCCATCTCCCGGTTGGCGAACTCCAGCGCCAGGCGGCCGCGCCGTTTGACCAGGCGCTTCACGCTCGGCTGGCTGTCGATCACGGCCACAACCACGTCGCCCGCGCGCGGCGTCAGCGAGCGATCGACCACGACGATGTCGCCGTCCTGGACACCCGCGTCGACCATGCTCGATCCCGCGACCCGCCACAGGAAGGTGGCCACCGGATTGGTCACGATCAGCTGCGCCGGATCCAGCGCCTCCTCGACATAGTCGTCTGCAGGCGACGGAAAGCCCGCACAGATCCGCGCGCCCGCCATGCCGACCAGCATCGGTGCGCCCTGCGCGATCGGTCGCGCTCCAATCTCTTCCAAAGCCAGCTCCAATGATCCGGACGCCAACCGACCCGAACGCGCTCCTACGCCGCGCGCTCGCATCATCAAAGAGGATTGTTCTCTTTTTGTTCCGATCCCAAGCCTTGGATGTGGACAAGGCCTTCTCGCCCTTCCGCGAACATTGAATTGAGCAGCGACTCAGCATTGGGGTACCCAGTGAAGGGACGACAGATGCAATTGCCTGCCGAGCTATCCGTGGTCATCAACCCAGTCGCGGATACCCTGCTTCCAACCATCGCAAACGGTGCCGTCAGCCTAATAGGCGGCGCTTTGGCTGCAATCATCGGTGGCGTAGTCGGTTCGAAGCTGACAGCAAAAGCAAACCGCGACCAAGCGGATAGCGCCCGCGAGGCATTGGACGATGCACGACATAAGGCCAATGCCTTTGCCGTCCATTTCAAGCTGATCGCGATCTACTCCGCAGCCCGGCAATATCACGAGCAACTTGGAGGATCCCGCATCCGCAAGGCAGGATCAGGCGCAATGTTTCGTTGCGCGGGTCACAAACCTTTCTCCTCAGATGGCCAGAAAATCTACATCAGCGCGGATGAGCTCAGCACCCTGCATGAGATCGGCGGGGATGGCCTTCTCAACGGTGTTGCAAGCCTAGACGCTCAACATAATTCCCTACGAGACAACTTCGCTATGTATCGTCAGCAGTGGTTCATTGCTCACGAAGGGATCAAAATTGTCCAAGCGGCGAACGGCGTAGCGACCCTCGAACTCACCCGAGAAGAAATGATTCAGGTCGCCCCGAAATTCATGATGCTGGATGACCTTCTAGCTCAGATGGACGACTTCGTTCTCGACATGGAGCGTAGCGCATACAAGGTCTTGGTCGCGCTACTGCATGCTCGATTCAAAAAATTTGGCACTCCTAGTCGGCTGATGACTATCGACCTAAGAGGCAAGCCCGTCACCATTGTTGCAAACGCTGACGAGCCGCCACTCGAGGTCCGGGATACCTTCTAAACCGTCAACCAGCGGGGCAAAGAGCGGCCCAAGAGCCGCCCTCCCATGTAACCCTAGGGCCGAGGCGTGATGATCACCTCGCGCGCCAGCTGCGCGCCCTTCCCGGCCAGGCCGTAGTGGGTGTCCACCGCCTCGATGTGGAAGTCGGCGAAGATCCTCCGCACTTCCGGCCGGTCATTCAGCGACAGGATGAACCGCCCCTTCAGCCCGGCCAGCACCTCGGCCATCTGTTCGAACTGGTCGCGACCGAACAAGTCGGCGCCATAGTCATTCTCGCAACCGAAGTATGGCGGGTCGAGATAGATCAGCGCCCCGGCACGGTCATAGCGCTGGATGAAGTCGGCCCAGGGCAGATGCTCGATGGTCACGCCTTCTAGCCGCTTGGCGGCCGCCAGTAGATCCTCGCCGACCTTGCTCGCCCGATATTGCGCTGGCCCATCGGCTCTGACGCCGAAGTTCCGGCCGGTGACCTTCCCGCCGAAGGCCTGCTTTTGCAGGTAGATGAACCGGGCCGCCCGCTGCAGATCGGTCAGGGTGGTCGAATCCTGCCGCTTCAGCTGGTCGAAGTCCTCCCGGCTGGCCAGCATGAAGGCCGTCAGGTCGGTCAGCGCGCCGGGGTGCGCCCGCATGCAGCGGAACAGGTTCACGACGTCGCCGGACCAGTCGTTGATGATCTCGCACTTCGGGCGAACGCGGCGCCTCAGGAAGACCCCGCCCATGCCCACGAACGGCTCCAGGTAGAGGTTGTGCGGCGTGGCCTCGATCATGCTGCACAGGCGGCGGGCAAGGTTGCGCTTGCCTCCGATCCACGGCGCGATCGGGCGGACGGGCGAGACAGGGGTATTAGGCATTGAAAACATTGGCGACTCAATCACGGATACGCCCCGCCGGTGATCCGGTAGCGGGGCTGAAGGGGCGTGCACCCCTGGACGTGCTGAGTTCAGGCTCGGCGGCTCGGGCGCTCTAACGCCCGACCCCCGCTGCAAATGCACCGAAGGCAACGCCTAGATCTTCGACGCCTTGGCGAAACGATATGACCCCCTGTTGTCAGAGCGGGTCTGACAACAGCCGGGGGGCAAAAGTGATCGATTGGGCAAAAGGCGCTTGGGCGGCGTGGAAAGCGGCTAGGCAGGCCAAGAAACTGAAAGCGAAACAGGAGCTTTCAAACGAGGCCCAGGTCCACGAGCGGGTCAAGGACCCCCTCCTTGGCGCTGGCGTGATCTGTATGGCACTCGTGGCCGTGATGGCCTTCGACTATCCAGGGGTCGCTCAGGAATTGGGCCGCGATCCGGGCTTAATGTACTTCATCAGCAAGTGGCAAACCCTCCTGACAGGCGTATGCGCAATCATGGGCGCAACTCTGACGGTTCGCGCCGTGATCGTTCAGACAGGTTCGGCAGAACGAGCTGAACAACACAGGCTGAAGGTGGCCGCTGACTTGGACCAGCGTAATTGCGAACGGGACCTTCTGGCCGCCCGTTCCGTCATGCCGCTGTCACTGACGATCCTAAACAGATATTCCGGAGCCGTGGCGGTGGCGGCCGATCAGGTGCTCTCCTCGACGCGCGCCACCCGCATCAGGCGTCGAGCGGATCAAATGCCCTCCCTCCCCGACGTGCCCGACGCGATCCTCGGCGATCTGCAGAACTTCATCCGCGTCGCCTCACCAGAAATTGCTTCCAACGTCGCCGATCTCCTTTCGGATCTGCAACTCCTAGCAGCGAGGGCTGACGGAGTTTGGAGCCGAACAGTGAAAGGTGGCGGGGAGATTGTCATGCGCGACAACTACATCGACCTGGTCGCCAGAGCGGCCATATTGCATGCTCGCACGTCCGCCCTGTTCAGTTACGCTCGTCGCGAGGCAAAGGATCCTGAGACGGTTTCCAGCGAACTAGCCGACAACGCTCTACGCTTGTGGTTTGGCCCTCTGCTAGGCGTCCCCGCCTATTCGGAAGTGGCCGCTCATCTGGCTAAGAAGGCGACTTCACCCGCTCCTTAAACCTGACCACCTCGTCGCCCATCCACTCGTTCAGCGCCTTGAACCTGTTCTGCAGCGGCACGGTCTCGGTCTCGTAGAAGATCTCAGCCGCCTCCTTCACCGATCCGAAACCGCCCGCATTCGATGGGACCACGCCCAGCAGCTGAGGGTACACTCTGTGTACCGCGAGGATGTCGTCGCGGGTGACGTTCTTGATGTCCGAAAAGTTGTCTTTCGCCGCCGCCTCTGCCGGATGCAGCAGCTGGATGCCTTTCTCCTTGCCCGTAGGGCTATGGACGAACAGGTTCCTGAAATTTCCCGGCCCTTTGGCCCCCTTCAGCGCCTGCCGGATGGCATCTGCGTCAGTGATGCTCAGGGCGTCGGTCACATACATGATGAAGCCGGAATGCGAGCCGTTCAGGTAGTAGCGACGGCGATATAGGCCCGCGTCCTCGCTCAGCAGGGCTGACTGCAGGGCGCTCAGGTACTCCGGCTCGCCATAGATCTCCTGGTCGATGCCCGGCCGACGGCCATGGAAGACGGCGCCCGGCTTGAAGGCGTGTTCGTTGGCCCAGTTCTGGACGAAGAAGAACTCCCCGTCCTTCACTCCGCGCCGCGTGTATTTCGCCAATGACCGGCGCAGCGGCATCGACCCGCCCAGCCGGTTGTTGACCCGCTCGACGTAGTAGTTCGCCAGCACCTGGTCATCCAGGGCCATGCCCTCGAACGTCTCGCGCGACAGCAGCGGATGCGGGATGAAGTCGCGGACCAGCTGGCCGACCTTGTAGAACATGGCGCTGCCGTGGTGGCTGCTGACCTTGGCCGCCCGGCTTAGGCCCTCCATCGGCGTCGGCGTCTCATACCAGCGGCCGTTGTTCCAGCAGGCCATGTGCTCCAGCAGCCCGGCCCGGCCGCCCAGGACGGGCTCCGGGTTGCCGAAGCTGAAGGCCATCGGTTCGGCGGCGACTGCCGGCGCCATGTCAGGTTCAGTCGTCATCGCCAAAAATCTCCACGCTGGATTGAGTGCCGGTCACGCCGATCGAGGCCTCCAGCGGTTCGTTATCGAGGGCCTGGAACAGCGCCCAGGCGAGGTCGCCGTGACCGCTGGCCTTGGTTCGCGGGGCCTCATAGGTCAGGTGGCGGCCCTTGTTCGTCAGGGTCCGGCGGATCGACATCAGGGCGCTGGTCATGTCCTGCCAGGTCGCCGGATATTCCAGACGCTTGCGGCTGATGACGTTCAACGCCTTGTGGACCAGGCGCGTCTTGACCATCGGGTCATAGAGGTGGCCGCGCGCCATCGGGAAGAAGTGCTTCACCAACTGCAGCACGGCGTTGCCCAGGCCGGTGCGGTCGATGTCGATCTTGGTGACGTTGTAGCGTTTGGTCATGGCCTCGATGACCAGGGCCTGCTCGGTGAAGTCGGAGCCTCTGAACTGCTCCTTCCAGATCACCCTGAACTTGCCCTTGCCCAGCTCGGGCGGCGGAGCGACCAGCACCAGGGCGGCGTTGTCCGCGTTCTCCCCGTCGCCGTTCGGGTCGTAGGAAAGCCAGACCTCACCGTCATACGGCTGGCCATAGCCGAAGATCTGACTTTCGAAGTCGATGTCGTTCCAAGCGTCCAGTTCATCGATCTGACAGGGACGCAGCGCCGACATCGGGAAGATCGACAGGCTGTCGTCGATGAACTGGCACATGTAGAGGTTGGCCCACGCGGCCGCGCTCTTTCGCCGTTTCAGATCGGCCAGGTTGAACAGGGTGCAGCCGCTGGCCGCCGCGTCCTCGATCGTGACGATCTGACGCCAGATCCCGTCCTCGCACAGGCGGCCGTCTTTCAGCGCCTTCCAGCTGACGTCGAACTCGACCCGGTCCTTCTTTGGCCGGTCGGCGTTCCAAGCCTTGCCGGTCCAGAATGGATAGGCCTCGTCGTTGATGGACGTCGGCGTCGAGATATAGGTCAGGCGATACTGCTTGTGCGACGCCATGCCCGAGGCGACGTCTTCCAGGCGGGTGAAGCCATGCACCCACATGAATTCATCGAAGTAGAGCGACCCGTGATAGCTCTGCGCCGTCCGGCTGTTCGTGCCGAGGAAATAGAGCGTCGGCTGCTGCAGCGGCAGGCCGGTGTCGGGGTTTTCGCCCCGGTCGATCGTGATGTTCTCGCCGGTCAGCTCGACACCGACCGTCATCCTGACGAAGTCGATGATGTACGACTTGAACTGGTTGGCCTGGTTCTTCGAGGCGCTCAGGAAGATCTGGTTGTCGCCAGTGTCCAGGGCCTCCATCAGGGCTTCGCGGGCGAAGTACCAGGTCGCGCCGATCTGGCGCGACTTCAGGATCATCCGTGCTTTGTGGCTCCGCGCGGCGTGCCAGGTTTCCTGATAGCCGAACAGCTCGTCATGGAACCGCTGACGCAGGATCTCGACCTGCTCGTCAGTGATGACGTTGCGCTTGGCCTTCTTCTTGTCTTTGGTGTTCCGGTTCCCGACCTTGTCGTTCAGGTGGCCGGTATGGCCTCCCTCGCCTTCGAACTTCCGGACCCGCGCGATGGTGACCATCTCGCGGCCGAGAAGATCGATCTCCTTGAAGTCGCGGCCCTCCTTCAGCTCCTTCATGATCAGAGTGATCATGCGAGCTTCCAGGCAGCCTTCGACGCGCTCGAGCGACGACACCACGTCCCAGCCGTCGCGGCTCTTCCAGCTGGCCAGCGTCCCCTCTGAAACGTCCAGCCACTCGGCGATGTCGGTCAGCCGCCAGAACGACCAGTAGAGGAACTTGGCCGCCCGGCGCGGGTCCAGCTTCTGGCTGACGGGAAAGCCGACAGCGCCGGACTCCATCAGCATGGCGCCGACGTTCTTGGTGTCCTTTTCCTCTTGGGATTTCGGCTGTTGGGCGCGGGTCTTCATGGGCGCGGACGCTACCGACGCCCCCGCCGCCTCTCGCGCCTGCCTTGTTGTCAGACGCCGTCTCACAACAGCAGCGCCTTGAGGTCAGGCGGCCAGCAGTCCTGATCTGGAGCCTGTCAGACGGCCCACGACGGGCCTCCCCACCGATCAGGCGAGCGACCCAGCCCCATGGCCGACAAAACCACCCAGAAGTCCCGCTACTTCCGCGTCGCCGTCGAGGGCGGCACGACCGACGGCCGCGTCATCGAGGCCAGCTGGATCGATGAGATGGCCCAGAACTACAACCCGGAAACCTTCCGCGCTCTGGTGAACATCGAGCACATCAAGGGCTACGATCCAAACGGCGCATTCGGCAGCTACGGCAAGATCCTCGCCCTGGAGGCGCGGGACCATGAGCTTGAGCTGAACGGCAAGACCGAGAAGCGCCGCGCCCTCTATGCCCAGGTCGAACCCAACGATCAGCTGGTCGCCTTGAACCAGAAGGGCCAGAAGCTCTATCCCTCGATCGAGGTGAACCCGAACTTCGCGGGCAAAGGCCAAGCCTACTGCGTCGGCCTGGCCGTCACCGACAACCCCGCCTCGCTCGGCACCGAAATGTTGGCCTTCTCGGCCACGGCTGCGGTCAGTCCCCTGCGCGATCGCAAGCAACACGCGGACAACCTGTTCACCGCTACCGGCGACGCGATCGAGCTGGTGTTTGAAGACGCCGCGACGTCCACGTCCGGCTTCAGCATGGACACCTTCCTGGAAGCCGCCGCCATCAAGTTCGGGTTCAAGACCGCCCCTGCGGGCGCCGCTACGCCGGTCAACGCTCCCGCTGCCAGCACCGGCATCACGCCGGAAGCCTTTGCGGCTGGCTTCGCTGAACTCGGTCAGGGCCTGAAGGCCATGTCGGACAAGTTCAGCGGAGAGATGGCTACCGTCCGCGCCGACTTCGGCCAGCTGCAGTCCGACGTGACCACGCTGAAGACCGGCCTCTCCAACACCCCTGAGCTGAACCACTCCAGCCGCCCTCCCGCGACCGGCAGCGACGGCTCGATCCAGACCGACTTCTGACGCCCGGCATCGCCTGCCGCCCCACCTGCCCCCTGACCTTCGGAACTCCCATGCAGAACGATACCCGCGTCAAGTTCACGGCCTACGCCAACCGCATCGCCCTCCTGAACGGGGTCGCCAACGCGGCCCTGTCGTTCACGGTGGCGCCGACCGTCCAGCAGAAGCTGGAATCGAAGCTGCTCGAGTCCTCGGACTTCATGAAGCGCATCAACGTCGTGCCGGTGCGCGACAAGGAAGGCGCCAAGCTGGGTCTGGGCAACACCGGCCCGACCGCCAGCCGGACCAACACCGCGAACGGCACCAAGCGCAAAACGCGCTCGACGCACGCCCTCGATAAGCGGGGCTACAAGTGCTCGAAGACCAACTTCGACACCCACATCCGCTATGAGACCCTCGACAGCTGGTCGGAATTCCCTGACTTCGAAAACCGCGTCCGCGATCACTGTTTCCAGCAACAGGGCCTTGATCGACTGATCATCGGCTGGAACGGCACCCACGTCGCCGAAGACACTGACATCGACGATTTCCCTATGCTGCAGGACGTCAATGTCGGCTGGCTGCAGATCCTGCGCGAGGAAGCCCCGCACCAGGTCATCCCAGGCATCAACACGGCGGCCGAGGGCGCGCCTGCCGTCTATCGCGCCATCCGCGTGGGTCCGAACGGCGACTTCGCCAACATGGACGCCCTGGTCATGTCGGCTGTCATGCTGATGGAGCCGCAATATCGCGAGGACACCGGCCTCGAGGCCATCTGCGGCCGCGAGCTGCTGCACGACAAATACTTCCCGGTCGTCAACCAGGACAACAAGCCCAGCGAAACCCTGGCTGCCCAGACGGTCGTGGCTCAGAAGCGCATGGGCAACCTGGCGGCCAACACCCAGCCCTTCTTCCCGGCCGCCTCGGTCTTCATCTCCCGTCCTGACAACCTGTCGATCTACTGGCAGACGAGCGGTCGCCGGCGCCTGCTGAAGGACAACCCGGAGATGGATCAGGTCGAGAACTACGAGTCCTCGAACGACGCCTATGTCATCGAGCGGATCGGCGGCGCTGTCCTGGTCGAGAAGATCGAGTTCGGCGAATGGCCTGCGCCGGTGGCTCCGTAAGAGCTGCCGTCATGAGCCGCGTTGATCCCTTCCAGCGTCACCGCCAGCGCGTCCTGGCCGCAACCGCGTCCGGCGTAGCCGCCTCGATCGGCTACCCGGTCGCGGGCGGCCGTCGCGCGGCCAACGACGCCGGGCCGCCCGGCCAGGTCGGCACTGAGTACCAGCGCATGCAGGTTCAACAGCTGCATGATCGTCAGCGCCTGAAGCAGATCCAGTCCCGAACGGCCAAGATTGAACTGAAGCGCGAACTGCTCCCGGCCTATGACGCCTGGATCGAAGGTGTGCTGGAGGCGTCCAAGGCCGAAGGCGTGACCGGCGTCCAGGACGAGGTCCTGATCACGGTGATGATCTGGCGCATCGATGTCGGCGACTACGCCGCCGCGATGCCGCTGATCGAATACGCGCTCCGATGGGGCCTGGTGCTGCCCGGTCACTTCAAGCGGACCCTGGCCACTTTCGCGGTGGAAGAGATCGCCGACGCCGCCCTGCAGCTTCTGGCCCCTACGGCCGAGAAGCCCGCTGAAGACCAGGTGAAGGCCCTGATCGAGGTGCTGGCCGAGATCGAGGATCTGACCGCCGACAGCGACATGCCCGACGAAGTGCGGGCCTCGCTGCACAAGGCGATCGGCATGGCGATCCTGGCTGGCGGTGAAGAGGAAGCTCAGGACCGGCGCCTTCGCGAGGCCCAGACCCTGAAGCGATACCAGCGCGCCCTGGAACTCGACCCTCGCGCCGGTCTGAAGACTGACGTGACCAGACTGATACGCAGCCTGAACAAAGAACCGCCTCCTGCCCCGGCCGACGCGTCCACCGACGCCGCCGCTGCAGAAGGCTGACGGCCTGCCCCCCGGCGCTCGGGGCGGGGACGGAAAGACGAACAGCGGCTTGCCGCCTGCAAGTCGATCCGTCCCCCCACCCCGTAGCCGGGGGCGCATTTCCTTCCGGAGCCTCCGTGACCAACCCCGTCTGGCCTAATGATCCGTCTCTGGAACCGACGCCGCCCGCGTCGGCCGCTGAAGGCGTGGTCGAGGCCGATGGCTGGTGGCCCGACATCGATCTCGCCCAGCTCCGCGACATCGTGCGCCTGAACCAGACCAAGATCCCGCTCGCGCGACTGACCGAAGCCGTCCAGGTCGCCATCCTGGACATCGCCGAAGAGCTGGCCGCCTGGCGCACTGAACATGGCGCCGGACTATCCGGCCTGGCCGCCGTGCCTGGCATGATGGTCGGCGGCGAAAGCAGTTACGTCATTCGCTGGCGCCGGGCGATCGCGGCCTGCGTCGCGGCCGACCTGGGCGAACGCCTTCTGGGCCAGTCATCGACCGCCGCCGGTCACGACCGCGCCGCCGAGCTGCTGCCGGAAGCCGACCTTCACCGCCGCAATGTCGTTCACGCCGTCCGCCTCTTCCTCGGCCAGCCCCGCATCATCGCCGAGCTGATCTGATGGCCGCGTTTCAGGCCGTCTCCGAACCCGGCGACACCGTCGACAAGCTGGTCTGGCGCGAACTGCGCAAAGGCCCTGCCGCCGTCGAGCGTGTCCTCGATGCGAACCCTGGCCTCGCCGATTTGGGCGCCGTCCTCCCCAACGGGACGGCCGTGATGATTCCAGACACGGCGGGCGCCGCTACCGCCCAACCCCTCGTCCAGCTCTGGGACTGACCATGACCGCGCAGCACCTCCCCCTACTCCCTCCCCAGCCGGTCAACTGGTCGAAGGTCGCCTTCCTGTTCGGTGCGGCCGTGACCTTCTCCGGCTGGGTCGTCGTCGGCGCCCAGGTCGTTCAGCGCCTGCAGGTCCTGGAAGAGCGCACCGCCCCCTTGGCGAATGGCGACCTGATCCGCGTCCAGACCGACGTTGCCTGGATCCGCCAACGCCTGGAACAGGACAAGGCCCGATGACCGTCACTCGCCGTCAGGTCTTCTCCCTGCTGAAATCCCTTCCGATGATCCGGTTCGCCCTGATGCTCGGCGGCGGCATGGTCGCGACCAGCTTCGTCGCCTGGATCCAGTGGCTGCTCGGACATGGGCGGTGGCCCGCGACCGAAGCCGTCGCCATCGCCCGTATCAGCGCCCTGCAATGGCTGGGCGTCGGCGGCCTAGCCATCATCGCCGTCGTCATGGTCGCGCTCGCATTCGGTCAGCTGGGCAAGGCGACCGTCGGCGTCGGCGGGGTGCAGGTCGACCTCGACTTCGACAACCCCGAACCCGGAGAACCCAAATGACCTACCGTCTCAGCGTGAGATCACGCGACCGCATGAAGGGTGTTCACCCCGACCTGGTGAAGGTGGTCGAGCGCGCGATCCAGCTCACCTCGATCGACTTCATGATCACCGAGGGCCTGCGCACCCCGGCGCGCCAGGCCGAACTGGTGAAGGCTGGCGCCAGCCGCACCAACAACAGCCGCCACATAACCGGCCATGCCGTTGATGTCGCCGCCCTGGTCGAAGGTCAGGTGCGCTGGGATTGGCCGCTGTACGGCCGCATCGCCGCAGCTTTCCGACAGGCCGCGAAAGAACTGCGCGTCCCCCTCACCTGGGGCGGCGATTGGCCCAAGCTCCGCGACGGCCCCCACTTCGAGCTGGACCGGAAGGCCTACCCCTGATGGACGCCCTGCGCCGCACCTTCAACCTGACCTCTCCCTTCGCCCTGGTGGTCGGCTTCATCCTCCTCATCCTCTTCGCTGGCGCCATCGGCTTCCGGTTCGACCCGCTGAACCTGACGGCCAAGCGGGCCGACAAGGCCGAGGCCGCCGCCGTGGTCTCCCAGGACGACGCATCCGCCCGCCGCCTCGAGTCCGCGGGCGCTGCTGACACGGCCCAGCGCATCGACCGGATCACGGTCCAGATCCGCGCCGCCGACGACATCGCCCACAGATCCGCCCTCGCAGCCCAGGACGCCCCCGATGCGAATGTTCCCCTTGATCCTGCTCGCCTTGATCGCCTGCGCCTTGCTGATGACCAGCTGTGCCAGCTCAGTCCGGCCGTCTGTTCCGACCCCGCCGCCGCAACGGTCTATGCCCGAGCAGGCCGCCCGCCCCTGCCACCTTCACCGCCTGCCTGACGCCGCCACGACCGCTGACCTTGAAACCGCGCTCATCATCAGGGGCGCGGCCATCGTCGCTTGTGACGCCTCCCGTCAGCTGGCCGTCGATGTCCATGCAGGCGAACACCGCGACGAGGCGGCCTGGTTGAACGACGCCGCCGATCGCCGCCGTCCGTGGTGGCAGAGGATCCTGCCTTGAGCTTCTACAAGCCCGACAGTCTGAAGGAGGCCCTGACCAAGGCCCTCGATCAGGCGCACCACATCAGCGAAAACCCCGACCGCCTTCAGATCGAGCTGCTGGAAGGATCGGTCCACGCCCTGGCCACGCCCGGCCTCGGCTTCCAGTACCGCTATGAAGTCGCCGTCGGCGTCCTCGACTTCACGGGCGAGCTGGACGAGATCATGATCCCGCTGCTGGTCTGGCTGAAGCGCTGGGAAACCTCCTTCTTCCTGAACCACACCCAGGCGGAACAGGGCATCCGCTTCGAGCGCCAGGTGCTGGACGATGAAGCCGCCAACATCCTGTTCACGCTCAAGCTGACAGAAGCGGTCGGTTTCGAGGCCGTGGAGGGCGGCTTCGAGGTAGTCCACCGCAAAGACCCGCCGCTGATGAACACCGGCGTCGCGGCGCCCCTGCATCAGATCTACGCCAACGGCGAGCTGGTCGCGCACTGCGACATCCACCCCGTCCAGGGCTGATCCATGTCCGCCCCGCGCGAGGACATGCTGATCCTCTTCGCCGAGTCTGCCGGCGCCATTCTCCAAAGCCTTGAAGCGGGCGAGCGCAAGCAGCTGCTGCGCCGCATGGCCCACACCCTGCGCCGCTCTCAGGTCCGGCGGATCACGGCCCAGACGGCCCCTGACGGCGCGCCCTGGGAGCGCCGCAAGCCCCGCAAAGAGCGCAAGGCCGTCTCCCGGCCGATCCGGTTCCTCTACATGAAGGGCGGCGAGACCCGCGTGGCCGAGATGCGCAGCTGGCGCAGGGATGGCCCCATGGTCATCGGCTACGACAAGGAGGCCGAGGGCATCCGCACCTTCCGCCGCGACCGGATCGCCCGTCACCTGCCGCCCGAAGGCGGCGGCGTGGACCCCGGCGCCATGGACGGCACGATCTGGAACGCGAGAGGGGCGCTGAAGCCCGTCGCCCGCAAGATGTTCCTGAAGCTGAAGTCCGGCCGCCACCTGACGGTGAACGCCAGTTCGGCCGCCGCCTGGATCGAGTTTACCGGCCGGGCAGGTAAACTTGCCGCCATCCACCACTACGGCCTTCGCGATCGTGTGGCGCCGGGGGGCCCTGAGACCGACTACCCCCAGCGCGAGCTGCTCGGCTTCAGCCAGGAGGACAACGAGGCGATGCTGGACATGCTGCTGCAGCACGTCGCCCGCCCACTTTGATCAAGCCAGCCCTGCTGTTGTCAGACGCGATCTGACAACAGCACGCGGTCGCGCCTCTACCCCTGCCCCGGCGACATGGCCGCATGTCCATCTTCACCGGCCAGTCCACAGGCTCGACCGCCGTTGACCTGTCCAAGCTGCCCTTCCCGGCAGTCATCGAGATCCTGAGCTTCGAAACGATCGTCGCCGCCGCCAAGGCCCGACTGGTCGAGCTGATGCCTGCCCTGGAACCGACGCTGAACATCCCCAGCGAGCCGCTGGTCCTGGTCATCGAGATCTTCGCCTATCGCGAAACCATCCTGCGCCAGCGCGTCAACGACGCCGCCCGCGCCGTCACCCTGGCCTATGCGTCTGGCTCGACCCTCGACCACCTGGTCGCCCTGCTTGGCGTGACCCGCATCGAGCTGGAACCAGCCCGGCCAGAAACCAATACCCCGGCCGTCATGGAGTCGGACGAGTCGCTGCGACGGCGCGCCCTGCTCGCGCCTGAAGCCTATTCCGTGGCCGGTCCGGCCGGGGCCTACGTCTCTCACGCCCTAGGCGCGAGCGGCGACGTCCTGGACGCCTCGGCCACCACGCCTTCGCCCGGCGTCGTCCTGATCACGATACTGGCGCGCGACGGCGACGGCGTCCCCTCGGCCGAGTTGCTGGCCGATGTCCTGGCCATCGTCGCGGCTGATCATATCCGGCCGATGACGGACGACGTCCGCGTCCAGGCCGCCGAGATCCTGACCTTCGCCATCGATGCGGCGATCACCACCTACGCCGGACCGGATTCCGCCGTCGTCCTGGCCGAGGCGCATCGCCGTCTCGACGTCTACCTGACCACCTCCTTCCGGCTCGGCCGCGACGTCACCCGTTCCGGCATCATCGCCGCCCTGCACACGGACGGCGTTCAGAACGTCGTCTTGGCCTCGCCCGCCGCCGACGTCGTCGTCACCGCCGCCCAGGCCGCCCGCTGCACGGCGATCAACGTCAACCATGCGGGTCTGGACGAATGACCCGACCCGCCATCCCTCTGGCGACGCCCAACGCGACGCAGCTCGAGCGCGCCATCGACCATGTCACGGCCCGCCTTGATCAGGTCGAGGTGCCGATCCGCGACCTGTGGAACGCCGACGCCTGCCCGATCGAACACCTGCCCTGGCTGGCTTACGCCCTGTCGATCGACGCCTGGAACGCGGACTGGTCCGAGCGGACCAAGCGGGCCTTCGTCAAGGACGCCATCGCCGTCCAGCGCCAGAAAGGCACCGCCACGGCCGTCGAGCGCGTGGTGAAGGCCTTCGGCGCCCAGATCGTAGTGCGTCCCTGGTTCAAACAGGACCCGCCTGCAGAGCCCTTCACCTTTGACCTGGTGCTGACCGTGACCGGCGAGTCCGACGGATCCGCGCGCCTGGTCGAAGACGTCATCGCCGAGGTCGCGCGGACCAAGAGCGCCCGCGACCACTTCACCTTCACCCAGGGCTTCCAGGCAAGCGGCGGGATCGCCGTCGTCGGGTCGGCGCGCGTCGCCGCCTACCGACGTCTCAGCCTGCGCGAAGCCGCCTGACGGAACCGACATGGCCCTTTCGATCACCATCACCGACGTCGGCCGCGCCGCACTCGTCAACGCCCAGAATACCGGCTCGACCGCCATGGTCATCAACCGGATCGGCGTCAGCGCCAGCCATGCGGTCGGCGACCTGAAAGCGCTGACCGTCCTTCCGAACGAGCGCAAGAAGCTGGCCACCATCGCGGGCGACGTCGTGGCCGACGACGTCATCCATGTCACCATCCGCGACGACACGACCGACGCCTATGACCTGCGGGCCTTCGGGGTCTACTTCGCCAACAACGTCCTGTTCGCTGTCTGCACCCAGGCCGAGCCGATCATGCAGAAGGCGGCCGCCGCCATGCTGCTGCAGGCGGTCGACATCACCCTGACCACCTTGGACACCGAGGCCATCACCTTCGGCGAAGCAGGCTTCACCAACCCGCCCGCCACGACGGATCGGATGGGCGTTGTCGAACTGGCTACGTTCGAAGAAACCTTGGCGCTGGAAGACGCCACCCGCGCGGTGACGCCCTTCGGCCTCGGACGCACTCTCCTAGCCTGGGCCGCCAACTTCGCCGCCAAGGTCCATGGCCACGTCATCGGCGACATCCAGGGCCTGACCGAAGCCCTGGGCTCCAAGTCCCCGACCGGCCACCAGCATGCGGCGGCCGACATCACGTCCGGCACCTTCAACATCGCTCGCATTCCCGCCATTGCCATGGGCGGCATCACCGGCCTAGTCGATGCCCTGGCCACGAAGGCCGCCAGTGTTCACGAACACGCGGCGTCCGACATCACGTCCGGCACCTTCAACATCGCGCGCATTCCAGCCATCGCCATGGGCGGCATCACCGGCCTGGTCGATGCTCTGGCCTCGAAGTCCCCGACTGGCCACCAACATGCGGCGGCTGACATCACGTCCGGCACCTTCAACATTGCTCGCATACCGGCCATCGCCATGGGCGGCATCACCGGCCTGGTCGATGCTCTGGCCGACAAGGCGTCCGCAGCCATCAGCATCGTCGCCGGAAACGGCCTGACTGGCGGCGGCACTCTGGGCGCGTCACGGACGGTGACCCTTGGTACGCCCCTCCCCGTTACTGGGGCATCGACCGACACCGTCACCGCGACCGGCCACAGCCACTCTCTCTCGCTCGGTACGGCCGACGTCACAGGCCTGACCGCCGCCCTGGACTCGAAAGCAGCGGCCGCCATTCAGGTCATTGCTGGCAACGGCCTGACCGGCGGCGGAACGCTCGCTGCGAACCGGACCGTCACGCTCGGAGCGCCGACCGCCGTCACGGGGGCGAGCGGCAACACCGTCACCGCGACCGGGCATACTCACTCCCTCTCGCTTGGCATCAACGATGTCACCGGCCTGCCTGAGGCTCTTGCCGGCGCCGCGACGACGACCGGCGTGGTGGTCCACTTCGCCCAGAACACGGCGCCGACCGGCTGGCTGCCGTGCAACGGCGTCGCCGTTTCGCGCTCGACCTATGCCGCCCTTTTCGCTGCGATCGGGACGGTCCACGGCGCGGGCAACGGGAACACGACGTTCAACGTCCCCGACCTGCGTGGCGAGTTCATCCGGGGTTGGGACCAAGGCCGAGGCGTGGACAGCGGCCGCGCCTTCGGCTCAGCCCAGGCCGACGAACTGCGCGCGCACACCCACCTTTCCTACGCCGGTACTGGCCAGGGCAGCACCAGCATCCCGGCCGTCGATAACGACGGCAACACGGCGAACAAGACCAACCCCACCAGCTCGACGGGCGGCGTCGAAACCCGACCGCGCAACGTCGCCCTGCTCCCCTGCATCAAGACCTGAGATCAGCCATGCTCATCCATCACTACGACCCGACGACCCGGCTCTATCTGGGCTTCAGCACCGCCGAGCCGGATCCGTTGGAACTGGAACGCGAGCAGATGCGGGTTCTGGCCGCCGCGTCCTCGGCCGCACAGGCCGCCTTCGTCGCCGACCTGGACGACGGCGCCACCATGGAAGAGGCGCGGGCCGCGCTCGCCCTGGCCCAGGCTGAGGCCCAGCGGCTGGTAGCTGCGGTCGAGCCGACCATCTTCTTGATCCCGGCCCACGCCACCGACATCGCCCCCGAGCCCTATACGGAAGACCAGTGCGCCCGCTGGAACGATGAAGCCTGGACGATCGAAAGCCTGACCCTCGATCCTGTCGATCCCGAGCCGGAAGACGAACTGACGGAAGCCGAACTGGCCGAGCTGATCCGCCAGGAACGGACCGGCCGCATCGCCCTGGTGCGCTACCTGGTCGACCGCCACCGGGACGAGATCGCCCTCGGCCGGACCACGACCCTGACCAATGAGGACTACCTGCTGGTGCTTCAGCACATTCAGGATCTCCGCGACGTGCCGGAACAGGAGGCCTTCCCGACCGCCGTGGATTGGCCCCATCTCCCGCCCGAGCTGCTGGCCACCGGGGCCTGATCTCTTGTTGTGAGACGCCGTCTGACAACAGCGCCCCCGCGATAACGGCCTGCTGCTGCGCCATCGTCCCCGGCGATGACCGCCCGGAGCCAGAACAACGAAGCCCAGAGACAACTCGCCGAGGTCGTGCGCGAGGGCGTCATCGATTCCGTCGATCTGGATGCGGGTCTGGCCCGCGTCCGGATCGGCGACACCCTCTCGCCGCCGATCGACTGGTTGATGATGACCGGCGACACCACGGTCTGGTCGCCCCCGACCGTCGGCGCTGCCGTCGTCGTCCTCTGCCCTGAAGCCGACATCGAGCGGGGCTTCATCCTCAACGGCCTGCCGTCGCGCGCGTTCGCGCCGCTGTTCCTCGGCCTGAAGAACGCCATCCGGTTCAGGGACGGCGCTCTGGTCAGCTACGACCCTGACGCCAGCACCCTCGACTTCAACCTGCCCGGCGCCATGAGCATCACCGCCCCGGATGGCGTGTCGATCACCGCCGACGTCGAGATCACCGGCAACCTGCACGCCACCGGCACCGTCACGGGCGACGTCGACGTGATCGCGGCCGGGATCAGCGGCAAGAGCCACACCCACGGCAAGGTCGCCGCCGGTCAGGCCATTTCCGGTGGCCCGCAATGATCGTCGTCCCCGGCGCCTCGATCGGCATGTCGCGCAAGACCGGCATCGCCATCCTGGCCGACAGCCTGGAGCATCTGCACCAGTCCATCGCTCACATCCTGACGACGCCGCTCGGCTCGCGCGTCATGCGCCGCGACTACGGCTCGGAACTGCCCGACCTGATCGACCAGCCCCTGAACGCCGCGATCCGGCTGCGCATTTACGCCGCCACGGCCATCGCCCTGCAGCGCTGGGAAAAGCGGATCCGACTGCGCCGGGTCCAGCTGATCCCGGCCGTCGACGGCCGGGCCGAGCTGCGGCTGGAGCTGCAACGGACCGACATGCCGCGTCGGCCGACCGTCACCATCGCCTATCCCCTTTCGTCATTCGGAGCCTGAGATCATGGCCAGCACCCCTCTCCCTCACGGCGTGACCGTGGTCGAAGTCGCACAGGGCGCGCGCACCCTGCGCACCGTCGCCACCAGCATCATCGGCCTGGTCGCCGTGGCGGCCGACGCCGACATCGCGACCTTTCCCCTAGACACGCCCGTCCTGCTGACCGACCTGCCGACCGCCATCGAGGACGCGGGCATCGGCGGCACCCTGGCCAATACCCTGCGCGCCATCGATGAGCAGGTTCGCACCCTGGTCGTCGTCGTCCGCGTCGCCGAAGGCCTGGGCGACACCCCCGAGGAGATCGAGCTGGAAACCCGCGCCAACGTCGTGGCGGGCGTCCAGGAGCTGCTGAAGGCCGAACAGATCTGCGGCGTTCGCCCGCGCATCCTGGTCGCGCCTGGCCTCGACAGCCAGGTCGTCACCGTCGCCCTCGGCGGCGTGGCCAAGAAGCTGAACGCCATGGCCTATTGCTCGTGCGGCGAGGCCGCCACCGTCCAGGAAGCCCTGACCTATCGCGACGCCATCAGCGGCCGTGAGATCGAGCTGATCTACGGCGACTTCCTGATCGGCGAGGAAGAGCGCTACGCGACCGCCGTGGCCGCTGGCCACCGCGCCTTCCTTGATCAGACGGTCGGCTTCCACAAGACGCTGTCGAACGTGCCGGTCCAGGGCGTGACCGGCGTCACGGCGCCAATCTCCTGGGATCTGCAGACCGAGAACACCGAGGCCGGGATCCTCAACGGCGCGGGCATCACCGTCCTGATCCAACGCGAGGGCTTCCGTTTCTGGGGCAACCGCACCTGCTCGCCCGAACCGATGTTCGCCTTCGAAAGCGCCGTCCGCACGGCTCAGGTGCTGCGCGATACGATCGCGGGCGGCATGCTCTGGGCCATCGACAAGCCGCTCTATCCGTCGTTGGCCATCGACATCCTCGAGACCATCAACACCAAGTGCGACGAGCTGCGCGACGCTGGCTACCTGCTGGGCGCGCGCGCCCGCCTCGCCGACGACAACACCACGACCAGCCTGTCCAACGGCCAGTTGCGCATCGTCTACGACTTCACGCCGGTCCCGCCGCTCGAGCACCTGCATCTGACCCAGGTGATCACCGACGACTACTTCGCGGACTTCGCCGCGACCGTCGCCGCTGGCTGACCCGCGAACAGCGCCCTTCAAACTATTTCAGGAACTTAGGTCATGAACCTTCCCCGTCAGCTCAAGGATTTGAACGCCTTCCAGGAGGGCGCAAGCTTCGTCGGCCAGTGCAAGGCTCTCACCCGGCCCAAGCTTGCGCTCGCCACGGAAGACTATCGCGGCGGCGGCATGGGCGGCCCGGTCAAGCTGGACCTCGGCCTGCAGGCGCTCGAAGCTGAGCACACCTACGGCGGGGCTATTCCCGAGATCCTGCGCCGTTTCGGTGAACCGCGCGCCGGCGGCGTCGGCCTGCGTTTCGCCCTCGCCTATCAGAACGACGCGACCGGCCTCTACGACGACGTCCAGATCACGCTGCGCGGCCGTCATGAAGAGATCGATTTCGGCTCCGACGAAGTCGGGTCGGCCAGCGAGTTCAAGGTGAAGACGACCTGCTCCTACTACAAGGAAACCCGCAACAACGTGGTGGAGCTGGAGATCGATCTGCTGGCCCAGATCTTCATCGTCGGCGGCGTCGATCGCTGGGCCGAACTGCGCCGCATCACCCGCTGACGCCGCGCCCAGCCGCCATTCCCCCACCTGAGCCCCGAAAGAAACGACCATGTCCGACGCCCTGCCCGCCGCCGTCCAAGCCGCCATCGATGGCGCCTCCGAAAAGAAGCGCTTCGAAACCGTAGACCTGGACAACCCGCTGAAGCGCGGCGACCTCGAGATCAACAAGGTCACGCTCCGTAAGCCCATGGGTGGCGACCTGGCCGGGACCAATATCGGCGATCTCTACAACATGAACGTGGTCGCCATGTCGAAGGTGATCCCGCGCATTTCCGACCCGATGGTCCATGCGCCCGAATTCATGGCCATGAATGGCGAGGACATCGCCGCGCTCAGCGGCCAGGTGGTCAGTTTTTTGCTGACGAGGCGTCAGAAGGCGGACGCTGGCCTCTAAGGGTCGAAGACGCCTTCGCTGACATCGCCGCAGTCTTCCATTGGCCGCCTGCGGCGATGACCTCCTTCTCCCTCACTGACCTGATGACCTGGCGCGAACTCGCTGTCGCCCGGTGGAACGCCATGCATGCGGCGCCCTCAGACTGATTGGCCTCACCATGGAAAAGAAGCTCAAGCTCCAACTGATCCTCGACGCGGTCGACAAGCTGACACGCCCCCTGCGGGCTGCCAGCAAGGAGGCCACGGCCGCGAACGAGGCCCTGCGCGCCACCCGCTCACGCGTAAAGGAGCTTGAGGCCGCCCAGCGCGACATCGGTAGCTATCGCGGCATGACGTCCCAGCTGGATCAGACCAGCGGTGCCCTGCAGCAGGCCAAGATCAAGGCCGACGACCTGGCGCGCGCGCATGCCGCCGCCGAGACCCCTACGAAGAAGATGTCCGCCGCCCTGACCAGGGCTCAAAAGGACGTGCTTCAGCTCGAGACGGCCGAGGGCAAGCACAAGCTGCAGCTCGACCAGATCCGCACCAAACTGGACGCGGCCGGGATCTCGACCAAGAACCTGGCCACACATGAATCCCGGCTGAAGGCCGAGATCTCCGACGCCAATTTCCAGATAGCTCTTCAGACGGACAAGCTGCACCGCGCCGCCCAGGCGCAGGCTCGGCTCCGCGCCGCGCGCCAGCAGTACGACAAAACCCAGGCGATGGCCGGTTCGATGCAGGGCGCCGGCATGTCGGCGGTCGGCGCGGGCATGGTCACGGCCGCGCCGCTGATCGCGGCCGGGGGCATGGCAGTCAACTTCGAAGACGCCATGCTCGACGTCCGCAAGGTCGTGGACTTTGAGACCCCTCAGCAGTTCGCACAGATGTCGGATGACATCCTGACGCTGACGACCCGGATCCCGATCGCCGCCGAGGGTTTCGCCGCCATCGTCGCCGCCGCTGGCCAGGCCAAGATTCCGCGCGCCGAGCTGCTGGGCTTTGCCGAGGACGCGGGCAAGATGGGCGTCGCCTTCGACACCACGGCCGAGGACGCCGGGAAAATGATGGCCACCTGGCGCACGGCCTTCGCCCTGAGCCAACCGCAGGTGAAGGCGCTGGCCGACCAGATCAACTACCTGGGCGACAACGGCAACGCGACCGCCCTGCAGGTCTCCAACGTCGTCACCCGCATCGGCCCCCTGGGCAAGATCGCGGGTCTGGCTGCCGCCCAGATCGCGGCCCTCGGCTCGACCATCGTCGGCATGGGCGTCGGCGAAGAGATCGCCGCGACCGGCATCAAGAACACCATGCTCGCACTGACCAAGGGCGAGGCCGCCACCAAGGGGCAGCAGGAGGCATTCGCCGCCCTGGGCCTCGAGGCCAAGAATGTCGCGCGCGCCATGCAGGACGACGCGGGCGGCGCCATCATGGACGTGATGAAGCGGATCAAGGGCCTCGACGCCCACCGCCAGGCCGCGATCCTGACCCAGCTGTTCGGGTCTGAATCCGTGGCCGCCATCGCGCCCATGCTGAACAACCTGGACGTCCTGCAGGAGAACCTGAACGCCGTCGGTGACGCCTCGAAATACGCAGGCTCGATGGACAAGGAATTCCAGAACCGCATGTCGGGCGCCAAGACTGGCATCGATCTGGCGAAGAACAGCGTCAAGGCGATGGCGGTCGAGTTCGGCAGCGCCTTCCTGCCGCAGATCAAGGCAGCGGCCGAGGCGGTGAAAAACACCGCTGCGGGGTTCCGCGACTTCTCGAAGGCCCATCCCGGCGTCGTCCGCGCAATCGGCCTGGTCGTCGGCATTGTCGCCGCCCTGCTGCTCGTCTTCGGCGCGCTGGCCATGATCGTGGCTGCTGTCCTCGGTCCGTTCGCTCTCCTGCGGCTGTCTCTGGCCATGACCGGCCCGATGTTCATGCCGGTCATCATGGGCGTCTGGGGCGCAGCCAAGGCCTTCGCCGCATGGGGCGTGGCCATGTTGGCCAACCCCATCACCTGGATCGTCCTGGCCATCGTTGCGGCCGTGGCCCTGCTCGCGGGAGGTGCCTACCTGATCTACAAGAACTGGGGGACGATCAGCGCCTTCTTCGGCGACCTCTGGGGCAAGATCAAAACAGGCTTCAGCGCCTTTCTGTCCTTCCTCGTCGCGGGCTTCTGGAACTTCTCCCCAGCCGGGCTGCTGATCCGCGCCTTCGGCCAGGTCTGGCCACTGCTGCAGTCCATCGGCGCCCGGTTCATGGCCTTCGGAAGCCAGATCCTTCAGGGCCTGGTCAACGGCATCAAGGGCGGCATCCCCGCCCTGGTGCAGGCGGTCATTGGCGCAGGTTCTCGCCTCATCGCCGGGTTCAAGGAACGACTGGGCATCCGCTCGCCCTCGCGCGTATTCGCGGGCTTCGGCGACGACACCATGGCCGGGCTGACGCGCGGCCTCGATCGCTCGGCCGGTGCGCCCCTCGCCTCCGTGGGCCGCACGGCCGCCGCCCTCGCCGCCGCTGGCGCTGTCACCGCGACGGCGGGCTTCGCCGTGGCCGAGGCCCCGGCCTTCGATACCGGCCCGCGCATCGGCCCAGGGTCCTCGGCGGCCATGGGCGGCGGTTCAGGCGGGGGCCAGCGATCAGCCCCGACCGTCTCCAACCACTACGAGATCCACGTCCACGCCGGTCCCGGCATGGACCTGGAGGCCCTCGCCAGAATGATGCTCGAAAAGATCACCGAGCTAGAGCGCCAGAAGAACCTGGCGGCCTTGGGCGACCAGGGCGAGAACTGGAGCTAACGCCGTGCTGATGTCCCTGGGCCTCTTCGCCTTCTCGAATGACGACCTCAGCTACGCCCAGCTGCAACGCCGCACCAGCTGGCGCCACCCGACGAACGATCGCGTCGGGGCGCGCGCCGCTGGCCAGTATGCCGGGCCGGGCGATGACATCGTGACCATGTCCGGCCTGTTGGCGCCGGGCGTCATCGGCCGCGCTGGCGCCCTCGATGACCTGCGCGAGCTGGCCGACCAGGGCGAGGCCTGGCCCTTGGTCGACGGCGCTGGCTACGTCTACGGCGTGTTTGTCATCACCGACCTGGACGAGACGCAGCGGGCGATCTTCGCCGACGGCGTCCCGCGCGTGTCCGACTTCACCCTGTCGTTGAAACGCATGGATGACAGCGTCGCTGAGGACGCCGCCTGATGGCTGAAACCGACGCCCTCACCCGCGCTGGCCACTACCGTCACCGCGCCGCAGCCTTTCGCCTGTCCGTTGCAGGCAAGGACATTTCAACCACGGTTAGGCCCCGCCTAATCTCCCTGAACCTCACGGAAAAGCGCGGGTCCGACGCCGACGAACTGGACCTGGTGCTCGATGACAGCGACGGCCAGCTGCGGATCCCGCCGAAGGGCGCGGTAATCACGCTCGCCCTGGGCTGGCGCGAGTTGGGCGGCGACGCAGAGCCGGTCCTGATCGACAAGGGCCGCTTCACCGTGGACGAGACCTGCCACAGCGGCGCGCCCGATCGCCTGACGATCCGCGCCAAGTCGGCCGACCTGACGCGCGGCTTCCGCGCGCGGCGCGAACAGAGCTGGTCGAACACCACCCTGGGCGCCGTCCTGACCGAAGTGGCCGGACGAAACGGTCTTCAGCCCGCTGTTGCCGGCGCCCTTTCATCGGTCGCACTGGCGCACCTGGCGCAGGGCCGCGAAAGCGATGCGGCGCTGATCACCCGCCTCGGCCGGGACCATGACGCCGTGGCCACGGTGAAGGCCGGTCGTCTCCTGTTCTCCCCGATCGGGGCAGGCGTCACGCCGGGCGGGCTGGAGATCCCGCCCGCGTCCATCACCAGGCGCAGCGGCGACGGCCATAGCTGGAAGACGGCCGAGCGCGGTTCCTATTCAGGCGTCACGGCGGAATGGCAGGACCGGAAGGGCGGCCGCCGCCAGGAGGTCGTCGCCGGGACCAAGGACAACGCCCGACGCCTCGGCCGCATCTACGCCAGCGCCAAGTCGGCGAAATCCGCGGTGGACGCTGAGTTCGCTCGCCTGAACCGAGGCAAGGCCGAGTTCAGCATCAATCTGGCGATCGGCCGCCCTGACCTCTACCCGGAGCGAAAGCTCACGGTTGCCGGGTTCAAGGCCGAGATCGACAGCACGGCCTGGCTGATCACCGAGGTTCGTCACAGCCTGGACAACGGGCTTCGGACATCACTCCAGCTGGAGCTGGCAACAGCCTGATGTCGCCAAGATTCTTCGCCCCCGAACGGCGTGTTGTGGTAGAGGTTTCGCGGGGGCCTGGTCGGGGTCAATATCGATGAAAGAACAACGTCTCGGCGGGCGCGCGCCCTGCCCGAATTGCACAGCTCCGTGCGCATTTCGGTCATCGAGACAGATCTCGCCGACCTTCCGCGAGGTGCGTCTGACCTGCTCCAACGACGACTGCGGATGGAAGGGCGTGGCCTCCCTGATCTTCGAGCGCACTATCGTCCAGAGCGCCATGCCGAACCCGGCCGTTACCCTGCCCGTGGCGCCGCCCCGGATTCCGCGTCGCGATCGGACCGGCCGCCCCATTCCAGCCAACGACGACGAAGCCGGTGCAGGCGTGACGGCCGTCACTACCTGAAAGCGGACGGTCGGAATTTCAGCTTACGACCCGTTGCGGACATTAGGAGGGGATGAGAGGTTGTCGTAAGCGGGAGCCACC
>RCUN01000380.1_pt1 | contig 28278 bp, 21 predicted proteins | sample 2166181 | NCBI WGS metagenome assembly RCUN01 (sample SAMN09932603, study PRJNA488358) | compost metagenome | feature: garden; material: soil; isolation source: compost soil in crotononitrile-enriched culture | place: Germany: Experimental Botanical Garden Goettingen | collected 2016-01-27 | reverse complement strand
CGCCCTGGTGACCTTTGTCTCCTTCATCCTGCGCGATCAGCTGGCCTGGGATCTGCGCCTGGGGTTCGGCCAGGAGCAGGCGAGGGGACTGAGGCTCGGTGAGGAGCAGAGTGCCCGCCTGGGGTGGAGTACCTTTCTCGGTCAGCCGCCGAGTGATCCGTTCGTGACCATTTGTGTGCAGGAATAAGTGCAGAAATAAGCTGCGCAGAACATTTAAGTACAGAGATCAGTGCAGGAGTAACTGTGGACGATTTTAACCAGCAACTTTCCCTGGTGGTGCTCAACAGCGAACAGCTCGACGGCAGCCAGCAGGTGCAGTACCGCTTCGACGAGATGGGGGGGACCCTGGGGGCCTCCGAGCAGGATGACTGGCAACTGCGCGACAGGCTGGGGGCCGTCATGCCCGCCCACGCCCGCATCGAGCTCAACGACGGTCGCTTCTGCCTGTGCGATCTGAGCGGCCAGACCTATATCAACGGTGCCACCTCGCCCATCGGGCGGGCCCGCAAGGTGCATCTGGAGCAGGGGGACGAGCTCGTGGTCGGCCCGTTCCGGCTGCGCGCCTATCTGGGGGCCATCACCCCCGAGCAGAGCCTGCAACAGGTGCTGGGCAATCGCCCCACCGAGCAGCTCGACGAGTGGCTGACCAGCGATGAGCCGGTCGTGCCGGCTGACGATCCGCGCACCCTGGCGGCCGATCCCTTGCTGGCATTGCAGCAGGAGCGCAGGGCGCCCAATCCGTTGATGGATGGCCCGCTGGCGGACGGTCGCCTGCAGGCCTCACTGCGTTCACAACCGGATGTGGACGTTCCCCCTCTTGCCCCTTTTTCTGCTGTCGAGAACACCATGAACCAAGAATTTCTGGATATGCCCGCTATCGAGAACCATCCCGATTATCAGCTGTCGCTGGACGGCGTCGACCACGTTGCTCTAACCCCACTGATGCGCGGCCTGGGTCAACCCTTGCAACTGCAGAATACCCAGCAGGCCCACGACATGCTCGAAGAGATGGGCAAGACGGTGCGGGCCATGGTGGAGGGGCTGCTGCAACTGCAAAACGAACAGGCCGCGCTGGCGGACAAGCACCTGCGTCCCATCGAGGACAACCCGCTGCGCCTGGGCCTCGACTATGACGAAACCCTGGCGGTGCTGTTTGCCGAGCAGAAGAGCCCGGTCCACCTGAGTGCACCGGCGGCGGTGGCCGAGAGCCTGCACAACGTGCGCATTCATCACGTGGCGAATCAGCAGGCCATCGGCGCGGCGCTCGACAGCATCCTGCAGGCATTTTCGCCGCAGGCCCTGCTGGGGCGCTTCGAGCAATACCGCCGCAGCGGTGCGCCGGGCACGGCCGACGAAGGCTGGGCCTGGGACATGTATCAGCACTACTACCGCGAGCTCACCTCCGCCCGCCAGCAGGGGTTCGACAAGCTGTTCCACCAGGTGTATGCCCAGGCCTATGACCAGGCCGTGCGTCAGCAACAGGGACTGATTTGATGATACGTGCGCTGATGCTGGGCGCCGCGCTGCTGGCCCTGGCAGGTTGTACCACCATGGGCAAGATGGCCGACGTGGCCATGAACCCGGATATCCAGGTGGGCAGCAATGACAGTCAACCGACGACCCTGGGGCTGAGCCTGCTGGCGGAGCCTGACGTCAACCCCAACGAGAGCGGGGAGGCGGCGCCCATCGAGTTTCAGGTGGTGTTGCTGGCGGAGGATTCCAAGCTGCTCGCCACCGACTACGACCAGGTGACTGCGGACGTGGAGAAGGCCCTTGGCAAGAACTACCTGGACCATCAGGACTACACCCTGCTGCCGGGCCAGTTCAAATACCTGCCCCCCATCAAGCTCGACGAGAAGACCCGCTACATCGGGGTGATCGCACGCTACGCCGACCCCGACAGCGCCGAGTGGCGCAAGGTCATCAAGATCAAGAGCAAGGGAACGGCTTATCAAATCCTGGTGCACCTGCGCCTGGATGAAGTGGAACTGCAAAAAGAAGAAGAATAACCATGTCGAGTCGAAATCGGGTTATCTGGCGTGAGGGGCTGTTCATCAAACCCCAGCACTTCCAGCAACAACAAAGACATTCGGATTACGCGCTGCATGCTCGCCTGAGCGCGCTGTCCGACTATTTCTATGGCTTGCAGTCGCTCGCCATCAACGAGGATTACCTGGGTTTTGGTCGCATCGCCCTGGTGGGGGCCACCGGCATCCTGCCGGACGGGACAGTGTTCAACATCCCGAACGACGATGTGCTGCCGACCCCGCTGGAAGTCACTGACGCCTCGGTGGCCAACCAGAAGGTCTATCTGGCGCTGCCGCTCTCGGTGAGCGGTGTCAACGAGGTCAATCAGGGCGGCCAGGTGGCCACCCGGTTGCAGGCCCATCGCCACGACGTGCGTGATCTGCACAGCGAAGGGGGGGACGTGGTCTCCCTCGAAGTGGGGCGGGTCAGCCTGCGGTTGATGCTGGAGCGGGAAGACCGCAGTGCCTACGCATCTTTGGCCATCGCCCGCATTCTGGACAAGCGCCCGGACGGCGGCCTGGTACTGGATCCCAACTTCATGCCCTGCAGCATCAGCGTCTCCGCCATCCCGACCCTCAAGCGTTTCCTCGGTGAGTCGGCCGGGTTGGTCGCCGAGCGGGCCCGCAGTCTCTCCCAGCGCATCGCCGCGCCGGGTCAGCAGGGGGTGGCCGACGTGGCCGAGTTCATGATGCTGCAGCTGCTCAACCGGGCCCAGCCCCAGCTCTCCCATCTGGCGCGCCTTGGCACCCTGCACCCCGAGCGGTTGCACGAGGCGCTGGTACAGCTCTGTGGCGAGCTGATGACCTTTACCGACGAGTCCCGCCTGCCGCCCGAGTTCCCCGCCTATCGCCACGACGATCAGCAGGTGAGCTTCGAGCCGGTGATGCTGGCCCTGCGCCAGGCGCTCAGCACCGTGCTGTCGCCGCGCGCCGTCTCCATCCAGCTGCGCAAGCACCAGTACGGCATCATGGTCGCCATGGTCAACGAGAGCGAGCTGATGACCAGCGCCGACTTCGTGCTGGCGGTGCGTGCCCGCATGCCGCAGGAGCAGCTGCGCAAGCAGTTGCTGCAGCAGACCAAGGTGGCCTCCAGCGACAAGATCCGCGAACTCATCAGCCTGCAGCTGCCCGGCATTCCGCTGCTGCCGTTGCCGGTGGCGCCGCGCCAGCTGCCCTATCACGCCGGTTACAGCTACTTCCAGCTCGACCGGCAGAGCCCGGCCTGGCAGATGCTGGCGGTGGGCAACACCCTTGCCTTCCACATCGCCGGCGACTTCCCCGAGCTCGACATGCAGCTCTGGGCCATTCGCAGCCAGTGATCGCACCAAGGAATAAGCAGAGATGACCACGGACATTATCAAGAACGAGCAACTCAGCGACCTGCTGTTCGATCATGCCGAGCAGCTGGACATGGATTCGGACTACTGGTTCCGCCTGCGCGGCCAGAGCATCAACCCGATGATCGATGCGGTGACCCCCTTGCTGGGGCTGGTGCAGCGGGTGCGCCTGCTGTCGCGCTACGACCGGGTGCCCGAGCTCTACCAGCGGGTGGTGACCGAGATCCAGGCCATCGAGCAGGAGCTGATGGCCCAGGGCTACGAGAACGGGGTGGTGCTGTCGTTCCGCTACATCCTCTGCACCTTCATCGACGAGGCCGTGATGGGCCGCGACTGGGGCAGTCAGAGCGAATGGTCCGAGCACTCCCTGCTGACCCGCTTTCACAACGAGACCTGGGGCGGCGAGAAGGTGTTCGTGCTGCTGGCCCGCCTGCAGGAAGACCCGGTGCGTTATCGCGACATTCTGGAGTTCATCTACCTCTGTCTGTGCCTCGGTTTCGAGGGGCGCTACAAGGTGATGAGCCAGGGTCGTGACGAGTTCGAGCGCATCGTGCGCCAGCTGCACAAGCAGTTGGCCCCCGAGGCCGGCGGCGAGGCGCCCAGCGTGTTTCACCTCGATCTGGGGCAGCAGGCCTCCCGCTATCAGCTGCGCAAGCAGGTATCCCTGCGCAGCCTGTTCATGGGCGGCGCGCTGATCCTGGCGCTGATCTTTGGCCTCTATCACCACCAACTCAATAACCAGACCCAGGACGTGCTGCGTCAACTGGGCGAATTATTAAAATAAATACTTAAGGAGAGCACGCCTTGATTCGTATAGAGCTACCGGTACTGGTGGAAAGACTCAACCCCATCTGCCGTCACATGCTGGAAGAGGCTGCGGCCCTCTGCGTCAATCACCAGGGAGCCGAGATCCGTATCGAGCACCTGCTGCTCAAGATGCTGGAGACCCCGCTGAGCGACGTGCGCCAGATCCTGAAGGTGGCCGAGGTCGACGTTGAAGAGCTGAAGGCCCTGCTGCAACCGTCCGCTGCCGACAGCAGCTATGGCCAGGGTTACCCCTCCTTTTCGCCCATGCTGGTTGAGTGGCTGCAAGACAGCTGGCTGCTCGCCTCTGCCGAGCTGCAACACGCCCAGTTGCGCAGCGGCGTCATGCTGCTGGTGCTGCTGATGACCCCCCAGCGCTATCTGCCGGGCTCGGTGACCCGCATGCTCGCCAAGGTCAATCGCGAGCTGCTGCGCCAGCAGTTTGACGAGTGGGTCAAGGAGTCCGCCGAGACGCAAGTGACCACGACCCCCGGCGGCAAGACGGCCCAGGCAGCCCTGCCGGCCGATGCCAGCCTGCTGGCCCGCTTCACCGTCAATGTGACCGAGCAGGCCCGCCAGGGCAGCCTGGATCCCGTGCTCTGCCGGGATCACGAAATCGACCTGATGATCGACATCCTCTCCCGTCGTCGCAAGAACAACCCCATCGTGGTGGGTGAGGCCGGTGTCGGCAAGAGCGCCCTCATCGAGGGGCTGGCCCTGCGCATGGTGGCGGGCCAGGTGCCCGAGAAGCTGCGCGGGGTCGAGCTGATGACCCTGGATCTCGGTGCCATGCAGGCCGGCGCCTCGGTCAAGGGGGAGTTCGAGAAACGCTTCAAGGGGGTGATGCAGGAGGTCAAGGACGCCGTGCAACCTGTCATCCTCTTTATCGACGAGGCGCATACCCTGATCGGGGCCGGCAACCAGGCCGGCGGACTGGATGTTTCCAACCTCATCAAGCCGGCGCTGGCCCGGGGCGAGCTGCGCACCATCGCCGCCACCACCTGGGGCGAGTACAAGAAATACGTGGAAAAAGACGCGGCCCTGTCGCGCCGCTTCCAGCTGGTGAAGGTTGGTGAGCCCGATGCCGACGAGGCCACCGTGATCCTGCGCGGCCTGCGCAGCATCTACGAGAAGGCCCACGGGGTGCTGATCGACGAGGAGGCGCTGCAGGCTGCCGCCCAGCTCTCCGCCCGTTACATCTCCGGCCGTCAGCTGCCGGACAAGGCTATTGACGTGCTCGATACCGCCTGTGCCCGGGTGGCCATCAACCTCACCACGCCGCCGCGCGCGGTCAGCCACCTGCAAAACGCGCTGCGCCAGCGCGAGCTGGAGATCCGCCAGCTGGAGCGCCAGAGCCTGATCGGTCTTGGTGACAACGCCGAGCGACTGGCCGAGTTGCAGGCGGCCCAGCAGGCTTGCCGTGAAGAACTGACCGAGCAGGAGGCCCGGTGGCAGCAACAGCAGGGGCTGGTGCACCAGATTGTCGAGCTGCGCGCGGCGCTGCTGGCCGATCAGCAGGATGAGATGCTGGCCAGAGAGGCGCTGGATCTCGCCGATGCGCCCCTCGATCCGCAGGCCGCTGCCGAGCAGCTAGCCACCCTCGAGCGCGAGCTGACCGAGCTGCAGCAAGGAGAAGTGCTGGTCTCCGCCCACGTCGACAAGACCCAGATTGCCGCCGTCATCGCCGAGTGGACCGGGGTGCCCCTCAATCGTATCTCCCAGGGGGAGCTGGACGTGGTGACCCGGCTGCCGGAGTACCTCGGCGAGCTTATCAAGGGGCAGGATGTGGCGGTGGCCCACCTGCACAAGCACCTGCTGACCGCCCGCGCCGACCTGCGTCGTCCCGGCCGCCCGCTCGGTGCCTTCCTGCTGGTGGGGCCTAGCGGGGTCGGCAAGACCGAAACCGTGCTGCAGATTGCCGAGCTGATGTTCGGTGGCCGCCAGTATCTGACCACCATCAACATGTCCGAGTATCAGGAGAAACACACCGTCTCGCGCCTGATCGGCTCGCCGCCCGGCTACGTCGGTTTCGGTGAGGGGGGGGTGCTGACCGAGGCCATTCGGCAGAAACCCTACTCGGTGGTGCTGCTGGACGAGGTGGAGAAGGCCCACCCGGACGTGCTCAACCTCTTCTATCAGGCGTTCGACAAGGGCGAGCTGGCGGACGGGGAAGGGCGCATCATCGACAGCAAGAACGTGGTCTTCTTCCTCACCTCCAACCTCGGTTTCCAGACCATCGTCGATCATGCCGAGCAGCCCGATGTGCTGCTGGATGCCCTCTATCCGGAGCTCGCCGCCTTCTTCAAGCCGGCGCTGCTGGCGCGCATGGAGGTGATCCCCTATCTGTCGCTCGGTCACGATACCCTGGTGCAGATTGTGGGCGGCAAGCTCAACCGGCTGGTCAAACTGCTCAAGGAGCGCTTCGGCGCCGAGGTGGTGCTGGACGACGAGGTGGCCGAGGAGATACTGCGCCGCGCCAATCGCAGCGAGAACGGTGCCCGCATGCTGGAATCCGTCATCGACGGTGCCCTGCTGCCGCCGGTCTCCCTGCAACTGCTGCAGCGGCTCTCGGCCGGTGAACCCATCAAGCGCGTCCACTTTTCCGTGGCCGATCACCAGTTTGTGGCCGAGGTGGGGGCTTGAGTATGGAGCAAGCCCTCGCATTTGCCCTGGCCCTCACCGCCCAGCGTGATGAGCCGCACCTGTGCCACTGGTGGAGCTCGACCGTCCATGCCAGCTTCCAGCCCAGGGGGCTGCTGCTCGGCATGCTGGATGTGAGCGGCCGTCAGCTGGAATGCTCCGGCTGGGTCAAGGGACAGGCGGTGAGCCTGGCCCTGGCGGTGGACGATTTTTCCCACCCGCTTGCCTATGTGCTGCACAAGGCCCAGTCCCGCACCTGGGACTCCCTCCATGGCGGTGCCCGCATCGAGCACGCCGGTTTTCGCGCACTGCTGGCCAACCTTGGCCAGCAGTGCGGGCTGCATGCGTATCCGCTGCTGGACGGCAACGGCAAGCCGTTTGCCGTACTGGCCATGATGGATGAAGGGGAGGTGCTGCGTGCCTGGGCCGACGGCCCCGAGCTGGTCCAGCTCTCCCAGGTCTTTTGCAACCAGCTCACCCTCATTCGCGATCTTGGTCGCAGTCGGCGGGATCAGGGGGTACTGCGCGACTCCCTGCGTCAGATGAAGGGAGAGGGGGAGCGGCTGCGTCAGCACGAGAAGCTGCTCGGCGATCAGCTGGTCGGCCAGTCGGCGGTGATCCGCGGGCTTCGCGAGCAGATCAATCAGGCCGGCCAGCACAAGCTGACCGTGCTCATTCAGGGGGAGACCGGCAGCGGCAAGGAGGTGGTGGCCCGTCTGGTGCACCAGTGCTCCGATCGGGTGGCCAAGCCGTTCGTCGCCATCAACTGCGCCGCCATCCCGGAGAACCTCATCGAGAGCGAGCTGTTCGGTTACCAGAAGGGGGCCTTCTCCGGCGCCCTTGCCAACAAGACCGGGCTGGTGGCTCAGGCCAACGGTGGCACCCTGTTTCTGGACGAGGTAGGAGACATGCCCGCCGCCATGCAGGCCAAGCTGCTGCGGGTGCTGGAAACCCGCAGCTACCGGCCCCTCGGGGCTGAGCAGGAGTACCACTCCGATTTTCGCCTCATCGCCGCCACCCATCAGCCCCTCAGCCATCACGTGGAGGAGGGGCAGTTTCGGGCCGACCTCTATCACCGCCTCTGTCAGTGCCTGCTGCTGATCGCCCCCCTGCGCGAGCACATGGATGACGTGCCGCTGCTCTGCCAGCACTTCATGGCCCAGTTTGCCGCCCAGGATGGCAAGACCCTGGCTGGGCTGCAGCGCAAGTTCTTGAAACAGCTGCAGACCTATGACTTCCCCGGCAACGTGCGCGAGCTGCGCAACCTGCTGGAGGTGGCTTGTGCCCATACCCGTCACGGGGAGGAGGTGGGGCTGGAGGCGCTGCCGCCGGAGCTGCGCGAGCGGGTCTGCGTCGAGTTGCCCGGCGCCATGGACGACTACAACCACATCCGCGATCTGCGCCGGGCCATGCAGCAGTACGAGGCCTCGGTCATCGAGGCGCGGCTGCGCCACTTCCAGGGCAATCGGATGCTGGTGGCCGAGAGCCTCAACATTCCCAAGCGCACCCTGGATCACAAGTGCCAGAAACTGGAGGTGAACTGATGAGCATCCTCGGCTTGTTACCGCTGCTGCTGGCCACCAGTGCAGCCGAGGTCCCGCTGGACATGGCGCGCTGGCAGGCCTGCCGGCAGGAACCCTCGCCGCTGGTACGGCTCGCCTGCTACGACGCCATCGGCAATGGCGCGGTCAGTGCAGCCGAAGGGGCCGCCCCCAAGTCGGCGGCCTGGCAGGCCATCTGGGCCCAGGAGCAGGCTCGGACGTCAGAGAGCGCTCCCTTCCTGCTGCAGAGCGACGCCGGCAGTGGCAGTGAAACCCTCACTCGCCCGGCACTGCGCGGGGCGACCCTGGCCATCGGCTGCGTCGACAGCATCACCCATATCCGGCTTCGGCTGGACAGCCCCTGGAGCGGCGAGAAAGTGCAGGTCGAGCTGGATGGTCAGCCGAGTGCTGGGTCCCAGAGCTGGTTTATTCGGGATCAGGGTCTGCTGCTGGAATATGGCCGCGGCCTGCCGGCCATCGAGGAGCTCAAGCGCTGGCAGGGCCATCGCGAGCTGCAGGTGCGGGCCGACAACGGCGCCCTCTTGCGGGTCGACTTGAGCGGCCTGAAAGAGGCGCTGGTACCGCTGCGTCAGCAGTGCCGCTGGTAGGAGGGGCGATGAGCTATCAACACCCCTGGTGTGCACGCCTGCTCACCAGCCTGCCGGATGAACAGATAAGAAGCGCCGTGCTGGCCGACGAGCCGCGCTGGGACTACGTGGAGACCGAGCTGGTCAAGCTGGGATCCCTCGCTCACAGCCAGGTGGATCTCAATGCGGTGGCCGAGGCGTGCCTCGGCTTGCTGGAGAGCCGCACCAAGGACATGCGGGTGCTGGCCCAGCTGCTGCGCTGTCTGCAGCACCCGGCCAAGGCGACCCCCCTGGGGGCGGCGATCAGCCTGCTGGAGGCCTGGATCCAGGCTTACTGGCTGCTGGCCTGGCCCGGCAATGCCAGCCAGAAACAGCGACTGATGGTGCAAATCGTCAAGCGCTTCGAAGGGGCCCTGCCGCGCATTTGCGAGAGCGCCTCGGCGGCCGAGCTGGCCCAGCTGCTGGCCCAGGCCGAGCAGCTGGCGCGGGTCTGGCTGGCCCAGTGCCCGGACAAGGGGGAGCTGCTCGACCCGCTGGTGATGGGGCTGAAACGGGCCCAGCGCCAGCAGGTGGCACAGGCCGAGGTCAATGCCGCCGGGCAGCCCCAGAGCAGCGGCGCTGCGGCAGCTGGCTCCCCGGCCTCGGTGGCGTCGACCGCCAGCGGTGCCGGCGCCATGGTGCTCAGCGGCGGTGGCGGCAGTGTCGGCATCGACGTCGACAGTTCCAACGATCGCGCCTGGCGTCAGACCCAGCTCAAGGTGGCGGAGCTCCTGATCGAGCGTCAGCCCGAGGCGGCGGTGGGCTATCGGCTGCGCCGTCACGCCGTCTGGGCCGGGATCACGACGGTCCCCATGAGCGGGGCGGGCAATAAAACCCCGCTGGCGCCCATGTCGGCGGACATGGTGGACGAGTACCGCGCTGCCATGAACGCCCCTGATCAGGGGCTCTGGCAGCGCATCGAGCAGAGTCTGACCCTGGCGCCCTACTGGTTCGAGGGGCACAGGCTCTCGGCCGAGGTGGCCCAGAAGCTCGGCTTCGGGGCGGTGGCGCAGGCAATCGCCGAAGAGCTCGGGACTTTTCTGCAGCGCCTGCCGGCCCTGCGGGAACTCGCCTTCAGCGACGGCTCGCCGTTTCTCTCCCCCGAGTGCAGCCGCTGGCTGCAACCGGCCAAGGGCGGCAGTACGGGCAGTGGCGAAGCTGGGCTGGCCAAGGAGGTCGCCCAGCGCCACGGCGAGCAGGGGGTCGCGGCGGCGCTCGCCCTGCTCGATGAGCGGATTGCGCAGTTGAAAGAGCCAAGAGATCGCTTCCACGCCTTGCTGGTGCAGGCGGAGCTGTTGGCGCAGGAAGGCATGGAGGCGCTTGCGCGCCAGCACTATCAACACTTGTGGCAAGAGGCCAGTCGCCTCGGGTTGTCGCACTGGGAGCCCGGGCTGGTCAACCGCCTGGAGAGCCTGGCAGCGCCGTTGTCGAAATGAATGCCGAAATGAGTCATTGAGTCGGAGTTGGATCACATTTTATGTTCAAAACCATATTTACCTGGTCAAGGCAGCAACTGCCGAAACTGAAACCCTCCTGGCCCCTGCTCGGTGCTGTGCTCTGGGTGCTCGCCCTCATCCTGGTGTGGTGGCTGGGGCCTCGTCTCGAGATCCGTGACGCCAAGCCGTTGGCGCCGCTGTGGGGGCGGGTGGTGTTCACCCTGCTCTGGCTTTGGTTGCTGCTGGGAGTGGTCTCCTGGCGGGTGTGGCGCAAGATGCAGCAGCTCAAGGCCGAGCGTCAGCACGAGGTGGTGCTGGAGCAGGACCCGGTCAAGGGGCTCATCGACAGGCAGGCGCTGTTCCTCGATCGCTGGCTGCAGGCGTTGAATACCCATCTGGGCAAGGGGGCGCTCTACGCCATGCCCTGGTATCTGGTGCTGGGGCTGCCCGGCAGCGGCAAGAGCAGCCTCATTCACCGCGCCAACCCGGCCAACAAGCTCAACCCGAGACTCGACACCGAGCTGCGCGCCGTGGCGCAGGATCAGCTGGTGGATTGCTGGCTGGGGGAACAGGCAGTGATGCTGGATCCCGCCGGGGTGCTGCTCTCCCAGAGCGAAGCCGAACTGGATCCGCAGGCGCGCAAGCATGAGCGGCTCTGGCTGCACCTGCTCGGCTGGCTCAATGAACACCGCCGTCGCCAGCCCCTCAACGGCCTGGTGCTGACCGTGGATCTGGCCTGGCTCTCCCACGCCAGCGTGGCCGAGCGCAAGGCCTATGCCCAGCTGATGCGCTCGCGCCTGCAGGAGGTGTCGGTCACCATGAATACCCGGTTGCCGCTCTATGTCACCTTTACCAAGCTCGATCTGCTACGCGGCTTTGACGTGATCTACCAGCAGCTCGACAAGGAGGCCCGCGAGGCCGTGCTGGGGGTGACCTTCAAGCCGGGCGCCGACTGGCAGCAGGATCTGGCCCTGTTCTGGGATCAGTGGGTGGACAACCTCAACCAGAATCTGCCCGAACTGATGCTGAGCCGGCTCGATGCCGCCCAGCGCAACGCGCTGTTCTCGTTCGTGCGCCAGCTGGCGGGCCTCAAGGATTACGTGACCAGCCTGCTGGCCGAGACCCTGGCCATCGAGGAGAGCAAGCCACTGTTGGTGCGCGGGGTCTATGTCAGCTCCGTCTATCAGCAAGGGGTGCCGTTCGATGCGTTTGCCCAGGCGGCCTCCCGTCGCTACAACCTGCCAGAGCCCATCCACTCGGCCCTGCGCGGGGAGTCCAACACCTATTTCGTGCGCCAGCTCTTCTCCTCCATCATCTTCCCGGAGGCCCATCTGGCTGGCGAAAACCGGCTGCACACCCTCTATCGCCGTCGCCGCATGGCCATCGGCCTCAGCTGCCTGTCACTCTTCTCGGCCGCCCTCATCGGTAGTTGGCACTACTTCTACCGGGTCAACGAGGAGGCGGGCCGCAACGTATTGACCAAGGCCCAGGCCTTCATGGAGACCAACGAGGTGGCCGATGCCCACGCCTTCGGGGTGAGCCAGCTGCCGCGGCTGAACCTCATTCGCGAGGCGACCCTCTCCTTTGGCAACTACCGTGAGCGGATGCCGCTGGTGGCGGATCTCGGTCTCTACCAGGGGGACGAGATTGGTCCTTATGTGGAGGGCTCCTACCTGCAACTGTTGAGCCTGCGCTTCCTGCCGGCCCAGATGCAGGGATTGCTGGCGGATCTCAACCAGGCACCTGCGGGGAGCGAAGAGAAGCTCGCCATCCTGCGGGTGATGCGGATGCTGGACGATGCGTCCGGTCGCAACAAGGAGCTGGTGGCGCAGTACATGGCGAGCCGCTGGCAGAAGGCCTTCCCGGGGCAGGGGGCGGTGCAGGAGCAGCTGATGGGGCACTTGGGCTATGCCCTCGACCACACCAACTGGTATGGCGCCAGAGCCGAGCGGGATCAGGCCGCCATCACCGCCTTTGTGCCGTTCAAGGAGCCGGTCTACGGTGCCCAGCGCGAGCTCGGCAAGCTGCCCATGTATCAGCGGGTCTACCAGAATCTGGTGGTGAAGGCGGGTGATGTGCTGCCGCCGGATCTCAACGTGCGTGACGAGGTGGGCCCCACCTTCGATACCGTGTTTGCCCTGCGCAGCGACAACGCCGGCCAGGTGCCGCGGCTGCTCACCTGGCCCGGTTTCAACGACTTCTTCCTCAAGCAGGACAAGGCGCTCATCGATCTCACAGCTATGGATGCCTGGGTGCTGGGCCAGCGCAAGCTGAGCCAGCTGAGCGAGGCGGATCGCAAGGAGATCACCCGTCAGGTCAACGACCGCTATGTCACCGATTACGTCAACCAGTGGCAAAAACTGCTGACCAATCTGGACGTGCAGACCCTGGAGAGCCCGGAGCAGGCGCTGGACGTGCTCGCCGCCATTACTGGCAATGATCAGCCGTTCCAGCGGGTACTGGCCTCGCTGGATGACAACACCCGCATTCGCAAGATCTCCGACGTGGAAGGGGACCCGGCCCAGGCCATCAGTGCCCGCATCGGTCGTCCCTTTATGGCCACTAATGGAGTATTGGCTGGCCGTGGTGAGCAGGGACCGCTCATTCAGGAGGTCAACCAGAAGCTGGTGGAGCTGCAGCACTACCTGGAGCTCATCGTCAACGCCACAGAGCCGGGTCAGTCCGCCTTGAAAGCGGTGCAACTGCGCATGACCAACAAGTACGCCGATCCGGTGTTCGCCCTGCAGCAATATGCCCGCAGTCTGCCGGCCCCGCTCGATCGCTGGGTGGGTCAGCTCTCCGAGCAGAGCTCGCGGCTGGTGATCGATCTTGCCATGTCCTCCCTCAACCAAGAGTGGCAGGACAAGGTGCTGGTCCCCTTCAACAGCCAGCTGGCCGGGCGTTATCCGTTTGATCCAAGCTCGAACAAGGACGTGCCCCTCTCCGAGATGGAGCGCTTCTTCGCGCCTAACGGGACGCTGGACAGCTTCTATCAGGTCAACCTCAAACCCATGGTGGAGAGCGGCCTGATGGAAGGGGAGTTCAGCTCGCCCATCCAGGCCGAGCTGGTCAAGCAGCTGGACCGTGCGGCCCGCATCCGTCAGATCTTCTTCAGCCAGCAGGGCAACCTGGAGGTGCAGTTCGCCCTCGAGCCCATCGAGCTCACCGCCAACAAGCGGCGTAGCGTGCTGAACCTGGATGGCCAACTGCTGGAATATGCCCACGGCCGCCGTACCAAGATCCCGCTGGTGTGGCCCAACACCATGCGCGACGGGGCCGAGAGCAAGATCACCCTGGTGCCGGCCGCCCGCGAGCGCTCACCGCGCAGCGAAGGCTTCGTCGGCCCCTGGGCCATGTTCCGCCTGATGGACAAGGGGGAGCTGACCCAGGTCAATGACGCCACCTTCGATGTGCGCTTCCCGGTGGATCAGGGGGCTATGACCTATCGCGTCTACACCGACAGCGCGCAAAACCCCTTCACCGGCGGCCTGTTCAGCCAGTTCAGACTGCCCGAATCCCTCTATTGATCGCGTCGGGGGCACGCAGTGCCCCCTTCCTGCGTTGGAAGTCCATATGTCACAGAATCAACAAGGTCAGCAGGCCCTGAAAGTGGGGCGCGACCCCAGGATGTTGCCGGAGTATGAGGCGCTGCGAGCTGAGATCAACAAGCTCAGCCACGCTTCGCGCCCCGAAGTGGACTGGCAGCGGATCCATCAGCTCGCCAGCCTTATCTTCGAAAAACACGGGGTGGATCTGCAGACCGCCATCTACTTCACCCTGGCGCGTTCGCGCCTGCAGGGGCTGAGCGGTTTTACCGAAGGATGCGAGTTTCTCGCCAACCTCATCGTCACCCAGTGGGAGAGCTTCTGGCCGCCGGTCCATCAGGAGCGGGCCCGCATCGAGATGCTCGACTGGTTCATCGCCCGCATCAGCGACGTCATTCGCCAGTACCAGATCAGCCACGAGGACAAGCGGCTGATCTATCGCTGCGAGCGGGCGCTGCAGCTCATCAGCGAGAAGCTGCACAACGCGGATCTGAGCCGCATTCCCCGGGTCGAGAATCTAGTGCACTTCATCGAGGGGTATACCCACCTGTTCGATGAGACCGAGATCGTCATCGTCTCCGACGAGCCGGGCCTCAAGGAGGATCTGCAGATCCCGCCCATGGTGTTCTTCAAGTCAGACATGGAGAGTGAGCACGGCGGCACGGTCTCGGTATCGACCCCGCACCTGCCCCAGGGCAGCATTTTGGTGGGGCGCGAGAAGGGGCAGGTCAAGCCCACTGTGCTGAAGATTGAGCAGCACCGCCGGCAGCGTCCGGCCTGGTTCTGGTTTGGCTGCGGCCTGCTCAGCTGCGCCCTGCCGGTGATGGGGTGGCTGGGCTGGCAGCAACATCAGCAGGAGAAAACCGTGGCAGCCCAGCGTCTGGTGCAGCCGGCCGCCGAGCTGCCCCGAGCCCTCAGCTATGACGACATTCGCCAGGCGCGCATCGTGCTGGGGGAGCAGACCCTGCAGAACATGGAGAGCGATCTGGTGGCCCGCTACCAGAACCAGTTGACCCGGCTCGAGCAGACGTCGCCGCTCTACTGGTATCGCTACGGCGAGGGGCTGCGGAACTCGCTCTTGATGCTCTATCCCGACTCGCTGGCGGTCAAGGCGCTGGACAAGCAGTGGCAGACGCAGCTTGGCAGCCAGCAGGGGGATGTCATCAGCGTGCCCACCTATCTGGATGCCCGCGCCGGGGTGGATGCCCTGCTCGATCAGCTGCTGGAGCTGGAGCGCCAGCGCAAGACGGTGACCATCTCCTACCTCAAATCCCAGCTCTACGAAGTGCAGAAGAACCTGATGCAGAACATTCCGTTCAGTCTGCGCCTCGGTGAACTGGAGGCGAGAAAAGCCTCCCAGGAGCCCATCACGGCTGCCGAGCTCAAAAGCCTGGAAAATGATCTGAAAGCGCTCAACATCCGCCTCTATCAGCTGCAGCAGGGCGCTTCCGGTAGCTGAAAGTACTGTCTTGAGCAAAAAATTGCGCAAGGTGTGGTGAATTTGACTGGCAAGGCAAGGTTTGCCGGGAAACTTGCCCTGTCTTGCGCAATGGATTGCGGCAGATTTGTCAGACTCAACGAGATTGAATCGTAATTAGCTGATTTTTAATGTGATTGTGGGCGACTTTGCCATGGCATGGAGGCTGCTGGGTCGCCGTTCCAACTGTCTCTGCACCAGGCTGCGCTTGCACCATGGTTGCCCCACGGAGAATCCAGATGTGTCCTTCTATTGCATTGCTCGGTGACATCGGCACCGACCACGATGGTTTCCACCCATCCCCCGTGATTGCCGCCAGCCCCGATGTGTTCCTCGATGGCAAGCCGGTGGCCCGGCTGGGTGATCCGCTGGCCCCCCACGACAAACCCAACAATCCACCGCATCCGCGCAGCATCTCGGGCGGGGTCGGCTCTGTGCTGGTCAACGGCAAGCCCATCGCCGTGACCGGCACTGCCGTCGGCTGCGGCGGCGTGGTGATTGGCTCAGGCAGCGGACAGGCAGGTTAAGGAGCGCTTCATGGCAGACAGCATAGGATTACAATTTACCGTCAAGGTGGGGGCCCTGCCCGAGAGCACCTTTGTGGTGGCCGAGTTTGCGCTGGATGAAGCGCTCAACCGGCCATTCAACCTGCGCCTTGAGCTGGCGAGTGCCCAGGCCGACATCGACTTTGGCACCGTGCTGGACCAGCCGTGCGAGCTGCTGGTGTGGTACAACGGCGAGCTGCAGCGCCGGGTCTGTGGGGTGGTCAGTGACTTCGCGCAGGGGGACAGCGGCTTTCGCCGCACCCGCTATCAGCTACTGGTGCAGCCGGCGCTGTGGCGTCTGTCGCTTCGCCAGAACTCCCGCATCTTCCAGGCGCAAAAGCCCGATGAAATCCTCTCCATCCTGTTGCAGGAGCACGGCATCACCGATTACGCCTTTGCCCTGAAAAACGAGCATGCCAAGCGGGAGTACTGCGTTCAGTACCGGGAAACCGACCTCGATTTCGTGAACCGGCTTGCCGCCGAAGAGGGGATGTTCTACTTCCACGAGTTTGAAGCGGGCAAGCACCGCATCGTGTTTGCCGACGACGCGGCAGCCCTGACCGCCGGCCCCGAGCTCTTTTTCAATCTCGGCAATCGTTCCCTCGAGCAAGGCCCCTATGTGCGGCAGTTCCACTACCGCGAGGCAGTGCGCCCGAGCGATGTGGAGCTCAAGGACTACAGCTTCAAGACGCCGGCTTATGGCCTCTCCCACAAAAAGCAGGGCGTAGAGCTCGACCATCAACGGGACACCTACCAGCACTTCGATTTTCCGGGCCGCTACAAAGAAGACCCGAGCGGCAAGGCCTTTGCCCAGCACAGGCTCGATGCGCTGCGCAATGACGCGGTGGCGGGCAGTGGCAAGTCCAACAGCGCGGCTCTGCTGCCGGGCCAGACGTTTTCACTCACCGAACACCCTAACGGCAGCCTCAACACCAACTGGCAAATCGTGCGCATCCAGCATACCGGCTTGCAGCCACAGGCGCTGGAAGAGGAGGGGGGCAGCGGCCCCACCGTCTACCACAACGAATTCGGCGTAGTGAAAGCGAGCACCATCTGGCGGGCACGCATCGGCAGCCCCGAGGCACCCCACAAGCCCATGGTGGATGGCCCGCAAATCGCCATGGTGGTGGGCCCCGACGGTGAGGAGATTTACTGCGACGAGCACGGCCGGGTGAAGCTGCAGTTCCCGTGGGACCGCTACGGCAGCTCCAACGACCAGAGCTCCTGCTGGGTGCGAGTCTCGCAAGGCTGGGCCGGCGGTCAGTACGGCATGATGGCCATCCCGCGCATCGGCCACGAGGTTATTGTCTCGTTCCTAGAGGGGGACCCCGGCCAGCCCATCGTGACCGGCCGCACCTACCACGCCACCAACCGGCCGCCGTACGAGCTGCCGGCCAACAAGACCCGCACCGTGCTGCGTACCGAGACCCACCAGGGTGAAGGTTTCAACGAGCTGCGTTTCGAAGACCAGGCGGAGCAGGAAGAGATTTACATCCACGGTCAGAAAGACCTGAACGTGCTTATTGAAAATGATGCCGCCTGGCACATCAAGCACGACCAGCACACCGATATCGACAATGAGCGGGTGACCCGCATCAAGGCCAATGACCACCTGACGGTGGAGGGTGAGAAGCGCGACCAGATAAAAGCCGACTACTCGCTGACGGTGGATGCCAGCCTGCACCAGAAACTGGGGCAGTCCCTGCTGGTGGAAGCCGGGCAGGAAGTGCATATCAAGGTGGGCGACAAGCTGGTGCTGGAGGCGGGTTCTGAAATAACCCTCAAGGGAGGCGGCAGCTTTGTGAAAGTGGATCCTAGCGGCATCAAGCTGGTGGGCCCCGCGATCAGGCTCAACGCTGGCGGCAGCGCAGGTTCTGGCTCTGGCTGGGGTGGCAAGGCCCCCGTGGTGCCCAAGGGAGTCGACGTGGTCAAGGCTCCCGAACTGGTCGAACTCATCAAGGCTGTTGCCACCGAGAAGGCAATGGAGGCACTCTTGAAAGAAGAGAAGCCAATTGCAAGGGTGAGCTTTTCTGGAAGAGGGAAGTAATGATGAGTAAATGGTGGTGTCTATTTATTGGCTGTATAGCATGGTCAGGTGCCTATGCGATGACTCTGGAAGAGCAATATAGTGGTTTGCATAATTGCCGTTTTGAGAATGTTTATTACGATCAGCAGCTGAAGCAGTTCGGTCCAGAAGCATATTTTTTTAAAGAGAATAACGCAAAACTTAGTGTATGCTGGGAATCTGAAGGTATTACATCATTTTGCATCAATGGGAAATTAAAATTTTATGGTCTTAATGTAAAAGAATTAACACTTTCAGGAAAAAATAGCGACTACTTGGGGATCGTTTTTTTAAATGATGAGGAAACTGTTCGTCGAGTTTTATCAAAGCATTATACATTAGATGTAGCTGATAACGAAAATAGCTTACCAAGCGTAGATGTTTTGCCGGAGGATGGATTCGCTCGAGTTTATTGCAATCTCTACAATGTAAAAGAGGATGAATAACCATGCCTGCTTTTAATCCTGGAACTTCATTTTCTTTAACAAGCAGATTTAGTAGTGCCAGAAGTCTTATGGGTGTAACAAGGCCTCATAAAGGCGTAGACTTTAGGGCAATATCAGGAACGGCTATTCCTGCTGCAGGTAATGGAAAGGTAGTACTAAAAAAATTCAATAGAGGGGGATATGGTCATTATGTGATCCTTGAACATCGAAACCAAGATGGCGAATTTATCCATACTCTCTATGCCCACATGAAGGATTCATCTAGATTAAACGTTGGTGACCGGGTAGCAAAAGGCTCTACGGTAGGATTCGTTGGCTCAACAGGCAGAAGTACTGGTCCGCATCTTCATTTTGAAGTTCATCGTCATCGTAAGCCTGGACAATCACTGGCTACCCCTCGTGAAGAAGTTGATCCTCTTGCATTTGATGTTTCAGGTTTGCAGTATCCTGATGAAGTTCATAGTGGCACCGTTTCGACTATAGTAAAAAATGAGATAGCAGGGACATCTTGTCTACCAATTACACAATCAGATGGTAGTGAATTTAAAGATGCTAAGAATTTAGCTGCTCTTCTTGGTGATGAAGCTAATTATCTATTAGGTCTAAACACTTGGCATGGCGGTATTCATATTAGCGATGAGAAAGCTCCTTGGGTAAAAGATATCCATCCAGTTAGATGTATTGCCGATGGTGAGGTGGTCGCCTTTCGAATGATGCCTGATTATTTGGTTAGCAAATATAAAGGGCAAAAGTATCGCTATTCCAATTCTTTTTGCTTGGTGCGTCACAAGTTCAAGCAAGCTAAACCAGCTGACGAAACTAAGGATGCCACACCAAAGGATAATAATCCTGATAAGGGGACGAAGAAAGAAGAGGGAGGTTTCACTTATTACACTCTGTATATGCACTTATGTCCTTGGGATAAATGGCCAAAAAACAGTCGATATCGATTAAAAAAAGGATGGCGAGTACGTCATAGTGTACCTGCTCACGATTACCAGCCTCCAGCATTGACTTTGAAAGCGGGAGAAGAGTTCGAACTTGTTGAGGGTATTACTTCACAACGTGGTTATGTGATTGAGCAAGGTGAGTTTGAATTTGCGCGTATCAAGGTGCTGAGTAACGGTGCTAGTAGCAAAGAAGTATTAGCCACAAAAGGAATTGATAGCCTTTGGATGGCACAAGACCCGAGTGCGATAGAAAAAATAAGCAACATTGTTAGGCCTATGTGGGTATATGACAAAATAGAAGCTCGTGTGAAAGAAGATATGGTTGGTCGTGCCGACCCCAAAGCTCAAAAAGGGAAAACAGGACATTATGTGGCTGGTGATAGTGTTTTTAGTGTCCCTGCTGGAAGTATAATCATCTTTGATGCTCATCGGGTCGAGTGGCAGGAGGTTCGTGGTAGAGCACGTCGCATGGCTCGCTGTGTTGTGCAGCCTCTTGGTCGCCCTGTTTGGTTATGTGTGGAAGAAGAGAATATTGAGATTAAGCGCCAGGAGCCGACTCACTTGGGTAAGCTGTATGAATTGCCAACACCAGTACCAATTCGTGCTGGCGAAACCATTGGCTATCTTGGCTTTTACGAAGCGCCAACTTCTACCGAAGGGGGAATGTCGAGCAAGCACATGGTCCACATTGAGCTATTTAGTGACGATCCACGAGCAGAGGAATTGGTAAGTAGCAAAGAATGGAAGGATAAAGGCTTCACGCTGATTGATGGCTCTGATAGTGATGGTGCCTTGGATCCTGCTAAGATTCCCCCATTTTTCCTGAACCTGTATCGTCATGCTTCAGATGATCAAGAGTTGAAAGATAATGATCTTACAGTTAAAAAGCTGGAGAATGCTGTCGATAGTATAGAGAACTATGACCGAGTTAAAGGTATGGTGGTGAAACATAATAGCGAGTGGTGGGCACCTACTTCAACAATTATGATGGAGCGATTTAAAAGAATATTTAGTGAAGTTATTGATCTGCCGTCGCTTATCAGCCATGAAGTTGACCGTGTTGATAGGATTGGATGGATGCATAAATTAATAAATCACAAAGTAGATGGGCCTAAAGTATGGCATTTACATCCTTTCTCTTTATTCGAACTCTCAGTTCTCCAACAAAAAAATGATGAATTTTTTACCTACGCTGATGCAGAAGACGCACTGAGAATTATATTTAATAAATATGGTTATGATATGGCTGTGGTTATTGAGCGTATGTATCGTGATGAAACAGGGCATTTTAAATCACTTCAATACAAAAATTGTGGCACAGGTGGAATGGAGGCATTTGGCCACCCACCATACTATGGCTGGGATAAATCATTCTTTGAAAAAAATCCATCATATAAACCTGTAGGAACTTGGAGTGCGTTTGAAAATAAAGGTAAGAGTGGTTCTGGTGGAAATGTTCAGGTGACAGATAGGAAAAAATCATTTATTAAATTTCCTTCTGTTCTTGCTGCAATGGAATATAAGGCTTTCTATATTAAAAAACATAATGGTAATTGGGCTCGTTGGCACAATGCGTCTGATGCTAATGTTCAAGAAGTATATAGAGGCTATATATCCAAGATAAAGCCAAAAATTAGTGATTTACTAAAGGATGAAAAATGAGAATATTGTTTATTATTATTTTCTTCTCTCATGCTGCAATCGCAGATAATAATTCACAATGTTATGATTATTTGGCGGATGCAGTACGTAGTAGTAATTATGACTTTATATATGTTGCAGCTAAAGATGTAAATGTTGTTGTAGATTCTGATGATGGCCAAGAAGTCAGTATGCAGTTAAGTTATGATACTGATGGCAGTGGTAGTATTGGATGGGCATCATATATTTATTCTGATGCATCATTATGGAATACATCTGCTTACCTCGAGGATAAGATAAAGCTACGATATGATGAATCAATAAAGACTAAATTGGAAAAATGTTTTAATTGATATATTCCCTTGTCAATGTCAAATAAATTGGCATTGACTTTTTTTGTACAGTTCTAGTTATCACCTGACACCGGCCTCAAACCGGTGTCTTGTTTACGCTACTTTAGTGCGCACTTCCTTCGGTATCTATTTCAGGCCCTTCTTGAACATGCTATAGGGGGTCTGACCCTCCATCATCCTGCCCTGATGTGGCCGCTGGGTGTTGTAGTGTACCAGGTAGCTATCCAGGTCTGTCTGCATCTGCTCCACCGACTCATACCAGGTCGTCCGCCCCTTGATACGGGAGTGTTCATCCAACAGGGTTCGGTGCAACCGCTCGATAAAGCCATTGCTCTGTGGCCTGCGCACCTTGGTTGTCCGGTGTTCAATTCCCTCCAGCTGCAGGAACAGCTCGTAGGGATGATGGTCTGGGCGCCCACAGAACTCGCGCCCGTTGTCCGACAGGATGGTATGGACCCGTGCCTAGTGGGCCTCGAAAAACGGCAGTACCGTTTCATTGAGCACATGAACCGAGGTCACCGGCAGCTTGCTGGTGTAGAGCCGCCCACAGGTGTGGCGGCTATAGCAGTCCAGCACGGTTTGCAGATACACCTTGCCCACCCCCTTGAGTGCGCCGACAAAGAAGGTGTCGACCGCCACCAGTTCTCCGGTGTAGTGGACTTCTATTTGGCGTTCGCGAAACTCGGGGCTGAAGCGCTCGAGCAGGCGAATTTGCTCGTCATTGAGCTCAATGGTCTGCTCCCGGTGGGTTTTCTCGAGGCGCAACAAGCGGTCGTGTTTGGAGAGCAAATCGTGACGTTGCCACACGCCACGCACGCCGCCGGCACTGATGTTGATAACTTGCAGAGCTAGTTCTTGCGCGACTCGCAGCGGGCCGTGAGTAGGCCTGGTGAGAGAGTAATCGAGGATGGCCTGCTTAATCCTCGGGCGCGACCCGGTTGGGATGAGCCCCTTTACAGCCGGGCAGTTTGTCGAGCAAACCCTCGGCGCCATAGGTCTGGTAATTGCGGCGAATTTCGTAGAACTGCTGACGGCTGTAGCCGATGAGCTTGCAGGCTTTGCTGACGTTATTGAGCTCTTTGGCGAGCTCTAGCAGGCTGAGTTTGCGACGAGCTACTTTCTCGTTGGTGGTCATACGGTGACTCCAGATAACACGGTAGGGGGACCGTTTTGTTATCCGGTTTGAAGCCGTATGACCGCTCCCTTTTGTGGGTAACTGTCAGGTGAATACCATCTCCATACAAGACGAAGAGCTAGATGGTAAAACTGACTTGAAAATTCCAGTGGGTGTCACGAATGACTTTTAAAGTAAAAAAAATGATTTTTCTGTGCTTATTCTCACTGAATATAAATGCTGGTGAGAGATGGGCAATCGATTGTGTATCGGGAAAAGGTAGCATTATCATTGAACATGATAAAGCCGATGTAATAGTCAACACTAATCAAATTGTAGTGTCTACTAGAGTGGTTAAAACTGATGATGAACTCTCTTTCTTTCTTGAAGAACCGGCCGATTTGGGGCGTGGCGGAATGATGCTTAACTGGGATGGTTTCTCTAATAGCAAACCCATTGCAGATGCTCAAAAGAATGGTGATGAAATAAAATTATCATGGAAAGGTTTTTTCGAAAGCAATACTTTTAAATATGTTTGGGTATCAGACTCTGAATTTACCTCGCCGAAAAATGAAAAATATGTGATTATGAAAAAATGTGAATGAAAATTTGGGTTTATATTGATCTAAGAATCATGATTTTTACTTAAAACCGGCCTCAAACCGGTGTTTTATTTTGTCGTCATCAAAGCATAGATTGAATCTAAATCACGGGCTTGATGGCAGGTCACTATGGGTCCTGCGCAGCCAAGTCTAGCATAGGTATTGTACGAGAAGGTGGGCGCCTCTGATCTTAGTTCAACTACTTTATGCGGCCACTTGAGCCTGGTTATTCAATAGCCCTCGCTTGATTAATTTATTGCTGGCCTGGTAAGGGATGGAGGGCGCTATGTACGCTGCAACGCCCATTTGCAAAGATGAATTGCAGGGTTAACAGGGTCAGAAAATAAATTCTGTGACAACGCTTTCATTTTCTTTGATGGATTGCCGGAATGGATCGATAATTTATATGATTTTAATTGTATTGGATCTTGAAATGCCTCTTTATGGGTATTCTGTGTCATAATTATGAAGCAATAAGTGCATGTTATATATAGCTTTTTTATTTTCATTTCACGGGGTCTCGAACGCATTAAAGTGTGGTGACTTGATAAAGATCAACATAAAGGGGGAGGGGGAGGCATAGCATTCCCGCCATTAAGCATTTGTCAAACAATGCTCACTGACGGGAATAAAAAGAATGGTCGAGGATACTTTTTTATCGGCTCATGGAATTAATCGCCGTGACTTTATGAAATTGTGCGCCGGGATGGCCGCAACCCTGGGATTAAGCCAGAATGCCGTGGCCAAGATGGCCACCGCGCTCACCAGCCCCGAGCGGCCGCCGGTGATCTGGATTGGGGCGCAGGAGTGTACCGGCTGTACCGAGTCGCTGCTGCGTGCTACCCACCCCACCATCGAGAACCTGATCCTCAATACCATTTCGCTGGAGTACCACGAGGTGCTCTCGGCGGCCTTTGGTCATCAGGCGGAAGAGAACAAGCACAACGCCATCAAGCGTTATAAAGGCAAGTACGTGCTGGTGGTGGATGGCTCCATTCCGCTGAAAGATGGTGGCGTCTACTGCATGGTGGCCGGTGAGCCCATCGTCGACCATATTCGCCGTGCCGCCGCCGATGCGGCTGCGGTCATCGCCATCGGCTCCTGCTCCGCCTGGGGCGGTGTGCCTGCCAGCGGGGGCAACCCGACCGGCGCCGTCAGCCTCGAAGAGGCCCTCGGCAATATCGGCACCCCCATCATCAATATCCCGGGTTGCCCGCCCAATCCCCACAACTTCCTCACCACGGTTGCCTACTACATCACCTACGGCAAGCTGCCGGCGCTGGATAGCAAGAAGCGTCCGCTGTTTGCCTATGAGCGGCTGATCCACGAGAACTGCGAGCGTCGTCCGCACTTCGACGCAGGTCGTTTCGCCAAGGAGTTTGGCGACGAAGGGCACCGTCAGGGCTGGTGTCTCTACCATCTGGGCTGCAAGGGGCCGGAGACCTATGGCAACTGTTCGACCCTGGAGTTTTGCGATGTGGGCGGCGGCATCTGGCCGGTCGGCATCGGCCATCCCTGCTATGGCTGCAACGAGCAGGGGGTCGGTTTTAGCAAGGGGATCTTCCAGCTCGCCAAGGTAGAGAACCCGACCCCGCGGGTGGATAAACCCGATGTGAAGATCCAGGAGGGGGGCTATACCTCGCCCACCGCGACGGGTCTTATCGGTGGCGCCCTCGGGGTGCTGGTGGGGGTGAGTCTGATGACGGTGCGTGAACTCGGTCGCCAGCAGAAGCGCCACGAAGCCGGGCAGCACCCATCACGGGAGGAGTAACCGTGAACAGACGCAATTTCCTCAAATTCGCCTCTGCCAGTGCACTGGCTGCAGGGGCTGCCGTGCCCGGCACCGCACTGGCGGCGGCCAAGAACAAGCCGCCCATTCCCGGGTCGCTCGGCATGCTCTACGACTCCACCCTCTGCGTAGGCTGTCAGGCCTGTGTGGCGGAGTGCCAGCGTTTGAATGGCAACCCGGCCAATCCGGAGGGCGCACAGACCTGGTCCACCAACGACAAGCTGACGCCCTACACCAACAACATCATTCAGGTGTGGAAGAGCGGCACTGGCGAGCACAAGGATCAGCTGGTGGATGGCTATGCCTACATCAAGAAGCAGTGCATGCACTGCGTCGATCCCAACTGCGTCTCGGTTTGTCCGGTGCAGGCCCTTACCAAAGATCCCAAGACCGGCATCGTTCACTACGATCCGGACGTCTGCACCGGCTGCCGCTACTGCATGGTGGGCTGCCCGTTCGATGTGCCCAAATATGACTACGACAATCCGCTGGGGGCGATCCACAAGTGCGAGCTCTGCAACCAGAAGGGGCTTGAGCGGATCGATCAGGGCAAATTGCCCGGCTGTGTCGAGGTGTGCCCGACCGGCGCCGTGATTTTCGGCACTCGCGAGGAGCTGATGGCCGAGGCCAAGCGCCGCTTGCTGGCGACCCCGGGCAGTGAATATGCCTATCCGCGCCAGACTTTCAGCGCCAACGATCCTTACCTGCACGAGGTGCCCAACTACCAGCCTTACGTCTATGGCGAGAAGGAGGGGGGCGGCACCCAGGTGCTGGTGCTGGCCGGGGTGCCCTACACCAAGCTCGACATGCCCGACTTGCCGGAGCTCTCCTCCGGTGCTCGCTCCGAGCATATCCAGCACACCCTCTACAAGGGGATGGTGCTGCCCATGGTGGTGCTGACCGGACTCTCGGTGCTCATTCGTCGCAATAGCAAGAAGAACGGTCACGATCACCATCACGATGATGGTCATGATCAGGGGAGTGCTCAGATTAAAGATCAGAGTTCAGCAAAGGGGGGCAAGGATCATGAGTAATCACAAGGCGCATCCGCTCGGCGGCAAGCTGGTCAGTTGGCCGGTGCTGGTGCTGGCCCCCTTTGCCGTGCTGTGCGGCATGTTGATCTTGAAACGCCTCTTCTTCGGGCTGGGCTCAGTTACCGATCTCAACGGGGGTTACCCCTGGGGGTTGTGGATCTCATTCGATCTCTTGATCGGCACCGGTTTCGCCTGTGGCGGCTGGGCGCTGGCCTGGGCGGTCTATGTGTTCAACCGGGGCGAGTATCACCCGCTGGTGCGACCGGCGCTCTTGGCGAGCCTGTTCGGCTACTCGCTCGGTGGTCTCTCCATCACCATCGACGTGGGGCGTTACTGGAACCTGCCGTACTTCTACCTGCCCGGTCACTTCAACACCTCCTCGGTGCTGTTCGAGACGGCGGTCTGCATGACCATCTATATCGGGGTGATGGCGCTGGAGTTTGCGCCCGTGCTGCTGGAGAAGTTCGGCTGGAAGGCGTCACTCATTCGCCTCAACAAGATCATGTTCTTCGTGTTGGCGCTGGGAGCACTGCTGCCCACCATGCACCAATCCTCGATGGGCTCGTTGATGATCGTCGCGGGGGAGAAGATCCATCCGCTCTGGCAAAGCTACGAGCTGCTGCCGGTCTTTTCGCTTCTGACCGCATTCATCATGGGTTTTTCCATCGTGGTGTTTGAGGGCTCTCTGGTGCAGGCGGGACTGGCGGGACGTGGCCCCAACGAGAAGTCGCTGTTCTACAAGCTGACCCAGGTGATCGACATCTTCCTGATCCTGTTTGTGGCGCTGCGTTTTGCCGAGATCGTCATCAATGACAAGTCGGAATACCTCTCCGAGTGGAATCGCTACGCCTTGATGTTCTGGAGCGAGATCGCGCTGATGATCTTCCCGCTGCTGGTGTTCCACTGGGACAAGAGCCGCCGCGATTCGCGCATGTTGTTCCTGGGGGCCCTCAGCATGCTGCTGGGCGCAGCCCTCTGGCGACTGGATTACTCCCTGCTCGCCTTCAACCCCGGCAATGGCTACCACTACTTCCCCTCCGCGGAGGAGGTACTGATCTCCCTGGGCTTCGTCGCCATCGAGGTGTGTGCCTATTTGCTGTTGATCCGGCTGCTGCCGGTACTGCCATCACTTGAACGTGTTCACCAAGATTATCAGGCCCGAGGGAAAGCCAACGTATGAGCCAACGTATCACCATAGACCCCATCACCCGCATTGAGGGGCACCTGCGTATTGACTGCGAAATCGAAGGCGGCGTCGTCACCAAAGCCTGGTCGTCCGGCACCATGTGGCGCGGGATGGAGGAGATCGTCAAGGGCAACGACCCGCGCGATGCTTGGATGATAGTGCAGCGCATCTGCGGGGTCTGCACCTCCATTCATGCCATCGCTTCGGTGCGGGCAGTGGAAAACGCCATCGGCGCCAAGGTGCCGGTCAATGCCCAGTTCATCCGCAACCTCATCATCGCGGCCCACAACATCCACGATCACATAGTCCACTTCTACCAGCTCTCGGCGCTGGACTGGGTGGACATCACGGCGGCCCTTGAGGCCAATCCGCAAAAAGCGGCGGGCATCCTTAAAGGGGTGTCGACCTGGTCCCTCAACAGCGCCGAGGAGCTCGCCAAGGTGCAGGAGAAGATCCGCGCCCTGGTTGCCAGCGGCCAGCTAGGCATCTTTGCCAACGGCTACTGGGGCCACAAGGAGATGAAGCTGAGCCCTGAGGTGAACCTCATCGCCGTGGCCCACTACCTGCAGGCACTGGAGTGCCAGCGCGATGCCAACCGCATCGTCGCCATCCTGGGGGGCAAGAGCCCGCACATTCAGAACCTGGCGGTGGGCGGCGTGGCCAACCCCATCAACCTGGATGCGCCCAGCGTGCTCAACCTCGAGCGCCTCATGTATGTGAAGAGCTTTATCGACCGGCTCGGCGAGTTTATCGAACAGGTCTACAAGGTGGATGCCGCCATCATAGCCGCGCACTATCCCGAGTGGCTGGCACTGGGGCAGGGGGCCAAGCACTACCTGAGCGTGCCCGAGCTCCCCACCGATGCCGACGGCGGCAGCTTCCTGATGCCGGGCGGCTACATCGAAAACGGCGATCTGGCGAATTACCGCCCCATAGAGAGCCATCAGGACGCCTGGCTGATGGATGGCATCGCCGAGAGCAACAAGCACGCCTGGTACAAGGATGACGCCCCCCTCAAGCCCTGGGAGGGCAAGACGGAGCCGAACTACACCGGCTGGCAGGATGACGGCAAATACTCCTGGGTCAAATCCCCCACCTTCTACGGCAAGGTGGTGGAGGT
>RCUN01000374.1_pt1 | contig 28859 bp, 26 predicted proteins | sample 2166181 | NCBI WGS metagenome assembly RCUN01 (sample SAMN09932603, study PRJNA488358) | compost metagenome | feature: garden; material: soil; isolation source: compost soil in crotononitrile-enriched culture | place: Germany: Experimental Botanical Garden Goettingen | collected 2016-01-27 | reverse complement strand
CCGTGAAGGTGGTCGTACTGTAGGTGCTGGTGTTGTTGCGAAAGTAACTGCATAAGCATAATATAGTGGCGGATTACGTCTCAGGTTGAGGGCTTTGGCTCTCAACTTGCATTATAGGTCAGTAGTTCAATTGGTAGAGCGTCGGTCTCCAAAACCGAATGTTGGGGGTTCGAGTCCCTCCTGGCCTGCCATATTTTCAAATAAAAAGCTTGATGCTGGCTTAGTTGTTCATATAATAAGTCGCGAGTTCTACGACGAGTACAAAAATGTCGAATGATAAATCGCGTGACGCATTGAGCGACGCGCCAATTCCTCAAAGAAATAATTCTGCTGAAGTTGTTCGTTCTGGTTCGCCTCTAGATATTGTTCTATGGGTGATTGCGATTGCATTATTGGTTTTAGCTGTTATGGCGAATCAGTATTTACCAGCGCATTGGGCACCTGCAAACAATATTTGGGTGCGCGTTGGGGCAATTTTTGCTTGTATCGTTGTGGCTTTAGGTTTATTATACGCCACCCATCAAGGTAAAGGCTTCGTTCGTTTGCTAAAAGATGCACGAGTCGAATTGCGTCGAGTAACTTGGCCAACAAAACAAGAAACAGTCACCACATCGTGGCAGGTTCTATTGGTTGTAGTTGTTGCATCATTGGTTTTATGGTGCTTTGACTATGGTTTGGGTTGGTTAATTAAGTTGATTATCGGGTAAAAGAGCTATGAAACGTTGGTACATTATTCATGCCTACTCTGGCTATGAAAAACAAGTGTTACGTTCACTTACAGAACGAATCCAGCGTAGCGCTGTTGCTGATAGCTTTGGTGATGTCCTTGTTCCTACCGAAGAAGTGGTAGAGATGAAGGATGGTAAGAAACGTAAATCTGAGCGCAAATTCTTTCCTGGCTATGTGTTAGTTGAAATGGAAATGAATGATGATACTTGGCATATCGTTAAAGAATGTCCAAAGGTTCTAGGTTTTATCGGTGGTACACCTGAAAAACCAGCACCAATCACTCAGCGTGAAGCGGATGCGATTCTTGCGCGTGTACGTAATACTGGTGAAGCACCACGTCCTAAGACGATGTTTGAACCGGGTGAAGAATTACTTGTTATTGACGGTCCATTCACAGACTTTAAAGGTGTTGTGGAAGAAGTTCAATACGAGAAGTCACGTTTAACGTTGACGATTAACGTATTTAATCGACCAACTCAGGTTGAACTCGAATTTCGCCAAGTCGAAAAAACGATTTAATCTTAATTGGTTGAAAAACGCCCGATTTTATCGGGCATTGTTGTTGTAATAAAAGTGTAGCGTAAACATTGGGGAGCCTAGCGGCGTTTGTACCCAGAGGTATTTTAAAATGGCTAAGAAGATTGACGGCTATATCAAGCTGCAAGTTCCAGCTGGTAAAGCAAATCCATCTCCACCAATTGGTCCTGCATTAGGTCAACGTGGTGTAAACATCATGGCATTCTGTAAAGAATTCAATGCTGCTACACAAAAAGTTGAACAAGGTCTTCCAATTCCTGTAGTGATTACTGTGTATAACGACAAGTCGTTCACATTCATCATGAAAACTCCACCAGCTTCTATTCTTCTTAAGAAAGCTGCTGGTATCCAAAAAGGTTCACCTGTACCAAACAAAACTAAAGTTGGTAAGTTGACTCGTGCTCAGTTAGAAGAAATTGCGACTACTAAAGAACCGGATTTAACTGGTGCTGATTTAGACGCACGTGTACGTACCATCGCTGGTTCTGCACGTTCTATGGGCTTGGAAGTGGAGCTATAAGACATGGCAAAGTTAACTAAACGTCAAAAAGCCATTGCTGCTGCTGTTGAAGCAAACAAAGTTTACACTTTGGAAGAAGCGGTTCAAGTTCTTAACAGTTTACCTGCTGCGAAGTTCAAAGAATCTTTAGATGTAGCTGTAAACCTTGGTGTAGACCCGCGTAAATCTGATCAGGTTGTTCGTGGTGCGACTACATTACCTGCTGGTACTGGTAAAACTGTACGTGTAGCGGTATTTGCTCAAGGCGCGCAAGCAGAAGCTGCTAAAGAAGCTGGTGCAGACATCGTAGGTTTTGATGACCTTGCTGAAAGCATCCAAGGTGGAAACCTTAACTTTGATGTTGTAATCGCTGCTCCTGACGCTATGCGTGTTGTTGGTAAGCTCGGTACAATCCTTGGTCCACGTGGTTTAATGCCAAACCCTAAAGTTGGTACTGTAACTCCTGATGTAGCGAATGCTGTTAAAAACGCTAAATCTGGTCAGGCTCGTTACCGTGTAGACAAAGCGGGTATTATCCATGCTGCGATCGGTCAGTTAGGCTTTGATGCTGCTGCTATCCGTCAAAACGTTGAAACCTTAGTTGCTGACTTGAAAAAGTTAAAACCTGCAACTTCTAAAGGTGTATACATCAAAAAGATCACTTTGAGCTCAACTATGGGTCCTGGTCTTACTGTTGATGTAAGCAACGTTTCTAACTAAGTTTAAAACTTGGTCAAGAATTTTAAAGTCCTGATTGAGGGCAGAGTATAAAAAATCATAGATTTTTTATACTCATTCAAAGTAATGCTTTGTTTCCTCACTCATCAGGCGGACTTTGAATTGATAAATGTAAATTTATCAGCGTCAAAGACCACAGGCGAAGAGACTTCTTTTGAATATCTTCTTAATAGCCCAGCCTGCGTAGACGCGGTGGTGTGATTTATTCCTCCTCCGCGTGTAAGTCAAATCTTTGTTGACTTGCGAATTGGGAGTGTACTTTTTTGAGTACATAAATCACCGTTAGGAGGTTTTACAATGGCTCTTCTTATTGAAAGCAAAAAACAGATCGTTGCTGAAGTGGCTCAAACTGCTTCTACAGCTTTCGCTGCCGTTGTTGCTGACTATCAAGGTTTAACTGTTGAGCAATTAACTGCTCTTCGTGTTGAAGCTCGTAAACTAGGTGTTGCTACACGCGTTGTACGTAATACTTTGGCTAAACGTGCTCTTCAAGATACGCAATTTGCAGTCTTGAATGACAACCTTGTTGGCCCAACAATCTTAGCATTCTCAACTTCTGAAGACGATATGGGTGCAGCTGCACGCTTGTTTGAAGAATTTGCTAAAACTAACAAAGCATTTGAATTAAAAGCTGCTGCATTTGACGGCAAACTTTATCAAGGTGCTGAAGTTGGCGTTATCGCAAACCTTCCAAACCAAGAAAAAGCGCTTACTATGCTCGCATCTGTTCTTCAAGCTCCTATTTCGAAATTGGGTCGCTTACTTACAGCGCTTCAAGAGAAAAACGAGTCAGAAGCTGCTTAAGCTTAAATCTACTTCCACACCATTCAATACCCATTTGGAGTTAATCTCATGGCTTTAACAAACGAAGAAATCCTAAACGCAGTTGCTGAAAAAACTGTTCTTGAACTTGTTGAACTTATTTCTGCTTTTGAAGAAAAATTCAACGTATCTGCTGCTGCTGTAGCTGTAGCTGCTGCCCCTGCTGCTGCTGCTGCTGAAGAACAAACTGAATTCAACGTTGAGTTGACTTCTTTTGGTGCTAACAAAGTAGCTGTAATTAAAGCAGTTCGTGAAGCAACTGGCCTTGGTCTTAAAGAAGCTAAAGACCTAGTTGAAGGTGCTCCACAAGTTCTTAAAGAAGGCATTTCTAAAGAAGAAGGCGAAGAACTTAAGAAGAAACTTGAAGAAGCTGGTGCTACAGTTACACTTAAGTAATTGTAAAAGGAGTCGGTTTTTAAATCGGCTCCATAAAATGGCTGATGGCTCTTGGGTCATCAGCCTTTTTGCGTTACAATAATCGGCTCGATTTTTGTTTGTTCTGTACAATAATTGTCGCGTTTTAGAATAATCAGAGTAATTTCAAATGTTTACCAATATTTTTCTTTTTAAAAAATATTGTTAAGCGTTTTAATACCACTAAAAATTGCAGCATTTGTAAACAGTGGTGGCCATATCGGCCTGTGTAATTCCTTCTGAGCCCGTTCTGCAGGCGGGCTTGGTTTACTTTCCGAGGACTCCAGATGGCATACTCATATACCGAAAAGAAACGGATCCGTAAGAATTTTGGTAAATTGCCCCAAGTAATGGAAGCACCGTACTTACTTTCGATTCAGGTCGATTCGTATAGAACGTTCTTGCAAGGTGGCAAATCTCCAAAAAACCGCGAAGATATCGGTCTCCAAGCCGCATTTCGTTCAGTTTTCCCTATAGAAAGTTATTCTGGCAATGCTGCTTTAGAATTTGTTGAGTATAGCCTTGGTAAGCCTGAGTTTGATGTGCGTGAATGTATTTTACGTGGTTCGACTTATGCGGCACCAATGCGCGTAAAAATTCGTTTGATTATTAAAGATCGCGAAACTAAATCTATTAAAGACGTACGTGAACAAGAAGTCTACATGGGTGAAATGCCACTCATGACAGATAATGGTACCTTTGTGATCAATGGTACTGAGCGTGTAATCGTATCTCAATTACACCGTTCACCTGGTGTGTTCTTTGATCACGATAAAGGCAAAACACATTCAAGTGGTAAAGTACTTTATTCTGCACGTATTATTCCTTACCGTGGTTCATGGTTAGATTTCGAATTTGATGCAAAAGATTTAGTTTATGTACGTATTGACCGTCGTCGTAAATTATTAGCAACTGTTGTGTTGCGCGCATTGGGTTATAACAATGAACAAATTTTGAATTTGTTCTATGAAAAAGTGCCTGTATATCTTGATATGGGTAGCTATCAAATTGACCTCGTTCCAGATCGTCTGCGTGGCGAAATGGCGCAATTTGATATTGCAGACAATGACGGTAAAATCATTGTTGAGCAAGGTAAACGTATTAATGCACGTCACGTACGTCAAATGGAAGCTTCTGGTTTAGCTAAGCTATCAGTTCCTGATGAGTATCTGTATGAGCGTATCACTGCCGAAGATATTACTTTACGTAATGGTGATGTGATTGCTGCAAATACATTGTTAAGCCATGAAGTTATGGTGAAACTGGCAGAAGGCGGTGTTAAACAGTTCAATATCTTGTTTACGAACGATATTGACCGTGGTTCATTTGTTGCTGATTCATTACGTGCTGACACAACATCTGGTCGTGAAGAAGCATTAGTTGAAATCTATAAAGTAATGCGCCCAGGCGAGCCACCAACAAAAGAAGCTGCTGAAAACTTATTTAATAACTTATTCTTCTCTTCTGAACGTTATGACTTATCTCCAGTAGGTCGTATGAAATTCAACCGTCGTTTGGGTCGCCCATACGAAGTTGGTACTGACCAGAAGTCACGTGAAGTAGAAGGTATTTTATCGCACGAAGATATCATCGATGTATTACGTACATTAGTTGAAATCCGTAACGGTAAAGGTGAAGTCGATGATATCGATCACTTAGGTAACCGTCGTGTACGTTCTGTTGGTGAAATGACTGAAAACCAATTCCGTGTTGGTTTGGTTCGTGTTGAGCGTGCTGTTAAAGAGCGTTTAAGCCAAGCAGAAACAGATAATTTATCTCCGCAAGATCTCATTAACGCAAAACCAGTTGCAGCTGCAATCAAAGAGTTCTTTGGTTCAAGCCAATTGTCTCAGTTCATGGATCAAAACAACCCATTATCTGAGATTACACATAAACGTCGTGTTTCAGCGCTTGGGCCTGGTGGTTTAACGCGTGAACGTGCGGGCTTTGAAGTACGTGACGTACATCAAACTCACTATGGTCGTGTATGTCCAATTGAAACGCCGGAAGGTCCAAACATTGGTTTGATCAACTCGCTTTCTGTTTATGCAAAAGCGAATGATTTTGGTTTCTTGGAAACACCTTACCGTAAAGTGGTAGATGGCCGAGTAACTGATGCTGTTGAATACCTTTCTGCTATTGAAGAAGTAGGTACTGTTATTGCACAGGCCGATTCTGCGATAGATAAAGATGGTAACTTAACAGAAGATTTTGTTTCTGTTCGTCACCAAGGTGACTTTGTACGTATGCCACCTGAAAAAGTGACGCATATGGATGTATCTGCACAGCAGGTTGTATCTGTAGCTGCATCACTTATTCCATTCCTTGAACACGATGACGCGAACCGTGCATTGATGGGTTCAAACATGCAACGTCAGGCGGTTCCTACTCTACGTGCGGATAAACCGCTTGTAGGTACAGGTATGGAAGCGAACGTTGCACGTGACTCAGGCGTATGTGTGATAGCAAACCGTGGTGGTGCGATTGAGTATGTAGATGCTTCTCGTATCGTTATTCGTGTAAACGAAGATGAAATGATTGCAGGTGAGGCTGGTGTAGATATTTACAACCTCATTAAATATACACGTTCTAACCAAAACACTTGTATCAACCAAAATATTATCGTGAATTTGGGCGACAAAGTTGCTCGCGGTGACATTCTGGCAGACGGTCCGTCAACAGATATGGGTGAGCTTGCGCTTGGTCAAAACATGCGTGTAGCCTTCATGACGTGGAATGGTTACAACTACGAAGACTCGATCTTATTATCTGAGCGTGTACTTCAAGAAGACCGTTTAACTTCTATTCATATTCAAGAATTATCATGTGTAGCGCGTGATACTAAGTTAGGTGCAGAAGAAATTACTGCCGATATTCCTAACGTAGGTGAAGCTGCACTTTCTAAACTTGATGAATCTGGTATCGTTTATATTGGTGCGGAAGTTACTGCTGGTGACATCCTTGTTGGTAAAGTAACGCCTAAAGGTGAAACTCAGTTAACTCCTGAAGAAAAATTGCTTCGTGCAATCTTTGGTGAGAAAGCAGCTGACGTTAAAGACTCATCTTTACGTGTTCCATCTGGTACTAAAGGTACAGTTATCGATGTTCAAGTCTTCACGCGTGATGGCTTAGAGAAAGATGACCGTGCGATGGCAATTGAAAAAGCACAGCTTGACGCTTACCGTAAAGACTTGAAAGAAGAATACAAGATCTTTGAAGAAGCAGCTCGTGAGCGTGTAATTCGTTTGCTTAACGGCCAAGAGTCTAACGGTGGTGGTTCGACTAAACGTGGCGACAAGCTCGTTGACGGTATGTTGTCTGGTTTAGAGCTTGTTGACTTACTTGAAATCCAACCTACAGATGAAGCAATTGCTGAACGTTTATCTCAAATTCAAGTGTTCTTGAAAGAGAAGAGCGCAGAAATTGATGAGAAGTTTGCAGAGAAGAAGCGTAAGCTTTCGACTGGTGATGAGTTAACAACAGGTGTTCTGAAAGTTGTTAAAGTTTACCTAGCAGTTAAACGTCGTATTCAGCCTGGTGATAAAATGGCTGGTCGTCACGGTAACAAAGGTGTTGTATCTAACATTTTACCTGTTGAAGACATGCCACACGATGCTAACGGTGTGCCGGTAGATATCGTATTGAACCCATTGGGTGTACCATCTCGTATGAACGTGGGTCAGATTCTTGAGACTCACTTGGGTATGGCAGCTAAAGGGCTTGGTGATAAAATCGAAAAAATGTTGAAAGAACAGCGCACAGTTTTAGAACTTCGCGAATTCTTAGACAAGATTTATAACAAAGTCGGCGGTGAGCAAGAAGATCTTGATAGCTTAACTGATGCTGAAGTCTTAGCACTTTCAGGCAACTTACGTGCTGGTGTGCCTTTAGCTACTCCTGTATTTGATGGTGCTGAAGAAAGTCAAATTAAAGACTTACTTGAATTAGCTGATATTTCGCGTACTGGTCAAACAGTATTGTTTGATGGTCGTACGGGTGAACAGTTTGATCGTCCTGTAACTGTAGGTTACATGTATATGCTCAAATTGAACCACTTGGTTGATGACAAAATGCATGCGCGTTCAACTGGTTCTTACTCACTTGTTACACAGCAACCGCTTGGTGGTAAAGCACAGTTCGGTGGTCAGCGTTTCGGTGAGATGGAGGTCTGGGCACTCGAAGCTTACGGCGCAGCATATACACTTCAAGAGATGTTAACTGTTAAGTCGGATGACGTTGAAGGTCGTACACGAATCTATAAGAATATTGTAGATGGTAACCATTATATGGATCCGGGTATGCCTGAATCGTTCAACGTATTGACCAAAGAGATCCGTTCTTTAGGTATCAACATTGAACTGAAAAATGGTGACTAAGTCGTAAGACTCACGATTTTTTAGGAAAAAACAATATTTGTGACCCAGTCGGGTAAGCATTGCTTCCCGACACACGGAGAAAAAAATTGAAAGACTTGCTCGATATCATGCGTAAGAAAACGGACTCAGATGGTCATGCACCAATTGAGTTTGACCGTATCCGTATTGGTCTTGCGTCACCAGAAATGATTAAGTCATGGTCTCATGGTGAAGTTAAAAAACCTGAGACAATTAACTACCGTACTTTCAAACCAGAACGTGACGGTTTGTTCTGTGCCAAAATTTTTGGTCCAGTAAAAGATTACGAATGCTTGTGTGGTAAATACAAGCGTATGAAATACAAAGGCGTCATTTGTGAAAAATGTGGCGTTGAAGTAACTACAGCGAAAGTTCGTCGTGAACGTATGGGTCACATTGAACTCGCTTCTCCAGTTGCACATATCTGGTTCTTAAAATCGTTACCATCTCGTATCGGTTTATTACTTGATATGACGCTTCGTGATATCGAACGTGTATTGTATTTCGAATCATACGTTGTAACTGACCCAGGTATGACTCCGTTTGAAAAGTATCAACTTTTAACAGACGAAGAATACTTCAATGCACTTGAAGAACACGGTGATGAATTCACTGCGAAAATGGGTGCAGAAGCGATTCAGGACTTATTAAAAGATATCGATCTTGAAGCTGAAATCGCACGTTTACGTGAAGAAATTCCTCAAACAACTTCTGAAACGAAGTTGAAAAAAGCGTCTAAGCGCTTGAAATTGATGGAAGCGTTCAACGATTCAAACAACAAGCCAGAATGGATGGTGATGAATGTACTTCCGGTACTTCCACCTGATTTACGTCCATTAGTTCCACTTGAAGGTGGTCGTTTCGCGACTTCTGACTTGAACGATTTATATCGTCGTGTCATTAACCGTAACAACCGTTTGAAGCGTCTTCTTGATCTTGCAGCACCAGACATTATCGTACGTAACGAAAAACGTATGTTACAAGAGTCTGTAGATGCATTGCTTGATAACGGTCGTCGTGGTCGTGCAATTACTGGTTCTAACAAACGTCCGTTAAAATCTTTGGCAGATATGATCAAAGGTAAACAAGGTCGTTTCCGTCAGAACTTACTAGGTAAGCGTGTTGACTATTCTGGTCGTTCGGTAATTACTGTAGGTCCTACTTTACGTCTTCACCAATGTGGTCTTCCGAAGAAAATGGCACTTGAATTATTCAAGCCATTCATTTTCGCGAAACTACAAGCTTCAGGTCAGGCAACAACCATTAAAGCTGCGAAGAAAATGGTTGAGCGTGAGACTCCAGAAGTTTGGGACGTTCTTGCTTCTGTAATTCGTCAACATCCAGTAATGTTGAACCGTGCGCCAACACTTCACCGTTTAGGTCTTCAAGCATTTGAACCTATTCTTATTGAAGGTAAGGCCATCCGTCTTCACCCACTCGTTTGTGCTGCGTTTAACGCCGACTTCGATGGTGACCAAATGGCGGTACACGTTCCATTGACACTTGAAGCACAGTTAGAAGCTCGTGCATTGATGATGTCAACAAACAACATCTTGTCACCAGCAAATGGTGAGCCGATCATCGTTCCTTCTCAGGACGTTGTCTTAGGCCTTTACTACATCACACGTGATGCAATAAATGCTAAAGGCGAAGGCATGGTGTTTGCTGATACTCACGAAGTAAACCGTGCACTTGCAACTGGTCAGGTTGCGATTCATGCTCGTGTTAAAGTACGTGTGCATCAAACTGTTATCAATGAAGATGGTGAGCGTGAACACGGCACTATTATTGTTGAGACAACACCAGGTCGCTGTTTGCTTTGGGAAGTTGTTCCACAAGGCTTAAGCTTTGACATGATCAACCTTGAGATGACTAAAAAGAATATCTCAAAGTTAATCAACTCTTGTTACCGTAAACTTGGTTTGAAAGATACAGTTATCTTTGCTGACCAATTAATGTACTTGGGCTTCCGTCAAGCGACTCGTTCAGGTGTATCTGTAGGTATGGAAGACATGTTAATTCCACCTACTAAGCACACAATTATTGATAAAGCAGAAACAGAAGTTCGTGAAATCGAACAACAGTTCGAACAAGGTTTCGTAACTGCTGGTGAGCGTTATAACAAAGTTGTCGATATCTGGGCGCGTACAAACGACCAAGTTGCTAAAGCAATGATGGATAACTTGTCTTATACCGTTGTGAAAAACAAACAAGGTGAAGACGAGAAGCAAAAATCATTCAACAGCATCTATATGATGTCTGACTCTGGTGCCCGTGGTAGTGCGGCACAGATTCGTCAGCTTGCTGGTATGCGTGGCTTGATGGCAAAACCAGACGGTTCGATTATCGAAACGCCGATTAAAGCGAACTTCCGTGAAGGTTTGACAGTACTTCAGTACTTCATTTCAACACACGGTGCGCGTAAAGGTTTGGCCGATACAGCATTAAAAACTGCGAACTCTGGTTACTTGACACGTCGTCTTGTAGACGTAGCACAAGATTTGGTAATTACTGAGCCTGACTGTGGTACAGCGGGTGGTCTAGTAATGACTCCATTTATTCAAGGTGGCGATGTTATCGAGCCATTACGTGACCGTGTATTAGGTCGTGTAACTGCTGAAGATGTACGTCGTGCATCTGATGATGAAGTTGTATTACCTCGCGGTACGTTAATTGACGAAAAAATCGCAGCTCATCTTGAAGAAGCGGGTGTGGATGAAGTCAAAGTACGTTCAGTAATTGCTTGTGAATCTGCTTTTGGTGTATGTGCTAGATGTTATGGCCGTGACCTTGCACGTGGTCACTTGGTTAACCCAGGTGAATCAGTAGGTGTAATGGCAGCACAGTCTATTGGTGAACCAGGTACACAGTTAACGATGCGTACGTTCCACGTTGGTGGTGCTGCGAGCCGAACTTCTGCTGCAAACAGTGTTCAAGTACGTAACAAAGGTACTGTACGTTTCCATAACGTGAAAACTGTACAGCATGCAAAAGGTCACTTGGTTTCAGTTTCTCGTTCAGGTGAAATTGGTATTGCCGATGACTTAGGTCGTGAACGCGAGCGTTATAAACTTCCTTACGGTGCAAGCATCTTGTTGAAAGATGGTGAATCTGTAGAAGCTGGCGGTATCGTAGCGACTTGGGATCCGCATACACATCCATTAGTAACAGAAGTTGCTGGTAAAGCACGTTTCAGCCAAATTGCTGATGGCGTAACTGCAACATCAAAAACTGATGATGCAACTGGTATGACTACTGTTGAAATCTTACCTGTAACAGCTCGTCCTGCTTCTGGTAAAGATTTACGTCCTGCGATCGTGTTGGATACAACAGATGGCGGCGAACAGTTCTACTTCTTGCCACAAAACACAATCGTAACTGTTCGCGATGGCGAAACGATTGGTGTGGGTGACGTTATTGGTCGTGTACCACAAGAAACATCACGTACTCGTGATATTACCGGTGGTCTTCCGCGTGTAGCTGACTTGTTCGAAGCACGTAAGCCGAAAGAACATGCAATTCTTGCTGAAGTTTCAGGTGTTGTAAGCTTCGGTAAAGAGACTAAGGGTAAAAACCGTTTGGTAATTAGCCCTGATGATGGTTCTGAGATCTACGAAGAGTTGATTCCAAAATGGCGTCAAATCAACGTGTTTGAAGGCGAGCATGTGAACCGTGGTGAAACTGTTTCTGATGGTCCACAAAACCCGCATGACATCTTACGTTTGAAAGGCGAAGTTGCATTAACTAACTACATCGTGAACGAAGTTCAAGACGTATACCGTCTCCAAGGTGTAAAAATCAACGACAAACATATTGAAGTTATCGTACGTCAAATGTTGCGTAAAGTTGATATCACCGATGGTGGCGATACAAGCTTCATCAAAGGCGAGCAAGTGGATTACATCCGCATGGTACAAGAGAACCAAGCTGTCTTGGCTCAGAACAAGTTCCCTGCGAAGTTCGAACGTCTATTGATGGGTATCACTAAAGCATCGCTTTCTACTGACTCGTTCATCTCTGCTGCATCGTTCCAGGAAACAACTCGTGTGTTAACTGAAGCGGCTGTAACAGGTAAAGAAGATGATTTACGTGGCTTGAAAGAAAACGTTGTAGTAGGTCGCTTGATTCCAGCTGGTACTGGTCTTGCATATCACCTAGAACGTCGTCGTCAAGAAGCAGAAGCTGCTGAAGTTGAACTTCACAATGACTTCAGCGAAGTAGACCAAGCATTCAGCCAAGCATTAAACTCAGAACAATTCTAAGTTTAGACTGGTAATAAAAAAGGCACCTAAGGGTGCCTTTTTTATTTATAACAATTAAAAGTGGTAATTACAAAAACATATTGAAGAGCCATTATTTCATTACTTAAGCGGGATAAACCCTCCACAAAAACGTATTAGGCTACATGCTTATGAAGACTGGAGTAAATTTAATGAAAAAAATGATGATGATTGTTAGTGTTGGCCTGATGTCAACAACTTTGCTTGTTGGTTGTCAAAATGCAAGCCCAGAAAGTAAACGTATTGGTTCAGCTGCGATTGGTGGTGGTGCAGGTGGTGCCGTCGGTAAACATGTGGGCGGTAATATTGGCGCAGGTCTAGGAGCTGCACTTGGTGCAGGTGTTGCGGCCAATGCAAAAGGGTCCAGCAGTAAAACCGTACGTAATAGTGCAATTGGTGCTGGTGTCGGTGCGGTATTAGGTGGAGCAGTAATTGGTGGCGATACTGGTGCTGCTGCAGGCGGAGCACTAGGTGGTAGTGCAGGTGCAGCCTATGAAGAGAAGAAAGGGAAGTACTAAAAGTACCCTTAATAATGTTTAAACCTTAGAAGTCTTTATCTTATTAAAGACTTCTTTTTTATGTCTTTTTTATAATTAAAATTTCAAGGAATAGGTGTAAAAGGAAGAGCTTTACAAAATATCAATCGATTAGGACAGACGAATAACACAATCTGATCAAATTCCTCATAAAAGAGGATTATGCTTTTTATTAGAACAGATAATAGTGAGTATGGTCATGAAAAAAACAATTGGATTAGTTTCTGCTGTGATGCTGTCTACGCTTATGTTTACAGGTTGTCAAAATATGAGTCCATCTGACCAGCGTATTGGTGCAGCAGCAGCAGGTGGCGCACTAGGTGGTGGCTTAGGTAACCATGTAGGTGGTGGTGTTGGTGCAGGCTTAGGTGCAGCCGTAGGTGCTGGTGTTGGTTCAAATACCCAAGGCGGTAGTAAGCAAACCACGACTAAGAGCGCGATCGGAGCGGGTATCGGTTCTGTGGTAGGTAAAGCAATATTGGGTGGTGACTCTGGTGCTGCAATTGGCGGTGCGATTGGTGGTGGTGCTGGTGCAGCGATTGAAGAGAAAAAATAAAAATTTAGCAAATTAATAAAATAAGCGCTTATTCAGCGCTTATTTTATTGTTGAAAGGGTTTTGCTTTTTTACGTCTGATATAAAGCGTTTTTTGAACTTCAGCAATTCTTACTCCAGTTTCATCAAAAATGTTTAAATGATAGGTTCTTAAAACAGGTTCGAAGTTGTCGGCAAGTTCACGAATTTGCTCAATTTCAGCCAAGTCGACTCGAATATCTGCATGCACAGTGCTTCGACCAGGGGAAAGAAAATTAATTTCAGCTGCTTTATCCCAAACAATATATTTTGATCCGAGATGATGCAGCAGAATCATCATATAAAATGGATCAACCATTGAATAAATACTGCCCCCGAAATGCGTTCCAACCAAATTTTGGTTTTTCCAAGTCAGAGGCATTTTTACTCGTACATGACAAAGTTCTAAATTCATGATTTCAATATAAATCCCTGCTCCTCGATAAGGAGGGTAGTGATTAAATAGAAATTTTGAAATCGTAGGATTGTTCTGAAGTCTTCTTAAAATAGCCATAATAGTCAATTTTTTTTATTGAAACAGTATTCATACTAGATAAGTATCATCTTTTTTATATTGATGGCAATGCTCTATCCGACTAACGACATGATCGATTGAAAAACAAGATAGGAAATGATTATGCAGCCAAAAGTTCATACAGTAACAACAAGTGACCAACAAACGCTTTGTGCCAAGACATGGGGCGACGTAAAAAATACACCGTTGGTTTTAGTACATGGTTATCCTGACAATCAAGAAGTATGGGAATCAATCATTGAACATTTAATCAATGACTTCTACATTGTCACCTATGATGTACGTGGCGCGGGTTTGTCATCTATACCAAAACGTATACGTGATTACCGTTTGGAGCGTTTATCTCTAGACTTACAAGAAGTTGTTGATGAATTATTACCAAATCGTCAATTTCATATGGCTGCACACGATTGGGGGTCGATCCAATCTTGGGAGTCGGCAACAGAGCCTAAATTTAAAGGGCGTTTATTGTCATATACAACAATTTCTGGACCATGTCTTGATCATGCAGCTTTATTTTTGCGTGATAAATTTAAATCTTCACCAGGTCAAATCTTAAAAATATTAACCAAATCTTGGTATATCGGAGCATTCCATCTTCCATTACTAGCACCAACAGTGTGGTCTCTTTTTAGCCCTGAAAAATGGGGGAAAGTTCTTACTCAGCTGGAGAGGAAAAGTAATTTACCTTTAAATAATAATATTAATGCTGATGGTAAATATGGCATTAATTTATATCGTGCCAATTTTATTCCTCGTTTAACTGGCCCACGTCAACGTTATGCGCAATGTCCAGTCAAAGCGGTTATTTTAAAATATGATACTTTTGTGAGCCCTGAATATATCACTGAGGCTATGCCAAAGTGGGTAGAAAAATTTGAATATGTAGAGCTTGAAGCAAATCACTGGGCAATTCTGAGCGAGCCTGCGAAAATTGCAGATCATATTCGTCAGTTTATTAAGGCTCAAGCTTAATGATTGAGTGACTGCATAAAACAGTTAATTCGGCGATATTTTCGGCTTCATAGATCTGAATCTGATAGAATATCGCCTTTTGTTTTGCTCTGAATTTATTCATGAATGCTGTCGTTATTGCGATTGCAGTGATGTTTTTATTATCACTGGCACGCGTTTCTGTCGTACTGACTTTAGTGGTTTCTGCCATTGTAGGCGGCCTCGTAGCAGGTTTAAGCCTTTCTCAAACCGTTGATGCCTTTAACGCTGGTCTTGGTGATGGTGCTGAAGTCGCACTTGCCTATGCAGTGTTAGGAGCATTCGCTCTAGCACTTTCAAAATCTGGTTTACCTGATTTACTTGCTCATAAACTTATTGGTTTGTTAGGAATGGAAGCGGGAAAAAGCCGTCAAACTAAAGTGAAATATCTACTGTTAGGTATTTTACTTATTTCAGCTATTTTCTCTCAGAACCTTATTCCGGTTCATATTGCCTTTATTCCTGTACTCGTTCCGCCATTATTACGTGTAATGAACCATTTAAAGTTAGACCGTAGAGCAGCAGCCTGTGTGCTTACGCTAGGTTTAGTCGGAACTTATATTTTCCTTCCAGTTGGGTTTGGTGCAATTTTCCTTGAACAAATTTTGATGGGAAATATCAACAAGGTCGGTGCGGCGTACGGCTTGCATGTAGAGCGTGGGATGATGTCAATTGGCATGGCCATTCCAGTTTTAGGAATGGTTTTAGGTACTTTGGTTGCTGTATTTATTAGCTACCGGAAACCAAGGATTTATGCCGATCGCGCTATTACGCCAACCACAACGATTGATTTAGATAAGCCTCTTCGTGCAACTACTCAAGTCGAAACAGCTGACTTAAAAGCAGATGCTGAAGAGTTAAAGCATGAGGCAGAGCAGGCACCAGTGATTGCGAAGAAAACCATTTTTATGGCACTCCTTGCAATCGGTCTGACACTCGCTGCACAGCTCTATTCCGGTTCAATGATTTTGGGTGGTTTAGTCGGTTTTGCTGTTCTATCTACCGCCGGAATTTTTAAGTGGCAAGATGCAGATGATGTCTTTGTACAAGGCATGCGGATGATGGCCTTGGTGGGTTTCATTATGATTTCCGCTGCGGGCTTCGCATCGGTAATGACCCATACGGGAGATATTAATCAGCTAGTGAACGGTGTAGTCGATATTATCGGAGATAACCGAGCACTTGCGGCTTTCTTAATGCTTTGTATTGGTTTATTTGTCACAATTGGTATTGGTTCATCTTTCTCAAGTGTACCTGTACTTGCTGTCATTTATGTACCTTTATGCGTACAGTTTGGATTTTCACCATTAGCGACTATTGCTCTTATTGGGACAGCCGCAGCATTAGGCGATGCAGGTTCACCAGCTTCTGATTCAACCTTAGGGCCAACAGCTGGTTTAGGTGTAGATGGGCAACATGATCATATTTGGGATACGGTTGTACCTACATTTATTCATTTTAATATTCCGCTATTAATTTTTGGCTGGATTGCTGCAATGGTTTTATAAGTTTTTTATAAAATATTGAATGATTAACCTTCTTAATGATGATCTTTAGATTTAAATTAAGAAGGTTTTTTATTGATTAAATAAAAGATGTATTTAAAATAAATTATATTAAAATACTCAGAATTAAAAAGTATATTAAAATGGTTGGTAATATAAAATAATCTTGATTAATAAGGTTGGATTTAAAACCAATTAAAATAGTTGGTTAATATATAATTTTATTTAAAACAGTTATTTAAAAATAAACGATAAAATAATTTTATAATGAGTATTGCATGATTTTAAAATACATGTTTATTATAAATATAAATAAGTTTGGAGATATTAAAGTGTTCAAAAAAGCTTTGGTTGTTGCATTAATGGGGATGTCTTCTTTTACTTTTGCTGGTAACTGGCAAGTTAAATTTGGTGGGAGTGTTATTGCTCCATCAGAAGACACAACAACTCCTTTGGGTGTGGTAAAAGCAGATAATGAATATGCATTTACGCCATCAGTAGAATACTTTTTTGGTCAATCTCCATTTTCGGCAGAGTTATTATTAGCAACACCTATTAATCATGATGTTTTGTTAGATGGAAACAAGGTAGCGCGTATTAAACAGTTACCACCGACAATTACAGCAAAGTATCATTTTAAAAACTCGACACGTTTCACACCGTATATTGGTGTTGGTGCAACAGCATTTATTCCTTGGGATGAAGAAGGGGTTGCTGACAAAGTTAAAGAAGATTTTGGTGTAGCAGGGCAAGTTGGTTTTAATTTCCAGCCTGCTGATGCTAAAAACTGGGGAGTATTTGTAGATGTTCGTTATATGGATATTAGTCCGGAAGTTACTTTAACAAATGGTGCTAAGTTTGATTTAGATATTAATCCGTTTGTTTACACTTTAGGTTATAGCTATAAATTTTAAGCATAATAATAAATAGAATAATATAATAATAAACCTAGACTCAGGCACCTCACATATATTTTATGTGAGGTTTTTTTATGAGTTTTACTTGCACTAAAAAAAGCATAAAACAGACAGTTTTCTACACATCTTATGCATATTTTTTTCTAAACTAATTTTTATTCATTACAAAACATGGAAATAAAATCATGAACAAAAAATTAGCGATGTGTTTGGCTCTTTTTAGTGGTATTGCCTTTGCACAGAGTTTGCAAGCTGCAAGTTTCTCGTGTGATGCTGCAAAAACTAAAACGGAAAAAAGTATATGTAAAAACCGTTCTTTAAATGATGCAGATGTAAAAATGGCAACAACCTATCAAATTGTTCTGCATGCTTTACCAATGGGTGGGCGTGATAGCCAGAAAGATGCTCAATACCAATGGCTGAAAAAAAGAAATGCTTGTGCTGCTGGTGTAAGTTGTATTGCTAAAGCTTATCAACAACGTCAAAAGCAGTTAGACACAATATTGCAAGATAGAGTGCTAAGCCATGGCCCATTTTAATTAGAGTAAAAATTTTTAATATTCAGGATTGAAAAATTCTAGAAGTACTCCATTCATAAAGCATTCGAGAACAAACAGACTTCAAAATTTAAGGAGTGATTTATGAGTGAACAAGCATCACAAAATTATAGTTTCCAAGCAGAAGTTGCACAGCTTTTACATTTAGTGACGCATTCTCTCTATTCTAACCCTGAGATTTTCTTACGCGAGCTTATCTCTAATGCATCAGATGCATGTGATAAGTTGCGCTTTGAAGGAATTAATCATCCTGAATATTATGAAAATGATCCAGATTTACATGTACGAGTCATTTTAAATAAAGAAGATAAGACTTTAACGATTTCTGATAACGGTATTGGCCTAAACCAGCAAGAAGCGATTGATAACTTGGGTACCATTGCAAAATCGGGTACTAAAGATTTCATGTCAAAATTGACAGGTGATCAAAAAGCAGATGCTCAGTTGATTGGTCAATTTGGTGTTGGTTTTTACTCAGGTTTTATTGTTGCCGATAAAATTACAGTGGAATCACGCCGTGCAGGTCTAGATGCATCTGAAGGGGTGCGTTGGATTAGCGGTGGTACAGGCGAGTTTGAAGTTCAGCAAATTGATAAGGCTTCACGTGGCACCGACATCATTCTTCACTTGCGTGATGATGCGCTTGATTATTTAGAATCTTATAAAGTTAAGCAGATCGTTAATAAATACTCTGACCACATTAGCTTGCCAATTGAAATGCAAAAAGAAGTTTGGCAAGAGGAAGAGGCGGCTGAAGGCGAAGAGTCTAAAGGCGGTCAAATGGTCAAAACTGGCGAGTGGGAAGCAATTAACTCAGCCAGTGCTTTATGGACACGTAACAAGAGCGAAGTGACTGAAGAGCAATATGTTGAGTTCTATAAAAATTTAACTCACGACTTTGAAGCGCCATTGACTTGGGCACATAACCGCGTTGAAGGTAGCACCGAATATACACAATTACTTTATATTCCAAGTAAAGCACCGCATGACATTTTTACTCGTGAAGCCAAAGCGGGCATTAAGCTTTATGTGAAACGCGTCTTTATTATGGACGATGCAGATAATTTAATTCCAAACTATCTACGTTTTGTTCAAGGTGTGGTGGATAGTGCTGACTTACCACTCAATGTAAGCCGTGAGTTACTGCAAGAAAGCCGTGATGTAAAAACGATTCGTGAAGGTAATGCACGCCGTGTATTAACTGTGCTTGATGGTTTGGCTAAATCGGAAGATGAGAAAGACCAAGAAAAATTCAAGACCTTCTATAGTGAGTTTGGCTCAGTCATTAAAGAAGGCTTGGGCGAAGACTTTGGTAACCGCGAACGTATTTTAAAATTATTACGTTATGCGACTTCAACAAATGATGAAGTGACGACTTCTTTCGCTGACTATAAGGCACGTATGAAAGAGGGCCAAAAAGCCATCTATTATGTGACTGCTGATAGTTTAGCGGCAGCGAAAAACTCGCCACAGCTTGAGTTGTTTAAGAAAAAGGGCATTGAAGTCTTATTAATGGCAGAGCGTGTTGACGAATGGGCAATGAACTTTGTTCAAGAGTTTGAAGGTACGCCATTAAAGAATGTCTCTAAAGGTGCGGTTGATTTAGGTGACTTGCAAGATGCTGAAGAGAAAAAGGCACTTGAGCAAGCAGCTGAACAGTTCAAACCTGTTGTTGATAAGCTAAGTGATTCATTGAAAGCGAAAACCAAAGAAGTACGCGTAACTACGCGTCTGGTCGATTCTCCTGCGTGTTTAGTAACAAGCGAAGGTGAGTTATCACCTCAACTCATCCGTATGTTAAAACAAGCGGGGCAAGAAGTTCCTGAAATCAAACCAATTTTAGAAATTAACCCTGAACATCCATTAGTGAAAAAACTTGAAGGTTCAGAACATTTTGATGATTTGGCAAATGTGATTTTCGATCAGGCCGTTATTGCTGAAGGTGGTTTACCAGAAGACCCGGCAGCTTATGTAAAACGTATTAATAGCTTATTGCTGAAATAATTCGGTATAAAAAAAAGCCCCTGAAGGTTCAGAGGCTTTTTTGTGGATAAAGAAAGAGTTATCCACAACTTGGTGATTTCTGACTAAAAATTAGCTTCTAGATTCATTTGAACGCTGAGTTGATGTTTCGGATCATCATCAATATGGTTAAAAAAGTTAAGGTCATTTTGCATAAAAAGCCAATTTCGCCACACAGGCTGGCGCCATGAAATATAAGGTCCCCAGCTATTTAGTCGCATATCATTTTTGGTATATACACCACCACTATAAACACCGTAAGTCAGACTATTATCTTTTACAAACTCAAATTGTTGAAAAGTCCAATTTCCCCAGTTGTAATCTTCATTTTCGCTCTTGTTTACATTAAATTTATTTGAAAATAATGTGTTATCTTGCATTTTCTGCGTTAGGTTTAAGGTAGTTTCAGTATAGTGCCGGCTGGTCGAACCATAGCGAAAGACCTGTTCAGTATCCAAACTAATGTTATGCCTTAAATTCCATTTTTTCTTGGCCAAAAATTGTACATAGACATCACTTTCTGAGTTTGAACCTAAATCAAGATTATTTTCAAAAGGCATCCAGGTTGAAATGGTGGTCCAGCTTGCAGTGAGTGGATTAATTGGTTCAATTTGATTTGATGAAGCCTTCTTTTTTTTCTTACCCAAGGCTTTATAAGGTTGTTTAGGCTGTGTTGCACGCTTCCATAACGTATCATTCCCAAATACAGCTATAAGCTCTTGAATTAGAGCATCGTCTGATAAAGCATTGCTTGTTTCTAGTTCACAAGGAGAGCGAGAAAGTGATTGTCTTTTGACTTTAGTGAAACTCGTAGAAGAATAGGGGTAACGCCGTGACCGTTGATGTTTTGATGAATTATAAAAAAATTGAGTATGAGGAAGTAAAACCAATATACCCAAACTATAAATACAAATGAAGAAAGTTGATCTATTTTGAAATGGGAAAGAAGAGAATTGATTCATTTTTCTAAAGACAAGAATCAAAATTGAAAATTAGAACAATATCTTAAGATGCGAAGCTTAAATTTTTATTTAAAAATTTTATTATTGATCACCTTGGATGAGGTTCCAAGGTGATCTTAATGAGTTTAGAAAAGTGCTTCTAGGCGTAAGAATGTGCTTACATAATGATTGCGATCTTCGCGGTGATCATTAATGTAATTTACATCTCCCTGAACAAAGAACCATTCACGCAAAACGGGTTGGCGCCATGAAACAAAAGGCCCCCAACTATTTAGGCGCAAGTCATTGTCGTTGTAATAACCACTGGTATAAATACCGTAGTTAAAACGGTTATTTGCAAAGAAACTATGTTGGCGGAAAGTCCGGTTTTCCCATTCTAAATCATCGTCTTGGTCATCGGCATAGGTTAAGCTGAACTGATTCGATAAAATCGGGTGGTTTGGTTTGGCATGTGTAAGTTCAAGATTAGTACGTAAGTAGTTTTCGCTGTCTATGCCATAACGATAAATTTGCTCAGCATAAAACTTAAAATCATTACGGAGTTGCCAATCTCTCGATGCTTTTAAACGAACATAAATATCGTCTCCAGAACGAATACCTAAGTCAGCATCTGTTTCAAAAGGCAATTTTTTCGAGAAATCTGACCAACGTAATGCGATTGAACTGTTGTCATCTCGAGTTTGCTTACCATCTAGCTTCTTATTTGAATCTTGATTCGGGTTCTGGTTAATATTGGCTGGGCTATTATCAAATTCGTTATCTAAAGAGTCATCACCAAACACGACGCTTAGACGTTTTTCTAGAGTCGGTAGTTTAATCTTGCCTCGAATCCTGGGCTTAATTTCAAAGTTGTCGTATTCATTCCAATAGTTATCGACCATTACGCGGATGGTTGCTGTAGCAGGTTTCTGTGGATCGACTTCACCAAACCAGTTGTCAATTTTTTCAGAAGTACGATCGGCCCAATGACGAATGTTCTTTTGTTTACGGTCAACCCATGTTTGATCTTCTGTTTGTTCGGTAGGTGGAACAATAGGTTGATTAGACTGCTCTGGAAAAATGGTGGGGGTCGCATCTACCCAACGTGGAATCTGATCTAGAAGATTTTCATCCGCTGTCGCTTCTGTTTGTACTCCAGAGCTTGAACCTTCGACCATTTGAGTTGAAGAAGTATGAGTTGCCTCTGCATGAGTTATGCACACCGAACCGAACCCAAGCGTTAAAAGTGCAAAAAGCTGCCGATAAGGAATTACGTGAAATGTTTTCATATCTATCTTTATGTTTTGTTGTTGTTTCCACTTTTGTTGATTTTTCTAATAAAATCAAGAGGGCGACACAAAAGTTAAGTAAATTTAACTTTTCTTACATATTTGAAATAAATTAAAAAGTTTAAGCTAGTAGCGATTATTTTTACATAAAAAAATCCCCCAGTTAAGGGGGATGATAGATCAAGGAAACTTCAAATTCCGATCATTAAACACATAAAAAACAGAACATTACAGCGCGAATATTCTAAGCGGCAATGATAAACTGATTTTAAACAATTGGATAGTTCTTTTTTTAGAACGCTCTATTGCTAAAATGGTGATAAAACATACGATTTAATCACACTTTTAATTGTGCTGATTTATTTCTGTGGAATATCACATGATTCATCATTACAAACAGCCGCATCATCCTGTTCAACTTCTTCAGCATTTGCTTTGAGCTGTGCTTGCTCTAAGACGTTTAAAAAGACTTCACGAGGCTGTGCACCTGCAAGTGCAATTCTTTGATCAAATACAAAAAAAGGCACGCCAGTAACATTTAACTGCTCTTTCGCAATTTTTTCGTCATGACGAACAAAGTCAGATAGTTCATTTGTATCTAATACAAATTCAACTTCGGCATTATCAAGACCAATACGAGAAGCGATTTCTTCAACAACCTCACGTTCACCAATTGCCAAACCTTCGGTCATATAAGCATGGAAAAAAGCTTCTTTTGCTTGGTTGCCTAAGCCTTTGCTTTGCGCAAGGTGAATAATACGGTGTGCATTGAAACTATTGCCAGAGTTAGCCTTTTGCCATTGGAAATCAATACCTTCAGAGGCAGCCATGGCCGCAATATTGCGCTCCATTTCTTCCATCTCTTCATAGGTACGGCCGTATTTTTTAGCCAAACGTTCTGTATTTGATGTGTCATGTTTTGCTGGCGCATCAGGATCCAATTCAAAACTATGCCAGTGAATTTCAAGCTCAATACCTGCTTCAGCAGCTACATGTTCAAGGCGTTTTTTGCCGATATAACAGAAAGGACAAACTACATCAGACCAGACATCAACACGCATGGGAGAATCTCATAAATTTTAATTACCCATCATAATAGGGATGATGTACAAGGATTTAAAGCTTTGAATAGCGAATAGAGTGTTGCGTATTGTGAAATAAATGGCATATAAAGAAGATATAAGCTCTATTTCATAACTATAAAGAGCAAAACTATAAGAAGGGAAATAGGAGGTGTGTATGCGCCGAGTTTTGATTGCAATTGCAAGTCTGGTTGTTATCACGAGTATTATTTTTTTCACCTATCAACATATCAAACAGCAACAGGCCAAAGACAGTAGCCAAATGTTTGATGTGGTCATGACTGAAAAAATGAACCAGCTTTATGACCAAGCACAAGACTGGTCTAAACCCATCCAACTCGATATTCACGATAAACGTTTAGCAGGTCACTATAAGCAAATTTCAGAATTTCTCTTAAGTTATTGGATTCAAAATATAAATGCACGTAATGAATATTTAAGAGAATTAAAGGCAGCAAAGTGGGATACTTTTTTAAATGTTGATCGTTTAGATATTGATAAAAAACAGAAGTATGTGGAAACAGAAAAAATGTTAGCTGATGTTCGTACGGCTTCAGATAAATATCAAACTCAATATGAAAAAATTCATAAAACTTTCTTAGCAAAAGTTCAGGAATTATCTGTGGATGCAGAGATGAGGCAACTGCTGGAAATGAAATTAGGGTCTCAACAAAAGGCGGATCAAGATCACGCAATTTTTATGATTGAACTGCAAATTTTAGATAAAGCAGAAGAAATGTTTAAACTTCTAAAAAACTATCCATGGCAAAAGAAAGACCAAATGATTCTTTTTCATGAAAATGCCCAAGTCAAAAAATTTAACCAGCTTTACCAAGATGTTTTAAAGCTGAATGCAAAAGTTGAAAAAATTAAGAAAAGGAACGTAGCTGCATTAGAGGGAGATTTAAAAGAATAAATTGAACGTGAGCATCAAAATTTATGGATTGGTGCTCTCAGCTTTCCCTTTACTTAAAAAAGATTGTAATAAACTTTGAGAAGTTTGTAGTTTGATTAACTGCTGGGACGCGTGCATGAGCTCAGTTTGCAGCTTTTCTTGAACTACTGAACACAGCGTAAATACGCGTTCATCTAAATCAAAACAAGGTAACAAAGCCTGAATGTCTTTTAGATTCATTCCTGCATCATTTAATATTTTAATTTTCTTAATATTTTCAATATCTTTTTGCGTATAACTTCGATAGTTATTACTCGCCCGATGAGGCTGTATAAGCCCTAAACTCTCATAATAACGCAGCATGCGAGGGCTTACTTTTGTGAGCTCGGCAACTTTGGAAAGGTTCATAAAATAGGGTTGACCTTAACAGTGGTGTCATAGTTTAGCATGTTTATATCTTTCAAAATGGTACTTGTTCCATGATTAGAAAACTCATTTTATTGGTGTTATTCGGCTTCATGTCATTTGTTGCAAATGCCAAAATAATTGAACTTCGGGAGAACAACATGCGTCAAATATTTGTACTTCATGGTTATTCAGCCTCTATAGATGATCACTGGTTTTTAGACCTAAAACATCAAATAGAAGATGAACATACAACCGTTACTTTAATTCCATTTCCAGATTCTGAGCATCCAGATGTGGATGCTTGGCAGAAGGTTTTAGATCAACAGATCCCTACTGTGGATGAAAATACCTACTTTGTTGCACACAGTTTAGGGGTTATTACTTTGCTGCACTTTTTGCAAAGACATGATTATCAAAACATTGGTGGAATGATTTTAGTATCCGGATTTTCTGGACCTATTTCAGATTTTTCTCCACTCGATGCCTATATAACGAAAAGCAAAGTCGACACGAATTACTTTCATGACATAAAGAAAAAGCTGGTGTATTTATCTGATAATGATGATTTGGTTCCACCAAAACTTACGATTCAATTCGCTAAAGCAATTGATGCGCCGTACATTACAATACCAAATGGCGGTCATTTTTTAGGACGGGAAGGTTATACGACATTTCCGCAAGTCGTGAATTCTTTAAAAGAGATGTTAGAGAACTAATAAGAATCCCCGTATTGATCGGGGATTTTACTTTTTGAAAACTCATTATTGTCATTGAAAGTTTATTAAGATTGATAAAGGACACCCAATATTTTAGAAGGTAATACAATTACATCGAAAGTTAAGGCAAAAGGAAGTAGTGGCAAGTTTGCTAACTTCTCCTTAGTTGATAATGGTACTTTGCCACTCTTATAGTGAAGATATTGAATCTTAACGTGATAGGGTTTTGACAATGGCTTTAGTGAGTGAAGGTTACTTACAGTAGGATAAACAGTTCCTTCAAGATTAAGATCAAATTTATGTGACTCTAACTTTTCTGTGCAGTCACACTGAACCACGCCATATTGTTTGAATAAAGCTAGTTCCTTTTCATTCAATTTTCCATGAGGCGGATTATAAGAAAATCTAATGTGCCCGCTAAAATGGTTACTGTTGGAAGCAGGTGCAATAAAATCCAGATCATTACTTATTTGAATATATTGTGGATTTAACTGGCTAATTAATTGAATGAAATCGTTACCGCCTTTACTAATGACATAACTATATTTTTTACCTGCGATGACAATACTGTTCTCCGGTTCATTAGGGAGAGATATTGATGGTTTTCCGAATGCTATCACATCATCTTCAACTAAAGTGATCCATTCATGGCCTGACTCATATTTTGTAAATAGCTCTCGTGTACTTTCACCAATAACGCGATTACTCGTACAACCAGTGAGAAATAAACTGACTAGCAGGCAGCTCATGAGAATGCTCTGATTTAATATTTTAAAGTTCATTATTTCTGTTGAATTCAATGGATCTATAAAAGTCTGACTATAAACAAAAGATCTTAATATTTAAATCTAACAGTATGATCTGACTTAGTCACATTCAGGCTAATTTCTAAAATATTTTTATAAAGAACCTTACTATTACATTAAAATTTTTAATTATATTTACCGTTTATCTGAGCCTTACTGAATCAAATTCGACTTTGTTGTAGCCTATTTATAGATACTTTTAATTTAATCATCATCTTTTAATTTGAATAGGGTGACTGATTTTTGGAGCAAGTTATGAACTTTCTAAAACAATCAGCTTTGATCGCTGCATTTGCTTTTATGGGGTTGCCGACTGTTCAAGCTGAAGAGGTTGCTACTTTGCCAACAATTCGCGTTATGGCTGAATCTGAGCTACGTGAAGAGGTGGGGTTTGTACCGTTTCAAGAAGATAAAAAAGTGCGTCAGGCGCTGCAACATCGTGAGTATAAAACGCATTATGATATACAAAATGCTTTAGTCCCTGAAGGCATGACTACGGTAGATTATCAGCCAGTCATGGCGCAACCAGATTTGTCTCAACTTTCTCCATTCTTACAACAATACATTTTAGCGGTAGCGAGTGGAATACAGTCTTCTGATCCAACCAACGGTATTTTTGAAATGTTAAGACCTTTGAACATTAATCGAAGTAATGTTGATGCTTATCGTGAGGGGACGATGAAAGTGAATATTACTGACATCATAAATTTACAACAGCAAATTCAAGATGGTTTAAAAGGCCGATAAAATAAAAATCCCCGCATTTTGTGGAAAAGATTAAAAATAGTTTTTATTGATTTTATAATTGTTTGAAATTACAGATTATTTTATTTACCATTATAAACGTTTATATTATTAATTATTAGGCGACATGATTTGTCGCTTGTGGTTGTTTTCATAAGTTTTATTAATGCATTTGGGATACTATGGATAAGTCAGACAGTAGTTATAATATCTTTGATATCTCTCATGTAGAGTCTGATCTTCTAGAGCAATTAGGTACAAAAAGTAAATTCTGGTATTTGTCTGAAGATGAAGAATTTCTTTTTAAAAGTGTACAATCTAATACAGGGGAGCGATTAGGTGATGATTGGGCTGAAAAAATCTCTTGTGAATTAGCAGTTTTGTTAAATCTACCACATGCACATTATGAATTGGCGATACACAAAGGAGTACGTGGTGTTATAACCAAGAATTTTATTTCTGAGCGAGGAGAGCAATTAATGCTTGGTAATGAACTTCTTGAAGGCCTTGTATCCTCTGTTGAAGAAGGTAATCCTAATATACAATTTATTGAAGATGTATATAAAACTATGCGAAATACTATCATCAATAAGCCAATTGGATTTAGTAGTCTAGCTAATATTAAAACTGCTAGTGATTTTTTTGTTGGTTATTTGATGTTTGATGCCTTAATTGCGAATCAAGATAGGCATAATGAAAATTGGGGAATGATCATTACTGTTAAAGGTGTTAAACATCTTGCACCAAGCTATGATCACGGAGCGAGCCTAGCAAGAAATGTTAATGATGAAGAAAAAAGAACACGAATGACCTCAAATGATAAAGGGCAGCAAATACAAACCTTTGTTCTAAAAGCAAAATCATGGTTTTTAGAAAAGGAAATAGCTGGTAAAAAGAAAAGGCTGAAACTATTAGAAGCTTTTCGGCGTTACGCTTTAATGGAAAGAGTCGCTGCAAAGGCTTGGTTAGAGATACTGAATAAGGTTAAAAATGATGATGTAAGATTAATTATAGATAGGGTTCCTGAGACTCTTATGTCTTCTACCTCAAAAGATTTTACATATGAATTAATTTTATGTAATAAAGCTAATCTATTAGCAATAACCCGTGATTTGTAAGTGAGGAATTGTCAGCATGAAAAGTGTTTTTGTTATGTGGCAAGATTCTACAGGTACACGAATGTGGCACCCTGTTGCTAAATTAACTCAACAAAATTCTTGTAGATATGTTCTGAGCTACACAAAAGGTGCTCAGCACGAAAAGTTTTCATTTTTTCCTAATATGCAGGATATTTCTAAAAGTTATATTTCTGATAGATTATTTAGTTTTTTTAGAAATAGATTAATTCCTGAGAGCCGCCCTGAGCATGACAATATGTTTGAGTGGTCTGGTTTATCTAGTGATTCTAAAGATTATTTAGAGTTACTTGCAATTTCAGGAGGAGAGAAGAAAACTGATCATTTTCGAATTGTTAATTTACCTAGAAACGAAGATGGTTTTTATCGGATTAAATTTTTTATTAGCAGTATCAATTATCTGAACGAGATTGAAAAAACTAGTATTACGTATTTAAAACCTCACGATAGGCTCAAATATCAATTTGATGAAAATAATCTAGTTGATTTGGATGCAACAATTTTATTAAAAGAAGATGATATTCGAGTTGGCTATTTGCCACATTACTTATGTAAAGACTTAAAAAATTTACTCAATTATTTGAAGAAAGATGATATTCAAATTAATGTTGTGAAAGTGAACCTAGAGGCTCCATCACAATTTAAAGTTTTGTGTGAATTGAAAGCACCATGGCCTGAAAGCTTTAATGCATTTAATGATGAAGAGTTTTCTGTTTATTAGTAAAAAAATCCCCGCCTTGAGCGGGGATTTTTTTATCTTGGTGTTAATTAAACACGTTCGATAATGGTTGC
>RCUN01000370.1_pt1 | contig 29184 bp, 23 predicted proteins | sample 2166181 | NCBI WGS metagenome assembly RCUN01 (sample SAMN09932603, study PRJNA488358) | compost metagenome | feature: garden; material: soil; isolation source: compost soil in crotononitrile-enriched culture | place: Germany: Experimental Botanical Garden Goettingen | collected 2016-01-27 | reverse complement strand
AAACCGACCTGATTTTGAACTCCAGCACCTTTAAGGCCGGGATGAGCGCCTGTATCTGTATCCTGGGCGTAGCCTGGTTGGGTGACACCTTTGTGCAGGCCAACCTTGACTGGATCAAAGAGACTGCGGGTACCGTGATCCAATCCCATCCTTGGTTACTGGCGGTGATCTTCTTCTTCTGTTCGGCGCTGCTGTACTCTCAGGCCGCCACTGCCAAGGCGTTGATGCCGATGGCGCTGGCCCTGAACGTCACCCCGCTGACGGCGATCGCTTCCTTTGCTGCCGTTTCTGGCCTGTTTATTCTGCCAACCTACCCTACCCTGGTAGCGGCGGTACAGATGGACGATACCGGGACGACACGCATCGGGCGCTTCGTGTTTAACCACCCGTTCCTGATCCCTGGCACCTTGGGCGTGGCGTTTGCCGTCATCTTCGGCTTCCTGATCGGTAGCGTTATTCTGTGATCCTCAAGCGGGGTTTCGGCCCCGCTTTCTCCTCCTCATTCCCCTGCTGCTGATAATCTAACCTTCTAGCCAACACTGCTTCAGGGTATAGTGCCCTGTTACCAAACCTGGTTGAGAGGGCCGAAGATGTCTGATTGCGAAGCTATCGTCATACTCTGTACCGCACCCGATGAAGCCACAGCGCAAGAGCTGGCGGCACGCGTCCTGGGGGAGAAACTGGCGGCCTGTGCCACGCTGCTGCCTGGGGCAACATCGCTGTATTACTGGGAAGGGAAACTGCAACAGGAATACGAAGTGCAGATGCTGTTTAAAAGCGATCGCCAGCATCAACAAGCGCTACTCACCTACCTGAAACAACATCACCCGTACCAGACACCCGAACTGTTGGTGCTGCCGGTGATGGCTGGAGATAAAGATTACCTGTCATGGATCAACGCCTCATTAAACTGATATTGCTGCTGTGCAGCCTGTTCTTCCTGCCCACTGCGGCTCAGGCTTCACTGTTCGGCCAAAACGCGGGGAACCAGTTCGTCCCCGTCGATCAGGCATTTGCCTTTGATTTTAAACAACAGGGCCCCCAACTGACGCTAAGCTGGCAAATCCGCCCTGGTTACTACCTGTATCGCCAGCAAATCAAGCTGGTGCCGCAGCAGGCAACGCTGGGCCAGTTCGAGCTGCCCGCCGGGCTGAAGCATAAAGATGAATTCTTTGGTGAAGTGGCGATATTCAAGGAACCCTTGGCCCTGAGCATTCCCCTGTTGCAGGCGGGTGACAATGCCAGCCTGAGCGTCACCTACCAAGGGTGTGCTGAGGCCGGATTCTGCTATCCACCTGAGACCCGTGTGATCCCGCTGAGCGCAGTGGTACTTGCCGCAGAGCCCGCGGCACCAGTAGCCATAGCACCAGCAGAAACAGCACCGGCCAATCTGCCCTTCTCCCCCCTTTGGGCCTTGTTGATTGGCATCGGTATTGCGTTTACCCCTTGCGTGTTGCCGATGTACCCACTGATTTCCGGCATCATTCTGGGCCGTGAGCGGCCACACAGCAGCGGGCGCATTCTGGTGCTGGCCGTGGTGTATGTGCAAGGCATGGCGCTGACCTATACCCTGCTCGGCCTGGTGGTTGCCGCCGCCGGGTTGCAGTTCCAGGCCGCGCTGCAGCACCCTTACGTGCTGATAGGTCTTTCGGTGCTGTTTGTCGCCCTGGCTCTGTCCATGTTCGGCTGCTACTCCTTGCAGCTCCCCTCTTCACTGCAAACGCGGCTGGCCAACTGGAGCAACACCCAGCAGGGTGGCTCGCTGGTGGGTGTGTTTGTGATGGGCGCTCTGGCAGGCCTGATCTGCTCGCCATGCACCACCGCCCCGCTCAGCGCCATCCTGTTGTACATCGCCCAAAGCGGCAATATGTGGGCCGGTGGCGGCACGCTGTATCTGTATGCATTGGGGATGGGTATCCCGCTGGTGATCGTGACGCTGTTCGGCAACCGCCTGCTGCCACGCAGCGGCCCGTGGATGCAGTACGTCAAGGAAGCCTTTGGCTTTGTGATCCTGGCGCTGCCGGTGTTCCTGCTTGAGCGGGTGATCGGCGACGTCTGGGGGCTGCGCCTGTGGAGCCTGCTCGGTCTGGCGTTCTTCGGCTGGGCATTCGTCCTGAGCCTGAAATCATCCCGTGGCTGGACACGAGCCATCCAGGTGCTGCTGTTGGCGGCGCTGGTGATTTCGGCGCGCCCATTGCAAGACTGGGCATTCGGCAGCACTGCTTCTGAGCAGACGGCCCAGCCGCATCTGAATTTCACCCGTATCAATAACGTTGAGCAGCTTAACCAGGCGCTGCAACAGGCGCAGGGCAAGCCGGTGATGCTGGACCTGTATGCGGACTGGTGTGTCGCCTGCAAAGAGTTTGAGAAATACACCTTCAGCGACCCAGCGGTGCAGACCCAATTGGCCGATACGGTGTTGCTGCAGGCCGACGTAACGGCCAACAATGCCGAGCAGGCAGCCTTGCTCAAGCACTTGCAGGTGCTTGGCCTGCCGACCATTTTGTTCTTTGACCGAGATGGCAAAGAGTTACCCGCAGCCCGCGTGACGGGCTTTATGAACGCAGAAGCCTTCGACGCACATTTGCAGAAAACCACTCGGTAAACGACACTGAGTTTCAGAACATTTTTTGGAGGGAGCACTAGTGCAACGTGAACAGGTTTTAAATACAGCCTTGGAGCTGTTGGAAAAACAGGGCCTGGCGACCACCACCTTGGAAATGCTGGCAGAAAAACTGGGTGTGCCATACAGCGACTTCAAACCGTTTTGGCCGGACCGTGAAGCACTGCTGTATGACTGCCTGCGCTACCACGGCCAGCAGATTGATACCTGGCGCCGCCAGTTGCAGCTTGATGAGACGTTGAGCCCACAGCAAAAGCTGCTGGCGCGTTATGACGTGCTGGCAGAGCATGTGCAGAATGAACGCTACCCTGGCTGCCTGTTTATTGCCGCCTGTAGCTTCTTCCCTGAGAGCGACCACCCGATCCATCAACTGGCCGAGCAGCAGAAGATCACCTCGCTGGACTTCACCCGCGATCTATTGCGTGAGATGGATGCCGACGACGCCGACTCGGTAGCGCAGCAAATGGAACTGGTGCAGGAAGGCTGCCTGAGTAAACTGCTGATAAAACGCCAGTTGCAAGATGTGGCTGTCGCCAAGCGGCTGGCCGAAGATATCTTGCATATTGCCCAGTGCCGTCAGTTTGGTGCGTTAAGCTAAAGCCTCCCTTACCGGGCTTACCACGTAGGGGCGCTGCATGCTGCGCCCGTTGATAACTAATGGGATAAGGCCGTATTCTGCGCGCTTTGCCTGAAAAGCCAGCAATCGGCGCTGTTTTCACGTTTTTCGTCACAAATCCGTTGACGCCGCACGGCCAATACGGTTTAATGCGCCCCGTTGCCCGGATAGCTCAGTCGGTAGAGCAGGGGATTGAAAATCCCCGTGTCCTTGGTTCGATTCCGAGTCCGGGCACCATCATTTAGAAGAACCCGCCTATGGCGGGTTTTTTGCTTTATGCATGCTGCCCTTCCCCGAGCTTCGTACTACTGCGAATTAGACACCTGCAGCCAACGTGTGATGATGCTCCACATGGGCTTCTCCGAATCGGGACACTACACTCTATCCCAAGATGCCCCAGTGAATCGTTGAACGAGTAAAAATACCCTCAGTACCAAGCCGATAGATGGAGGTATTTTGAGATTCATCGATTTGGGAACCTTACTCAGTTCGATAATTACAGAGTCCAACTACCCTGTTATATTCACACAGTATTATCTTCCCCGAACTGGAAATGTTAAGCATACGAACAGAATGTCGAACAGCTAGGAGGAAAGATAGGCCAGTAGTAAACTCTATTTGTGATTTATGCTGAAAAAAGCGCTCAAGGATATGACAGACAGGAGGTGATAAGTTGGAGATATTTTACGATCCTAATTTATATAAAATTTTGATATTAGTCTTCATCTTCTCGGCTGTGGCTGGATTTATTTTCTACATGTTGAATGACATTGACTTAACGTTAAAAAGGCGAAAATATGAAGCGACACTCAAGCAAGCTATCGCTCTTGATAGGCTCCAGAGTGACGATGTTTACCTTCTAGCCACACGCTGGTTTGTCAAAAAGATCAGATTGCTACAACGCTCAACTTCATTTTGAGTGACTACATTAATGATAAAGATTGTAGCGATGAAAAGCTGGAACGAATCAGGGAACTCATCATCTGCCATCAAGAGAACGATCCTTTTTCTGACTTACCTGATGACATCAAGCTACAGTTACAGCAAATCAAAAAAATGGCTGGCGATGGCCATCAGGATATTCTCAGGCTGTCAAAATCGCTCAGTGAGATATACCTGTCCAATCAACGAAAAGCAAAAAACTCCTGGATACTCTCTTTGTGTAGCTTTCTTATCGGGATAGTGGGCTTGCCGTATGGTTTTTCCAAATAATCCCCAAGGAGATAAAAAATGAAAAAACGCAATATCACCGTGCAGGGAGTCGCCGTCGGCATCACGACCCTCCACGAACAGGATTACATTTCACTAACGGATATGGTGAAGAACTTCGAGGGCGGTAGTGCCCTGATTGAGCAATGGCTTAAGAACAAAGACACCATTCTGTTCCTGGGGGTATGGGAACAGATCAATAACCCGGATTTTAATTCCCCCGAATTCGAGGGAATTAAAAACGAGGCGGGTCGCAACAGCTTCTATCTGTCAGCCAAGAAGTGGAGCGACGCTACAGGAGCTATTGGCCTTTACGCCAAGGCTGGACGCTACGGCGGTACCTATGCCCACCGAGATGTCGCCTTCGAATTCGGCTCCTGGCTCAGCCCTGAATTCAAGCTTTACCTAATCAAAGAGTTTCAACGGCTTAAGGATGAAGAAGCACGCACCGCATCGCTAGAATGGAGTTTTCAACGCACATTGGCGAAAGTCAATTATCGCATCCATACCGACGCGATCAAGGAACGGCTGCTCCCGCCACAGTTGACCAAAGCACAAACGGTAACGGTCTATGCTAGCGAGGCCGATCTACTTAATGTCGCACTGTTCGGCATGACAGCAGCCCAATGGCGGCAAACCAATCCTGAACACCCTGGCAATATGCGAGACTCTGCCACACTTGAGCAATTGGTTGTTCTGTCTAACCTGGAGAGCATCAACGCTGTGCTGATCCACCAAGGATTATCGGCGAAAGAGCGCCTGCCACAGTTGAACAGGATTGCCATCACGCAAATGCGCTCTCTGGTTGGTCTACAGGAAATCAAACAGTTAGGGAGTCTATAAAAGTTGAGCATCACATACGGTTTGTATTTACCTCCAACTGACAACATGTTGGAATCGACAATGACATTCACGCTATTAGTACTGTGAATGTCATTGTATGCCTGAGCATCCCTCATCAACCCAAACCACCAACTGCCGCAGTTCTTCCATCACCACCTGGCGTAACTGAACATTCTCCCGCAGCCCTTGTTCCAGCGCCGCACAGGCCTGAACCGAATTTTGCATCCCCAAGCTGGCGCAGCCACTCTTCAGCTTATGCGCCAAACGCGCCACCAAGTCTTCATCCCCGGCCGCGAACGCCTGTTCAATTTCCGCCACCAGAGGGAAGGCGTGCTCGATAAACAAGTCTTTCCATTCGCCGATTTTCTGTTTGCCAAACACCGCCGCATCCTGTGTTAGCTGGATCGTATCCAGCGAACCAGCGGGCAACTGCGCTTTTTTATCCGCTGTCAGATAATGTTCGATCAACCGGCTAAGTTCCTCACGCGCGATAGGTTTTTGTATCAACCCACGGAATACTTTGGTCGTGCGCTGTCTCAAAGCCTCGTCCGCCACGTGGGCGCTAAAACCGATCAGTGGCAGTTGTGGGCAACAGACCGTGATCTGTAATGAGAGCGTGATGCCATCCATATCAGGCAGGTCCAAATCGACCAGCACGCCACTGAATGTGGAGTCCATAGCCAGTATGCCCAGCGCACTTTGGCCATCGCTGGCCACCTCAACCTCGGCACCACAGGACTGAAGCATTTCCGCCGTGATGCGCTGCGTCACCAGGTTGTCCTCCACGATCAGCAGGCGATAGTTGGCAAGATCGGTGCGCTCTTCGGCACGATGCTGAACTGGCGTGGTCGCAATTTGCAGCGGCAGGCTCAGTGAGAAACAGCTGCCCTGGCCCGGCGTACTGGTGGCGCTTAGCGTGCCCTGCAACGCCTCGGTTAATCCCTGGCTGATGGCCAAACCTAACCCGGTGCCGCCGCGTTTATCCGTCAGTTGCACGAAGGGTTTAAACATTTGTGTGAGCCCTTCGGCGGAAATGCCGCAACCGGTGTCAGCAACATCGATTTGCCAACGCTGGCCATCAACTCGGCAACGTACATCTATCCGGCCCAGCTCGGTAAAGCGCAAAGCGTTGGAGAGCAGGTTAATCACAATCTGGCGAATACGCCGCGGATCGCCATTGAGCCATTGCGGTAGATCATCGGCACAGTTGAGGCTGAGCTGGATATCGCGATGGCGTAACCGCCCAGAGATCAAACGTACGATACTCGCCAACAGTTGGCGCGGATCGAAAGGCTCGTTGCTGACGGTAACGCTGCCTTTGCCCGCCTCCAGCGCCGAATAGTCCAGAATATCGTTGAGGATCGCCAACAGGCTTTCGCCGGAATCATTGATCGCCTGTACATAAGCGAGGCTTTTGGCCGACAACCGTTGCTCGGAGAGTAACTGAGCGGTGCCTAATACACCATGCAACGGCGTGCGGATTTCATGGCTCATCGCCGCCAAAAAGGCCGATTTTGCCCGGTTGGCCTTTTCAGCCTCTGCCCGTGCCTGATGGTGTTCCACCACCAGCGCTTCCAGCTCTGCCGTGCGTAATTCGACCTGTGCCGCCAGATATTGCTGCTGGTTTTGCAAAGCGTCCGCATTGGCGCGAAACGCCTCCATCAATTGCCCCATGGTGTTTAGCTCATGCACCACCGAGGTGGCAGGAAAGGGCGAGTTGAGGTCGCCTTGCAGCAACCTTTGCAGCGCTGCGGTTTGCTTCGCCAAAGGTAAAGTGACCGAACGCCACACTACGCGCCACAGGATCAGAGACAACACCACCAGGGTGAACAGGCTCAAGGTGATCAGCCAGAACTTGCCGGTTTCACGGGCCTGTTTCAACGTTTCCAGCGCCTGAGTATTACGCCGTTCGATGTCGCTGACCTGGCGACTGATTTCGCTACTAAAGCGGGTGAACATATCCAGGTTGTTTTGCGACAACGCCTGTAACTGGGCACGAATGTCCCGTTCGCGCTGATAGAGGGCCGAAAGTTGCTGATAACGCGCCACGATCTGCAATTCACTGCCGATCTTCTCCCGCGTTAGCGGATCTTCGACACGTTCCTGACGGCGCTGGAGGATACGCACATAGTCGCCAATGCGGGAAACCAACTCTGCGGGCGCTCGCTCGGCGACCTCTTTTTCCAGCAGCAGGATCAGGTGCTCGATTTGGATCGCGTTAAGCCGCAGTTCGCTCATCTGGTTTTGATATTCCAGATCGACATCGATCAACCGGTCTAACGCCTGCTCCGCCGCCTGATTACGATGCTGATCGATAAGATCGTAGATCCCCGCCTGGGTCACGCCCGCCGCTGTAGCCGCGTTGTTTAACTGCCCTTTGGCCAGTTCGGCAATGCGAGATGCCGCCTCCATAATCTCGCGTGACAGCTCGCGCTGCTGCTTGCGCAGCGCCAACCGTTGGCCAACCAGTTCGCCCTGTAAACCCAGGCTGCGGGTGATATCAGATTCCTGTTGCTCGATCGCCGCAGTATCAAACCCCTGCTCGCGCAGGCGCCCCAGCAACCGACTGATGCGCAGGCTTTGCACCGTCAGCATTTTCCCCTGATCGAGCCATTCCGCCTGGGTATTGGCGTTGGTCAGGCTTTGGGCTGAGAACAGTTCGTACGCGCTGGCCTCGCTCAGCTGGCGCGCCATGTTCATGGTGGGGATCACCGACTGAGTATGGGTTTGCTCTACCTCGCCAATAAAGCGAAAGCCAAACCAGCCGATCAGCGAACTGAGCAGCGTTAGGCCAGCCATCAGCAAGAAAGCCAACCAAAGTCGCCGTGTTAACGAAGGGTGCCCCATAAATGTCCTGGTGATGGAATATCGGCCGCGAAGCCTATAGCATAAAGGCATCCGATCTATGAGGCTATTATGCAAACCTCGATTCTGCGTTTTCTGCTGCTGTTCATCTGCGGCCTGTACGCCTTTTCAGCGCTGGCCGTCTCAAAAGCCCCGTTGGTGCGTTGGTTAAACGAGCGCCAGTCTGAGCCGCTTGCCGCCCTGGCCCCACTGCACGCACAACGCAGTTGGAAAATATGTGCGCTCTACCCCAGCCTGAAAGACTCTTACTGGTTATCTATCAATTACGGCATGGTGCGAGAAGCACAGCGTGCTGGTGTGACGTTGAAAATCTTTGAGGCCAGCGGTTACTCGCAGATCGATACCCAGCGTGAACAACTGGCGTTATGCCGCCGTTGGGGAGCTGATGCCATTTTGCTTGGCAGCAGCGTGGCGCAGTTCCCCGATCTGGCCGCCTCCGTTGGCGACACCCCGGTGATTGAGGTAGTCAACGCGTTAGGCTACCCAGCAACCAAAGTGCGCGTGGGAGTGCCTTGGTTCCAAATGGGTTATCAGCCGGGGCGCTATCTGGTTGAACATGCAACCCAGCGCCCACTCAACGTGTTGCTGATGCCGGGGCCAAAAGATGCCGGTGGCAGCCGCGAAATGATCGCCGGTTTTCGCGCCGCCGTTGCAGGCAGTGCGATCAACATCGTCGAGGTGGTGTATGGCGATAATGACGTAGAAATTCAGCGCAATTTACTGCAAGACATGCTGGAGCAACACCCGCAAATCAATCTGGTGGCGGGCAACGCCATTGCCGCTCAGGTGGCGATGGGGGAAAACCGCAATCGGCAGCAGCCGCTGGAGATTGTCTCTTTTTATCTGTCGCACCAGGTTTATCGTGGGCTTAAGCGTGACAAAATCATGGTGGCCGCCAGTGACCAGATGGTGCTACAAGGCGAGTTGGCCATCGATCAGGCGATCCGCGTTTTGCAGCATCAGGCGGTAGCCAATAATGTCAGCCCACCGATCCTGACGCTGACGCCGGGCAATATCAGCACCCAAAAGGTGGCGCTATCACTCTCGCCCCTTGGTTTTCGGCCCGTATATCTGTTGCCGTCAGCTAACGTCGGCGGCTAGGAAGTAGCCTTCACCGTGCTGGGTGACGAACAGTTCGCTGTTCAGTTTGTTCCTCAGCCTGCGTATCAGCACGTCAACGGTGCGCAGATCGGGCTGCTCCACCCGGTGGGACGACAGCATCCGCAACAGGCGTTCGCGGCTCAGCACCGTGCCTGGGTTGGTGACAAATGCCAACAACATTTCATATTCGGCCCGCGTCAGGCGGATCGGCTGCTCTTCAAAAGTCAGAGTATGGCGGGAAGGGTTGAGGCTGTAACCGGCGAACAGGTAGCAGTTGTCCTGCTGCACGTTGCTGGCCGGGGTGTTGGCCAGATCGATCCGCCACAGCAGGTTTTTCACCCGCACCACCAGCTCACGCAGCTCCAGCGGCTTGGTGACGTAGTCATCGGCCCCCATTTCCAACCCGACGATCCGATCGATCTGATCGCTGCGCCCGGTAACCAGAATGATCCCGACGTTAGATCGCTCACGCAACGCACGGGTTAATAACAGGCCATTTTCGTTGGGCAGATTGATATCCAGCAAAATCAGATCCACCGGCTGCAGCAGCATGATCTCCTTCAGCCCCACGCCGCTTTCCGCCACGGACACCTGGTAGCCCTCATGAACAAAATAATCACGTAAGCGTGCCTGCGTAACCGGATCGTCTTCCACAATCACGATGTGATGGCTCATGAGTTAGCACCCGCCCCTAGTCTGTTCATATTCGTTCATATTCTGACTTATTACGTTCATTCCGACCAGTGACCTTATTCACATTTACTCCCTATCCTACTAAAGGAGTATCCATAATAACTAGAAGGTCTATTTTATGAGCAAGCTTTGGCGGAAATTGACGCGGCCCAGCGCCAAATGGTCGGTGCTGGCGTTGGTTGGCATCGGCTGCATTCTCGGGTTAGCGCTCATCATCGTGCCGCACGCCGGCATCAAGATGACCAGCACCACCGAGTTCTGCGTCAGTTGCCACTCTATGCAGCCAGTGTACCAAGAATACAAACAGTCTGTTCACTTCAAGAACGCCTCCGGCGTGCGCGCAGAATGCCATGACTGCCACATTCCGCCGGATTTGCCCGGCATGCTGTGGCGCAAGATGGAAGCGGCCAACGATATTTACCAAACCTTTATCGCCCACTCGATCGATACGCCAGAGAAATTCGAAGCCAAGCGGGCCGAACTGGCCGAGCGCGAATGGAAACGCATGAAAGATAACAACTCTGCCGGTTGTCGCTCCTGCCATAACTATGACGCGATGGAACACACCAAGCAGCATCCGGAAGCCGCTAAGCAGATGAGTATTGCGGCCAAGGACAACCAGTCCTGTGTCGATTGCCATAAGGGGATTGCCCACCAACTGCCAGACATGAGCAGCGGCTTTCGCAAACAGTTTGAAGATCTGCGCCATACAGCCGACGCAAACAGCGATGGCAGCACGCTCTACACCCTGGATATGAAACCCATCTACGCGGCCAAAGGCGATAAAGAGCCTGCCGGTTCTCTGCTGCCAGCCTCTGAAGTCACGGTGTTGAAACGTGATGGCGATTGGCTGGAAGTGCAAATCGTCGGCTGGACGGAAACCACTGGCCGTCAGCGCGTACTGTCACTGCTGCCAGGCAAGCGTATTTTTGTCTCCTCAATCCGTGATGAGGTGCAAAAGCAGGCCAAAACGCTGGAGAAAACCACGGTAGCCGGCACCGGCGTGGAATGGAGCAAGCTGCAAACCTCCGCCTGGGTGCAGAAAGGCGATCTGGTCAACGATATCAAGCCAATCTGGGCCTATACCGCCGCCCTGTATAACGGCACCTGTAACCAGTGCCACGGCGCACCGGAGATCGCGCACTTTGATGCCAACGGTTGGATCGGCACCTTGAACGGCATGATTGGCTTTACCAGCCTGGATAAACGTGAAGAACGTACCTTGCTGAAATACTTGCAGATGAATGCGTCCGATACCGGTGGCGCCGAGCAGAAACACTAAGGGAGAATGCACAATGAAAACATCACCAACGATCAGCTTGTCCCGACGTCGTTTCCTGACTCAACTGGGCGGGTTGACCGCCATTGGCATGATTGGCCCATCACTGCTGATGCCGAAAAACGCACTGGCTCAGGGCAGTGCCGGTAGCGGCCTGCAAGAAGGGCTGTTGACCGGCTCACACTGGGGGGCCATCCGCGCCACGGTGATGGACGGGCGCTTTGTCGCCGCCAAGCCGTTCGAGATGGATAAGTATCCCTCGAAGATGATTGCGGGCCTGCCCGATCACGTTCACGGTACCGCACGTATTCGTTATCCGATGGTGCGGATTGACTGGATGCGCAAGCGCCATTTGAGCGACACCACGCAGCGCGGCGACAACCGGTTCGTGCGCGTCACCTGGGATGAAGCACTTAACCTGTTCTATCAGGAACTCGAGCGGGTACAAAAAACCTACGGCCCTTCGGCCCTGCTCTCTGGCACCGGTTGGCAATCGACCGGCATGCTCCACAATGCCTCCGGTATGCTGGCCCGGGCATTATCCCTGCACGGGGAATCGGTTGGCACCGGCGGCGACTACTCCACGGGCGCGGCCCAGGTGATCCTGCCACGAGTCGTGGGAGCAATGGAAGTCTATGAGCAACAAACCTCATGGCCGCTGGTGCTGCAAAACAGCAAGACCGTGGTGTTCTGGGGCTCGGATCTGGTGAAAAACCAGCAGGCCAACTGGTGGTGCCCAGATCATGACGTTTATGAATACTACGCCGAGCTAAAAGCCAAGGCGGCCAGCGGTGAAATCAAAGTGGTCAGCGTTGACCCAGTGGTCACTTCGACCCACGAGTATTTAGGCCGCGAGCACGTGCAGCACATCGCCCTGAATCCACAAACGGATGTGCCGCTGCAGCTTGCCCTGGCGCACACCTTGTATACGGAGAAGTTGCACGATACCCACTTCCTCGGCACCTATTGCGTCGGCTTTGAGCAATTCCTCCCTTACCTGTTAGGCACAACCGACGGCCAGCCCAAAGACGCCCAATGGGCCTCGGCGCTGTGCGGTATCGATGCCAACACCATTCAGGAGTTGGCCCGCCAGATGGCAGCTAACCGCACGCAGATTATTGCAGGCTGGTGTGTGCAGCGTATGCAACACGGCGAGCAATGGTCATGGATGACGGTGGTATTGGCCGCTATGCTCGGCCAGATCGGATTACCTGGTGGCGGCTTTGGTTTTGGCTGGCACTATAACGGTGCAGGCACGCCAAGCCGTAAAGGGGTGATCCTGAGCGGATTCTCTGGATCCACTAGCACGCCACCGATCCATGCTAACGGCGACTTCAAGGGCTACAGCAGCACCATCCCTATCGCCCGCTTTATTGATGCCATGCTGGAGCCGGGCAAAGAGATTGATTGGAATGGCAAACGCGTCAAGCTGCCGATGCTGAAGATGTGCGTGTTTGCCGGTACCAACCCGTCCCACCGCCACCAGCAGGTGAACCGCATGATCGCCGGTTGGCAGAAGCTGGAAACCGTGATTTCTATTGATAATCAGTGGACCTCCACCTGCCGCTTTGCCGACATCGTGCTACCTGCCACCACCCAGTTTGAACGTAACGATATCGACCAGTTCGGTAACCACTCCAACCGCGGCATTATGGCGATGAAGCAACTGGTGCCGCCGCAGTTTGAAGCGCGCAATGACTTCGATATCTTCCGCGATCTCTGCAAGCTGTTCGATCGCGAGCGGGAGTTCACCGAAGGCCTGGACGAAATGGGCTGGATCAAGCGTATCTATCAAGACGGTGCCCGCCAGGGGAAAGGGCGCGGTATCGCTCTGCCTGCCTTTGATGAATATTGGAATGGCAGCGGTTACTTCGAATTCAGCCATCCGGAAATGTTTGTGCGCCACCAGGCTTTCCGCCAAGACCCAGATTTAGAGCCGTTAGGCACACCAAGTGGCCTGATCGAGATTTACTCGAAGAGCATTGCCGATCTTAACTATAAAAATTGCCAGGGCCACCCGATGTGGTTTGAGAAGGCAGAACGCTCGCACGGTGGGCCGCTTTCGGCCAGCTATCCGCTGCATCTGCAATCTGCCCACCCGGATTTCCGTTTACACTCGCAGCTGTGTGAATCTGAAACGCTGCGTGCACAATATAGCGTGGCGGGTAAAGAGCCGGTGTTTATCAGCCCGCAGGATGCACGCGAACGCGGCATCAACAATGGCGATGTTGTGCGGGTGTTCAACGCGCGTGGGCAGGTGCTGGCCGGTGCCGTGGTTTCAGATCGCTATGCCCCCGGTGTGATCCGCATCCATGAAGGGGCCTGGTATGATCCTGAACGTGGTGGCGTGGCCGGTTCGCTGTGTAAGTACGGCAACCCTAACGTGCTGACCCTGGATATCGGCTCCTCCGATCTGGCTCAGGCCACCAGCGCACACACCGCACTAGTCGAGATTGAGAAGTTCAAGGGTAAGATCGAGCCGGTGACCGCGTTTAATGGCCCTATCGAGATGGTTGCCCAATATGAATTTGTGCCGATGACGGCAGAAAATGCGGCGCAATAAGGAGTCCCAAACATGGTAAATCAGGGTTCAGCACTTGGCGCACCGCATTATGCCTGCCTCTACGCCTGGCTCTCTGGCTGCTTTGCCCGTGAGCTTGACGATGCGCAGCTTGCCGAGCTTACCAGCCCATCGCTCAGCGCCTGGCTGACGCTGCTGGAGCAGACCCCAACGTTGCAAGCACCGGTCACCCAGTTCAATCAGGCGGTTGCTGCATTGCAGCAGCGGCCTGATGCCCGGCTAGAGCTGGCTGCTGATTTTGCCGGGCTGTTTCTAATGACGGAGAAGTCCGCCGCGCTGCCCTATGCGTCTTGCTATCAGCCGGAATCTTCACGGTTTAAGCAGGAGCAAAGCGCGCAGATGAAGGCGCTATTGGCGCAGACGGGTATGGAGGTCAACGGCTCCTTTAGCGAGCCGGAAGATCATATAGCGGTGATATTAGAGCTGCTGAGCCGCCTGAACTTTGCGTTAACGGAAACCGAGGCACCGAGCCAGGAGTTATTTGAGCTACGCAATGATGTCTTATCCCGAAGCCTGAGCTGGTTGCCGGAGTTTAATCAACGCTGTATTCGCCACGACGGCTTTGGCTTTTATGCCGCGTTGAGTACCTTGCTGCTGGCACTGCTGCGTCTGGATGCCAGCACATCTCCACACTGACAATGCCACCAAGCGGGCATCCTCTGCCCGCTTGAGTACGTCCCTTCAACTTTTCCGGTTAACCACCTGCCCGAATCCCTCACCCTCCAGCTCCACATCTGGCGCAGCAAAGAAATCCAGATTGAAGTAGGTATCGGACGTTAATAACTCAATGCGGTGCCAATATTCAGGCGGGCTGATACCAAACTGCCCGGCCGAAATTATCACTTCAATTTCCGCTTCAGTGGCATGCTCGTGGTTAAAGCCGATATATTTCACCGCGCCCTGCATAACGGAAAGCCGGCCATAAACGCCTTTTTTGGTGTTGTGATGGGTCAGTAAGGCACCCGGAACCGTGTCTCGATCCCAGAACGGTGTTGAACGTGTATGTCGGTAATCAGCTGGTATACGGTATTTCATGACTAACCCCCTGGGGATGAATAGTGTCGCAATATTCTGGCAATGGCCTTCAGGCATTCAGCGCTTTCAACAGGCCAAACGCCTGCTTCATATGATCTTCACTGACGATAAATGCCCGTAGTTGCTGCTGTTGATCCATCCCTTTGGCAATCATGCCTTGGGGATCCACGGTGATCGACCAACTCAAGTCCTGACGCTGGGTTTCGCCTGCCATGTGCAGAGGTAGATCAGGCGTTTTCACCTTGACCAACATGGCGGGGAATTTCACTGGCTCGGCCATCCCCAACAGATTTTTGGCCAGAGCCATGGCGCTGAACTGGATGGGTAGCAGGAAAGGCATTAGCTGGCCATCTATCTCTGCACAATCACCGAGCGCATAAACGTCTTTCGCCGACGTCTGCAAGCACCGGTCGACCAGGATCCCCCGGTTAACCTGCAAATTAGCCTGCTGTGCCAAGGCAATATTCGGCTGTAGCCCAATGGCAGAGACCACCGCATCCACCAGCAACTCACGCTGATTACTCAGCGTGACTCGTAGGCCATTTTCCCGTTGCTCAATAGCTGTTAATTGTTGGTTGAATACCAGCTCGACGCCCATCTGCTGCAAACGCTGCTGTAAGCCACTGCTAGCCTCAACCGGCATCAGCGTCGACATCAAACTACAGGCCTTGTCGACTAGCGTGACCCGCTTGCCCGCCCGGCACATATCCATGGCCAGCTCACAGCCAATAAGTCCACCGCCCAGGATCAACACCTGTTGCGCCTGTAACAACGCCGTTTCCCCGCGGCGGTATTCCTTCTGGCTGTTCAACGTCAGCATATGTTGATGGCCCGGCACTGACGGCACGATTGCTGAGGCCCCCACGGCCAGCACCAACTTATCGTAGGGCCAGCACTGCTCATCGCTACTTACCGTTTTTTGCTGGGTATCCACCGCGGTGATGCGGATGTTCGGATGCAGCGTAACGCGGTACTGTTCCGCAAAGCTGCCCGCCGTTTGCCGCGTCAAGGCATCCGCTGATTGATTCTGGCTGACAACGTGGCTCAGTTCCGGTTTGTTGTACTCATCACAGCTGTCCGCAGCAATCAGGCTAATCGGCACGTTAGCGTCTTGCTTGCGCAGGCTTTTAACCAACTGGCGGGCCGCAAATCCGGAGCCAACGATCAGGATACCGTGGTTCATTTGGCCTCCGGCTTCAATGCGTCAAAGACCTCTTTCCCCATCGCACATTCCGGGCAGAGGAAATCGTCCGGCACGTTTTGCCAGGCCGTTCCTGGAGCGACATCCTGCATCGGCTCACCTTGCTGCGGATCGTAAACCCACAGGCATACGCTGCACTGCATGCTTGGCCCCAAATCGGCGCTTTCAGTACTCAGGGGGGCCGGAGTGGTTGAGGCTAATGGAGCTTGAGGTGGGGTATCCGTGGATACCGTCTTACCTGCTGGCAAGGGAGAAATGGCCCATTGGCGGGCGATATCGCGGCCATGCTGGCGGCAAATCTCCAACGTATCGCCATCGGGTCGCCATTTTGCTTTTAGTGCCAAGGTGGTTTCAAAACCGCTGTCCATTAACCGGGTCTGGATGCGATCGACTGCCCCACCATTCCAACCATAGCTGCCAAAGGCCGAGGCTTTTTTGTTACGAAAGCGAAGACCGGTGATCTCTTCCAACAGCCCGGCCACCTTCGGCATCATCACGTTATTCATGGTCGAAGATCCGACTAAAATACCTTTGGAGCGGAAGACGTTAGTCAGGATCTCGTTTTTATCATGGCGCGCCACGTTAAAGATTTTCACCGCGACACGCGCATCAATTTCGTTGATCCCCTGAGCAATGGCATCCGCCATCATGCGCGTATTATTCGACATGGTGTCGTAGAAAATGGTGATGCGGTCTTCCTGATAATCGGCCGCCCATTCCAGATAGCGTTGCACAATTTGCGTTGGGTTATCGCGCCACACCACGCCATGCGAAGTGGCAATCATATCTACCGGCAGATTAAACCCGAGGATTTCAGTGATCTTAAGTGTGACCAAGCGGCTGAAGGGGGTCAGGATATTGGCGTAATAGCGTTGGCACTGCTCAAACAGTTCGTTCTGGTCAACCTCGTCGTTGAACAGATGCTCATCACAATAGTGCTGGCCAAAAGCGTCGTTGCTGAACAGCACCGCATCGCCGGTAATATAGGTCATCATACTGTCTGGCCAGTGCAGCATCGGGGTTTCAACAAAGATAAGTTGTTTGCCGTTACCGATATCCAGGCTATCACCGGTATGTACCACGTGGAAATTCCACTCGGGATGGTGATGATGGCCATTAATGGAATCAATGCCGTTTTCGGTACAGTAAATCGGCGTATTGGGGATCTGTGCCATGAGTTCGCTAAGCGCACCGGCATGGTCTTCTTCTGCATGGTTGATAATGATGTAGTCCAGCGTTTGCAGATCGATCTCCGCCGACAGATTTTGTACAAACTCGCGGCTGAATTTGTGATCCACCGTATCGATCAATATCGTTTTTTCCTCACGGATCAGATAGCTGTTATAGCTGCTGCCCTTCAGGGTCTTATATTCCGTACCGTGAAAATCACGCACTTCCCAATCACGCTGTCCGACCCACTGGATGTTGTTTTTTACCTGGATTGCCATGCTCGCTACCTTTTGATTAATCATTACCTTGAGATAATGGTATTGAGCAAAGGGCGTGCCAGTTATTATCTGATTGTTTTTAGTGAATTTTTAAATTATTGATGTCAAATTGACATCAGGATAAGATTGTCTTTATGACAATTCAGTGTCGGAATGACAATCATGTCTCTCTCGATCCAGTCGCTCGCCACCATTGCGATAGACTTACAAAATGGTCTCACACAACGAGATCGCTTCCAGTTTTTAATCAATAGCTTAAGAACGCTGTTGCGTTGCGATGCCTCCGCCTTGCTACGTTTTGAAGGGCAACAGTTCCGCCCTTTGGCCACCGATGGCCTGGCCCCGGATGTCTTGGGTCGCCGTTTCTCCCTTGACGCGCATCCTCGGCTGGAAGCCATCGCTCGTGCCGGTAACGTGGTGCGTTTCCCAGCAGACAGCGATTTGCCCGATCCCTACGACGGCTTGATCCCCGGCCACGGCCAATTGAAAGTGCATGCCTGCATCGGGTTACCCTTGTTCGCAGGGCAGGATTTAATCGGTGCCTTAACCTTCGATAGCATGGATCCGCAGCAATTCGATCGCTTCAGCGACGAAGAACTCCGGCTGATTGGCGCATTGGCCGCAGGTGCACTCAATAACGCCCTGCTGGTGGAAATGTTGGAAAAACAGTCGCTGTCACCGTTGGCAGAACACCGCATCAACAGCGCCAAGCACAGCGATGAGATGATTGGGCTTTCGCCGATCGTCCGCCAACTGCAGCAAGAAATCAGTATCGTGGCCAACTCCGATCTCAACGTGTTGATTACGGGTGAAACCGGGGTGGGGAAGGAACTGGTGGCGCAAGCCATTCATCGAAAATCATCGCGCGTCGCCAAGCCAATGGTGTATCTCAACTGCGCCGCACTGCCAGAAAACGTCGCAGAAAGTGAGCTATTCGGCCACGTCAAAGGTGCGTTTACCGGCGCTATCCAACATCGGATCGGTAAGTTTGAGCTGGCGGACGAAGGGACTCTGTTCCTCGATGAGATTGGCGAGCTGTCCCTTTCGCTACAAGCCAAGTTGCTCCGGGTGATCCAATATGGCGACCTGCAACGCGTGGGGGATGACCGGGTGAAACGCGTCAACGTGCGCATTCTGGCAGCGACCAACCGCGACCTTAAACAAGCGGCGGTTGACGGGGTGTTCCGGGTTGATTTGTATCATCGGCTGAGCGTATTCCCTATCGCCGTGCCCCCCTTGCGAGAGCGCACTGGCGATATAGCCCTGCTTGCTGGTTTCTTCTGTGAGCGTTGCCGTATCAAGCTGGGTCTGGCGCAATTAACTCTGACCTCGGCGGCGTTATCTACGCTGGAGCAGTATCCGTGGCCAGGCAACGTTCGCGAACTGGAGCACGCCATCTACCGGGCTGCAATAGTGGCGCGCGCAACGCAAAACCACGCCGAGCTGGAGCTGCTGCCTACGCACTTTAATTTAAACGTGGAACTCATGGCAGAAAGGATTAATGACAGTCCCTACGAGCCAGTATTAGCAGCCGATCTGGCCACGATGACCCAACAGTTTCAACGCGATGTGATCCAGAAAACGCTGGAAGACTGCGATAGAAATTGGGCGGCCACGGCGCGTAAACTTAGTCTGGACAGTGGGAACCTGCACCGCCTAGCAAAACGGTTAGGGATTAAATAATCCACGCTGTCATCTGACAAGGTTGTCCCCCAACATCTGGGGGCCAACCAACGGACTACTCGGCATAAGCGGGTTGAAAAACAGTGCGCCCGATCTGACGCGCTGCATCGAGGTAAGCCTTTGGCTCCCCCAGTTCTGGCAGCAATAACATTTCGTTAGTCGCCACTTGAGCACCACAATAATCAAAAATACCGTGCGTTATCTGCGCGTTAAAGGCATCGGTAAAGCCGTGACGGTCATAAACGCCCTTGCTTGCCGCCCCAAGAGCAACCAAATGCACCGGTAAATGCCCCAGTTTTTTGACCACTGCCCCATCTACAGTCTCTTCATAAGCCCAGCCATTGGAAAACACGCGGTCTACCCAGCCCTTAAGCAAGGCAGGCATGCTCCACCAGTAGATTGGGAACACCAGAACCAAGGCATCCGCGCTATCGATACGCTTCTGTTCTGCCAGAATATCCGCGGGAATGGAGGCCGTTTTTAAGAACGCAGCGATATCTGTGGCACCGTACACCGGATCGAAACCTTCCTGGGTGAGATCGGCAATTTCAAATGTATTGGCAGGTTCGGCGGCCGTTATCCCTTCGGCAATAGCGGCTGCAACACCATGGGTTAATGACGTATCGAGAGGATGGGAAACAACGATGAGTGCGTGCATTGGGGTGGCTCCTATTGTCAGGGCGAGGTATAAAACGTACTCTATATACCAACAGTAAGTTACCGTCGGTAAGTTACCTTTAGTATATAACGCTGTCAACGGGTAAATATTGCTATGGTCTCCAAACCACATTCGCGAGTTCGGCTATCGAGAGAAGAGCGTTATCAGCAGTTGCTGGCAACTGCGTGGGAAATCATTCATGAAGAAGGTACCGAAGCGCTAACGCTCGGCCACCTGGCTGAACGCTCGGGCGTCACCAAGCCGGTCGTGTATGATCACTTCACCAACCGTTCGGGCCTGTTTGCCGCGCTGTATCAAGAGTTTGATTATCGTCAGACCGCGCGGATGGATGAAGCTATCCAAAATACCCAACCAGAGCTGGCGGCCTTGGCCTCGGTGATTGCCACTTCCTACATTGAGTGCGTGCTGCTGCAAGGCCGTGAGATGCCTAGCGTCATGGCTGCACTAGCCGGTACGCCCGAGCTTGAGAAAATCAGGAATGATTACGCCGTGGTGTTCATCGAGAAATGCCGCCAGATCTTTGCCCCCTTCTGCTGCGATAACCAGCTTCAGGACGCCGCGCTATGGGGTATGCTCGGCTCTGCGGAAGGGCTATCCTACGCCACCAGCTGTGGCGCGATTACGGCAGCCCAGGCTAAGGAAGAGTTATGCGGCATCATTATTTCGATGGTGCAGCGAAGTGGCGATCGGCCGGATATGGCTATGCCATAATAAGCACAGTGTTACCCCTCATCATGGAAGAGAGTTATGCCAACGATCGTTACCCACGCCGCAGTGCCGTTATGTCTCGGTTTAGGGCTGGGCCAAAAAATCATACCACCCCGCTTGCTGCTCGCGGGCGTGGTACTGTCTATGCTGCCGGATGCCGACGTGCTGGCGTTTAAATTTGGCGTGGCTTACGGCAATCAGTTCGGCCATCGCGGTTTCACGCATTCACTGCTGTTTGCGTTCCTGATGCCTAGCTTGGCACTGCTGTTCTACCGCTGGTTCAAGGCTAACCCCGTCAAGACCTGGTTGTTCCTGTTTATCTCGCTGTTATCCCACAGTTTGCTGGATTCGGTGACCACCGGTGGCAAAGGCGTCGGCTGGCTGTGGCCATGGAGTGACGAGCGTTTCTTTGCGCCCTGGCAAGTGATCCGTGTAGCGCCGTTTAGCCTCGAGAAATACCTGACTCCTGCTGGGCATGCGGTGATCATGTCGGAATTACTGTGGGTTTGGTTGCCAGGAGCCATCTTGATGACCGGCATGATAGCGCTGCGTAAGTTCATGCAGCGCCAGTGAGAAATTGATTAGATAAGCGGGCGCCGCATGCAGCGCCCCGCGGTGAGCCGGTTAAGGTTTGTAAGCGGCTTAACCGACAAAATCAATTCTGGTCAGCATTAACGTGCCTTGTTGTAGAGTAAACTCTACACGCATTCCCCCTTCACAAACTTCTGACAGCCCAGGGATCAGCAGGTTGGAACCAGTGCCGATAAATACGGCAAGCGTTCCGTCCTCAAAATCACCCGAGCCGACCGAATCGCAGGTGCCTTCAATCAGTACTTTCTTCGTCCCATCATGGTAATAGAACTGCCCGTCCTCCTCGGCTGGGAAGTATTTTCTGGCCTGCTCCAACGGAGTTAATGAGTTCACCCGGAAATCAATCACCTGCTTTTTAGTGAGGTTGACACCCAGCAGCGGTATTTCCTTCAAACCATTCCTGATTTGCTGCGCATAGTGGTCAAACAGTGCTGAGGTTATGCTTTGTTGATGTTCATCAGGCGTTCCTGCCAGGAAGGTATCAGCGACGTTCTCAAGCGGGAAGAGAATATGCGCCTTTAAATAGGCCATATCCGCCGTCTCGATCGCCTGTTGGAATCGCTGGAACTGAGTGAGCATCTCAATCTTGAAGCTGTCATCGATCTCTTGAGGAACCGCCGAGAGAAGTGGCTGCTTCACTGCCGCCAACAACTTTTGTTCGGTGATCGCCGCGGCTGGCCCACTGAAGTTGCACTTCTCCACGGTCTTGCTCTCAACCATCAGCGCCTGCCACTCTGCCTTGGCATCTTTGGCCATAATGGCATCGTAGTAATTCATCCCTTGCCGATCCTGGCTCTCTTCCCCTTCCAGCCGCCCGCAGAAATACGCCATCTTGCCGGTTGTGCACAGGTGAGAAACCACAAATCTGGGTTGGGCAATAGCCCCTTGATAACTGCGTCGGACCGCGTCCAGCAACGGCTTACGCTCCGCATCATAAAGACCGACGTTTTGGCACCCGCTCGCTGCGGGTTCATCTTGAATAGTGCTATGGCATTGGGCCTGCGCCGGTGAATCGACATAAGAGTCAAAATTGCTCACCGTCGTCCAGAAACCTTCCGCTGACATCTGCAGTTCCCGATCGTAGACCACCGTCTTGCCGTTAATTTTGGCGCTACCGCTACCATCATTAGTTTTGGCGGTGGCGCAGAAATACGCCTGCGAGCCGGAAACGCTCAGCTGTTTAACCACAAACTGGATATCAGTGGGATAGCCGATATTGGCACGCATCTGATCCAGAATGACACGCCGTAGCGGATCGTTGGCATCCAGCGTCTGCCCTTGAACATAGGGGGATAACAACACCAGTAGCAGCGCATATCTTTTCATTGGGCAAATCTCATCCTGAGCAGGCCTTACAGAGAGCGCTAGTATTGGAACAATTTGGCCATCATTCAATAAAAAAACCCGCCAACGGCGGGTTTTGAGATAAAGAGATGGAGCGACTTACGCCTGATTGGCAGGGGTCACTTTACTGGCCAGGAACTCCTGCTCATAGGCCAGCGACTTTTTACGGTCGAACTGATGTTCCCATTTGGCAATCACCAACACCGCCAGCGCATTGCCCACCACGTTCAGAGCCGTACGCGCCATATCGAGGATACGGTCAACGCCAGCGATAAACGCCAAACCTTCCAGCGGAATACCCACGCTGCCCAAGGTCGCCAACAGCACCACAAAGGAGACACCCGGCACGCCGGCAATCCCTTTTGAGGTCACCATCAGCGTCAGCACCAGAATGATCTCTTGCCCCAGCGACAGCTCAATACCGTATAGCTGTGCAATAAAGATGGCAGCAATACTTTGGTACAACGTAGAACCGTCCAGATTGAAAGAGTAGCCGGTAGGCACCACGAAGCTGGTGATGGATTTTGGCGCGCCGTAAGCCTCCATCTTTTCGATAATACGCGGCAACACGGTTTCCGAACTGGCTGTTGAGTAAGCCAGGATCAGCTCTTCTTTCAAGATGCGGATCAGCGTCCAGATACGCAGGTTACACAACCGCGCAACGGCCCCCAGAACCACCAAACCAAAAAAGGCGATGGCGAAGTAAACCAGCACCACCAGCTTGGCCAACGGCAAGAGCGAAGCAAAACCGAAGTTGGCTACCGTTACCGAGATCAAACCAAATACCCCAATCGGGGCGTAACGCATGATCATGTGGGTCACTTTGAACATGCTCTCGGCCACCGCTTTGAACACCTTCAGCAACGGCTCTTTGGTCTCTTTCGGCAAGGAAGACAGCCCCAGCCCAAACAGCACCGAGAAGAAGATGATCGGCAACATGTCGCCTTTGACCATCGACGAGAACACGTTAGAAGGAATTAACGAAAGGATGGTGGCCACCAGGCTATGTGAGCCGCTTTGCACCTGTTCCGTCGTTTTTTCATACTGTGAGATATCGACCGCGGTCAGCGCCGACATGTCGATGCCGTGCCCGGGTTGAAAAACATTAGCCAATGTCACACCCACGATGATGGCGATGGTGGTGATCACTTCAAAATAGATAATGGTTTTCAATCCAATACGGCCCAGCTTTTTGGTATCGCCAATACCGGCAATACCGACGATTAGCGTGGAAATAACAATAGGCACCACGATCATCTTGATCAAACGAATAAAGATATCACCGGCGGGGCTCAATATATTACTGACCATCCACTCACGCGATTCCGTTTGATTATGTAGCACTGCGCCCAGGATAATACCCAATACCAACGCGATCAGGATTTGCCAGGCCAGGCTGATTTTTACATTTTTCATACCCAAAAGTCCTCAAAGACTCCGTGCCATCATGTTAAAACACACCTAGGCTCCGGAAGGAATACTTAATCATTTATTACAGGCTTATGTTTGTGAACCTTTGCGCCAACTGCCCTTGGTGTAACGCAGTATGAATCTGTACCATCTGAAGGCGGGCTTCTGCAAGCCTTGTTTCATCTCGATTTTGTCCGTTTCACCAGCAAAAAACCAACAAACAAAAAACGAACCGCAACATAATTACTTGTTCTAAAAAACATAATATTATCTTGGGCGGAACAATAGCCGATTGGATAGGACGATTTTCAATCCAAATAAAAGTGCGTGATTTGTCATTGCATTTGCATATTTAGTCTAAAAACGTGTTTCCATATTGTTAACGAAAAGTTCTAAAAAAGAAAATAAAAACCTCAGGTGAACACCTTTAACTTACTAAGATAAGTCTCAATATGATTCACGCAACTAATTAATCACCACAAAACCATTCACCAAACATCTTGTTTGTATTTTCAAAAAAACCAACATAATAAAGGCAGAAAAAAATAACCCGTCGACAGATTGCAGCTAACAATTATGCTGAGTATTTATAGCCGTCATTAATGGAGTCTGATTAGCTGTAAAATATAACTTCGACCTTATTGTTTCCTACACCATCAAGCCAATGCCTCCCGCTTAATATTTTTAGTAATCTAAAAACTTTTTTAACAGAAATACGCCCATTACCGTCTTTTCACCGTCAACCAAACAGTTACACAACACAATTACGACAGTAACTATTACAAATCAACATCTTCGTTGCGTGATCTGCCGCCCAAAAAAGAAACAAACCGTCATGGCAAACTATACTTAACCATCAGTTGACATATCATTAACAATTCTAAGGAGAAAAACCATGAGCCAACTGCACAAACACGCCATTCCTTCTGCAATTGCAGATCGTGCCCTGATCAATCCGGAGCAATACCAGCAATATTATCAACAGTCTGTACAAGACCCAGCGGCATTCTGGGGCGAGCACGGCAAGATCCTCGATTGGATCAAGCCCTATACCTCAGTGAAGAACACCTCTTTCGATCCTGGTCATATCAGCATCCGCTGGTTTGAAGACGGTACCCTTAACCTGGCGGCGAACTGTCTGGACCGCCACTTGGCCGAACGCGGCGACCAAACCGCCATCATCTGGGAAGGTGACGACCCGACCCAATCGGCCAAGGTCACCTACAAGCAGCTGCACCACGATGTCTGCCAGTTCGCCAACGTGCTGAAAAAGCTCGGGGTGAAAAAAGGCGATGTGGTGGCCATCTATATGCCAATGGTGCCTGAGGCCGCCGTCGCCATGCTGGCCTGTGCGCGCATTGGCGCCGTACACTCGGTGATCTTTGGGGGCTTTTCCCCAGAAGCCGTAGCGGGCCGTATTATCGATTCCAACTCCAAACTGGTGATCACCGCTGATGAAGGGCTGCGTGCTGGCCGCGCGGTACCGCTGAAAAAGAACGTCGATGATGCGCTGAAGAACCCAGGGGTGAAAAGCGTCAACAACGTGGTGGTCTTCCAACGCACCGGCAAGCCGGGCTACTGGCAAGAAGGGCGCGATCTCTGGTGGCATGAGCTGACCGAAGGCGTATCTGCCGACTGCCCACCGGAAGAGATGAACGCGGAAGATCCGCTGTTTATCCTCTATACCTCCGGCTCAACCGGCAAACCGAAAGGCGTGGTACATACCACCGGGGGCTATCTGGTTTACGCCGCGCTGACCTTCAAATACGTCTTTGATTACCACGATGGCGACGTCTATTGGTGCACCGCCGACGTGGGCTGGGTTACCGGCCATAGCTACCTGTTATATGGCCCATTGGCCTGCGGTGCCATTACGCTGATGTTTGAAGGCGTGCCGAACTACCCAGGCGTAAACCGTCTGTCGCAGGTAGTGGATAAGCATCAGGTCAATATCCTGTATACCGCGCCAACGGCAATCCGCGCCCTGATGGCCGAAGGCGACAAAGCAATCGAAGGCACCAAACGCGATTCGCTGCGCATTATGGGTTCCGTGGGTGAGCCAATCAACCCAGAGGCCTGGGAGTGGTATTACAACAAGATTGGTAACGCAAAATGCCCGATCGTTGATACCTGGTGGCAGACCGAAACCGGTGGCTTCATGATCACCCCGCTACCAGGAGCTACCGAGCTGAAGGCTGGCTCCGCCACTCGCCCATTCTTTGGTGTGCAACCGGCATTGGTCGACAATATGGGCACCCCGCAGGAAGGCGCTTGCGAAGGCAACCTGGTGATCACCGATTCTTGGCCAGGCCAGGCTCGAACTCTGTACGGTGACCATGACCGCTTCGAGCAAACCTACTTCTCTACCTTTAAAGGCATGTACTTCAGCGGTGACGGCGCACGCCGTGACGAAGATGGCTATTACTGGATCACCGGCCGTGTCGATGACGTGCTGAACGTTTCCGGCCACCGTCTGGGCACCGCCGAAATTGAATCCGCATTGGTATCCCACCCCAAAATTGCCGAAGCCGCGGTGGTGGGTATTCCGCATAACATCAAGGGTCAGGCGATTTATGCCTATATCACCCTGAATCATGGGGAAGAGCCAACGCCGGAACTGTATGCCGAAGTGCGTAACTGGGTGCGTAAGGAAATCGGGCCGATTGCCACGCCTGACATTCTCCATTGGACCGACTCTTTGCCAAAAACGCGGTCTGGCAAAATCATGCGGCGTATTCTGCGCAAAATTGCCGCCGGTGATACCAGCAACCTGGGGGATACCTCAACGCTGGCGGATCCGGCTGTAGTCGAAAAGCTGTTGGAAGAGAAACAATCAATGAAAGTTCCATCCTAATCCGCGCTGCCTCCGGCCGTTCGTCTGCCATGCGCAGCTGAACGGCCTGTATACCTGAAAGCTTTCAACTGCAGTAAAGCCGATCCCAGACATTTGGCTGGGATGGGTCAAGGCGGCCCGCAGAGCGCCGATTTGCCAGCTGGAAGGGTATCGCGTGGCGTACTTGTTCAATACCTATTGGAGAAACTCGGATGAATGAAGATATTTATCAAAGGATTGAAGAAAACCCGCGCTTTCAGGAGCTGGTGCAAAAGCGCAGCCGTTTCGCCTGGCTCCTGTCACTGATCACACTCGCGCTGTACGTCGGCTTTATCTTACTGATCGCCTTCGATCCTCAGTGGCTGGGGACTCCACTTGGTCCCGGATTAACCATTACCCGTGGGATCCCGGTTGGCGTGGGATTGATCGTGATTTCTTTCGTGTTAACCGGGATCTATGTTTATCGTGCCAACGGTGAATTCGATCGCCTGAATGCTGAAATCCTGCGTGAGGTACAACAATGAAGCGCCTACTTTCAGCTACCGCACTGTTGGCCCTGCCAGGCCTAAGCCATGCCGATGCGATTGGGGGTGCAGTACAGCGCCAACCACTGAACATCCAGGCCATCATCATGTTCCTGCTGTTCGTCGGTGCCACCCTTTACATCACCTACTGGGCTTCCAAACGTACCCGATCTCGTCAGGATTACTATACCGCTGGCGGGCGCATCACTGGGTTGCAAAATGGCTTGGCTATCGCCGGCGACTTTATGTCTGCGGCATCGTTCCTCGGTATCTCCGCGCTGGTTTATACCTCCGGCTATGATGGGCTGATTTATTCCATCGGCTTCCTGATTGGTTGGCCAATTATTTTATTCCTGATTGCCGAGCGGCTGCGCAACCTTGGCCGATATACCTTCGCCGACGTGGCCTCTTACCGCCTGAAACAGAAGCCGATCCGCTCACTTTCAGCCTGTGGTTCCCTGGTGGTGGTAGCGCTGTATCTGATCGCCCAGATGGTGGGTGCGGGCAAATTGATCCAGCTGCTATTCGGCCTCAATTACCACGTCGCCGTTGTCTTGGTCGGTATATTGATGGTGCTGTATGTCCTGTTCGGTGGCATGCTGGCTACCACCTGGGTGCAAATCATCAAGGCCGTGCTGCTGTTGGCCGGTGCCAGCTTTATGGCGCTGATGGTGATGAAATCCGTCAACTTTGACTTCAATACCCTGTTTGCCGAAGCCGTGAAGGTGCACCCGAAAGGGCTTGCCATCATGAGCCCGGGCGGACTGGTCTCCGACCCTATATCCGCCCTCTCCCTGGGTCTGGCATTGATGTTCGGTACCGCCGGTTTGCCACATATCCTGATGCGTTTCTTCACCGTTAGCGATGCCAAAGAAGCGCGTAAGAGCGTGTTCTATGCCACCGGTTTTATCGGTTACTTCTATATCCTGACCTTTATTATCGGTTTCGGCGCGATCCTGCTGGTCAGTGGCAATCCGGCCTTCAAAGATGCCAGTGGGGCATTGCTGGGCGGAACGAACATGGCGGCGGTGCATCTGGCTAACGCAGTGGGGGGTAACTTCTTCCTTGGATTTATCTCTGCGGTGGCATTTGCCACGATCCTGGCGGTGGTTGCCGGGCTAACGTTGGCAGGTGCTTCGGCGGTGTCTCACGATCTCTATGCCTGCGTCATCAAAAATGGCAAAGCGACCGAGCGTGACGAGCTGAAAGTCTCCAAAATCACCGTGGTATTGCTCGGGGTGGTGGCTATCGCGCTGGGGATCCTGTTTGAGAAGCAGAACATTGCCTTTATGGTGGGGCTGGCATTCTCCATTGCGGCCAGCTGTAACTTCCCAATCATCATTCTTTCCATGTACTGGTCACGTCTGACCACGCGGGGAGCAATGATCGGCGGGTGGCTTGGTCTGTTAACCGCAGTGATCCTGATGATCCTGGGCCCGACTATCTGGGTGCAGATCCTCGGCCATGCCAAACCGATTTATCCTTACGAATATCCAGCGCTGTTCTCTATGCTGGTCGCCTTTATCGGCACCTGGTTCTTCTCTGTGACCGACAATTCGTTGGTTGGGCAGCAAGAACGCGTGAAATTCCGTTCCCAGTTTGTACGTTCACAAACGGGGTTGGGGATTTCGCAGGGGAGTGCACACTAAGGCATTGATTTGGGCTGAGGTTGACTCGGCCCCGCTTTAAAGAGTTAGCCTGCTGGGTCTTCCGGCAGGTTAATTTGTCAGATCGAGTAATTGCCCCTCACCCTAACCCTCCCCCACAGGGAGAGGGAACCGATCGAGTCTGCTGCTATTCCTGCGCAATACCCCATCTTTCTGCTTACTCATCACTGCCGAAACGGCATGGGTTCATCAAAGCTTCCAACTTGCCGAAGCGGCACAGGCTCACCCACGGAGCCGGACAGCTCCCTCTC
>RCUN01000360.1_pt1 | contig 29684 bp, 22 predicted proteins | sample 2166181 | NCBI WGS metagenome assembly RCUN01 (sample SAMN09932603, study PRJNA488358) | compost metagenome | feature: garden; material: soil; isolation source: compost soil in crotononitrile-enriched culture | place: Germany: Experimental Botanical Garden Goettingen | collected 2016-01-27 | reverse complement strand
GGTGGCTCCCGCTTACGACAACCTCTCATCCCCTCCTAATGTCCGCAACGGGTCGAAAGCGGAGATCCCTAGAGCGGCGTTTTCTTACCTTTCGTCATCCTCCGGCAAGCCGCCTCTTGGCGGCGCAGACCGGGGGACCCAGCGGCGCGCAAGGCGATCTGTCGACCATCGTCTGCGCGACAGGTTCGCGCTCTCGCGCGCCGCTGGGTCCCCCGGTCTTGCTGCGCTCGCCGGAGGATGACGAAAGCGAAAGCGCACACGAACGGCCACTACAGGTTGATTGCAGCCCCTCGCTCCAGCGCAAGAAGTCGCCCTCCCCTCACACCACCTCCGCCGCCTTCCAGTAGTCGAGCCGCCGGAAGAAGGGTGCCGGGTCCTTGGGCGTGACCAGGTTGGCAGGGTCGTGGAAGAGGCGGTCGTGCAGGCGGGTCAGGGTGAAGCGCACCGCCGCCGCCGCCCCCAGCCCCGGCAGGGCCTCGGCCTCGGCCGGCGTCAGGGGACGCACGGACTCATAGCCCTTCTGGAAGGCGCGCAGGGCCGAGTGCATCGGCCGTCCCTCGGCGTCGAAGCCCCAGGCGCTGAGCGCGATGGCCAGGTCATAGGCCAGGACGTCGGTGCAGCCGAAATAGAAGTCGATCACCCCGCCGACGTCGCATTTTCCATGTTCGTTCGTCGCGAACAGGACGTTGTCGGGGAAGTAGTCGGCGTGGATCGGCCCGCGCGGCAGGGCCGGATCGCTCCACGGTTCGGCCAGACGCGGCAGCAGGGCCTTGATCTGGTCCAGCATCTTGCGGTCGACGCCTTTCGCCGGACCGTCGCAACGCGCGGCCAGGGCGGCCCAGGCCTCGGGTCCGACCGGGTTCTGGCGCTCGACCGCATAGTCGGCGGCGTCCAGGTGCAGCAGGGCCAGCACCTGCCCGGCGCGATACTGCTCCTTGTCCGACGGCTGGCGTTTCCAGGCGCCCGGCGCCCAGTTCAGGATGGCGGCGGCGCGGCCGTTCAGATGGCCGATGATCTCGCCCTTGTGGTCCGCCACCGGCGATGGCGTGGGGAAGCCGCGCCCCGCCAGATGCCGGGTCAGGCCCAGGCAGAAAGGCAGCGAGGCCGCGTCCGTCCGCCCCTCGAACAGGGTCAGAACATAGGCGCCCGACGTCGTCTCCAGCTTGTAGTTGGTGTTCTCGACCCCCTCGGCGATCGGCGTCAGCGCGACCAGATCGCCCAGGGGGTAGCGCATGAGATAGTCGGCGGCCTGAGCCGGCGTGACGGGCGTGAAGACAGCCATGTCTAGACCAGCTCCGCCGCCGCGCGACGGGCGCGCACCACATCAGCCACATCGGCCAGAACGCTCTCGGTCGTGGCCCAGCGCCCGGCGCCGCGTCCCTTGCACGTCCAGACGCGACCGTCCTGACCATAGACTTTCAAGGCGTTTCTCTCTCCATTCAGCGACTGGAAGAGCGCGTCTTTCAGGTCGCCGTCAAGCCGCACCGAGGCGTCCAGATGGCCGTCGCGGTCGTGGCAGGCGCCGATCTGACGCACCGGCTTGTCGCCCAGCGGCGTCTCGGCCGACAGCTCGTCACGCGGCAGGTCGGCGGGGGCGCGGCCAAAGGCCTCGAACGACAGCAGTTTCACCTTGGCGGCGGCGTCGTGGCCTTCCAGATCCGAGGACGGGTCTTCCTCCGCAAAGCCCGCCACGCGGGCGTCGGACAGGGCGTCGGCGAAGGCCGCGCCCTCGCCCAGACGTTGCAGCATGAAGTTGACCGTGCCGTTCAGCACCGCCTCGAACCCGGCGACGGGACCGGCGGCGCGGGCGGCGCGCAGGGTCTCGATCATCGGCGCCCCGCCGCCGACCGAGGCCGACCAGGCGACGCGACAGCCGTTGGCGGCGGCCAGGGCCTGCAAGCCCGCCGGGTCGCGGGCCACGGCCTGCTTATTGGCGCTGACCACATCGCAGCCGGCCTCCAGCGCGCGGCGGATCAGGGCGTGCCCGGCCTCGCCTTCCGACAGGGCCTCCAGCAAAAGGTCGGGCTTATTGGCCAGCAGGCCTTCAACATCGTTGGTGAACAGCTCCGCAGGTGCGGCCACGTCGCGCTTCTTGGCCGGATTGCGGACCAGGACCCCGACCACCTCATAGCGCGTGTCCGGCAGCAGTCGGTTCAGCAGGCCGCCGCCGACGACACCGCAGCCGGCCAGGGCCACGCGCAGCGGCGCGTGCGGCTGGACCGGGCCGGGAGGGGCGCCGCGCTCGCCGACCACCGTACCCTCGGCGCGGCCCAGGGCGGCGACCTCGATCTCGACCCCGTGCTGCATGCCCAGGTCGATGGCGTCGTGCTGGACCAGGGCCCCGCCCAGCTGGCGCGCCGTCTCCCAGCTGGCGCGGCGATAGCGCAGCGGCGTGCCCGTTTCACAGGCCGGATCGCGGTCGTAGAGGCCGTCCACATCCTTGACCAGACGCACCCGGTCCAGACCCAGCTCGGCGGCCAGAACCACCGCCGTCAGGTCCGATCCGCCGCGTCCCAGCAGGGCCACCCGCCCGTTGGAGCGCACGCCGCCGAAGCCGGGCACCACCACCACCTCATGCTCGGCCAGGGCCTGCGCCAGCCGGTCGCCCTTCAGGCTGACCGGGCGGGCGTGCTGCGCCGGCCCCTCGACCACAATGCCCAGTTCCCGCACCGACAGGCCCACCGCGTCCAGCCCCACCCGGTCGCAGGCGATGGCGACCAGGGCCGCCGCCTTCTCCTCGCCCAGCACCACATAGGCGGGCAGCAGTTCATTCTCGTGATCCAGACCCAGAGAGCGGGCGTCGGCCAGCAGCCGGTCGGTGTGGCCCGACAGAGCCGAAACCACCGCCACCACCTTACGCCCGGCGCGAACATGGCCGTAGATTTCCGAGGCCACGGCGGGGGCTTCGGCGGCGTTGCGCAGGACGGACGAGCCGAACTTCAGCACCACCACTTCGGCCGAAACGGCCTGGGGTTTCTGTTTATCGGCGACGAGAGCGAGGGCGGCTGCGGGCATCGGGGTGATCCTGAAGGCGGGGTCTGATGGGGCGGTCTGGGGAGGATGTCGGGGTGGGCTCGGGCCATAAAAAAACCCGCCCGGGGGTCCGGGCGGGGTGTTCGGTTTTTGCGTTTCTCGCCTAGGCGGCGCGCATCATCCGGTCCCCGCCCGCGAGGGCATGGTGGTGGTACCGGTGGTCGTAATCATGGACGCGAAGAGGCCCGTCGCCGCGGCGGCGATCAGGGTCATCATCATGCTGGCGAACAGGTCGAGCACAGGCGGCGTCCGGTTGAAAAATCGTTCCTCAAGATGTTCCACGACCCCGCGCCGCGTCAACCCTCAAAAGAACAATTTTTGCTCGAATGGGTCACAAAAGCGCGTTTTGACCAACGAGGGCCGACATCGCGTCGAAATGGGGTGAATTATTTCGCTTGACCGGCGCCCTTCGCAACCGCAACGTAAGGTCACTCATCAAGACCGGCTGAGGGATTAGGCCCTTTGACGCCGGGGCAACCATCGGGTTCCGCCCGAAACGGTGCCAACTCCTGCGGGGTCTTCAGGGCAACCTGAAGACCGCGAGAGATGGGTGGAGCATCGACGAGGCGACGCTCCACGGTCTGTCACTGCATGGGTTCCTTGGCGAGCCGTTTTGCTGAGTGACCGAGACCCATGACCCTGGCCCTGATCGACCCTATCGACCCTGTGGAAGAGCCCGCCTGTCGGCCTGCGTCCGCACGCCGTCCGTCCGAGCTGCTGTCGCGCGACGGGGCCCATGACGTCATCGTGCCGATCCCCGACGGCTTCCCGCTCGATTTCGGCGGCGCCCTGAACCAGAAGCAGATCGTCGGCCGCCTGCACGGCAAGGCCAACGCCCCCCTGATCGTCGTGGCCGGCGGCATCTCGGCCGACCGCTACGTCCACCGCACCGAGACCAAGGGCCTGGGCTGGTGGTCGGGCGCCGTGGGGGTTCGCGCCCCCATCGACCTGACCCGTTTCCGCGTCCTCGCCTTTGATTTCGCGCCCGACTTCGGCCCTGACGCCAAGGACGCCAAGCCGCCGCTGACCATCACCACCCAGGATCAGGCGCGGCTTCTGGCCCTGCTGCTGGATCACCTGGGCGTGGACAAAGTCGCGGCCTTCATCGGCTGCTCCTACGGCGGCATGATCGCGCTTGCGTTTGGCGAACTCTTCCCCGACTGGGCCGAACAGCTGGTGGTGGTCTCCGCCGCCCACCGCCCTCACCCGCTGGCGACGGCGTGGCGCGGCATCCAGCGCCGCATCCTGCAACTGGGCCTGGAGACCGGCCGCGTCGATCAGGCCGTGGGTCTGGCTCGCGAACTGGCCATGACCACCTATCGCACCCCCGACGAGTTCGGCGAGCGCTTCGACTCCGAGGCCCCCAGCCATGCCGGTCAGGCCTATCCCGTCTGCGACTACCTGACGGCGCGCGGACGGGCCTACCGCGACCGCACCACGCCCTCGCGCTGGCTGACCCTGTCGGACTCCATCGACCGCCACCGGGTCGAGCCGGAGGCCATCACCGCCCCCGTCACCCTGGTCGGCTTCACCACCGACCGCCTCTGCCCCATCGACGACATGAGGGAGCTGGCCGCGCGCCTGCCCAACCTCTGGCGCTTCGAACAGCACCCCTCCCACTACGGCCACGACGCCTTCCTGAAGGAAGACGTTCTGGTCGCTGACATCCTGACTTCCGTTCTGAAGGACATCGACCAATGAGCCGCGCCCGTCCCGCCGATCCCCGCACCATCGCCGCCCGTTCGGGTGTGGATACGGACACGGCGCACGGCGCGGTCATGCCGCCGCTCTATCTGTCGTCCAACTATTCCTTCGCCGGCTTCGACCAGAAGCGGAAATACGACTACTCGCGCTCGGGCAACCCGACCCGCGACGTCCTGGCCGAGACCCTGGCCGAGCTGGAAGGCGGCGCCGGCGCCGTCATCACCGCCACCGGCATGGCCGCGGTCGACCTGCCGCTGAGCCTGCTCAACCCCGGCGAGCTGCTGATCGCGCCGCACGACTGCTATGGCGGCACCCACCGCCTGCTGACGGCCCGCGCCAAGAAGGGTCATTTCCGCGTCGCCTTCGTCGATCAAAACGACGGCGAGGCCCTCGACGCGGCCCTGGCCGACGGCGCCAAGCTGGTGCTGATCGAAACCCCGTCCAACCCCCTGCTGCGTGTGGTGGACGTGGCCGATGTCTGTCGCCGCGCTCACGCCGTCGGGGCCAAGGTGGTGTGCGACAACACCTTCCTGTCGCCCGCCCTGCAACGCCCGCTGGAGCTGGGCGCCGACATCGTCGTCCACTCGACCACCAAATACATCAACGGCCACTCCGACGTGGTCGGCGGCGCCGTGATCGCGGCGGACCCGGCGGATCATGCGGAACTCGCCTGGTGGGCCAACTGCCTGGGCGTCACGGGATCTCCGTTCGACGCCTACCAAACCCTGCGCGGCCTGCGGACCCTGTTCACCCGCATCGAGCGCCAGCAGGCCACCGCCGGTCTGGTCGCCGCCGCCCTGGAAGCGCACCCGGCGGTCAAGGCCGTCCACTATCCGGGCCTGAAGTCCCACCCCGGTCATGCTCTTGCAGCGCGTCAGCAGTCGGGCCCGGGCGCCATGCTCAGCTTTGAGCTGAACGGCGGCACGGACGCCGTGCGCGACCTGATCGAGGCTCTCGACATCTTCACCCTGGCGGAGTCCCTGGGCGGCGTCGAAAGCCTGATCGCCCACCCGGCCACCATGACCCACGCCGCAATGACGCCCGAGGCGCGCGTCGTCGCCGGGATCACCGACGGCCTGATCCGCCTGTCGGTGGGGCTGGAGCATCAGGACGACATCCTGGCCGACCTGGTTCAGGCGCTGGACGCCCTAGTGCTGCAACAGGCGGCTTAAAGATAGCCGTCATCCCGGAAGCGGCGAAGCCGCTGTCCGGGACCGCAGGAAAAGCTGACGGCGGCGGTCCCGACCGTCTCGGCTCTGCGCCTCGCTCCGCGAGGCTTCGGCCGGGATGACGGGGCCGCGTCAGGCCACTGCGCGTGCCAACATCCGCTGCTGGCCGCGCGCGTCCATCGCCCCGTCTTCCAGCGAGAACTGCCCCATCATCCGGTCCAGCTCGCGCGCGTCCTGCGCCAGTGAGTGGCTGGCGGCGGTGGATTCCTCGACCATGGCCGCGTTCTGCTGGGTGACCTGATCCATCTGGGCTACGGCGATATTGACCTGTTGCAGGCCGCTGGACTGCTCCTGCGACGAGGCCGAGATTTCGCGGGCGATGGCGGTCAGGCGCGTGATCTGCTCGGCGATCCGTTCCAGTGCATGGCCGGTGTCGCCGACCAGGGCCACGCCCTCGCCGACCTGACGGCTGGAGGCTGAGATCAGGGTCTTGATCTCCTTCGCGGCTTCGGCCGAACGCTGGGCCAGGGCCCGCACTTCCGAGGCCACGACGGCGAAGCCGCGACCGGCGTCGCCGGCGCGCGCCGCCTCGACGCCCGCGTTCAGCGCCAGCAGATTGGTCTGGAAGGCGATCTCGTCGATAACGCCGATGATATTGCCGATCTCGTTCGACGACTGCTCGATCTCGCCCATGGCGACGATGGCTCGGCCCACCACGGCCTGCCCTTCGGTTGCTTCCTGACGCGCGCCGTCGACGACGCCGCCCGCCTCGATGGCGCCCTCGGCCGAGCGGGCCACGGTGGCGGTGATCTGTTCCAGGGCGGCGGCGGTTTCTTCCAGCGAGGCGGCCTGCTGCTCGGTGCGCCGCGACAGGTCGTCCGAGGCCTGGCTGATCTCATGGGCGCTGGCGCCGATGGCGCTGGAACGATCGATGATGACCCTCATCGTGTCCTGAAGTCGGGCCATCGCCGCGTTGAAGTCGGCGCGCAGCTTTTCGTATTCCGGCGCGAAGGCGCTGTTCAGGCGGAAGGCCAGTTGGCCGCTGGACAGGCGATCCAGACCGGCGGCGATGCCCTCCACGACCTGGGCCTGCTGGCGGGCCGCCTCGGCGTCACGTTCGGCCTGGGCGATGCGAGCCTGTTCGGCGGCGGCGCGCTGGACCTCTGCCTCTGCTTCCAGACGCACCTTTTCCTCGGCGTTCTGTTTGAAGGTCAGGACGGCGTCCGCCATGTGGCCGATCTCGTCACGACGGCCGATGGCCGGAATGGCGACGTTCAGATCGCCGCCAGCCAGCTTGGACATGGCGCGCGTCATGGCCTCGACGGGGCGGCTCAGAGCGCCGATCAGCCAGGCGCTGGCGCTCAGCGCGATGATCAGCGCCAGCACTCCGCCGACAGCGAAGCTCCAGTAGGCCTGAGTAAAGGCGGCCTGCTTGGTTTGGGCGCGCGCCGCGGCGACCACGCCTTCCTTTTCCTGGATGGCGGTGACGGCCGCCCGGATATCCGACAGGCGGGCGGCGTTCTCCATACCCGCAATCGCCTGCATCTGGGTGGCGGGATTTCGGGCCAAGGCGATCAGGGCGTCAGCGCTCTTATGAAACTCGACGCCCGCTGCATTCAGCGCCGTCTGCTCGGCCTGATAAGCCCCGGCTCCATCGCTGGCGGCCAGATCGGCCAGACGCGCCGTGAACTGGCGGCCGGGTTCTTCGTACTTGGGAATGAAGTCTTCATCGCGCGTGGCGACGAAGGCGCGCATGGCGTTCTGCTGCTCGACCGCCGCAGCCAGAACCAGGTCCGATGCCTTGAATATGTCCCGGGAAGCCGCGTCTGCAGCGTCGGCGCGCTGCAGGCCCGCGACGCACCAGAGTACGACCAGGGTGGCCATCCCGCAGGCCGCGATGACAGCGGCGAAGGACAGAATCAGCTTTTTGGGGACGGACAGGTTCTGCAGCATGTTCTACGCTCGGGGGGAGGACTGAAGCACGGCCTATGCGCCCTCCTCCTTCGCCAAAGCCTTATCGTTCGACCTCGGAAATCTACGTAGGCCGGGCCCGATCATAGCGCCTTCAGCATCACGGAGAGCGCCGTCAGCAAGAGATAGGCGGCGAAGGCGCGGCGCAGCACCTTGCGATCAAGCCGATGGGCCAGCCGCGCGCCGTAGGGGGCGGTCAGAGCCGTCAACAGCCCCATGATCACCGCGGCCGGGACGTTGACGTAACCCAGCGACAGCGGCGGCCGCCCCGGCGCGTCCCAGCCGAAGGCCGCAAAGCCCAGAGCCGCCGTCGCCCCGATGGCCAGGCCAAAACCCGAAGCCGTCGCCACCGCCTGATGGATCGGCCGCCCGCACAGGGTCATCATCATGCCGCCGAAACTGCCGCCGCCAACGCCCATCATGGCCGACAACAGGCCGATGCCGGTCCCGAACCCGCGTCGTCCCCAACCCGTCGGCAGGTCCTTTCGCAGGGTCACGTGTTCGGGCAGCAGCCCCATCTGCATCGCGATCAACAGCAGACAGACGCCATAGACGATCGCCAGACCCTCCATCGAGGTGAAGCCCGCGATCGCCGCACCGACCAGACCGCCGAACGCCACCCAGGGCGTCCAGGTCTTCAGCACCTGTTCGTCCACCGCGCCATGGGCTCGGTGCGTCGCCAGCGAGCGCAAGGAGGTAGCCACAATGGTCAGAAGCGAAGTACCGATGGCGACGTGCAGATTGCTCTCGCCGCCCACGCCTAGAACGGAAAAGGCGTAGAAGAGCGCCGGCACCAGCACCGTCCCCCCACCGACCCCGAACAGACCGCCGATCACCCCCGCCAGGGCGCCCGCCGCGATCAGGGCGGCGAACATCATCGCGAGGTCGGACAAGGGCAAGGCGCTCATGGCTTGGGCATAGCGTCGCCGGGCGCCAGCGTCATCTCGGAAAGGGGATCAGGCCGCTTCTTCGCTCTCGCCCAGCCGCGCCTGACGCGCCTCGGCCTCGCGCACGGCCTCGACGGCGCGGTCCACGACCTCCAGCCCGGCTCCGGCCTTGACGCCCTCGACCGTCAGGATGCGGCGGAAGGCCCGCGCCCCGGCCCGGCCGTGCATCAGGCCCAGCATATGCCGCGCCATGCCGGCCAGACTGGCGCCCTCGGCCAGCCGCTCGGCCATGTAGGGCCGATAGCGTTCGATGGCGGCGAAGGGATCGACGTCCGCGACATCCATGCCGAAGATGCGCCGATCGACCTGCCCCAGCAAGGCCGGCTCGTGATAGGCGGCCCGGCCCAGCATGACGCCGTCCAGTTGCACTCCATCGGCATCATCGAGGTGCGCCTCGGCCTGATCCAGGTCGCCGATGCCGCCGTTGATGCTGATGCTCAGATGCGGTCGCTCGCGCTTCAGACGCCGAACCAGGGCGTAGTCCAGCGGCGGCACGTCGCGGTTTTCCTTGGGCGACAGGCCCTTCAGCCAGGCCTTGCGCGCATGGACGATGAAGTGGGTGATCCCGACCGCCGCCGAGGCGTCCACCGTAGCGAACAGGCTGATCTCGGGGTCCTGATCGTCGACGCCGATGCGGCATTTGACGGTGGCGGGGACGCTGACCGCGCCCTTGATGGCCGCCATGCAGTCGGCCACGAGTTCCGGCTCGCGCATCAGACAGGCGCCGAACTTGCCCGACTGCACCCGATCCGAGGGGCAGCCGACGTTCAGATTGATCTCGTCATAGCCATAGGACTCGCCAATCCGCGCCGCCTCGGCCAGCTGGGCCGGGTCAGACCCGCCCAGCTGCAAGGCCACCGGATGCTCCACCGCGTCAAAGCCCAGCAACCGCTCACGGTCGCCGTGGATGACCGCCGGCGCCGTCACCATCTCGGTATAGAGCAGCGCCCGACTGCTCAGGGCGCGGTGAAACGCCCGGCAATTGCGGTCGGTCCAGTCCATCATCGGCGCCACGGACAGTCTACGAGCTTGATTTATAGACATTTTTTCAGTAAGATCAAAAAGTTGGTAGGTGGCGTGTGCACTGGAATTTGCGACGTGTTGCGACGTTTTTTCCGGGTTTTCGACACCTCAGTGCACACAGAGCGCACACGAAATGGCGACGTACTCGAAACTCCCGTCAGGAACGTGGCGGGTCCAGGTGAGACGGAAGGGTCGCTATATAAGCGAGACCTTCCTCAAACGCGATGACGCGCGCCGGTGGGCCACCGAAGCCGAGGGGCGGATCGATCGCGGCGAGGTCCCTACCCCCTCACGGTCGGCGCGACTTCGCACGTTCGGCGAACTTATCGACATACACATCGAGGACATGAAATCCGTCGGGAAGGCGCCCAGGCGGTCGAAAGCGGCGACGCTCAAGATGCACCATCGGGCAGGTCTACGAACTGCCCGCAGAAGAAGGTGCCCACCATGCCACAGCTCAAGAGCTGGCGCTGCATGCCGAGCGGCTGACATTTCTGCCCTGGCGCAGTCATCGGTTTGGCAGTCGACTTCAGTCGCGCCAATCAGCTCGCTAGCCAGACCAAAACGAAAGATGCGGTAGATCTTCATAAGACAGCTCCTGCCTACAGGCGGGAGTGTGCGGCGTGCTCGTGCCGATCTCTTCCAGCCGCCGACGCCCGAATAGTTGGCCAGCGATGAGACTTCATAGCACGAAACTGCTCCATCCGGCGTGCCTAATCGCGCGACCACGGAACATCCCTTGTTCTCAGGGGTATTGGCGCCATGCCACATCAGTCCTCTGCCGAGTACCGTCGCCTCCAGCATCAGGCGGAACGGATGGCCAAGCTCTCTCCCTTTGCTGCTGATCGGGAGAAGTTTGAGCGCATTGCGCGGGGCTATCAGGACAAAGCCGATGATTGCTCGCCCGACAGCAAGGGACCAGGTCACCGCTCTCGGCAATAGCTAGGTCAGTCGCCACCCGTGGAGTTGACCAGGGCCGAGCGTGATGGCGACAATATCGCCTATCAAGCTGCATTCGGCCTGCCATTCGCCTGTCCCGAGCACGTCCATCTCGTGATCATTAGCCAAGCGCACGCGGCGCCCTCCATGCGGCAACAGCCCGACGACGTGACCCGCCATGGTGATGGGGTTCTGCCCGGCCGGTGTGTTCTTCGCTGTTAGCTCATGAAGCTTGATGTGAGGCATGACGATCTCCCTGCCGGTCAGAGCGATCGACCAAAGAGATATGGGGAAGCGGCAAGCTATCCCAGCGTCGCAGCAAAAACCCCGCCCGGTGGGGCGGGGAGCGGAGAGGGTAATAGGTCGTGATAGGTCCTATCCGGTCGAGGCCTTCGCCTTCATCGGCCGCTCGGTGGGAATGTTCGAAGGGCTCTGGCCCCTTTTGGCGTTACGGCTTTGACAGCCAAAAATGCACGCCGCGAAAGATCGGGTAGCCTGTCACAGCGACCCAAGAGACGTTGATGGTTCCTTTGTCGCAGTGTCCAAGGATTCCGATAATTCTAATGTTGGATATCGAAAATCGCGGGAGCGATCCGGGCGTTATCTGGGCTGGATGGGAAGCGCCGGGCCGCCTGCAACTCTCCTTCCCAAGGAGGAATGCGGCACAGCAATGCCGGGAGGGAATGTCCGCTTCCGAAATTCTACAGCAGAACCGAAACCCCTCTCGCAAGGATGACCACGCTCAGGATGGAGAAAATGGCGGTCGCGCCGATCAGCAGAAGTAACAGGCCGAGTCCAGGGCGTTTTTCCATGCCCGTTCAGACGCGTAGGTTCAGCGCGACTGGACCGGCGCTAAAGCCAGACCTGCGGGCTAAATCCACTGCGCTGGCCACCGATCCCATCATATGCGTAGGGCGACGCTTGGGCTTGCCGTTCACAAGCGGCGCATACTCGAACCAGATGCGGTCAGGACCATCAGGCATCGGTCGGCTGCAACGAAAATGACTGCGTCCACCATAACGACCTCCCCATCGGAGAGGCGATTTGGCGGGGCAAAACCGATGGTTTTCAGCTCGCGTTCTGCCTACGGTCGGGCAGGCAGAAAGCAATGACACACATCACCGACCTTATCCATCGTTTGATCGCTTCGGCGACTTCACCGAGGGCGAGGGGATCGCGCAACCGCTTCACCCTGGGCAAGGCGGCCTGATAGAAGTCGAAGGTCCCGTCGCTGCATAGATCAGCGCCCCGAGAGCCTGGGTGATGGTCTTAGCGTCCAACGGGCAGTTCGATCATGGATAAGGTCTGCTGCACTGACAGCTACTTACCCGATCCTGTGCACAAATGAGAGGGGTATCGCGCGCCGCGCGATCGTCTCAGCGGCAGTCGTCTGAGGATCGCTTCTTCCACTGCCAGGCGTCGACGGTTTCGCCGCGCGGCATATAGGTGATTTCGAATACCGTGCCTTCGCGTTTGAGGTTGAGGGTCAGAAGGCCCGTCTGGTCGCCTTGCAGGCCGTCCTGCCCGACCGGCTTCATGATCTCGTCGCCGTTGCGGACGCCTGCTGCTTCCGCGGCGGAACCGGAGATCAAGCCCCGCACCAGTCGCGGACTCTCGGTCAGCGCGGCGGGCGCGAAGCCCAGCTCGTAGCGACGCAGCGGCGCGGTCGTGCGCTCAAAACAAACCCCGAAGGCCGAAGAACCCGGCAGCATCAGGGCGCCGTTCAGCATGGCCTCCAGCCCTTTCGGGCCTGCCTCGCCCAGTTCGACGCGCAATAGCTCGACCCAGTAGTCGTGGGTCACAGCCTGACCCTGACGCCGGTGCTCGACCGCAGCCAACAACAGATCGTCCAGCGAGCGCCGACCTTGCGACGCTGCGCGGATCTGCTCGTCCAGAACGGCGAAATACATGGCCCCGCGATCATAGGGCAGGACGCGCACGCGCGTATCGGCCCAGAAGCGCGCCGGAATATCGGCGTTCGGCGTGTCGGACAGGGCGTTGGTGTAGTAGCGCGCCGCCGTGATGTTGAGGTCCTTCAGGAAATCGTCGGCGCTGATATGGCCGGTCCGATAGGGCAGAACACGCTGGTAGTAGGTCGCCAGCCCCTCGCTCCACCAGGACGACTCCAGCCCGCGCGGCGCGTCCAGAGACCCGGCGAAGGTGTGCAGCATCTCATGCGCCAGGGTCAGCTTCAGATCCTCAACGTCGGTCTTGTCGCCGAAGGTCGCCACAAAGGAGCGGTTCAGCTCGACGCCCCCGCCCGGATTGACCAGGTTGCGCCGCAGGAAGACGCCGTAAGGCGGATGCCCCGGCTCGCGGAAAAACTTGAGGTAGTCTTCATAGAGATCGGCGCTCCAGCTCATCGCCCGGGCCGGATCGAACGGCGGCTGACCCTGCCAGGCCGCGAAGAAGCCCTCGCCCGGCGTGGGATCGGGATAGAGTCCCAACTCCCCGGCCATGAAGAAAGCCTCCCCCAGACGTTCCGCCTTGACGTCGTCAACCGCAATGTCGCCGGCGCCGAAGCTGGACAGACCCACCGCGCCGGGCTTCAGCGCCTCGAGCGCCCAGCGGACCCGCACGTCATAGGTCGCCTCGCCTTCCGGCAGGATGATGAACATCTCTCCCAGACCCGACACGGCGCCGTCCTCGGTCCGCATCTCGAACGGCGGGGCCGCGCCGCGCATGTTCGGCGCATTGGTCACCGGCACGCGATAACGAACGGTCACGTCTCCGCTGACCGCGCGATCCGGCGACCAGCGGCGATAGGAGGTCATGGGATTGGTCGCTTCGTCGCGGACCGTCAGGATCAACGGGCCTGCCGCGTCGCTGACCCTGAGATGCTCCAGCGCGTCCGCAACGCCCTGCACATTGCTGGACACCAGCGGCAGCCTCAGCAGCGGCTGTCCGGCCTCGGCCTGAAGCCCCTGCACGACCACCTCGACCTCGACCTGATCGATCAGGCGTTGGGCGTTGGGCGCCGCCGGTCGCAGCGTCACGCTCAGATCGGGCGCATCCGCCATGGCGACGCCGCCCGCGACCAACGCCAGCAAGGCCGCCGCACAAACCGAACTCCAGACGCGCATGCCACTCTCCCCGAACTTGCCCATCAGGCCAGCATAAATCCTCGCCCATCAACTCACAGAGAGAAAGGACAAGGCAAGGAGAACGAGAAAATCACATAACCTGCCCTTTTGAAGCCATCCGATTGGATACATGCGCCGCGCAAGGCGAATTTCAGCGCCAAATTCGCAAGGTTTTGTCCGGCCGCTCCCGCCTATGATCAGAGCCTGTTCGGGGAGTACCAGTCCAATGTCTCAAGCCGCCCTCAGAAAAGGCGTGGGCCTCTGGTCCGTGATCGCGCTCGGCCTCGGCACCGCGGTCGGTGTGTCGATCTTCTCGGTGCTGGCGCCGGCCACAGCCGTCGCCGGTCCGGCCATGCTGCTGTCGGTGGCCCTGGCCGCCGTGCCGATGTTCCTGATCGCCATCCCCTACGCCTTCATGGGCTCGGCCCTGCCGACGGCGGGCGCCTCGTTCGAGTGGACGCGGCGCTTCATCTCGCCCGAGATCGGTTTCGCCACCTCATGGCTGAGGATCGTCAGCAGCACGGGCGCCATGCTGATCCTGGCCCTGGTCCTGGTGCGCTACGCCTCCATGATCATCCCCATGCCGGTGAAGCCGGCCATGCTGGTCATGTACGCCCTGGTCTTCAGCCTGAACCTTCTGGGCGTGGGCGTGGCCGCGCGGGTCCAGACCGTGTTGATGGGCGTGCTTCTGGCCGTCTTCGCCGTCTTTATTGTCTGGGGCGCACCGTCGATCCAGCCGCAGAGCTTCGTGCCCTTCATGCCTGAGGGATGGGTCGGCGCCCTGGCGGCGGTGCCGCTTCTGGTCGGCCTCTTCTTCGGCATCGAGGCCGCCACTGAGGTCGGCGACGAGGTGCGCGACAGCCGCCGCGCCATCCCCATCGGCATCGCCGCCTCCATGCTGGCGGCCATCGCCCTCTATCTGCTGATGGCGGTCACGGCGCTCGGTGTGCTCGGCCCTCAGGCCCTGGCCGCCAGCGAGACGCCGCTGCTGGACGCCGCCGCCGTCTTCATGGGTCAGGATGTGGCCAGGCTGGTCATCGTCTTCGCGGCGGTGGCGGCCATCACCAAGTCGCTGAACTCGCTCTGCCTGATCTTCAGCCGCTACCTGTTCGCCATGGGCCGGGCCGGCGCCCTGCCCGCGATCCTCAGCCGGGTGCACCCCAGGTTCGGCACCCCGCATGTGGCCCTGGCCACGGCCTTCGGCTTCTGCATGCTGGGCCTGCTGCTGCCGATGAACCTGACCAGCCTCTTCCTGGCGGTGAACATCCCCAGCATGATCCAGTCGATCGCCATCTGCCTGGCCGCCGCCGTGATCGCCAGAAAGCACCCCGAAATTTATGAACAGGCCCGCTTCAAGCTGGGCAAGCGCGCGACGGTGGTATCGGCCTGGGTCGGCGTGATCTCGGCCCTGTTCGTGATCGCTCTCGGCTTCACCACCGACTGGAAGCCCTATGCCGCCCTCAGCGTCTGGGGACTGGTCGGACTGGTCTTCTACGTTGCGACGGGCCGGGCGAAGACGCTGCGGCGCGGCGAATAGAGAGGAGCGCGAACGGCGGTCAGAAGGCCGCCGTCGTCCCCGCATCGGTCTGTTGCAGCAGCCAGCGGGCTGCGGCCAGATCCTGAACCACATGCCCCAGAGACTTGTAGAGGGTGACGTCGCGCACCCCGGCACGGCCCGTCAGGTCGCCGCCGAACACCTGACCGATCTCGCCCAGCAGATGACTGTCGTCGATCACGCCTTGCGCCCTCGCCACCAGAAACTCGCTGCCTTGGGCGCGCACCCCCTCGGCATGGTCGGCGAAATAGCGACCGCGTCCGACCAGGGCTGAATCCACCTCGACCGGCCCCGCATAGCTGGACCCGACCAGATTGACATGGGCGCCGTCCGCGACCGCCTCGGACAGCAAGACAGGCTCGGCCGAGGCCGTGGTGGTGCAAAGGATATCAGCGCCCCGCGCCGCCTCCGCCACGGTCGCCACGGCCCGCACCGGCGTCGCAATCAGAGCCGCCATGCGCGCTGCGAAGGCCTCGGCCCGCTCAAGCGAACGGCCCCAGACGCGCACCTCGGTCAGCCGCCGCACACGGGAAATCGCGTCGACATGGGCCGCCGCCTGCTCGCCATAACCCAGAACCGTCAGCACCGAAGCCTCTGGACGCGCCAAGGCGTCGGTCGCGGCGGCGCTGGCGGCGGCGGTGCGGATACGCGTGACCTCGCCCGCATGGACCAGGGCGGCCAGGGCGCCGGTCTGCGGATCGAACAGCATGACTCCGCCCTGGTGCGAGGGCGCCCCCCGCTCGAAATTGTCCGGATAGACGCTGACCAGCTTGGCCCCGAACACCCCATCCCCGGACAGGGCGCCCGGCATGACGCCAAAGGCCCGTCCCGCGTCCAGATGCACGATCGAGCGCAGCGGCTGGCGCGTCTCGCCGCGCGACAGGCTGGCCATGGCCTCGCGCATCAGGGGAATGCAGACGTCAAACGTCAGATGACTGCGGACGTCGTCCTGTCCCAGAATCCGCATGGTCTTTCCTTGCCTCTAGTGCGCGAGATGGTCGTGGTCCGGCGGCGCGAACAGGAAACCCGGCCCGGCCTCCCCGGTCGCCGCGTCGCGCACCGCAGGCGGCTGGATGACCGCCGAGGCGACGAAGGGACGAACGCCCAGCGCCTCATGAATCTCGCTCGGCAGATAGGCCACGCCGTCCTTCATCACCAGCCGGATCTGGCGGATGGCGCTGATGTCCTTGGTCGGATCACCGGGGATCAGGAAGAAGTCGGCCAGCTTGCCGCGCTCGATGGTCCCCAGCGACTGGTCGCGACCCAGATAGCGCTCCGGCGTCAGGGTGCCGAGGGTCAGGGCCTGGGCCGGCGTCAGCCCCGCCTCGACATAGAGCTCCAGCTCACGGTGCAGGGTGAAGCCTTCATCGGCGTCGGTGCCGGGCAGCAGGACGATCCCCTCGTCATGCAGACGCTTCACCGTATCCAGCAGCTTGCGGAACCCGGCGCGGTAGCCCGCGTCCTTTTCGGGCGTGTCGATGTCCACGAAGGAGCGGCGACGGTAGCGTTGATAGCCGATAGGCATGTGGTCGACATAGGCCGCCGCCGAGGGCGGGGTCTCGCCCGCCCGGCTCATCATCAGGACCTCCAGCGTCACCGCCGTCACATCCAGCGCCGTGCCGCGCGCCTTCATCAGGTCGAGGGTCCGCCGCACAGGTTCGCTATCCAGATCCAGCCCCGCCGCACGCGGCATGGCGGTCAGGCGCAGCGGCGTGCGCGAGTCCTCGCCCGGCTGCAGCAGCCAGCCCAGCATCAACTGATTGACGTGGGCGATGTCGTCATAGCCCGCCAAGATCGCCTGATCCGGGCTGACGAAGGCCGGGACATGGCCCGTCACCTTCATGCCCAGGCGGTGCGCCTCGGCGGCGACCGGCGCCACCCATTCCGGGTGCAGGGAGTTGTAGATCTTGACCTGCCAGTAGCCCCGATCGGCGTACCAGCGCACCCCGTCGAGCGCCTCGTCCAGGGTGTCGGCGACGATGCCGGTCCGCACGGCGTAGGGGCTGCGGCCCTCCAGCATGCCGTTGGCCGTGATCCGTGGTCCGGGCAGGACGCCGGCCTCGATCTGCTGCACCAGGTCCAGCAGGAAGGCGTTGTTGTTGCCCATGTCCCGCGTCGCCGTCACCCCGGCGCCGAGGTAGTAGAGCCCTGTCTGCATCGAGCTGTGCGAATGCATGTCGTGCAGGCCGGGGATCAGAACCCCGCCCTCGCCGTCGATGACATATTCGTCAGGCCGGGCGGGCTGACCGTCCTCGGGCAGGAGGCCCGAGATACGATTGCGGAAGACCGTCACTGACGACAGTCCCGACAGGCGGCCCTCGCGCGGATCAAAGATGCGCACATTGCGGATACGGACCGGAGCGTCGAAGCGATGCGCCAGCTCGGTCTGCAGGTTGCGGACGCGTTCGGTCTCCAACTCGCCCAGCAGGCGGTGAAGCGTGCCTTCCTCGGCCTCCAGTCCCTCGCGCACCGTGACCGTGTCGCCCGAGAACTCGGCGATCAATTCGTCCTTTTCGTTCAGCAGGACATAGCCCGGCTGAACCGTCAGACCGGTCAGGCGATAGGCTGTGGCGGGCGCGCCGCCAAAGTTGAGCCGACGCACTTCTTCCAGTTTCAGCCGGCCGGCGGGCGCCACATCCAGCACCTGTCCCGGCGCGGCCTTCAGCACGCGGGCATAGAGGGCCAGGCTCCAGGGGCTGTCGTCATTGGCGACATAGAGGGCGGGTCCGCCGTGCGGCAGGGTTCCGGCGTCGGCCTGACTGCGCCAGCGAACGCCCTCGGCGCTGCGCTCGAAGGTCTCGTCGACCTGTCCGCCGAACAGGGATGTCCCCTCGATGCGCCAGCTGAGCGGCAGGCCGGCCGCATCCAATTCCAAGCGTTCGCGATGCTTGGGACCCCGGCCGTTGTTGTCGACGTGATAGTCGATCTCGACGCTGGCGGCGGTCTGGTCCACCACCAGCCAGCCCACCTTCTCGCCAGTGGCGATGACGGCGTAGCGCTGCGGCTCGGCCGGCGCCGTCGTGCCCATGCCGAGCGTCAGAGCGGCGGCCGCCGCCCCTGACGCCAGGCGGCGAAGGCTCGGCTTCAGGAACAGTCGAAACAAGACGTAATCTCCAGGTACTCAGACAGAAAGGCCCGGGACGTCCCCCGCCCCGGGCCTGGCTGTCGGTCTCAGAACTGGGCGGTCAGACCCATGAAGAAGTAGCGGCCCAGAACATCGTATCCGCCTGACGCCCCCGCCCCCAGCGGCGGCGCCTCGTTCAACAGGTTGTTGATACCCACCCGCGCCGCATAGCGATCATTGAACTCATACTGAACGCTGATGTCGTGGCGGTAGTAGGAGTCCACGGTCAGGTAGTCGCGGGTCTCGCTGGTGTAGGCGTTGTCAAACACGCTCTCGTCGATGAAGGTCGTGTTCCAGTTGAAGCCCCAGGCGCCGTGGGCATAACGCGCGCCCAGCCGCCACTGCCACTCCGGCAAGCCGATCTCGCCAGCATCCTTGTTCAGGTCGAAGCCCAGACCCGAGACCGAGGTCTCCAGTTTCTTCAGGTTGAAGACGCTGAGGTTCAGGTTCAGCTGACCGGGATCGGAAAGCCCCTTCAGGAAGAAGACGCTCTCCAGCGGTACATTGTAGTTGGCGACGTAGGAGATGCCTTCAAAGTTGGTGTAGCCGGCGTTCACATAACCCGTCTGGGCGTTGACGATCTGGGCGTCATTGCCGCGTTCCAGACGATCGCAGATGTCCGCCGAAGGCGTCACTGCGTCGTAGCAGGTCAGCATGATCGCTTCGAGATCGAAGTTCACAATGGCGTCTTCGATATCGACCTTCATCCAGTCGGCCGTCAGCGTCAGGCCGGGAATGAACGAAGGTTCGTAGATCAGACCCACCGTGGTCGAGTCCGCGACCTCGTTCTTCAGGTTCTGGTTGCCGCCCAGCGAGACGGGGATCTCGACGTTCTGCGCAATCGAGGTCAATTCATAATCGGCGGGCAGGCCCAGGCTGGTGAACATGGCCTGACAGTTGGTCATGCGGTTGGCCGAACCGGCGCCGATGTTGCGGATGTCGCAGGGGTCCAGACCCGCCGCCGACACCGTCGAACGCGGCAGGAAGAGCTCCAGCAGGGCCGGCGCGCGGAAGGTGCGGCTCTGGCTGGCGCGGAAGGTCAGATCCGCAATCGGGCTCCAGCGACCGCCGATGCTCCAGGCCTCGTCCTTGCCGGACAGGGAGTGGTCGACGAAGCGATAGGAGCCCTCCAGCTCCAGCCGGTGAACCAGCGGCAGGTTGAAGTCGGGACTGACCAAGGGCGCCAGGAACTCGCCATAGATCTCTTTGGTGTCGAACTCGCCGCTGACCGGCGCGATGGGCTCGCCGCGACCAAGGCCGAGGCGCGACGCCTCGTTCGGCGTGAAGGTCGATTCTTCCTTGCGGTACTCCAGCCCGACCACGAAGCTCAGCGGCCCGGCGGGCAGCTGGAACAGGTCGCCGCCCAGGTTGGCCAGAATGTCCGTCTGGCGCATCTCGAAGTCCTGACGGTACTCCTCGGCCAGATAGGCGCGGGCCTCGTCGCTGACCCCGCCCGACCCGAACAGGTGGATGGGCACGCAGCCCGCCGCATCAGTATCGGTCGATCCCGCCAGGTTGGCGGCGCAGACGATCCTGTTCGAGCCGTCGCGCGTGGCGTCCAGCGCATAGCGGAAACGCTTCTCATTGATGCCGGCGGCGCTGAAGTAGCCTTCCGAACGGGCCACATTGGCGCTGACGTTCCAGAAGAAGTTGCGGCCCAGGGCGTCGAAATCGCCTTCCAGCCCGACCACGGCCCGCGCCGTTTCCCCGGACGACCGGGCGGTGGCGCCGTCGGCGACCAGATCCTCGTTGGCGCGACTCAGGAAGAAACGCGTCACGCCGGCGCTGCTCAGGACCGAACGCGCCTGGTCGCTGAGGAAGGGGTTGGTGACGCTGATCGGGATGGCGGCGTTGGACCCGGTCTGCAGCGTCGTGTTGAAGATGCCCTGGTTGACCGGCTCGACGGCCTCGACCTTGGAATAGAGCAACTCGCCGGTGACCTTGATCCGGTCGGTCAGGTCGTAGTGGCCGATGCCCGAGAAGATGTCGCGCTTCACCTCGGACATCAGCGAGGTCACGTCGCTGATGCGATAGCCGTCGCCGCCCGCCGAATAGGCGAAGTTGTAATAGGTACCCTTGTCATAGGGGACGATGTCGCCGTTGGCGTTGAACTGACCCAGCACCATGGACTGCACCGGCGCCGGGATCCGGAACAGGACGCCGCTGGAATTGAACTCCGGCATCCGGTGATCGAAGATGCGGATATTGGCCGGAATGCCGTCGTTAGGTCCGGTGTTGGCCGGGTTGCTGGCCGAGCCGAGACCCAGGTTGGTGAACCAGCGATCCGGATAGACCAGGCTGTCGTTCTCGGAATGCTCGTAGCTGATCGCCGCATTTCCGCGACCGTCGTGGAAATTGCGGCCGGCGGTGATCTGCACCCGGTTGGTGAAGGCGTCGCCGTAGTCGGAAATCCCGGCCTGGACGTCGAAGCGCAGGCCCTCGAAGTCGTCCTTCAGGATGACGTTGACCACGCCGGCGATGGCGTCCGAACCATAGACGGAGGCGCCGCCGCCCTGAATGGTTTCGACCCGCGCGATCAGGGCGCTGGGGATGGTGTTCAGGTCGACCTGACCGCCGGGGTTCAGCACCGCCGCGCTGGCCGGGTTGGCGCCGACCATCCGGCGCCCGTTGACCAGGGTCAGGGTGCGCTGCGACCCCAGACCGAACAGGTTGACGTAGTTGCGGCCGACCGAACTGGAGTCCTGATCGCCCTTGGGCGTGTCCGACATGCCCACCGTGGGCAGGTCGTTGATGGCGTCCGCTACGTTCAGATAGCCGCGACGATCCATCTGTTCAGCCGTGATCACGCCCACCGGCAGATTGGACTCGACCTCGACCCGCCGGATACGCGACCCGGTCACGACGATCTCATCAACGGTCGAGACCGCCTCATCCGCCACCTGGGCCCGAGCACCCCCCGCGATCACCAGCGCGCCCAGAATGGAGGAGGCCAACAGCCCCGACTTCAAACACCAACCCGTCATTCTTGATCCCCTCGGTTTGACGACATCGACAGATCCCTCGCCTTTTCCAGACGCCCCGAACCTTGTCGCTTCGATGAAATTTGTATCTGCACCAAACGGGTTTTTCTTCCCGAAGTACCGCGACCTTCCGTTGAAATGCGAATAGATCAGTCGCCCTTGGCAAAACTGGCAGATGATCCATTCTGAGCCTGACGCTCGAGCTTCAGCGCCCGGTGCAGACGCGCCAGCCCTTCATCCAGAGCTGCGACGTCGCCGCCGAAGCCGAGCCGCATATGGCCCGGCGCGCCAAAGAACTCGCCCGGCGCCGTGATCAGGCCGAACCGCCGCCATAGCCGTTCCGCCAGGGCCAGGGTGTCGTCGAAGCCGACGATCTGCGGGAAGTAGATGCAGCCGTATTCCGGCACATCCCCCGCGATCAGCCCCTCAGCCTGCATGGCCTGGACATGGCGGAGCAGCACCGGGCGGTTGGCCTGCAGCACCGCGCGCCAGTGGGCTTCAAATGCCTCGGGGCGCTCCAGGACGACCGCGCCCACGGCGTGGGTCAGCTTGGACGCACCATGCTCGACCGCCTCATTGGCCCGGGTCACAGTCCTGACAACGGCCGACTCGGCGATCAGCCAGCCGCATCGCAGAGAGAAGAGGCCGAACACCTTGGTCAGGCTGTTCACGCGAATAAGATTGGGCGCGACCGCCACCCGGTCGCCCGGCCGGCGCGCGAAGTCGGCATAGACCTCGTCGAGGATCAGCCAGATCCCGTCCCGCGCCAGCAGACAAGCGATGTCCAGAATCTCCCGGTCATCCAGCCAGCAGCCGGATGGATTATGCAGGTTGCTGAGCACGACCGCCCGGGTGCCCGGCTGGATCGCCGCCCGAACCTCTGCAGGCGAGACGGCGAAGGCGTCGGCCGCCCTCGTCAGGTGATCAATGGCGGCCCCGGACGCGCGAACGATCTCGTCCAGGACGCTGAAACCGGGGGTTTCCATCAGGACCCTGTCGCCGGGCTGGACCAGGGCCCGCAGCGCCTGCGCCACGCCGTTGCCGGCCCCGGTCGTCGTCAGCACCTGATCCGCCGCCACGCCATAACGACGCGCGACCGCATGGATCAGCCGCGCATTGCCGCGACCAAAAACGCTTTGGAAGTAGCCCTGATCTCCGGCGTCGAAGACGACACGAGAGGCCTCGGCCAACAGGGCCACAGGCTCCTCGATCGTGCTCTCGAACAGGCTGCGCGCCTCGCTGTCCAGCGGCATGCGCCGATAGAGGCCCCGCATCCAGGCTGCGAAATCCGTGACGCCGTACAGCGCCTCGCCCGGGTCAAAATCCGAGCCGGACGGGTCCGGATGAGGGGTCGAGGAATGCATGCAGACTTAAGCCGAACAGGCGGCCGGGATCGACCGCGAAGCCTGCATGATAACCGCGCGCCTCCTGCGGCGTCTTTGCGTTCCGCCACGTGGCGGATTGAATGTTTGAATAGTTCATGCAGTGATCGTGGCCGAAAGCGAGGGATCAATGTCAGCACCGCTCGACGCCATCGATCAGAAGATTCTGGAGCACCTGCAACGCGACTGCGCCGTCTCCACGTCAGAACTGGCGGAACGCGTAGGCCTGTCACAGTCACCCTGCTGGCGACGCATCCAACGCCTGCGTGAGGAGGGCTACATCAAGGCCCAGGTGGCCATTCTGGACGCCGAGAAGATGGGCTATCAGTTGCACGTCTTCGCCCAGTTGAAGATCAGCCACCTGACCGACGACGACCGCGAGAAATTCATCGCCGCCATCCAGAACATCCCTGAAATCGTCGAGTGTTACTCGATCCTGGGAGAGCGCGATGCGATGATCAAGATCATCGCACCCGACATCAAATGGTATCAGGAATTCATCTTCCGCAAGGTCCTCAAGCTGCCCGGCGTCACCGACATCATCTCGACTGTAGCCCTGGCGGAAATGAAGCGGACCACCGCCCTGCCCGTTCGCCGTTCAGCCTGATCGGCGACGTCAGACCGGCACGGCCGTCGTGTATTTCACCTGGCTGAGCGCAAAGTGGGAGGCGGCGGTGGCCACGTTCGGGTGGTTCAACAGGTCGCGCATCAGAAACCGCTCATAGCCCGCCACATCCGCCGCCACGACCCGCAGCAGATAGTCCCATTCGCCGGACATGGAGTGAGCCTCCATCACGTCCGGCCGGGTCCTCAGATAGTCCTCAAAGGCTCGTCGGTCGTCCGGCGCGTGCGACTTCATCCGCACCTGGCACATGACGTTGACGCCGCGCCCCACCCGCTCGGCGTCCACCAGACGCACCGTCGCCTTCAGTACGCCCGCCTCCTCCAGCGCCTTGATCCGCCGCCAGCAGGACGCCGGCGACGACCCCGCCTTTTCCGCCAGAGCCGCATGGCTGAGGCTGGCGTCGTCCTGCAAGGCGCGCAGCAATCGACGGTCAACATCATCCAGTCCATTCTGTTTCATCATTTGAATGAATACGAAACAGAAGCCCATTTCTAGCGCCAAACGCGCAAAATTTGAAAAGCACGCATCAGGCCGATCAGGCCATTCTCCCCCTTCGACGAGGGAGACGGGAGAGAATGGGAAGCGACGCCACGACTGACGCCGCGCCGCCGCCGGGCGCCGCCGCCGACTGGACCATCCCACAGGACTGGTCCGCCTATACGCCCGAACAACACGCCCTGTGGGACCAGTTGTACGCGCGGCAGATCGACATGCTGCCGTCCCGTGTCACCCCTCACTTCATGAAGGGGCTGGAGACGCTGCGTCTGTCCCGCTCCGGCATCCCCGACTTCGAGGAGTTGTCGGAACGCCTGCAGAAGCTGACCGGCTGGTCGGTCGTCGCCGTGCCCGGCCTGGTGCCGGACGAGGTCTTCTTCGACCACATGGCCAACCGCCGCTTCGTCGCCGGCAACTTCATTCGCACGCCAGAGCAGATGGACTATCTGCAGGAGCCCGACGTCTTCCACGATGTATTCGGCCACGTGCCCCTCCTCGCCGACCCGGTCTTCGCAGATTACATGCAGGCCTATGGCCAGGGCGGGCTGAAGGCGATGAAGCACGACGCCATCCATCAGCTCTCCCGCCTCTATTGGTACACGGTCGAGTTCGGGTTGATCCGCGAGGACGACGACCTCAAGCTCTATGGCGCAGGCATCGTCTCCAGCCGGTCGGAATCCGTCTTCGCCCTGGACGACGCCTCACCCAACCGCATCGGCTTCGACATGAAACGGGTGATGCGCACGCGATACCGGATCGACGATTTCCAGCAGACCTATTTCGTCATCGACAGCTTCGACGACCTGCTGAAGCAGACCCTCGAAACCGATTTCGCGCCGCTCTACGCCGAGCTGGCCGGTCAGGAGGAGCATACACCCGCCGACATCCTGCCGACCGACCGCGTTTTCACGCGCGGCACGCAGGCCTGGGCCCAGAGCCGGAGCGCCGCCTGATGTTCGACCGTCCTGTCGAGGGCCTGTTCGCCTCACTCACCGCGCAGGCGCCCGACCCCCTGCTGTCGCTGATCGCCCTCTATCGCGAAGACCCGCGCCCGCAGAAGATCGACCTCGGCGTCGGCGTCTATCGCGACGAGGACGGCCACACCCCGATCATGCGCGCCATGAAGGTCGCCGAACAGAAGCTGGTCGATGAGCAGCCGACCAAGTCCTACCTCGGCCCCGAGGGCGACGCGGGCTTCGTCGACCTGACCGCCCGTCTGGCTCTGGGTTCTCAGGCCGAGGGGCTGGTCGGAGTTCAGACGCCCGGCGGCACGGGCGCCCTGCGTCTTGCCGCCGCCCTGATCCAGACCGCCCGCCCCGGCGGAACCGTCTGGCTGGGCACGCCCAGCTGGCCGATCCACGCCCCGATCTTCGAAAGCGCCGGCCTGACGGTGCGGACCTATCGCCACTATGACCCGGCGACTGGCGGTCTGGCCTTTGACGACCTGAAGCAGGCCCTGCTGCAGGCGCGCGGCGGCGACGTCTTCCTGATCCACGGCTGCTGCCACAACCCGTCCGGCGCCGATCCTGACGCCGATCAGTGGGCCGAGATCGCGCGCCTGGTCGCAGAGCGCGGCGTCGTCCCGCTCATCGACCTCGCCTATCAGGGGCTGGGCGATGGCCTGGATGCAGACGCCGAGGGCGCCCGCATGGTCGTCGCCGCCGTTGACGAGGCCCTGATCGCCTATAGCTGCGACAAGAATTTCGGCCTCTATCGGGAGCGCACCGGCGCTCTGTTCGTCAAGGCCGCCGTCGCCGAGACGGCACGCTCCAACCTGCACGTTCTGGCCCGCTACATCTGGTCCATGCCGCCGGATCACGGCGCCGCCGCCGCCCGGATCATCCTTGAAACCCCCATCCTCAACGCCGACTGGCGCGCCGAGCTGAATGCGGTGCGCGAGCGGCTGAACGGCGTGCGTCAGGCCCTGGCCGCCGCCCACCCCCGCCTGGCGCCGCTGGGCGGACAAAAGGGCATGTTCTGCCTCCTGCCGCTGACGCCGGATCAGGTGATCGCCATCCGCCGCGACCACGCCGTCTACATGGCCGGGTCCGGCCGCATCAACATCGCGGGCCTGACCCTCGAAAGCGTTCCCCGCTTCGTCCAGGCCTTCGACGCCGTCCTGTCCCACTGACCACGGAAGCTCCACATGACCATCACCCCCGAAAACCCCATCGGCCTCGACGGCTTCGAGTTTGTCGAGTTCACCAGCCCCGATCCGGCCGCCATGAAGGGTCTGATCGAGCAACTGGGCTTCGTCGCCACCCACACCCATCCGACCAAGAAGATCACCCGCTACAAGCAGGGTCAGACCAATCTGCTGGTCAACGACGAACCGACCGGACAGGCCGCCGACTTCCGCGCCGCTCACGGCCCCTCGGCCTCGGGCATGGCCTTCCGGGTCGCCGACGCTGCACAGGCCTATGACCTGGCCCTGTCGCGCGGTGCCCAGGCCGTGGACGCCTCGGTGGGGGCGCTCGACGCCGACGCCAGGGTGCTGCAGGGCATCGGCGGCTCCTACCTCTATCTGGTCGACCAGCATGGCGCGAAGGGCTCGCTCTATGACGGCTGGACCGAGATCGAAGGCTGGCGCGAAGCCGAGGCGGCCAACGCCGTCGGCCTCGATATTCTCGACCACCTGACCCACAACGTGAAGCGCGGTCAGATGCGCACCTGGTCGACCTTCTACAACCAGATCTTCGGCTTCGAGGAGCAGAAGTATTTCGACATCAAGGGTCAGGCGACCGGCCTCTTCTCCCAGGCCATGATCGCGCCCGACCGCGCCATCCGCATCCCTCTGAACGAGAGCCAGGACGACAAGTCCCAGATCGAGGAGTTCATCCGTCAGTACAACGGCGAGGGCATCCAGCACCTGGCGATGACGACCGACAATATCTACGAGACGGTCGAGAAACTGCGCGCTCGCGGCGTCAAGCTGCAGGACACGATCGAGACCTATTACGAGTTGGTCGACAAGCGCGTGCCCGGTCATGGCGAAGACCTGGAGCGCCTGAAGAAGAACCGCATCCTGATCGACGGCGCCGTCGGCGAAGAGGGCCTGCTGCTGCAGATCTTCACCGACAACCTGTTCGGCCCGATCTTCTTCGAAATCATCCAGCGCAAGGGCAACGAGGGCTTCGGCAACGGCAACTTCCAGGCCCTGTTCGACTCGATCGAGCTGGACCAGATCCGTCGCGGCGTCATCAAGGTCGACGCCTGAATGCGGTTCCGGCCTCCGCACTGGCTGCCCTGGCTCGGCCCGCTTCTGGCGGCCGGGGCCGGGGCGCTCGCGGGCGAGTACTGGCTGGGAGGCGGGTTCTGGATGGTCCTGGCCGCCGCCCTCGTCTGCGGCTTCGCCCCCATCCTGGCCCACCGCCTGTGGCGACGCCTGCATCATAGACGCTAGACTTCAGCGGCGAGGCGGGTGCCGTCAGGCGCCGCCCTCCGTCCGCTATCGCCGCCGATCCGCCTCCCGGCAGAGGGGAGGACAAAGAATAATGGGGAGCTTGAAATGAAATCCATCGCCTTCGCCGCCGCTGCGGCCGCCGCCCTGCTGGCCGCGCCAGCCCTTGCTCAGATTCCGGGAACTCAAGACGCGCCGCAGTGGTCGCTGGCCATCCACGGCGGCGCCGGCGTGATCGAACGCGCCCAGCTGAGCCCCGAGCGCGACGCGGCCTATCGCGCCGGCCTGCAGGCGGCGCTGGACGCCGGCTCGGCCGTGCTGGCGCGCGGCGGCTCGTCGCTGGACGCGGTCCAGGCCGCCGTCGAGACGATGGAGGACAACCCCCTGTTCAACGCCGGGCGCGGGGCCGTCTTCACCTCGGCCGGCAAGAACGAGCTGGACGCCGCCGTGATGCACGGCCCGGACCTGACGGCCGGGGCCGTGGCCGGCCTGACCCGCACCCGCCACCCGATCGCCGCCGCCCGCGCCGTGATGGAGCAGTCGCCCCACGTGATGATGATCGGCGAGGGCGCCGAGACCTTCGCCCGCTCGGTCGGGCTGGAAGAGGTCGCCCCGTCCTACTTCTTCACCGAAAGCCGCTGGCAGGCCCTGCTCAAGGCCCTGCGCGACGCGGGCCTGCCGCTGCCGCCGCGCCCCGAAGGCGCCCCGGCCGAGCCGGCCCGCCTGGGCCCGGCCGCCCCCCTGGCCTTCAACCTCAACGAGGCCCCGTTGGACGAGCGCAAATTCGGCACCGTCGGCGCCGTGGCCGTGGACAGCCAGGGCCGCCTGGCGGCGGCCACCTCGACCGGGGGCATGACGGCCAAGCGCTGGGGCCGGGTCGGCGACGTGCCGGTCATCGGCGCCGGCACCTACGCCTCCAACGCCGACGGCTGCGCCGTCTCGGCGACCGGCGCGGGCGAATACTTCATCCGCGCCACCGTGGCCCGCGACATCTGCCGCCGCACCGCCGAGGGCGCCACCGTCCAGGCGGCCGCCGACGCCGAGATCGCCGAGGTCGGAACCATCGGCGGCGACGGCGGGGTCATCGTCATGGGCAAGGACGGCGTCCACGCCTTCTCGATGAACACCTCGGGCATGTATCGCGGGGCGGTGTCTTCGACCTCGCCCGCCCGCGTGGCCATCTACGGCGACGAAGAGGGCGCGCGTTGAGCCAAAAGCCGGATGTCGCGGGGGTCGTCGCGCCCCCGCCGCTGATCTTCCTGGCCTTTCTGCTGGCCGGGTTCGGGATCGGCCGCCTGATCGGCGAGCCGTCGCTGGGACTCCCGGTCGACTGGCGGCGCGGCCTGGCCTTCGTCCTGGTCATCGGCGGCCTGCTGCTGGACGGAATCGCGGCGGGAAGCTTCCGCCGCCTGGGCACCCCGCCCGAGCCGTGGAAGCCGACCACGGCCCTGGCCACCGGCGGCCTCTATCGGTTCAGCCGCAATCCCATCTACGTCGGCTTCGCCGTGACCTACGCCGGATTCGCCGTCGCCATGGACAGCCCCCTGGCCCTGGCCCTTCTGCTGCCCTGCCTGATCGTGATCGACCGACTGGTCATCGCCCGCGAGGAGCGCTACCTGGCGGCCCGCTTCGGCGGCGAGTACGACGCCTATAGAAGGAAGGTCCGCCGATGGCTGTGACGCCGGAGCCGCCCGCGCCCCACGCCGACGAACTGTCGGAGATGGCCATCGAGGAGTTGGACGCCGCCTGCGGCCTGCGCTGGGTCGAACTGAAGGCGATCACGCCCTGGGGCGACGTCTATGAGGGCATGGCGCCCTCGGGCCGCGCGGTCGAGATCGAGCGCCGCTACCTGTGGGCGCACGAACCCGCCGGCGCCGTCGCCGTCGAGGTCGAGGTGCGCGACCCGGCCTTGCGCACCGGGGCCGAGGCCCGCGCCGTCATCGCGCCCCCGAACAGTTGATCGAACGGCGTCCGCGCCGGCTATGTCTCCGCTTCCCAATCTCCTCGCCCAAGACTAGCTTCGCTCTATGAAACTCGCCTCGCTCAAGCACGGCCGCGATGGCCGCCTCGTCGTCGTCTCGAACGACCTGAACTGGTTCACGGACGCCTTCCTGATCGCGCCGACGCTGCAGGCGGCGCTGGACGACTGGGAGCGCTGCGAGCCGCTGTTGCGCGCCCTGGCCGAGAGCCTGGAGCATGAAGCCGTGCCGCGCGGCCGCTTCCACGAACGCGACGCCGCCGCCCCCCTGCCCC